>Ga0183100_1000715_pt1 | contig 22143 bp, 20 predicted proteins | sample Biomet2_FD_127789 | JGI IMG/M metagenome (GOLD analysis project Ga0183100, IMG submission 127789) | Microbial communities from bioreactor (seeded with anoxic lake sediment) at LBNL, California, USA - Biofuel metagenome 2 | ecosystem: Engineered > Bioreactor > Anaerobic > Unclassified ...
CGGCGGGAACGCGGCCCGCCGCGCGCGCCCAGAAGCGGCGCCAGTGGCGGCGGCGCAGGATGCGGGCCCGGGCGCTCGACGAGATAGTCGCGCAGGCGCAGGCGCGAGGCCTCGCTCAGGGGGGCGAGGCGGTCCTTGCCGCCCTTGCCGCGCACGCGCACGAACCCCCGGTCGGCGCGCACGTCGTCCACGCTCAGCGAAAGCGCCTCGCTCACACGCAGGCCGGAACCGTACAACAACTCCACCAGGGCCAAGTCGCGGATGCCCTCCGCGCCGGGCCGGGCCGGGGCGTCCATAAGCGCCGTAGCCTGATCCACGTTCAACGCGCGGGGCTGCCTGCTCTCCTGCTTGGGGTTGCGCAACCCGGCAAGGGGCGTTTGGGCCAGCAAGCGGTGGCGGATGAGATACCGGAAGAACGAACGCAAGGTGGAAAGCTTGCGCGCCATGCTGGATTTTTTCTGGCGCTCGCGGTGCAACGACGCCAAATACCCAGTGGCGTCCTCCCGCGTGATGGCCTCGTAATCGGCCAGGCTTTTGCCCCTGCTGGCCAAAAACAGCGAGACTTGATCCAGATCGGCGGCATAGGCCCGCACGGTGGCCGGGCTGTAGCCCTTTTCAACCTCCAAAAACGCCAAGAACCCCCGGCAAACCTCGGGCAGCAAAGCGCCGGGGGCGTCCGGCGCGGCGGGCTTTTCCCGCTCTTGCGCCTGCCGCGGCCCGGCGGCCGCGCCTCTAGTCCGTCCGCCTGTCGAGGACATAGCTGCTCTTGGGGTTTTCCTTGGCCTTCTTTTTGAGACCCATGGCGATTGCCGAGGCTTCGCCAAAGTGCTGCAACCGGCCGCCGGTGTTGAACACGACGGCGATGGAGATCGCCATGAGCGGGAAGGTGCGCACCTCGCCCTGCCGGTCAGTGGAGACGATGGATTCGCGCTCGCGGTCGTCCTCATCATAGAAATGCGGCACAATGGCGTCAAAGGCCTCCACAACGCGGCGGCAGGCTTCCTCGGCTATGGGCGCGGGCACGATGAACACGAAATCATCGCCGCCGACATGTCCCACAAAACTGCGCACGCCGGTGAAGCCGCGGATGGTGTTCACAATGACCCGCGCGGTCATCATGAGCACTTCGTCCCCGCGCGAGAAGCCGTACTTGTCGTTGAAGCTCTTGAAATAGTCCAGGTCGCAATAGGCCAGGGCGAAGTCGTCACGCCGGTCGATGAGGTCCTGAATGCGGCCGATTATGCTGGTGTTGCCGGGCAGTTTGGTGAGCGGATTGGCGTCCATGGCCCGGGTGGACCGGCACAGGGTAAGCTGCACGCGCTGCTTGGCCTCGCGGTCGGTGAAGGGCCGCACCAAAAAGTCGTCCGCCTCGATCTCGTTCCAGTTCCACTCGCGCTCAAGGTCCGCCCGGTCGAGGCAGAGGATGACGGGCATTTGCCGGTACACGTTCTCGCTCTTGACGATGGCCGCGACTTCCGCGCTGGGGATGTCCGGCAGGCGGTTGTCCACCACGAGGATGTCCGGCGGCTCGTTGAAGATGGCTTCCATGGCGCGCCTGCCACGGGCAATGACCGTCCACTCCACTTCCAGGGGATCCCACAGGCGCTTGAAGAGCGCGCCAAGCTCCGCGTCCGGGGTGAGCAACATGCCCCGCTGCTGGCGTTGGAAAAGCGGCGCGGCCATGGCGCTACGCCTTGCCTGGGACCGGGGCGTCGTCCTCGGGGCCGAAAGTGACACTGGAGACCTCGCCCAGGTTCTCGGCAAAACCGTCCATGATCTCATCCAGATCGCCCAGTTTGAGTCCAAGGATTTTGAGCGCCTGCTCAGATAGGGGCACGGCCTGATCGTCGCCGCCGCTGCCATACTCGAACACACGCACGATAAAATCGCCCACATGCGCGGCGGAGGCGTGCAAAGGGTAGAACTGGGCTCGCTCCGGCCGGTGGTGCGAGCTCATCGCTTCCTTGATGGTGGCGGGAAGATGCCAGTAGTCGGCCAGCCAGGCGTTGATGCGGTCGTGTCCAAAGCCAAGCACGGCCTTCTCGGCCTCAAACCAGCGCAGGTCCTGGCTGCGCACCGCCTCGCCCACGGCCTTGTGCAATTCGGGCAGTTGCACGGCGGCCACGACCTTGCCCAGGTCGTGCAGCAGGCCGCATACGCTGAACTCCTCCGGGTCCTTGAGCTTGGCCTTGCGGGCCACAAGGCCCGTGGCCAGGGCGCAGCCAATGCTGTGCTCCCACAGGCCCTGCATGGCCTTGCTCATGATGTCGAACACGGAGGTGGAGATGATGACGCCGCGTATGACGTTGAAGCCGAGGAGCACCAGGGAGTGCTGCACCGAGCTGATGCGGCCGGGAAATCCGTACACCGGCGAATTGACCATCTTGAGCACCTTGGCCGAGAGCACTTGGTCGCGGCTGATGACCTTGGCGATGGCCTCGATGGAGGTGTTCGGATTCTGCACGAGCTTGGAGACCTCGTCGAGAACCTTGGGCAGGGTCGGCAAGTCGCGGATGGACAGAATCTGCCCCTTCGCGCTGGTCTTGAGATCCTCTTCCACGGCGGCTACCCCTTCTCGGCGGCGGCGGCAACCGCGTCGGCCGCGGCCTTGATGGTGAAGTACTCCCGCAGGTGGCGCTTCACCTGGGTCATGTACGCATCATCCAGGTGGCGGAACAGATGGTCCAGCCGCAGCACGCGCTCCGATGGGTTCTGGCTGGCGGCCACGGCATCGCCCACGACGAAAATTTTGTCGATGCCCATTCCATCAAGCTTGTCTATGAGCGATTCGGACAGCTCCATGCCGGCCGCGATGATAGGCATGCCGTTGGCCTTGGTAATGGGCTTGGCCAGCTTCATGCCCGGTTTTGCAAGAGAAAGGGGAATCTTCTGCATGTTGCGTCCTGTCGTTGGAAAGTCGCGTCAAACTACGCAAGGCTATAGTACATGCCCGGCCATTGGCGGACAAGCCCTTGCATCTCCAGCACCAGCAGCCGGCGGCTCACGGCGGCGCTGTCGGACTCCAGCGCCTGAATGAGCGTGTCGATGTGCGTTTTGCCGTCCTCGGTCAAGGCGTCCAGCAAGGTGCGCTCGTCGTTGGTGAGGTTTGCAGGCAGTACCTTGGGCGTGCGCGGAGGCAGTTGCGTAGGCGTCTGCGACGCTGTGGCGCGCCGTGACCCCGCAGGCCGTGACTGTATCGGTTTGTCCAGCGCATCGGCAACGGCGCCTGGCAATTGCTCGGGCACGCGGGAAAGTTCCGCCGAAAACTGAAAGCGCAGGGCACGGATGATGTCCTCCGCATTTTCCACAAGGGCGGCGCCTTGTTTGATGAGCTGGTGGCAGCCCGCGAAGGTCGGCTGGCCCAGCGGGCCAGGCAGGGCGAACACGTCGCGCCCCTGTTCCATGGCCAGCCGCGCCGTGATGAGGCTGCCGCTGCGCGCGGCGGCCTCGGCCACCAGTACCCCAAGGGAAAGTCCGCTGATGATGCGGTTGCGGAAGGGAAAGTTGCGCGCCTCCGGCCGGGTGCCGGGACCGAATTCCGTCAGCACAAGCCCCTGCTCCTCCAGCGCGCGGCGCAGGTCCTCGTTCTCCGGCGGATAGTGGATATCCAGCCCGGCGCCAAGCACGGCGATGGAGCCGCCCACCTCGCCCAGGGCGGATTGGTGCGCCTGCCTGTCGATGCCGGCCGCGAGCCCGGAAATGACCGTAACGCCGAAACGGGACAAATCCGCGCCGATGCGCTCGGCGGAGCGCAGCCCAAGCAACGTGCATTCGCGGGCGCCCACAACGGCCACGGCGGGATTTTTGAGCAGCGAGATGTCGCCACGAAAATACAGAATGATCGGCGGGTCTGGAATTTCCTTCAACCGTTCGGGAAAACGCGGGTCGAACCAAGTGACGAGGCGGTCGCCCGCAATGCGCGCCGCGCGATATTCTGCCTCGGCCGCAGGTCTCCAGGGCTCCTGCAGAAAAACCTCGGCGCGATTTTTGGGCAAAATCTTGCGTGCGCTCCAGTTGCGCGCGTCGGCAACGGCCTCATACGCGCTGGAATAGGCCGAGAGCACGGCCTTCCACGAGCGGGGCCCCAGGCCGGGCGTGTTGCGCAGGGCCAGGCAGGAGAAAAATTCCTTGGCGGCGTCCAGGCTCATAGGCGGCCCTAGCGTGCTCAACCGGGCGTCAGCCGCCCAACTCCGCAAGCTTGCGGCGGGCTTCCGGCGCGGGCTCGGACTTGGGGAACTCCTTGAGCAAGGCGCGCAGGTACAGCGTGGCGTTTTCCTTTTCACCCAGCATGGCATAGCTCATGCCGATTTTGAGCAACGAGGCCGCTGCCTTGTGATGCTTGGGAAAACGCCTAGTCACGTCTTTGAAGGTGAGGATGGCCTGGGCGTAGTTCTTTTCCTGGTAGTAGCTTTCACCGATCCAGTAGAGGGCATTCGGCACAAGACCGCTTTGTGGATCGTCCTCAAGGAACTGCTGGAGGATCTTTCGGCCTTCGGCCGGATCCTTCTCCAGGCGCACAAGGTTCATGCCCTGGTCGTACAGGCTCTTCACCGGCGGCGAGGCCGGGGCGGCAACGGGGGCGGCGACGGGGGCGCCGTTCTCTGCGGCCACTTCCGCCAGGGCCTGGGCCGCGGGCGATAGCGCGGCATGGGGAGCGGCAGTGACTGGCGCGGACGCAAGCGGCGCGGCGGGGCGCATGGGCACTTGACCCATTTGCTCCTGCAGCTTGGCCAAATTTTCTTCCAGCACGCGAACACGGTCCACGAGCTTGCGCTGCTGGTCGCGCACGCGCTCTTCCTGCTCGCGCTGATTTTCCTTGAAATTAAGGAAGTTCTCTTCAAGACTGCGCAAACGCCATTCTTCGCTGAGACCGCGCTGGGCGTCCATTTTTCCGGCACAGCCCGTCAGCGTCAGCGCGCACAGCGCCATGATGAGGCAAGGCTTTCGCATGAGAGGCTCCCTGTTCGGATTCAAATAGGCTACCGCGCGCATTTTTGCAAGATTGCCGCACCCATTGCATGGCAGAAGAAATGCCCTTGCCTCGCTGGGTGATTTTGGGCACAATGAACACAATATTAAAAGGAGTCGAGGCCCCCGGCAATGCCCCTCGTTGACCTTTTGCCCATCGTCGGCGCGCTGAGCGCACCCGCGTTTTTGATCATCTTCGCCCTGGCCGCGCTGGGAGCGCCCTTGCTTGCGCTCCTGTGTCTGCTCACCTCGGCCCTGCGCAGCGCGCTGCATTCCGAGGCTTATGCCCGGCGGTTGCTGCGCATGGCGCTCACCTGCGCCGTTCCGTCCCTGCTTATTGCCCTGGCCTCGGCAACGCTGGCGGGATACCGCACCGCTTGGCTTGTGGACTGGATGCGGGCAGCGCCCTTGCCTCCCGCGCTGCTCGTTGTGGCCGCGCTGGCCTTCTGCGCCTTGCTCGTAGCGCTGCGCACATCGCACCAAACGCACCGCCACGGCAAACAAAGCAATCCACTGGGCCCCACGCTCATCCTCTCCATGCTGGGCGCTGCGCTCCTGTGGCTGAGCCTCGCGCTATGCACGGCCCTGCAGGAGCAGGGCCGCGCTGTGCTGCACGCGCCGATGGACGCTGGGCTCAGTGTCGTCCCGCTCATTATTCCCGACGTGACGACAATGCCCAAACTCGGTTTTTCGCTGGCCGGAGCGATGGTCATCGGCTGCGTGGCAGCTGGTGTGGTGAGCCTGGAGTACTTGCTGCTCCGCCGGGACAGTGAACCTTTCGGCCGTGACGCCCTGGCAAACGTGCTGCGCCTTGGCGCGCGGTGCACCCTGCGTTGCGCACTGCTGGCGGGGGGCATATTGGCCACCCTTTGGCTTCGCCTGCCGGACATGCCCGCCGCGCCGGGGGGGCCCATCGCGCCGAAGCTGCTGCTGGGCGTTTGCGCCGCCGCCTGCGCGCTGGTGTTCCTCTTTTCCCTGCTGGTGGCGCGCAGCGCACGTCCCTGGGACCGCGCGCTGACCATCCACGCCAACCTTCTCGCCCTGTGGCTGGGCCTTTCCGCACTATTGTCGCTCGGGCTGCTCAATTTCTACGCGGGTTAGCTCGTCCGCTGCCTCCACCAACAGAGGCGGCCCTAAAGCCGCCCCATGTTTTCGTGCCCTATTCCCAGCCCAAAGGCCGGTATGCCGGTGCTGGCGAACTAGTCGTGCGTGCCCTGCTTGGTCGTCACCGTGGCTAGGCGGTACACCTCATGGGGGTCGAGGATGAGCACCACCGAGCCGTCACCCATGATCGTGGCGCCGGAAATGCCGCGGATTTCAAAACCGTTGAGGTACTGTCCCAGCGGCTTGATGACGATCTCCTGGCGTTCCAGCAACCGGTCCACAACGACACCCAACCGGCGGTCGTTGTCATGGATGATGACCACAGGCAGGATCTCGCGGTTGTCGGCGTTGCTCGGCAGGCCGAGCAGTTCGGAGAGTTCCACGATTCCCAGCACCTCGCCGCGCAGGGTGAGGGCCTTGCGGTGGTTCACCTCGCTTAGGCGCTCCACCTCAATTTTAGTGGTCTCGCTCACTGCATCCAGCGGGATGGCGTAAACATCCTTGCCGATCTGGACCATGAGGGCGTCAATTATGGCGAGGGTAAGGGGCAGGGTGAGCGTGAAACGTGAGCCGCGCCCAACCTCGGTGTTGATCTGGATGTTTCCCTTGAGATTTTTGATGTTGTTCTTAACCACGTCCATGCCGACACCACGGCCGGAAACGTCGGTGATCTTCTCCGCGGAGGAGAAGCCCGGCGCAAAGATGAGATCAATGGCCTGCCGGTCGTCGAGGAGTTTGGCTTCATCAGCCGTGACGAGCCCTTTCTTGACGCCGACCTGACGCATCTTCTCTGGATCGATGCCGCGGCCGTCATCCTCAACCTCAATGGCCACGGAATTCCCCTTATGGTAGGCGCGCAGCCACACATGGCCCGTGGGCGACTTGCCCGCGGCCACGCGCTCGTCCTCCGGCTCCAGACCGTGATCCATGGAGTTGCGGATGAGGTGGACCAGCGGATCGCCGATCTCCTCCCCGACGCTCTTGTCGAGTTCGGTCTCCTCGCCCTCGGTGATGAGTTCCACCTGCTTGCCGCTCTTGCGCGAAAGATCGCGCACCAGACGCGGGAAGCGCGAGAAGACCGTGTGGACGGGAACCATGCGCACCTTCATGATGGTGTCCTGCAAGTCATCGGAGATGCGCGCCATGGCGTAAGTGGTCTCCGTGAGCTGCTGGGCAACGGTGGCGACTTCCTCGTGGCCGTCCTCCAACGCCCGGGCAAGCATGGAGTAACGGTTACGGTTGATGATCAGCTCACCGATCAGATTCATCAGGTGATCAAGCTTCTGGTGATCGACGCGGATGGTCGTGGAGCCCTTTTGCGGCTGTCCGGCCTCGAAGGCGGCTTGGGCCGCAGTGGGCGCGGGTGTTGCGATCTTGCCCGCAGCCGATGCGGCAGATGGACTTGCGGGTTTGGCTGGCGTCGGCGTCGGCTGTTTTTTCGCGGCGGGTTGAACCACCGCGGCCGGTTCGACCTTGGGGGCAGCCTTGGACGCGGGGGCAGCCTTGGGCGCTGGCGCGGACACTGGCGCGGCGGTATCCGGGCGGGACTCAGTCACAACAGGCGCAGGCGTGGGCGCTGGCGTGGGCTGCGCATCGGACTTCGGCGCGGGTTCCTCACCCTTGACCTTAACAATGACGGCAAGGGCCATGTCCTTGAGAATGGAAATTTCCTGCGAAAGGATATCCAACATGAGTTCGAAGCCCATGTCCGACTTGCGCGCCTGGTCCACCAACCCGGCGGTGCGCTCGGCGTATCCCTTCACCTCGGCCAAGCCCATGTAGCCGCAGGAGTTCTGAAGGGTCGTCAGGCTGCGGTACAGGCCATCGACGATGTCGCGCTGGTTCGGGTCCTTGCGCAGCATGTCCATGGCCATGTCCAGACTTTTCAGTTGGTGCTGCACCGTCTGCTCGAAGATGGCCACATCCTCGGGGTCGTAGCTTGAGGCAGAAACGGGTTGCTCTGGCGCCTGGCCGGGCTCCTCTGTGGAAGCCTCGAAATCGCTGACCGACGTGTTGGGCGTCTCCGCGGAGGCGGGTTGATCGGCGTCCGGGCCGGCGGGTGCTTGCGGGGATGCCGCTGAGCCGCCGCCTTCCATTTCCGGGGCGAGCGCGGCCATGTACTGCGGCGGGACCGAAAGTTCGCCGGCATCGGTGCTGGCCTGCAACACGGCAGCCAGCAGGGAGATGTCTATGGGGGTGGCCTTGCTGGAATCAGAATCAATGCGGCCGAGCAGCTCCTCAATCATGTCCACCACGGCCAGCAGCAAATCGATGATGCCGTGGCTGGTGGCCATTTCGCCCTTGCGGACGCGGTTGAGCAATGTCTCAGCCTCATGGGTGAGGGCGTTAAGTTCGCGGTAGCCGATGATACCGCTGTTGCCCTTGATGTTGTGAAAGTAGCGAAAAAGGTCGTTGACGAGCTCGCCGGAGCCTTCAGGGTTCTTTTCCAGGTCAAGCAAGCCCTGGTTCAAGTTGCTCACAAGATCTCGCGCTTCCTCAAGAAAGTCTGTCAAATGCCCGTCCCCAACGGTGGTCAGCGTGTAGGGCGTGGGGTCAAAGTCCGGACCTGGCTCATACACCACGTTCTGCCAGCGGATGGTCATGGGCGCTGCGGGCGCGGACGGAGCGAGATCGGCGAAGGTCGGAGATGCCACATCCGCAGACGCGGCGGCAGGCTCCTCGCCAACCGGGCCTTCCTCAGCGGCGGCGGAGGGGGCCTCAAGCTCGGCAGCAGATTCTGTCCCGTCCACATCGGCTGAAGCAACGGCTTCGGGGGTTTCGGTCTCCCCTGCCAGCGCGTTCTCAATGCGCGCAATGATGGACCCGGTATCCACCTCGCCCTCCTGGCCGGTGGTTTCCAGATTCTCCACCATGGTGCGCAAGGCGTCCGTGGCGGAGAGGATGATATCCATGATCTCGGAGTTGACGGACATTGCGCCCTGGCGCAGTTCGTCGAGAATATTTTCAGCCTTGTGGGCCAGCCCATTGATTTTATGCAGGCCAAGAAAGCCCGATGCTCCTTTCAGGGAGTGCATGGGCCTGAATATCTCGTTCAAAAGGCCGAGATTTTCTGGGCTTTTCTCCAGCTGAAGCAGATTGGGCTCGATGGTCTCCAGATGTTCCTTTGCTTCGACGAAAAAGTCGGTAAGGATTTCTGGATCAAGATACTCTTGGCTCATTTAGGATCCCTGCCTGATCTGATGTTTCCGCCGGTCGACATTCGGTGAGGCGGCGCTCCGCCCCATCCCACAGGCTTAGGCGGCGGAATCAACCCAAAAGCATTTTTACGTTGCGAACCATTTTTTCGGGCTGAGCAGGCTTGACCATGTACAGGTTGGCGCCAAGCGTCAGTCCGGTCTCAATATCCTTGTCCTGGCCTTCCGTGGAGAGCACGATGATCGGGATATCCCGGTACGCCTCCTGCTCGCGGATGTTCTTGATGAAGGTGAACCCGTCCATGCGCGGCATGTTCACGTCGCTCACGATGAGATCCACCTGCTCCGCTGCGTAGAGCTTTTCCAAACCGTCCAGACCATCTTCGGCCGTGGTGACCTTGAAGCCCTCTTTCTTCATGATGAAGGCGACGAGGTTCCTTACCGTTTTAGAATCGTCCACAATCAGAATATGTTTAGGCATGTGTCCTTCCCCCTTGAAGCACGACCTGGACCAGGTTGTCGATGGACAGGATGCTGATAAGTTTCTCGCCGGATTTGTAGAGGCCCATGAGCAGGTGCGTATGAACGCCCACATTGCCCTCCACATTCCACTCCAGATCGTCTGCGCTGGCCTTGTACATGGTGGAAACAGCCCCGATCATCAGGCCGATTTGCAGGCCGCGATGCCGACAAACGACAATGAAACGGTCCTCTTGTTCGCCTTGGATGCCAAGAAGCGTCCGCAGGCTCACCAGCGGAGTGACACGTCCGCGCAGGTTGATGATGCCGGCAATGCTCGACGGGGCTGCCGGAAGCTTGGTCGGCTTCACAAAGCGGATGACTTCCTGAATGACCGTGATGGGCAACGCGTATTCCCGCCCCATGAGCGAGAAACTCACCAGCCGCACCTCGGCCAAATTGCGCATCACCTCGTCGGAATGCTCCGTCTCGCCCTCCGGGGAATGCTGCGCGGGAGCCATGCCCGCCACAACGTCCTCCCCGCGGGGGTCAAGGCGTCTGGTCTGCGCCAGCACCTTGTCCCGTTCCATGCCGAGGTACTTGTCCAGAAAGGCCGTTTCCGCGCCGGTGAGCTCTCGGCCGGCGTCCGCGACGTCGGGCAGGCGGACGTCATCAATAAAGTATTGTTCAGGCGTTTTCATTCGCAAGCATCTCTTTTGCCAATTGCATGTATTCCTCAGCCCCTCTGGCCTTTGGATCAATCTCGAAAATCACCTTGCCGCCCGCGCTGGACTCCCGAAACTTGGTGTCGAAGTGGATGACCGTTGTAAACACCCGTTCCCCGAGCTTGTCGCGCATAAGCCGCAGAATCCTGCGACATGCCGCTGTGCGCTGGTCATACATGGTAGCCAGAGCCTTGTAGCGCACCGGGTGCGGCAGCACTTTGTTCAAAAGCCGTATGGTGTCGAACAAGAGCCTGATTCCGTACAGGGCGAGAAAATCCGTCTGTATCGGAATGAGCACCATGTCCGCCGCCACGATGGCGTTCACCAGCAGCACGCCCACATGCGGCGGGCAGTCCACAAGCACGTAGTCGTACCGGTCGCACAGAATGGTCAGCGCCTCGGCAAGGATGAGCCCTTTATTCTCCCGCTCCTTCAAGTCCATCTCCAGCTCCGAGAGCCGGATATGCCCGGGCACAAAGTCGAATCCGCCGGAAAGTCCCGTCTTGATGAGCCGTGCGTAGAGCGCCGCGTCCACCTTCTGCGCATGAAAAAGATCGTATGCCGTTACCTCGAGCGTCTCGGGAAAAAACGAGAGATGCACAGAGGCGTTGGCGTGCGGGTCCAGGTCCATCGCCAGCACCCGCTGGCCTTGCAAAGCCAGGGCCGCCGCAAGGTTCAGGGTGGTGGTGGTTTTGCCCACGCCGCCCTTTTGATTCGCTATGGCAATGACCTTGGCGCTCAAAAAAATCACCCGCCGTGTGGCAAAACGCGGCCTCGGCCCCAAACGCCCTCGCCTGGGTGCATCAGGCTTCCTTCTTGTACATGATGGCCCCGGGATAATGGATGGGCTTGAAAGAGCGCGTGATGTTGTGAAGCGACTCGGAATGCCCGATAAGCAGGTATCCCCCCGGGAGCAGGTTGTCGTAGAAGGCGCCGATGACCTTCTTCTTCATCTCGTCGTCAAAATAAATGATGACGTTGCGGCAGAACACCAATTGAGAACGCTCCACCCGTTTGAGCGCAACGCGGTCGGAGAGGTTGAGCTGCCCAAAGGAGATGAAGCGCTTCAGCTCCTGCTTCACGCGGTAGTTCTCGCCATCCTTGTCGAAATAGCGGGTCACAATCTCTTTGGGCGTGGTGCGCAACGTATATTCGTTAAAGACGCCCTTTCGCGCCGCCTCAAGCACACGCTCGGAGAGGTCGCTTGCGGTAATGCGCACGTCCCACGACGACAGCTCGCCACGGAGGACCTCAGCCACGATGATGGCAATGGTGTATGGTTCCTCGCCGGTGGAGCAGCCGGCCGACCAAATGCGAAGTCGCTTGTCGCCCTTCTTTTTCAGCTCAGCGATGACATCCGTAAGGATATTCTCCTGAAAGACCTTGAGCTGCGGTGGATTGCGGTAAAAGCTGGTCTCGTTGGTGGTGATGACTTCAAAGAGCTTTGTGAGTTCGCCCTTCTTGTTCACGTCGTACTGCAGATAATGGTAATATTCGCCAAAATTCTTTAAATTCAACAGCTTAAGCCTATTGGCAAGGCGGTTTTCAAGAAGGTACTTGCGATTGTCGGCCACATAAATGCCGCACTGCGCGTAGATGAAGTCACGCAGCTGGACAAACTCGGCATCGCTAATTTTAAGTTCGCCGCCAGTGGCACCGGAGGAGGAAAAAAGCGCTGCCATCTAAACGTTCCCTTCCTGTTCGTCTTGAATCCTGGCAATGGCTGACTCCGCAGCGTCCATCAACTCGTAGTCATCTCCGCCGGAGATGGAGAGCAACGCCTGGAAGGCCGCCGTGCCGCCAATAGCGCCGAGGCATTCAATGGCCCGTATGGCAACCAGCTTGTTGGGATTTTCCAACTGAGACATAACAGCGGGAATGGCCTCCACAATTTTACGCTGCCCAAGAACTTCAAGGGCCCGGACCTTGACCCAATCGTCCTCGTCATTCAGCGCGCTGAGCAGATGCGGCACGATCTCCGGGCAGAAACAGTCGCCCATGAGCTCAACCACGGTTTGCCGCACATCGCGGTTCTCATCGAAGAGACGCGGGGCGAGAAGCTCGGTCCACACGGAGCTGTCGTGGCACTGGGAGGCCACGGCCTTCAGCGCGTGCTTTCGGATTTCCGGGTTCTCGTCCTCCATGGCGGTCTTGAGCAAATCCATGTTGGACGAGGCGTCTATGCGCCCCAGGGCATACACGGCCATAAGCCGCTTCATGGGGTCAATGCCACTGAAAAGTTTGCGGAAACGCCCTTGCATTTCCTCGCCGCCAATAGCCACGCAGGCATCCAGGCCGGCTTCCTTCACGTCGTCATACTGATGGTCCAGCAGCTCAAAAAGGATGTCGGCCGCGGGGGCGTAATGCAGCTTCTGCCCAAGAAAACTGGCCGCCGCCTTAAGCACTTTGCCATCATTGTGCTTGGCGATGAGATCCATGAAGAAATCGACACTGTCCCGGCCTGCTATCTGCGCCAGGATGACAACAATGGCCCGCTGCACGGCAATGGGGTTCTGCCAAAAGGCGTTCAACAGCACGCTTTCAACCTCGGGCGAGGTGCAGCGCGCCAAGACCTCCACCGCGAGCTGCGCCGCATGGGCATCATCATTGCGGAGCGCGTTTTTAAGCACTGCGGTGACACCCATCTGCGCCAAGCTGGAAATGATGTGGTCCAGCCGGTCCTGCTCCTGGTCGGGGTCGAGCTTGGCGGCAATACTGAAGATGCCCGCCGCGGCGTCGTCGCCGCCCATGACGGCGAGACCATTGATGGCGGCGTCCTGAACCTCCTCTTCCTCGTCCTCCAGCGCCACCAACAAATATTCACGGAAGTTGGCCCGCGCGTCCTTGGGCAGCAGGTTCACCAGCTTGGCGCCCAGAATCTTCACAATCGCCTTGACGATTTTGTTGCGCAACGCCGTGGGTGAAGTCTCCATGCGGGCCAACAGCAGCGAAACGGCCTTCACGTTGCCCATGTCGCCCAAAGCGTCGATGATCATGGACACCACAAGCTCCGAGGAATGGCTCATGGCTTTCACCATGGCGTCCACAGAGCTGCCGTGCCGGATTTTGGACAGAGCCTCGATGACCGAATACTGCACCCATTCTTCGTCGCGCATGGCCTGGTTGAGGCACTTGGCTGCCTCGGGCAGCCCCAGGTCGCCAAGGCTCACCGCGGCCTGATAGCGCACGTTCACCTCGGGGTCCTTCAACAACGCCTCGCACAAGGGCGCCACGGCCATGACGTTGCCGGCAGAGCCCAAAATGTCTGTGGCGAAAATGCGTATGTCGACGTCCTCTTCCTTCAGCAAGGGGATGATGGATTGCAGCTCCTGACTGCCCAGGGCGCGCAAAATATCCATGGCTCCATTGCGCACGGGGGCCTCGTCGCTGCGCAGCAAGGGAATGACTCCATCCACCGCCTCTTTGCCGCCGATTTTGCGCAGGGCGTTATCGGCGGATTCCTGCACGCCGATGTTGCTGCTCTTGAGCATCTCAACGAGCAGAGGCACCGCATCCTCACATCGCGCTTCACCAGCCAAGTAGGCTCCTTCGCGCAGCGCGTCCGATTCGGAACTCTTCAGCATGGCAAGGATTTCTATGCAGTCGGTCATCGGCTTTGAACCCCCAGGGTCTTCTCCTGATCTATAAGGACGCGGGACACCGCCCCGCGCAACTGCGCACGCTACATGTAAAGATTCGTCATGATAGCTTGAGCCATGTCATCAATATCCACAATTTCATCGGAAAGTCCAGCGTCAACGATCGCTTTTGGCATTCCATACACAACACAGGTGGCGTCGCTCTGCGCAAGGGCGCGGCCTCCCTTCTGTTTCAGCGCGCGGATTCCCTCCATTCCGTCATTGCCCATGCCGGTGAGGATGACGCCCAGCGCCCTGCGGCCAACGGCATCGGCCGCGCTGCCGATGAGCACATTGGCCGATGGTTTGTAGAGCGCGCTCGCTGGCTCGGTTGAAATCTGTAAATCAACGCGGCTCACCTGCTGCTTCAGCAAAAGATGCTTGCCGCCGGGAGCGATGAAAGCGCAGCCCGGTTTGAGCCTGTCGCCGGTTTCGGCTTCCTTCACGGAAATCTGGCACAGGCCGTCCAACCGCTTGGCGAAAGGTCCGGTGAAAGCCTGCGGCATATGCTGCGCGATGACGATGCTGGCCGGAAAGTTGGCGGGAAGGGCTGAAAGCACCTTTTGCACAGCGGGTGGGCCGCCGGTGGAAACGCCTATGACCACGACATCACGCTTGGGCGTACCGCCGGTGTTCGTCACCGGCGCCGACCTGGCCGCGGCGCGCGCGAAGGGCGAAGCGGAGGACGGGGCGAAAACGGGGGGGGCCACCGGCGTGCGAACATAAGCCGCAGGCCGCGGCCGCGAATGCATAAGCTTGCGCGAGGCCACGATTTTGACCTTGGAGATAAGGCTGGCCTCGATTTTCACGATGTCCAGCGACACCTTGGAGAGCTGTTTGGGAATGAAGTCGACCGCTCCAAGGTCAAGGGCCTTCAGTGTCGCCTCTGCGCCTTCGTTGGTGAGCGAGCTCACCATCAGCACGGGCCGGGGCATTTCCATCATGATATGGCGCAAACAGGTGAGCCCGTCCATGCGCGGCATCTCAATATCCAGCGTGACGACGTCCGGATTATGCTTGCGGATGAGCTCAAGGCCCTCCTCGCCATCACGGGCCGTGGCCACAACGTCGATCTCCGGGTCCTTGGCCAGCATGGTGCTGATGGCCTTGCGCATGAACGCCGAATCATCGACGACGACAACCTTGATCACGAAGCGCTCCTTTCAACTGATGGACCCCAAATGAACATCGGGGCGCTGCAATCCAGCGCCCTGTCCATACGTAATCTTCGCACAACTTAATGTAATTGTCCAACATCGCCAAGGAAAGGTTTTGAGCAAAAGCGCGGAATATTGGCGCAAGACTCTTGCCTTTTGGTTTTGATTCAGCTAAAAGCCAGCCTCTCGACAACGGGATGTGGCTCAGCCTGGTAGAGCGCCGCGTTCGGGACGCGGAGACCGCTGGTTCAAATCCAGTCATCCCGACCAGAAACAACAAGGGCTTGTGGATATACTCCGCAAGCCCTTTTTGTTTGCCCCTCCGGTATTTCTAAGCCTGCAAAAAATTCAGGGACGCCGCTGGTCCCGTGCCCAGGCGAAGCATTCGCGCACGCCGTCCTCAAGCGTGCGGAACACAAAACCAGGAAAATGACACACGAGCTTGTCACTGGGCAGCACCGCGCGCGTGTTGTCCAAAGCGCGTCGTGGATGCAGGCGGTACTCGAACGGCTGCGTGTGGACATTGCGGAACAACTCCAGCAATTCAAGAACTGATGTGCCCCGCCCGGTGCCGAGGTTAAAAGTGTCCGATGCGGCGAGGTCCCGCAGAGAATACGCCATCAACTTGGCCGCATCGGCCGCGTATACATAGTCGCGTACGGTATCCCCGTCGCCATAGATCTCAATGGGAAGCCCGTCCAAAATTCTGCCAATCCAGGCACCGATGACGCCTTGCGGACGGCCGAGAGGCTGCCGGGGGCCGTAGGCGTTGCCTATGCGGTAACAATCCGAGGCAAGCCCGGAATGTTCTTTGAAATAATTGAGAAAGTGCTCTTCGCACAATTTAATGATTCCATGGGGATTGAAGGGGCTTGCTGCGGCCTCCTCCCCAATCTTTCCAGGCTGCGGGCCATAAAGGGAGCCACCCGACGAGGCGAAAATGACCTTGCGCACGCCGAACCGCGCACACTGCTCAAAAAACAGCACCGAGGGCTTGAGATCCGCTTCGATCGTTTGCAGGGGCGCGCCCCAACTGCCAACTGGAGTAGAGGCAAGAATAAAGTGCGCGGCAACATCCTGACCGAGAAGTGCAGAAGCCACGGCCTGTTGATCTGAAAACTCACCCAACACACGGCGGAAACGGCCTTCCAGGTGGGCGAGATTCCCTCCAGCGCCATGACACGTGTGCCCGAAGACCGTGACTTCGCAACCGAGAGCGACCAGAACCTCGACGAAATACGATCCGATGAAACCGTCACCGCCAAATACGGCGACGTTCAGCCCAAGCGGGTCGGCTGCGGTGACTGCTGATTGTTGCAAACGAACTCCTGCCGTAGAAATAGTGGTTATGCCTCATCGTTATCGCATAATCAGTTTGATAAGCTGCACGATAAACGAATACAAAGTTTTGCGCTGAGCAGCCATTGATCAATATAATTTTAATATTTTGTAAATATGAATAATGACAGCAAGCGCTACTACAATTTCTTCACCAACAAACCAAATGCACAAAATATTGTCAACCGCATTTTGCGTTTAAAATGTTTTCTTATGACTATCACATCACTACGAACTACAAACATGCGTATGCAGGATACACCATGGTGACCGCTTGAAACGTATCTCCAAGGCAAAAGATGTTCTCGACAGACGCACCACGAGTTGCGTAGAGTATGCAAGCCCGCAGGCCGCGACCTCCGGCCACTTCAACCCAAAGGCGAGACGGCCATGACCATGGTACTGCTGCTCCGGCATGGAGAGATCCCCCAATCCGACCCGCGACGTTTCGTCGGCCAGCGCGATCTGCCGCTCACGCCGCTTGGGCGGGATCAAGCGTTACGCTGGCGCGAGGTTCTGGCACACGCCCCTTTGGGCGGCGTTTGGACATCAGACCTCGCGCGCTGCCGGGAAATGACCGCACTCATCCATGCTGATCATCACCCCGCGCCCAAGCCGCTGAATGCGCTGCGCGAGGTAAGCCTTGGCGAGTGGGAGGGGTTGAGCGTCGCGGAGGTGCAGCGCCGTTTCCCCGGCGAGTATGAACGCCGCGGTGCTGACTTGGAACGGGTTGTCCCGGCAGGCGGCGAGAGCTTTGCCGACCTGCGCGACCGGGCTTGGCCAGCTCTGGCCGAAATTCTTGCTCATGCGGGCGCCCAGGCCGCCCCGTTGCTTGTGGTCAGCCACGCGGGCGTCATCCGCACCCTCATCTGCCAGGCCCTTGGCATGCCTCTCGGGAGGGTGTTCAGCCTTGGCCAGCAGTATGCCGCTCTGAACATCCTGCGTTTTTCTCTTACACGCCAACCGGAACTGCTTGCCCTCAACCTTCCCCCGGAGGCCGCAACGCCTCTGCTCGCCTCCCTTTCCGGTTGACGCGGCACGGCCTTGTGCCAAAGCCTGCGCAACGCCCTTTGTTTGGACAATCGCCAAGATCCCGGCGATGAATATCACGTTCCCATAAGCAAATTTCCTCTTCAGGGAGGTTGGTTTGAACGAGGAGAAACGCGACGCGGTCGTCCGCGTGCATATTTGGATGGAGCGTGACGGCGAAACGCTTTTAGGACTGGGCAGACTGCAATTGCTTGAAGGAATAGAAGCCTGCGGATCCATTAAGGGCGCGGCGGAACTGCTGGGCATGAGCTACAGGGCGGCCTGGGGCAAGCTCAAAGCCTCGGAGGAGGCGCTTGGCTTCGCGCTGGTCGAAAAAATCGGCGGCAACAAGTCCGGCTGCCGCCTCTCGCGTGAAGGACGCGCCCTTGCCGAGGCCTACACCACCTGGTTCCGCGACGTGGAGCGCTTGGCCGTGGCGCGCGCCAAGCAGCTTTTCCCTTTCAATTGCGCTCCGTTTTCAGAAAAGCCCGAGCATTCCCTCCCGGCTGGGAACGTTTCTTGTGTTTCACAAAACATATCAGAATTATTGAAAAAGTGTTGACGAAAACACTGGGCATGAAGCATATGTATCTAAATAGGCATAATGCCGTCGCCCCGGCTCCTCACCGGTGCGGCAAGGGACCCGGGAGGGAATCATGAACATATCGCGGCGAGGGTTCATCAAGCTGCTTGGAGCCGGCACCGCCTGCTTCGGGCTTTCAAAAATGGGGCTCAACGTTAAGCCGGCCATGGCTTACGCCACCAGCCTCAAAACGGCCGGAGCCAAGGAGATTGTCTCCATCTGCCCGTACTGCTCCTGCGGCTGCAACATCATCATGTACGTTCGGGACGGCAAGTTCATCAGCTCCGAGGGCGACCCCGACTACCCCGTGAGCGAAGGTTCGCTTTGCGCCAAGGGCGCGGCCTTCCGCGCGCTGCACGTGAACGAGCACCGCATTGTGAAGCCCCTTTACCGCGCCCCCGGCGCAACCGAGTGGGTGGAGAAGGACTGGGACTTCATGCTCTCCACCATCGCCCGGCGCATGAAGACCACCCGCGACCGTGATTTCAAGACCAAGAACGAGAAGGGGCAGGTGGTGAACCGCCTCGACACCGTGTTCAACCTTGGCAGCGCCCTCATGGACAATGAGGAGTGCGCCGTCACCGTGCAAGCCCTGCGGGGCATGGGGGTCTACCAGATAGACCATCAGGCCCGTGTTTGACACAGCCCGACTGTACCGGCTCTGGCAGAGTCGTTCGGACGCGGCGCGATGACGAATCACTGGATTGACATCAAGAACGCCAACGCAGTTTTGATCATGGGCAGCAACGCTGCCGAGCATCACCCCATTTCCTTCAAGTGGGTGCTGCGCGCCCACGACAAGGGCGCGAAAATCATCCACGTCGACCCCAAGTTCTCCCGCACCTCGGCGAGGAGCGACCTGCACGTGCCCCTGCGCAGCGGCACGGACATCGCGTTCCTTGGCGGCATGATGCGCTACATTCTGGAGAAGAAGCTCTACCAGAAGGAGTACGTCACCGAGTACACCAACGCGAGCTTCATCCTCGGCAAGGACTATGAGTTCAAGGATGGACTGTTCAGCGGATACGACCACGAAAAGCGCATCTACGATCGCAAGAAGTGGGACTTCGCCCGCGATGAGAAGGGCGTTTCCCTGCGCGACAAGACCCTGCAAAATCCCCGCTGCGTGTTCCAGCTGCTCCAAAAGCACTACGACCGCTACACGCTCGACATGGTGAGCAAGGTCACGGGCGTCTCCAAGCAGAACCTGCTGACGGTGTACGAAACCTTCGGCGCCACAGGCAAGCCCGACAAGGCCGGCACCATGATGTACGCCCTGGGCTGGACCCAGCACACCGTGGGCGTGCAGAATATCCGGCTGGCCTGCATGATCCAGCTGATGCTGGGCAACATCGGCGTGGCGGGCGGCGGCATCAACGCCCTGCGCGGCGAGCCCAACGTCCAGGGCAGCACGGACCACGCGCTGCTGTGGGACATTCTGCCCGGATATCTGCCCGCGCCCCTGGCCACGCAAGCCACCCTGGCCGACTACAACAAGGCCACAACGCCCAAGACCAACGATCCCTTGAGCATGAACTGGTGGCAAAACAGGCCCAAGTACACGGCCAGCCTGTTCAAAAGCTGGTTTGGCGAGGCGGCCACAAAGGACAATGACTTCGGCTACGCCTGGACGCCCAAGGTGGAGCCCGGCGAGCAATACGCCAGCATGTTCATGTTCGACCGCCTGTACAAAAAGCAGTTGAAGGGCGCCTTCATCGTGGGCCACAACCCGGCCCAGAGCATGCCCAACAGCCACAAGATCAGGAAAAGCCTTGAGAACCTGGACTGGCTGGTCATGGGCGAGGTGCACCTTACGGAAACCACGGACTTCTGGCGCGGCCCCGGCGTGGACCCCAAGAAGGTGAACACCGAGGTGTTCCTGCTGCCCTGCTGCCACCGCGGCGAAAAGGACGGCACCACCAGCAACTCCGGCCGCTGGCAGATGTGGCACTACAAGGGCATTGAGCCCATGGGCGTGAGCAAAAGCATGGGCACCATCTACACGGAGATATTCCATGCCGTGCGCGACCTGTACGCCAAGGAAGGCGGGGTGCTGCCCGAGCCCATCCTGAACCTCGACCTGCCCAAAACCTACGATGCGGACAAGACCGCCATGAAGGTCAACGGCTGGTTCACCCGCGATTGTGAAGTGAATGGCAAGAAGTTCAAAAAGGGCGACCAGGTGCCCAGCTTCGCCTTCCTGACGGACGACGGCGCGACCACCAGCATGTGCTGGGTTTACTCCGGCGGCTACCCAGAAGTGGGCAAGAATCTGAGCCAACGGCGCGACCACAGCCAGACTCCCATGCAGGCCAAGCTCGGGTTGTACCCGAACTTTTCCTGGTGCTGGCCGGTCAACCGCCGCATCATTTACAACCGCGCTGGCGTGGACCTTAACGGCAAGGCCTTCAACCCGGAGCTGCCCGTCATCGCCTGGGACGGCAAGGGTTGGGTAGGCGATGTCGTCGACGGCGGCGGCCCCCCCATGGCGCAAGGCGGCAAGTACCCGTTCATCATGCACACCGAGGGTCTGAGCCAGATCTTCGGCCCAGGACGCGTGGACGGCCCCCTGCCCGAGCATTACGAACCCGCGGAAACCCCGCTCACCAAGAACCCGTTCTCCAGCCAGATGAACAATCCGGCCATCCGCTGGATTGCAAGCGACATGGACAAGTTCGCCAAACATGGCGACCCGCGCTATCCCATCGTCCTTACCACCTACAGCCTCACCGAGCATTGGTGCGGCGGCTCGGATTCGCGCAACACCAAGGTGCTGCTTGAAGCCGAACCCCAGCTTTATGTGGAGATGAGCCACGAGCTGGCCAAGGAAAAGGGCATCAAGAACGGAGATGTCGTCGAGATCGAAAGCATCCGCGGCAAGGTGCAGGCGGTGGCCATGGTCACCGTGCGCATCGTGCCCTTCAAGGTCATGGGCAAAACCGTGCACCTTGTCGGCATGCCCTTCGCCTTCGGGTGGACCACCCCGGGCGTGGGCGATTCGACGAACAGGCTGACTCCGACCGTGGGCGACCCCAACTCCTACATCCCGGAGTACAAGGCGTCGCTGGTGAACGTCCGCAAGGCCGTCAAGATCACGGAGCTTGAGAGATAACCGCCTGCCCGGCGGAAGGAGCACACAAGGCCTTCCGCCGGGCCGGCGCACAAGGGAGATGCGCCATGCCCAAGTCGTTTTTGATCGATACGTCGCGCTGCACCGCGTGCCGCGGCTGCCAGATAGCCTGCAAGGAGTGGAAGGGATTCCCCGCCGTGCATACCAAGCAAACCGGCACGCACCAGAATCCGCCCGATCTCGGGCCGTACAACTTCAAGCTGGTGCGCTTCAAGGAATATAAAATGAAGACCCGCGTGGAGTGGCTGTTCTTCCCCGAGCAGTGCCGCCACTGCCTGGAGCCCGGCTGCAAGGCCGGGGCCGACGCCATCATGGAGGGGGCCATCATCAAGGATGAAGCCACCGGCGCCATCATCTACACGGAGCTGACCAAGAAATTCACGCCCCAGCAGGCGGAGGACGTGCGCACCATGTGCCCCTACAACATCCCCCGCTGGGACCCGGTGGCGGGCGGCCTCACCAAATGCAACATGTGCATCGACAGGCTTCAAGCCGGCATGGTTCCCGCCTGCGTCAAAACCTGCTGCACCGGCACCATGAACTTCGGCGAGCGTGAAGCCATGCTCAAGCTTGGTCAAGAACGCTTGGCCGCGGTCAAGAAGACCCATCCCAAGGCCATGCTGCTTGACCCGGACGACGTGAATACAATCTTCCTGGTCACAGAAGACCGGAAGCTGTACCATGAGTTCGCCGAGGCCAAAACGCCCGCGCCTTTGCCCGGAATGACCCGTCAGGAACTGCTGGCCAAAGCGGCCAAGCCACTGCGGAACATTCTCGGATAGGCTGCGGCTAAACCGCCAAACAATAACCGGACGCCCCGGGCCGCCCGCCCCCTGGGCCGCAGGCCCCGCGCGCGC
>Ga0183100_1000716_pt1 | contig 22127 bp, 21 predicted proteins | sample Biomet2_FD_127789 | JGI IMG/M metagenome (GOLD analysis project Ga0183100, IMG submission 127789) | Microbial communities from bioreactor (seeded with anoxic lake sediment) at LBNL, California, USA - Biofuel metagenome 2 | ecosystem: Engineered > Bioreactor > Anaerobic > Unclassified ...
GTAACCGAAAACTGAAAATTTATGAAAACAAATTTTACAAAGGATAAAGATATTTTCTTTCATAAGTTCAAGTTTTTGAAAAAAACTTTCCTCAACTGTTCGCTTGCGAACACTTCACTGCGACATCAGTCGCACTTCACTTATGCGAAGCATAACTTCACTTGCATTTTATGCAACTTCACTGTGCTGCCAGCTGCACTTCCGCGTTAGCGGATGCTGCACAATTCTTTTTATACTGTTCGCGAAACTACATTAAGGTAGCGAACACTTCACTGACAACAACGTTGTCTCTTCACTTATGCGCAGCATAACTTCACTTGCATATAACAAACCTCTCCGTCGACGATAAAAAACAATCGTCGCCACCTCCCCTACGAGGGGAGACTAAGAGGATTCAACTTAATATGCAACTTCACTGTTTTTAAAACAGCCCTTCTATCTCTTCCTTGTCCCGCTTAATTTGTTCTGTTAGTTCTTCTACATTAGGGAATTTTATTTCTCCACGGATTCTATAGTAAAATTCAACAACAATTTCTTCTCCATACAAATCACCTTTAAAATTCAATAAATGGGCTTCCAATTTTAGTCCCTTATCACCAAAAGTTGGATTGCTGCCTACATTTAGTAGTGCAATATAGGTTTTACCTTGAGCTATTACTTTTCCACCGTATACACCGTTAGAAGGTAAAACAAATTTGCTTTTTACTAGATTAATATTAGCTGTTGGAAACCCAATCACCCTGCCCCGCTCATCTCCATGAACTACAGTACCGACAATTGTATAAGCTCGCCCCAACATAGCTGTCGCCAGCTCAATCCTTCCATCTCTAATAAATTTTCTAATATTGGTACTACTAACTACCGTACCATTAATTTTTATAAGTTTCCGCACCAAAACATCAAACCCGAACTTAGGTCCATCAGTCTGCAATGAATAAACATCACCACGGCCCATATAACCATAACTATAATTAGCTCCTACAACAACAGCTTTTACATTATTAATACTCAGAAATTCCAAAAATTTTTGCCCACTAAGTTGTGATAATTCTTCCGTGAAAGGAATATTCAACAAAATGTCAACCCCTAGGTCTGCAAAGATTTTCTCTTTAGTGGTATTGTCTAAAAGTAAAGGTGGAACCAAAGAACCCCGTATTTCTGACAGTGGATGATTGCTAAAGGTAAAAACCATTAGCTTTAAGCTATGACTAACAGCATAATTTTTAGCTGTATTAACAACATCACAATGACCTAAATGTACTCCATCAAAAGTACCTAAGGCAACCACACAAGGTGCAAGTTGTAAATTTTTCAATTGTTCAACATTGGTTATTGTCTTCATCGATACCTACTTCTTCTCTCTGGGGAATATTAATTATCTTGTGACCTTTTAGCCTTCCATCTTTAGCTATTGCCACACCAATCATTAGTCCCTGGTTAGTTACTACTTTATAATATTTATTGTCTTCTAACCCACCTATAGTTGTAGCTACGCCTTGCGCAATACGCATACCTTGCAACGTAGTTACTTCGATAGTAGGTAAATGTTTAATACCTAGCTCCATAGGAAGGATACATTTGGTATAATCTGCGGCAATATCTTCCAACGTACTTGCTGTTTCTAAATTAAAATCACCAACTCGATAGCGCAACAAAAAGCTCATAGTTCCAACCATGCCAAAGGCTTGAGCTATATCTTCTGATAATGTTCTAATAAAAGTACCCTTAGAACATTCTACATCTATAATAATTTGTTTATTGGTATACTCTACCAGCTTTAAACTTTGGATACAAATAGAACGAGGTTCACGCTCTACCTCTATTCCTTGGCGAGCTAATTTATATAACTTTTGTCCTTGATAACTAATTGCAGAGTACATAGGAGGAACTTGCTTGCTATCTCCCTCAAAACTTTGTAAAACTGCTGTTATCGTTTCTAAACTCAAAGGAATTATTTCAGAGGTCGCGATAATCTTACCTTCCTCATCCCCTGTGTCTGTCTGACTGCCGAAAGTTATAACTGCTCTATAGGCCTTATTTCCCTCCAAAGCATATTCCAAAAATCTAGTAGCTTTACCAACAAAAACCGGCAAAACACCAGCGGCCATAGGGTCAAGCGTTCCCCCATGTCCAACTTTTTTTGTTTGCAGTATTTTGCGCATAACACTTATCACATCATGGCTGGTCATCCCCGATGGTTTTAGAACATTAAAAATACCATCCATTATTTTATGACTCGCATTTCTTCTTTAATTTTTATAAGCAACTGTTTTTTAGCTTCTTCCAATCCCGCTTCTATGGTACAACCTGAGGCCTTTTTATGTCCGCCTCCATTAAAAGCCAAAGCAATTTTGCTCACATCAATCCAACGTGAGCGCATACTTACCCTAGTTTTTTTAGGTTCTACCGCTTTAAACATAACAGCAACTTCCACTCCCATTACATAACGTGGATAGGAAATAAAACTGTCTGTATCAATTTCTTTATTATAATCCTCATTACTAATTTCTATAATACCAATACGCCCATTCTCTTCAAATGTTAATGTATTGAGTATTTTACATAGCAATTCTATATTTGCACGTGATTTCATTTCCAAGAAATCAGAAATAACGTTAGGCTCTACTCCTCGCTCTAACAATTCAGCTGCTGCCCTCATACTTGCGGCAGTAGTATTAGAATATTTGAAAAATCCACAATCAGTAGCAATAGCTACATATAAACAAATAGACATAGCCAAAGTAATATCTATTTGCATTTCTTTTAATAATGCAAACATCATTTCACCAGTAGCAGCAGCACTGGCATCCAGCCATATATAGTCTGCAAACTCATTATTAGATACATGGTGATCAATGTTCAAAATTGGAGCTTTAACACATTCTTCTACAATACCAATTCTATCCAAAGAACTGGAATCAACTATGACTAATAAATCAGCTTCGTAACTTTGTCCTTTTTTAGGACGGACATATTCACCTATACCCGGCATAAAACTATAGGTGGATGCAATTTCGTCATCCACCATAATTGTAACCTTTTTGCCGGTCTGCTTCAAACCTTCTGCTAGTGCCAAAGTGGAGCCCAGTGTGTCACCATCTGGGCTAATATGGCTAACTAAAATCAGGCTATTAGCCTTTTTTAAAATATCCAGAGCCTCATGAAGAGTAACTCTCTTACTCATGATCAGGTCCTTCTTTCTTGATTTGATTAAGCAATTCCTGAATATGTGAGCTGTATGCCATAGAGGTATCTTTGCAAAGAGAAAGAATTGGAGCAACTCGCAGCCTAATTCTTTTAGCTATTTCAGAGCGCATAAAACCTAGGGCCTTATTTAATCCAATCCATGCTTCTTTCTGTTCTTCTTCTGTACCATACAAACTCACATAAATCTTAGCATAACTCAAATCACCACTAACTTCCACTTCTGTAATGGTAACGAACTTAACACGAGGGTCTTTAATGTCCTTCAAAAGCATGTTGCTAAGTTCTTGTTTGATTAATTCTTGCATTTTTTCTACTCGTAATCTTGCCATTTATTTCTCCTCAGTCTACTACCACTTTTTCCATGATAAAGACTTCTAATTGGTCGCCTTCTTTAATATCGCGGTAGTTATCCAATGTTAAACCACATTCAAAACCAGTTTGAACTTCTTTTACATCATCTTTAAATCTACGCAAGGATTCTATATCCCCTTCATGAATAACAACTCCATCACGAATGAGTCGAACCTTCGATGAGCTAGCAATCTTTCCGTCCGTTACGTAACAACCTGCGATTGAAACTTTGGAAATGGTGATTACTTGACGTACCTCTACATGACCAATAATAACTTCTTTGAATTTAGGTGCAAGCATACCTTTTATTGCTGCTTCAACATCATTTAAGGCATCATAAATTACACGGTAAGTTCTAATATCTACTTTTTCATGATCAGCAGCTTTGCGTGCATTACCATCCGGACGTACATTAAAACCAATTACTAAAGCATTAGCAGCCGCAGCTAGCATAACGTCTGTTTCATTAATAGTACCAACGCCGGAGTGTACAATTACAACTTTAACTTCTTCATTTTTAATATTAACTAATGATTGTTTTAAAGCTTCAATGGTACCTTGTACATCCGCTTTGACAACAATGTTCAATTCTTTTAATTCGCCCTCTTGGATTCTACTGAAAATATCTTCCAAGGAAACTTTTGCCGCTTTGTGAATTTCATCGGTCTTTTTCTTCGCAATACGTTTTTCTGCTACACTGCGCGCAATACGTTCCTCAGTAACGTCTAAAATATCACCAGCCATAGGAACGTCATTAAGGCCTAAAACTTCAACAGGAGTGGAAGGTAATGCCTTTTTTACTCTTTCTCCACGATCGTTATTCATAGCACGTACCTTACCATAAGCAGTTCCCGCTAAAATAGTATCGCCAACTTTTAAAGTTCCACGAGAAATTAAAACGGTAGCTACCGGGCCGCGGCCTTTATCAAGTTGTGCCTCAATAATAGTACCATGTGCCGGCAAGTTTGGATTAGCTTTTAATTCTTGTACTTCAGCGACTAAAAGAATCATTTCCAGCAATTCGGAAATACCTGTTTTCTTATGAGCAGAAACCGGTACCATAATAGTATCTCCGCCCCAATCTTCAGGAATTAACTCATGCTCAGAAAGTTGTTGTTTAACAAACTCAATATTAGAGCCCTCTTTGTCGATTTTATTTATAGCAACGATGATTGGTACCTTTGCCGCTTTAGCATGATTAATAGCTTCCAAAGTTTGTGGCATAACACCATCATCAGCAGCTACGACTAGTATAGCAACATCTGTTACCTGCGCTCCACGAGCACGCATAGCAGTAAAGGCCTCATGTCCAGGTGTATCTAAGAAAACAATTGGTTTTCCTTGACACATTACTTTGTAAGCACCAATATGCTGAGTAATTCCACCAGCTTCACGTGCGGTAACATTTGCTTTACGAATAGCGTCTAACAATGAAGTCTTGCCGTGATCAACGTGTCCCATAACCGTTACTACAGGAGGACGCGGAACACGTAGAGCGGGATCATCTTCCACTTCCGGAACTTCAGTAGGATCTTCTTCCGGTGGTAATTCTCCAACCTCAACCTTAAATTCACTACCCACAAGTACAGCTGTATCATGATCAATATCTTGGTTAATTGTAACCATAACGCCCAACAGGAATAATGCCTTAATAACTTCGCTGACTTCCCGCTTAATTAATTGAGCAAAAACCTTAACATTAATACTGTCACCAACCTGCACGCTAGTAGGTCTATTAATTTCCACTACAGGTCTTAATACTTGATTATTGTTTTGAGTATTATTTTGAGTACCGCTACGTTTATTGTTACGGCCCATATGGTTATTATTACGATTAGGCCTACTTCCTCTTTGTGCATAGCTCCCCTGCGGTTTTTTATCGTGGGTAAAGTTTTTACCACGATGTCCCATTTCCTTACCAGCATGTGGGCTATTAATATCTACAGGTGGCTTTTCAACTACAACCGGTTTTTTGAAACCTTGGTTACCCTGACCACCCGGTCTTGATTGGTAACCTCCTTGTCCTTGAGGTCTTTGTCCCTGACCCTGAGGTCTTGACTGATAGCCACCGGTACCTTGTGGACGTGATTGGAAACCAGTTCCCTGTGGACGACTTCCCTGTCCTTGAGGTCTTGACTGAAACCCGGTTCCTTGTGGACGCGTGCCGGTACCTTGTGGACGTGATTGAAAACCAGTTCCTTGAGGCCTAGTTCCTTGTCCTTGTGGTCTTGATTGGAAACCAGTACCTTGGGGACGAGTGCCGGTACCTTGTGGGCGCGATTGGAAACCTGTTCCTTGAGGACGAGTTCCTTGTCCTTGAGGTCTTCCTTGATAGCCCGTGCCTTGTGGACGTGGGTTTTGAGGACGTGGTTGATAGCCTTGTCCTTGTGGTCTTGGTTGTGCGTCTTGCCCAGGAGTCCCGGTTCCAGTAACAGGTGATCTATGAATAATGATTTTAGGTTTTACGACAGTGGTAGATGTTGCAGTTTTTTCAACAGTTACTTGTGCCACAGTTGCAGATTTTGCTACAATTTCAGGGGTTGCTTTCTCCGGCATTTTTACTTCCTGCCGTGGACTTGACTTAATTTCTTGTCTTGGTGCAGCCTTAGTTTCTTCTTTAGTTATCGTATGCTTTTCCTCGCGCTTCGCTACTACCTTTTGTCCGGTAGTCGTAGTTTTTCTTTTTTTACCAAATTCATTAACAATCATATCATGTACTTTATCATCCACAGAACTCATGTGACTCTTGACTTCCACTTTGTGCCCGGATAAAAATTCCAGTACTTTTTTACTATCTACATCAAATTCTTTTGCAATCTCATAAATTCTATGTTTACCCATCCACACACCTCCATACCTTATTTCAAAATCATCTTAACGAAATTATTATCGATAATAGCGACAGCCGTTCTTTGAGCTTTGCCAATAGCTGAGCCCAACCTCTGTCTATCCAGAACTTCAATAAACGGAACATGATAATCTTGGCACATATAAACCAAATCTTTTTTTGAATTTTCCGCAGAATCTGCCGCCAGCAATAGTAACTTAACTTTACCATTTTTGATAGCCGATCTAACGGCAAAATCTCCGGAAGCAGTTTTGCCTGCCTTTTGTGCTAAACCTAAAGAAAAAAGCAAACGTTGCTCTTCTATCATTCCGCCAACTCCTCTAGAATCTTTGCACAAACCTCCGTACTAAGCTTTACACCTAAAGCCTTTTCCAAGGCTTTAGCTGATATTGCTTTAGCAGCACAGGTCTTGCTTTGGCAAACATAAGCCCCACGTCCGGGTTTTTTCCCTGTTTTATCTACGGATACAATTCCCTCAGGAGATCTGACCACCCTAATTAGTTCTTTCTTTTCTTTCATTTCACCGCAGCCAAGACATTTGCGTTGAGGAACTTTCCTTACTTTCATCCCTTATCACTACCTTTGTTACCAGGTGTCTCAAGCACAGAATCATTAGCAGCTGCTATACTTGTTGCAGGAGTGCTTTCAACAGTATCATCAGCATATTCTAACTCTCCTGTTGCCAAGGCCTGGGTTTCACTCTTAATATCTATTTTCCAGCCGGTTAACTTTGCAGCCAACCGAGCGTTTTGCCCTTCTTTACCGATAGCCAATGATAATTGATAGTCCGGAACAATAACGCGGCATATTTTTTCATTTTCGTCCGCTACTGCAACAATAACCTTGGAAGGAGAAAGGGCATTTGCCACATATTCCTCTGGGTCTGCGCTGTATTTTACTATATCTATTTTTTCACCACGCAACTCATCCACAATGGTACGAACCCGCATACCTTTTTGTCCAACGCAGGCTCCAACAGGATCCACATTGTGATCATTACTAAAAACAGCTATTTTAGAACGCATACCCGGTTCTCTGGCCACTGACTTAATCTCTACAGTACCATCTTGAATCTCAGAAACTTCCAATTCAAACAAACGACGTAAAAGTCCCGGATGTGTTCTTGATAAAACAATTTGTGGTCCCTTTGTTGTTTTCTTGACCTCAACAATATAGGATTTTATCCTATCATGATGTTGATATATTTCCCCCGGTATTTGCTCGTTAGGAAGCAATATAGCTTCAGCACTCCCCAAGTCCACATAAACATTATGACCTTCAACTCTTTGTACAATACCATTAACGATATCATTTTCACGGCTGGAATATTTTTCATAAACCATTCCGCGTTCTGCTTCACGAATACGCTGTACAATTACTTGTTTCGCATTTTGTGCGGCAATACGTCCAAAATCTTTAGGCGTTACTTCTTCTTCCATAACGTCGTCCAACTGATATTTGGCGTTAACCTTTCTAGCATCTTCTAAACTCATTTCTTGTGTGGAATCTTCTACCTTTTCAACTACAGTCTTTCTGGCAAAAACATGTATTTCTCCATTATCTTTGTTCAAAGTAACTCGTACTTTTTGAGATGAGCCAAAATTTTTCTTATACGCGGTAATTAAAGCTTCTTCAACAGCATTATATAGTACCTCTGGTAGAATTCCCTTCTCGGCGCCCAACTGAGCGATAGCTTTCACAAAATCTGCATTCACTTAACAATTCCTCCTTAACCGTTTTCAAAACTCTATATGTGGTCTAATACTGGCAACAGCTTTGCGTTCCAGTTCAATTTCTTTTTCTTCAACGATAAGACTAATTAGCATATCGCTATGACTACTTAAAACGCCCACAAATTCTTTTTTCCCATCTAGTGGCGCAAAAAGTTGTACATCAACCATCTTGCCATAATTATTTTGAAAATCTTTATCCTTTTTTAATGGCCGGTCTATACCGGGGGAAGATACTTCCAAATAATATTTTTCTTTAATAGGATCGCGCTCATCCAAAACCTTAGTTAATTTACTACTAACAACAGAACAGTCATCAATATCAATTCCGCCCGGTTTATTAATATAAATTCTCAAGAACCAATCTTTTTCCCTTATATATTCCACATCTACCAGCTCTAGGCCATGCTCTTTGACTATAGGCTCTGCCATTTCTGTAATCAATTCAACTAGTTTTTTATTGTCCACTTTCCTCACCCCCATATAAATTGTTCTTAGTAAACGAAAGAGCGGGTGCTATACCCACTCTCTTAGATACAAACATAAAATTTCTGTATATATTATAACACTATTATTATCTTTACGCAATATTCCTTCTATATTATGTTAAAATAACTCAATTTGGTCTGTAGCAGGCAATTCGTCTAGTATTCCAAGCTCTGCCAAGGCCTCTACGACAGCATTGCCTATCTTTGCTCTCGTACGTAAATCTTCTCGGGAAATAAAAGGGCCGTTTTCTCTAGCCTTAGCTATACCGTCGGCTGCAACGTCGCCAATACCTGCTAGCGCTCCTAAAGGCGGCAACAAGCCCTTATCAGTTACAATAAATCTATGTGCATCTGAGCGGTACAAATCAATGTTTTCAAACTCATAACCTCTCGCCAACATTTCGATAACTAATTCCATATAGGTAGCAGTATCTTTTTCGTTGACCTTAGCTTTTTTATTTTGTGCATAAACATCTTTAATATAGCGCTTCATAAAATCTTTGCCCTTGTGTACTAACGCATAATCAAATTTTGGAGCTCTAATAGAAAAATATGCGGCGTAAAATTCCTTGGGGTGATGAACCTTACAATAGGCTATACGATAAGCTGATATAACATAAGCAACAGCATGAGCTTTTGGAAATAAATATTGCACTGTTTTGCAGGATTTAATATACCAATCTGGTACATGTGCTTTCTCTAAAGCGGCCATCTGCTCATCGCTTAAGCCATTTTTATGAGCCTTACCCTTACGGCAAGTTTCCATAATACTAAATGCTATGCTTGGTTCTACTCCTTTATTAATGAGTGATGTCATAATATCATCACGAGTAGAAATAGTATCTTCCGTAGGTTTGCCTTCCTTTATTAATTCTTGAGCATTATTTAGCCAAACGTCAGTACCATGTGAATAACCGGAAATGCGTAACAAGTCACTGAAATTCTTAGGCTGTACATCGTAGATCATCTGCCGTACAAATTGTGTTCCACATTCCGGGATACCAAAAGTCCCAACTTCACTGCCAATTTCTTCAGGTGTTACACCTAAAGCTTTTGTATTTTGAAATAAAGACATAGTTGCCGGATCACCAATAGGGATTGTTTTAATATCCATATTTAGCATAGTTTCCAGCATTTTAATTACAGTTGGATCATCATGACCCAGAATATCTAATTTAACCAAACGGTCATTAATAGAATGATAATCAAAATGCGTTGTAATAATACCACTTGAAGCATCATCTGCTGGGTATTGTACAGGAGTAATATAGTGTATATCTAAATTACGCGGCAAAACCATAATGCCCCCTGGGTGCTGACCTGTAGTTCTTTTCACATCTACCAGTCCTGGTATCATCCCTTCTACAAAAGCATTGCGAACATGCCGCCCTTTTCCATCAAAATATTTTTTAACATAACCATAAGCTGTTTTCGCCGCTATAGTTCCCAATGTTCCTGCACGAAAAACATTGTCTCGTCCAAACAATTCTTCTGTATATTTATGAGCCTGAGGCTGATATTCCCCGGAGAAATTCAAATCAATATCTGGTACTTTTTCTCCATGGAACCCCATAAAAACGGCAAACGGAATATCATGACCATCCCGCACCATTTCATTACCACATTCTGGGCACATTTTAACCGGTAAATCAAATCCAGAACTAACACTACCATCTTCAAAGAACTCACTATGGTTGCACTTAGGGCAACAATAATGAGGTTTCAAAGGATTAACTTCAGTGATATTTAACATTGTTGCTACCAAAGATGAACCTACTGAACCACGTGACCCAACCATATAACCATCGTCATTGGATTTTTTTACCAGCAAATGGGCAATATAATATAACACCGCAAAGCCATTGCCAATAATAGAGTTTAGCTCTAATTTCAACCGCTCTTCCACAATAGTCGGAAGTTCTTGACCATAGAGTTCGTGAGCTTTCTCATAGGTCATATCTTTAATTTTCTTTTCCGCTCCCGGAATAATTGGCGAATATAACTGATCTCTATCCGGTACCGGTTTGAAACTATCTATTTTTTCATTAATGAGATTTGGATTTGTAACAACTGTCTCATATGCTTTTTCCTGGCCTAAATAAGTAAATTCAGCTAGCATTTCTTCCGTCGTTCGTAAAAACAACGGGGGTTGATCCTCAGCATCACTATAGCCTTGACCAGCCTGTAAAATTTTGCGAATATCTGCATCCTCTGGATTGAGAAAGTGCACATCGCAAGTAGCAACCGTTAATTTTCCTAGTTCTTTGCTAATATCATATATGCGCTTATTAATGTTTTCCAAATCTTCTTTAGTCGTTATATTAGGGTATTTTTCTTCTCGGACTAAGTACTGATTGTTACCTGTAGGTTGAATTTCTAAGTAATCATAAAATTTGGCAATGTCTAAAAGTTCATCGTGACTTGCACCATTAATAATAGCCTGAAATAATTCACCTGCTGCACATGCAGAACCAATAATCAATCCCTCGCGATATTGTTCAATCAAAGCTCTTGTCATGCGTGGTCTTGCTGGTTTTCCACCAAAGAACTGCAAATGCGACATAGAAATTAATCGATAAAGATTGCGCAATCCCTCAGCAGTCTTAGCCAAAATAATAATGTGATAAGTTTTTTTGACATTTTCATCCGGCCACAAATAACCTTCCACACCAAAGATTAGTTTAAAGTCTTTACCTGCTACCTCATCATAGGCAAAGGGAAATGCCTGTACTACTCCGTGATCAGTCAATGCTAGTGCTTTGTGTCCCCAGCGCATGGCTGTCTTTACTAACTCTTTGATTGGTGTAACCGCATCCAATTTGCTCATTTTTGTATGGCAATGCAATTCAACTCGTTTTACTGCAGAATTATCCATGCGTTCTTCTTTTTGCATTAGTGTAATACTACGAATATCAGTCATTACCGCTTCGTCATTTTCAAACTTATCTATCCTAACGTTACCCATAAAGCACACATTAGAACCTTCTGGCATCTTCGCCATGAATGCTTTGCATTCCGCTAAATTTTTAGACAGTTCATCTTTATTTTTACCTTCACCAAAGCGCTTTTTGGCCACAAGACCATCTGTCTTGTCCTTGAGTAAAATACTAAGCATGACAGCACCGGTGCGCAATTCTCTTTCCTTAAAACCAACAATCGTACCTGCAATAACCACATTATTTTCTTCATCTGTTACGTCACACATAAGTCTAGGTTTTTTAGTTATTTTATTTCCTAAAATTTTTCTATCGCCTGTAGCTGGTTCAACCTCACCTTTAACCACCTTAAGTGCTTCTAAATATTCCTCACTATAATGAGTTGCTTCGCTTCTATTTTCATCAACTTCGGGACATGGCAAAAAAGCCACACCCTGCAAAGAACAAGCAGCGGTCAGCTTTTCTGCCACCGCTGCCAATAGTTCAGTTCGAAGGTCCCGGTTTTTTTTCTGATAATTTATAGTCCACGTGCCTTGGTCACTATCCACATCCACGTCAACCAGCACAATATTTTGTACTGCAGCTAGTTCCCCAGGAGATGCATTTAGAGTCTCTAAAAATGACGTAAACTCACTTTTATTTGGTATAATTTTGTACTTTTCTGACATGTTGCATTTCTACTCCCAACCTGTAATCAAACTACATTTTCCAATGAAATTACATCATCCAGCGTATTAATTCCCGCAATAATTTCATTAATATTAAAATCTTTGCTAATTTTCAAATACAGCTCAATAATTATAGTCCCTTGAATAGTATTATTCTTTACATTAAGTGTACGTACCTTAACATTATGCTCACCTAAATAACCTAAAATAGTCATCATGGTATCTTGATTGCTTTTGGCTATTATACGTATATATCTACGCTCATTGTGGCTAGCTCCGGGCATCCGTTTTTCCCACCCATGAAAAGTAACCAAGGTAATGAGCATAATACCTGTGGATATAATACCTATCATAAGCATCCCACTACCAATGGCAAGTCCAATAGCCGCAACCATCCACAAACTAGCTGCCGTAGTTAAACCACGGACAGTAAGTCCTTCGTGTAAAATAGTACCAGCACCTAAAAAGCCAATACCACTAACAACCTGTGCAGCAATACGTCCAGGATCTCTCGTATAAGTCTGCGGGTCAAAAGCATAAATGGAAACCAACATAATTAAAGCCGACCCTGTACACACAAGTACATGAGTTCTAAGGCCAGCAGGTCGATCGCCACTACCACGCTCCATCCCAACAATACCGCCCAAAAGCGCCGCCAAAAAAAGGCGCATAATCATTTGCCAATCCATGGCATCTAACATAGCTTCACTTCCTTTTCCGGGAATTACTCTCTGTTATATAGTGCCAACATTGCCTGTATTTCGCTAACATAATCGGCAGCTAAATCCAGCATTTTAACTTCACCTGTGCGCCTATTTTTTACTTCAATTTCTCCGTTTGCCAAAGTCTTAGGCCCAACAACTACACGCAAAGGATAACCAATCAAATCAGCATCTTTAAACTTAACCCCAGCTCTTTCATTTCTATCATCGATGATAACTTCTATTCCAGCTTCGCCTAAAGAATTGTAAATTTCTTCGGCTTTAGCTGTACTAGCTTCATCTTTAGTATTAACAGGCACAACCAATACTTCGTAGGGAGCGATTGCTGCTGGCCAAATAATACCATTACTATCATTATACTGTTCAATAGCCGCAGCCATAGTCCTGCTGACGCCTATTCCGTAGCAACCCATAACCATAGGTTGTTCTCTGCCATTTTCGTCTAAAAAATTAGTCTTTAAAGCCTTACTATATTTTGTAAACAATTTAAATACTTGACCCACCTCAATGCCTCTAGCCTTTTTTAATTTTCCGCCGCAATGAGGACAAGGATCGCCTTCTTGTACTAAACGAATATCAGTAATAATCGTAGGTGCAAAATCTCTTTGAGGATTGACATTTATAAAATGTACATCTTTTTTATTCGCGCCACAACAGAAATTATGCATATTCATAACACTTATGTCCATAATAACGATAACTTTTTGGGAATCCATACCTACCGGTCCCATAAAGCCACCTACAGTACCACCCGCTATAAGCATTTCTTCAGGTGCCATATCTATTTCGCTAACACCACAGGCATTCATAACCTTAATTTCATTAACCTCGTGATCTCCACGAACAAAACAAAGTATCAAACCTTTACTGGAAGTATAAGCTACTGCCTTAACACTTTTTTCAATTGGTATTTGCAAAAATTCACATACTACTGCAATAGTTTTACATTCAGGAGTTATAACTTCTTGTCGCGGCAACATTTCTTCATCCGAATTCTCAATTGGAAACAGCTCAGTCTTCTCTACATTAGCAGCATATGCACATTCAGGGCAAAAAACTATTTCAGCTTCGCCGCTATCAGCAATAGCCATAAATTCATGTGACCCACTTCCGCCAATAGCACCTGAATCAGCTTCTACAGGTCTAAAGGTTAATCCACAACGTGTAAAAATATTGGTATATGCGTCATACATGCTCTTGTATGATGCGTCCAGACCAGCTTCATCACGATCAAAAGAGTAAGCGTCTTTCATAATAAACTCACGACCACGCATTAAGCCAAAACGTGGCCGTCTTTCATCTCTAAATTTATTTTGTATTTGGTAAACATTTAAAGGTAATTGACGGTAAGAACGTACATCTGCACGTACCAAAGTAGTTACCAGTTCCTCATGAGTAGGCCCTAGGCAAAACTCTCTGCTGTGACGGTCTCTAATGCGAAACATTTCATCTCCGTATACAGACCACCGGCCACTCTCCTGCCATATTTCTGCAGGTTGCAAAATGGGCATCAAAAGCTCTTGAGCACCTGCCTCATCCATTTCTTCACGGATAATAGCCTCAATTTTTTTCAAAACACGTAAAGCTAAAGGTAAATAAGTATACATACCTCCGGCAGATTTTCTGATAAATCCCGCTCTCAACATTAATTGATGACTTACTACTTCTGCCTCTGCAGGCACCTCTCGCAAAGTCGGTGCATATAACTTTGAAACACGCATCAATTCATCTTCCTCTCGCTTACAATTTTATCTATCTCTTTAAATAATTCATCAAGGATTTCTCCCTCAGGAACTTTTTTTATAATTTCACCTTTTTTAAATATCAGGCCTTCGCCTTTGCCGCCAGCAATACCTATATCAGCTTCCCTTGCCTCACCAGGGCCATTTACTACACATCCCATAACAGCTACGGTAATAGGCATTTGCACGGTCTCCAAGTATCGCTCTACTTCTAAGGCTAGTTTTTCCAGATCGATGGAAGTACGACCACAAGTCGGGCACGAAATTAAGGTAGGCCCATATTCTCGCAGCCCCAAAGACTTCAAGATTTGATAAGCAACTCTTATTTCATTAGCAGGATCTCCCGTTAAAGAAACCCTAATAGTATCTCCTATTCCCTCAGCTAAAAGAATACCAATACCTACTGCAGATTTAATAATACCGGAATTAACAGTCCCTGCCTCAGTAATGCCCACATGCAAAGGATAGTCACACTGACCTGCCAAAAGTCTATACGCCGCTATAGTCATTGGAACATCATGACACTTTAAGGAAACTTTAATATTATTATAATTCAAATCTTCTAAAATATGAATATGGCGCCACGCAGCTTCAACCATAGCCTCAGCAGTTGGATGCTCATACTTCACTAATAGGTCTTTGGGCAATGAACCGGCATTAACCCCTATTCTAATAGGCAAATTTCGCTCTTCTGCAGCTTTTACCACTTCTACAACTTTTTCCCGCCCACCAATATTCCCTGGGTTCAAGCGTAAACCATCTACACCGGCCGCAATAGCCGCTAGTGCTAACTTGTGGTCAAAATGAATATCCGCTATTATGGGAATTTCTATTGCTTTTTTTATCGGTATAAGAGCCTTGGCCGCTTCCATAGTTGGCACCGTACAACGAATAATCTCACAACCCAAACCCTCTAAATTCTTGATTTGCGCAATAGTCGCAACTGCGTCTTCTGTTTTTGTATTAGTCATAGATTGTACTGCAATCGGATTATTACCACCAATAGCAACTTTGCCTATATTTAGCACTCTTGTTTGTCTGCGTTTCATTTTAGAATTTCCCCTCTACTTAACGTGTTATATCCTTAACAGTAGAAAATATTGTAAGAGCTAAAATAATAGCTACACCTACCATTTGGATGGCTTCCATATAACGAGGCGCTAGAGGTTTGCCACGTACTGCCTCTACTAATAATACTACAAAATGTCCACCATCTAAAGCCGGTATAGGCAATAAATTAATAATCGCTAAATTTAGACTTAAAAACGCAATGAAACTTAACAGGGCTAACAGTCCTTGTGACGCCACATCACCAGCCATTTGGGCCACCCCAATTGGGCCGGCCACTTCTGCAGGAGCCTTACCTGTAATAATTTTTTGTAAACCATTTACCATTGAGATAATAATACGATGAGTATAGCTAACAGACATTTTTCCGGCTTCTAAAAATCCAACACTTTGTTTCATGAATTTAGGAGAAACCCCGATAAGAGGTCTTTGTACTTCTTCATTATAAACAGCTTTCATTTTATAATCACGCAAAGACCCTGCTCTATCTACATGCAAAGTAACCTCATTAGTCCCAGCGGCCTTTAACTTAACAACTAAATCATTCCAATCACTAACTTGCTGGCCGTTAACTGCCAATATTTTATCATCCGGCATAAGACCGGCATCAGAAGCTGCCTGCTTGGGTACCACAGTCCCCAAAACAGGTTTATTAACTGGTACGTCTACACCAGAAATTGCAAAAATACCGAAAAATAAAACTATGGGTAAAAGAAAATTCATAAGAGACCCTGCTAATATAACCAACATTCTAGCAGGAATTGATTTAGTCGAAAACCCATTTGTAACCGCTTCAGCCCCAGGTTCCATACCCGCTATTTTATTATAGCCGCCTAATGGAATTAGCCGCAAAGAATATGTAGTCTCCGCTGATTTTGTTTGGTATAGTAAAGGTCCAAAACCAATGGCAAATTCATCTACTCGCATACCTGTAGCCTTTGCAGTTATGAAATGACCTAGTTCATGTACAGTGATTAAAACACCAAAAACCAATATTGCTGCTAATATAGTTATCAAATTCTACCTCCATTAATATAATTCTGCTAAAATTGCATTTGCCTTTTCACGAGTTTCTCTATCAGTGTTCTCTATATCTTCTAAAGAGGGCGTTGCAATATTTGTGAATTTTTCCAAAGTTGCGGCAATAAGGTTTTTAATATCCAAAAACTTAATGCGGCCTGCCAAAAAAGCATAAACTGCGACTTCATTAGCCGCATTAAATACACAGGGCATAATACCTCCTGCGCGGCCACATTCTATAGCCAATTTAAATGCACCAAAAACATTTGTATCTATACTTTCAAAAGTAAGTGTCCCTGCTTTCACCAAATCCAGTTGTCCAAAGGCATTATCCCAACGGTCAGGATAACTCAAAGCATACTGAATAGGCAAACGCATATCAGCTAATCCCAATTGCGCCATAACAGAACCATCCACATATTCTACTAAAGAATGAACTATACTTTGTGGATGCACCACTGCCTCTATTTTACCGTAATCCATATCAAAAAGCCAATGGGCTTCCATAATTTCTAGGCCCTTATTTACCAAAGTAGCCGAATCCACGGTAATTTTCTGACCCATAGACCAATTAGGATGGCATAAACATTGCTCCAATGTAACATTTGCTAAATCTTCCACCGTTCTTCCCCTAAATGGACCGCCGGAAGCCGTAATAAGCAATCTTTTTACTTCTCTATGCTTATTTCCCTGCAAAGCTTGAAATATGGCGCAATGTTCGCTATCTACAGGAGTTATTGCTACACCATGCTGTTTAACAGCTGCCATAACAATACTACCGGCTGCCACCATCGTTTCCTTATTGGCTAAAGCTATATTTTTACCACTTTTAATGGCCTCTAACGTAGGCCTTAACCCCGCATAACCAACCATAGCAGCCAATACAGTATCAGCATCTTCATGAGTAGCTATAGCCTGCAAACCCTCGGCGCCTGATAATATCTTAGTCTTTCCCTTATAACGGGAGCGCAATCTCTGTGCCGCTTGTTCGTCACTAAGAGCTGCCACTACCGGATTAAAGGCCTCTATTTGTTCCTCCATAAGCCGGTCATTGCTATTGGCAGCCAAAGCAACTATTTTCAATTTATTCGGATTCGCAGCTACAACCTCCAAAGTTTGTGTACCAATGGAGCCGGTTGAACCCAAAATAGAAATTTTTTTCATATTACACTCCCTTATACTCGTTCATTATAACAAATATCACAATAAGAAGTATTTTATATAATAATACGCCAACGGTACTACAAAAAGCAAACTGTCACAGCGATCTAATACTCCTCCATGTCCTGGGAAAAAGTTGCCTGAATCCTTAACCGCAAAAGAACGTTTCATTAATGATTCAACCAAATCCCCTAAAGGAGCAAATAGAGCAATAATTAGTCCCAGTGTAATAATTTTAATAGTCGGCAGCCCCAACCATAGAGTTCCTGCAAGCGTTACCACTATTATGCAGCCAATAGCGCCTGCCACTGCGCCTTCTATACTTTTTTTAGGACTAACCGCAGGTAGTAAGGCATGTTTACCAAAAGCACAACCGAAAATATAGGCAAAAGTATCACTTGCCCACGTGCCAAATAGCACCGTCCAAAAAAAAGCTTCACCTAAATCCATCATGCCTAAAGAACCGGCACTAACGCCGGAACCTGTAATATTGCGCAAACGAATAAAATGAGAAAATAAAAGGCCAATATAAAGCACTGCGCAGGAAGACAGCGCTACTTCAGGAGCCCAGTTTCCCCTCCTATGGTAGTACAAAGCCTCCAGCATAATACCCAAGATAGAAAAAGTCATAATAGGTATTTCTAAATTTTTGCTATCCAGCGCCGCAGCAATAATAAGAGATAAAACAGCCAAACAACTAGTCAAATAATACACTTTATAACCTTTAGTCAGCATCATCTGGCGAAATTCATACCATCCCACAAAAGCCAAGATTGCCACAGCTAGAGTAAAAAACAGGCCCCCTGCCCTAATTAAAAAAAATGCTATGGGTATTGCCACTATAGCCGTTAATGTTCTTTTAAACATTATTACACACCTGCTTATTTATTATTTAACCCACCATATCGGCGGTCACGTTTTTGAAAATCTCGTATAGCTTCTAGCAGCATTTCTTGAGTGAAAGCAGGCCAAAAAACTTCCGTAGTCCAGATTTCAGCGTAAGCAATCTGCCAGAGCATAAAATTACTAATACGAAAATCTCCGCCCGGCCTAATCAATAAATCAGGAGGTGGTAATTGACGAGAATACAAATTATCTTCAAAAATTTTATTATCTATAGCATCAGGAACTAACGCTTTATTCTTTACCTGCTCGGCAATATTCCTCACCGCCTGCAAAATCTCAGCCTGTCCCCCATAATTAATTGCTAAATTGAGAATAATACCGCTATTATCCTTAGTTGCCTCAATAGCATGGTCCATTTTTTGGTTAACTATTGTTGGCAGACCAATGCGCGAGCCCATAAAGCGAACCTGCACATTGTTTTCATTAAATTCATCTATTTCATTAGTCAGATAACGACTAAGTAGTTCCATAATAAAGTTAACTTCTGTTATTGGTCTTTTCCAATTTTCCGTAGAAAAAACATATGCGCTTAAAACCTTAACGCCTAATTTATCAGCAAAACGTACAACTGTCTTTAATGTTTGTGCTCCGGCATTATGCCCAAAAGTCCTTGGCATGCCTTGAGCCTTAGCCCATCTACCATTGCCATCCATAATAATAGCAATATGCTGTGGTACTTTTTCCAAATTAATATCTTTTATATCAGCGATTGGAATATTTTTTAGAGAAGTATTCTGATTAAAGAGATTTTTAAACATGAGTTTTATCCTTCCCCCTGCATAAAAATGTGCGCAACCCCAAGAATGAATACGGGATTGCGCAATCTTCTCACTCATCAAGGTTGTTTAATAGCACCTACTGGACAAACAGAAGCGCAAGCTCCACATTCAACACATTCAGCTTCAGTAATTTCGTACTTCCCGTCGCTTTCTTTAATTGCGCCAACAGGACAAGTTCCTTCACAAGTACCACAACCAACACACTCATCACGATTAATTTTATAAGCCATGATTTACTACACCTCCTTTCGACATTTACATCCTACTGTTAAAACTACTTTATGGTCAAGCGTAACTACTTGCTTAACAACATAAGCATCCTCATCACGCCACATAAATTCATCATGTCTTTTTTGGGGAAAAGTTTTAATAACCTCATAGGAAATATTTAGAGCACACAAGCGCTCTATTGCTACCACCAGAGGAAAAGCTAAAACATTAGGAACGTCTTGTCTAGCCATTAAACTTCCATAACTTCCTTCTCTTTATGAGCCAAAATATTATCAATTTCTTTAATAAATTTATCTGTCAACTTTTGAGAATTTTCTGTAGCTTCCTTAGTTTCATCTTCTGTAATACTCTTTGCTTTTTCCATTTTCTTTACTGCATCATTGAATTCGCGTCTTACGTTGCGGATTACAACTCTAGCATCTTCGCCTTTTTTATGCACAACTTTTACTAGCTCTTTACGACGATCCTCTGTTAATTGTGGTAAATTAAGTCTAATAGATACACCATCACTATTAGGATTCAAGCCCAAATCTGATTTCATAATAGCCTTTTCTATTTCTTTGACCATGGTTTTTTCCCAAGGCTGAATGACAATCATGCGTGGTTCTGGCACAGAAACATTAGCTACCTGATTAACAGGAGTAGGTGTACCATAATAATCCACCATAACTCTCTCTAAAAGAGAAGGTGTAGCCCTGCCGGTACGAACACTTGTCAACTCGCTATGTAAAGCATCAATTGCTTTATTCATTTTGCCTTCAGTTTGAACCTTTAAATCTGCTATTGTAGTCATTATTTAACGCCTCCTACCATTGTTCCAATTTTTTTACCTAAAGCTGCTTGTAGAATATTACCTTTTGTATCAATATTAAAAACAACAATAGGTATATTATTATCCATACACAAACTAATGGCTGTAGAATCCATAACGCCCAAGTTTTTCTGAATAACTTCTATATAGTCCAGTTTATCATATTTTTTAGCATCGGGGTTCTTGGCAGGATCACTATCATATACACCATCTACGCCCTTTTTAGCCATCAAGATAGCATCCGCTTCTATTTCAGCAGCACGCAAGGCCGCGGTTGTATCTGTAGAAAAATATGGGTTACCTGTACCGGCAGCAAATATAACTACTCTACCTTTTTCAAGATGGCGAATTGCACGTCTGCGAATATATGGTTCTGCAATTTGACGCATCTCAATAGCTGTTTGCACTCTGGTAGCAACTCCACGATTTTCCAGGGCATCTTGCAGAGCCAAGGAATTAATAATCGTAGCCAGCATGCCCATATAATCAGCAGTAGCACGATCCATTCCTTTAGAACTACCTGAAAGTCCACGCCAAATATTACCGCCGCCGTTAACTACGGCAACGTCCAACCCGCTCTCCAAAACTTCCTGAATCTGGCCAGCAATGTCATCTACTACTACCGGATCAATCCCATATCCCTTTTTGCCGGCTAAGGCCTCACCACTTAATTTTAAGACTACCCTGTTAAATTTTTTTTCTTTTGTCATTAGCATGACCTCCCGAAGCCTCTTATCTATAGTTAAATTCTACAAACAACGTTTTTTTCCTCTATTATTATTGATTTTTTTGCTTACGGTCTACCTATAAAATAAGAGAACACCTAGGTGTTCTCTTATTGGTATTAATCATTTAACAAAGGACATTACTTCAGCAGCAAAATCTTCCTTTTTCTTCTCAATTCCTTCACCCAATTGGTACCTAGCAAAACGTCTTACGGAAATATTTTCGCCAATTTTGGCAATACTTTCCGTAACTAATTGAGAAATAGTCTTGTCCGGATCTTTGACAAAGGGTTGATCCAATAAACAAACTTCCTTGTAGTATTTTTCAATACGACCAGAAACCATTTTTTCGATAATTTTTTCAGGTTTGCCTTCATTACGAGCTTGTTCTGACAAAACTTCTTTTTCATGGTCTAACTCGGTTGTAGGAACTTCATCCCTTGTCAAATAAGAAGGATTAGCTGCCGCAATATGCATAGCAACATCCTTTACCAAAGTTTGAAATTGTTCTGTTTTTGCTACAAAGTCAGTCTCGCAATTCACTTCAACTAAAACACCAATGCGTCCGCCACCATGAATATAAGAGTAAACTAAACCTTCAGCAGCTACGCGTCCTGCTTTTTTAGCAGCAGCCGCTAGCCCTTTTTCCCTAAGGAAATCAATTGCTTTATCGATATCGCCGTCCGTCTCAGTCAGTGCTTTTTTGCAATCCATCATACCTGCACCTGTACGTT
>Ga0183100_1000718_pt1 | contig 22100 bp, 21 predicted proteins | sample Biomet2_FD_127789 | JGI IMG/M metagenome (GOLD analysis project Ga0183100, IMG submission 127789) | Microbial communities from bioreactor (seeded with anoxic lake sediment) at LBNL, California, USA - Biofuel metagenome 2 | ecosystem: Engineered > Bioreactor > Anaerobic > Unclassified ...
CGAGACACTTGATGTGAAGTCCGTTTTGTCTAACGTCAAATACTCCACATTCAAGGTTCATAGAGGAATTGACCCAGATTTTATTAGCAAAATTATTGAAATGAAATCTAACGGATTTACTTCTAAGCAGATAGGCTCTGAGTTCTCATGGAATCCATCCAACATCAGATTACTCTTTTCGAGAATCAACCGTCATGGTATTGACTCCCTTTTTAGTGATTTCGAATGCAAGTTAGTAGATGAAAGTGGTGGCCTTGTAAGGTTATCGAATGGACGATACGCAATCCCTTCAAAAATCAAAATGAGGCCTAAACTAGCTCGCCTTCTCGGCTTGTATTGTGCTGAAGGTTGTGTACGGAAATGTTCTGGTAGGGCGAATTCATATGATGCTGTCTTCTCTTTTGGCCATACGGAAGGCGATCTTGCTGATGAAGTAAGAGAAATCTGCCAGGATGTTTTCGGCGCTGATGTCAGGATCTCAAAAGAAAAAACTGCTCTCAAAGTCTATGTGCACGGGTCTGCTTTTGCCATATTGCTCAAGGAATTATGCGGTGCTGATAGTAAAACCAAGAAGGTTCCTGATATCTTATTTCACTGTTCCACCGAGATAGTGGGTTCCTTCCTTCAGGGGTATTTCGATGGGGACGGGTGTTATAAAGAGGGCTACTCGGACGCCATTACAGTTTCAAAGTCCCTAGCTATGGGCGTCTATGAATTGCTATTAAATCAGGGTGTGGTCCCCGCATTCTATCGGTATGATCCTCCGGAGCAGGGTATGCTATGTGGCAGGAGGGTTAACCAAAGTACCGAGTACATAGTCAGGATACCTTCGGCATTCGACTTCGTCCATGGAAGATGGATTAAAAAAAACAAATCGTATTATTATGAGGATGGGGACTTTTTCTTTGTTCCCATCAGATCGGTTTCTAAACAATTTTATGAGGGCAATGTCTACAATTTTGAGGTAGAAGAAGATCACACCTATACGGCTAACTTTGCAGCCGTATGCAATTGTCAGAACTATAACATCTCCATGGCCTCGCTCAGCGAGTTCGCCCTGCGCGATATGAGGCCGGAGGAGGTCTCGGAGACCGCTCTCGCCTACGGTTGCCGCGGTATAGCCTTCACTTACAACGAACCGACCATCTGGCATGAGTTCGCCTACGATGCCATGGGCCCGGCCAAGGAAAAGGGGATGTTTACCGTGTACGTGACCAACGGCTACATCCAGGAGGACCCTTTGCGAGAGCTGTCAAGCAGGCTCGACGCGATGAACATCGACGTCAAGGGGTTCACCGAGCGCTTCTACGACAAGATATGCAAGGCCCCCCTGCAGCCGGTGCTCGACGCCACCACCGTGGCGCATGAGCTCGGGATCCATATCGAGCTGACCTACCTCATCATCCCGGGTGAGAACGACGAGAAGGACGAGATAAGGAGGTTCTCGGAGTGGGTCGTCAATTTGGACCCCCGCGTTCCCGTCCACTTCACCCGGTTCCATCCCGACTACCAGATGACCGAGAAGCCGCCGACCCCCATCCCGACGATGGAGATGGCCAGGGAGGTGGGCAAGGAGGCAGGGCTCCAGTTCGTGTACATCGGGAACGTGGCGCTGCCCCACGGCGAGGACACGGTCTGCCCGAAGTGCCACCACCTCATCGCCGAGCGCCACGGGTTCGGGGTCATGAAGGTCGAGGCCAAGGAAGGGCACTGCCCCATCTGCGGCCAGGACCTGTACATGGTGCAGAGGAGAGGGGAGGTCGAGCAGTCCGAGGAGCGCCGGAGACGGGGCTGAGGTGACCGCTTGGAGGTCGACGAGCTGTACCGCCTGCTGGATGCCAGCTACGACGTGGAGGGCTGGTGGTCGGCGGAATCCCCCTGGGAGATGATGGTCGGCGCCATTCTGGTGCAGCAGACCACCTGGAAGAGCGTCGTCGAGGTGCTCGACGAGCTGCGGGCCAAGGGGCTGCTGGACGTCGATGCGATGGACGCCGTCCCCCTGGCCGAGCTCGAGGCGCTCGTGCGCCCGGCCGGGTTCTACCACCAGAAGGCGAGGAACCTGAAGGCGCTGGCCTCTCACTTGAGGGCGCACCATCGCTCCGACTCCCTGGACCTCCTCCGCCAGGACACCGTGACGGCGAGGAAGGAGCTCCTGTCCCTTCCGGGGATCGGCAACGAGACGGCCGACGTCATCCTCCTGTTCGCCGGGGGGAGGCCGTGCTTCATCGCCGCAAGATATGTGTCTAGGGTGCTGCAGCGGACGGGCATGTTCCACTCCGACGACTATCTCGAGGTCCAGCGGTTCATGGAGTCCTGCCTCGAACCCGATCCGGCGATGTACGCACGATACTACGCCCTGCTGGTGCAGCACGCCCGGACGACCTGCCGGTCGAGGCCCCTGTGCGGGACCTGCGCCCTCGGCAAGGAATGCGCGTTCAGCTCAGGAAGAGGAACAGCAGGTTCCCCACCACGACGGAGAACACCAGCGAGGCGGTGATGGGTATGAGGAAGGGAACCTTGGGAGTGACCCATACTTCCTGGACACCGGCCTCGGCGAGCCGGTCGAAGTCCGCCCCGGTGTCCTCCGACGGCCCCGGGAAGAGGCTCAGCTTGCGCTCCCCGTCCTCGAACTTCTCCATCGGCCACACGTACTTGTTCTTGGCCTCGGCGATCGGCAGGACGTAGCCGAAGAGCATGGCCGGGAAGCGGAACCGGTGGCGGGAGACGTTGAGAGCGAAGAGGGCCACCGGCACCGCCAGGGTGAGTATCGCTGCATTGAACAGCACCAGAAGCGGGAACGGTAGGACGAACTGAGCGGTCTCGAACGGTACGGCGATGAGGGGAAGGGGACCTATCACCGGATAGGTGGGGAACATGATCGATAGGGCGATCAGGGCCTTGGCGTCCGCCCCGCCCTTGATCACGTCGAACTGGTACAGGAGGATGAAGATGAGGAAGAGGATGGGCACGACCATCAGCTCCCAGAAGTACAGCTCCGAGTGGAACTGGTATACCATCCACCCGAGCACCGCGAAGCCCACGGCGTACAGGGCGAGCGGCAGGACGTTGACCCCGTCCTCGAACATGCCCCTTCGTTCCCAGAAGATGTCGGCGAAGAAGATCGCGATGGGCAGCAGGATCGCCAGGTACAGGAGGTTCTCCCCGTCCATGACGATCTGGGCGGCCAGGAACACCATCCCCGCCCCTCCGATGACGATCCAATAAGCGTCCGAGGCCTCCCGGGTCCGCCAGTCGGCCAGGGCGGCCAGGGCCAGGGCGACCAGTGCGATGGTCACCTTGAGTAGGGGCATCCAGTCCATGACGCGGTCCAATCCGGTGGGGAGTAAAAATGCTTTCTTCTTAATTTTCAGGGAAAATTAATTAGCTGGCAATCGTTGCATCCCCCGATGAGAAAGAGTCTGGCTCTCTCCTTCCTCTCGGTCCTGCTTATCGTTCTTCTGCTGACCCCCACGGTGGCGGCAGAGGGCATCAACATCCTTGAGACCGATGATGGCTACAGCAAGACCGAGGATGCCTCGGAGTCCGTTACCTTCGCATGGGTGGTCTACAACAACGATACCGTTCCTTACCTGGTGCAGATCAACCAGACCACCGGTACCGATGCCTCTGGGATACAGCCGAGCGATGTCGCCGTGAGCGTGAACCAGAACTACAGCGCCCTGGACCCCGGTGAGAGCAGGGAGATCGACCTGACTGTCACCGCCGACCGCTCTTCGTCGTCCATCGAGTTCCCGGTCTACGTGAACCTCACGTTCACCAAGATGGACTCCCCGGAGCAGGTAGAGACCACCTCCCGAACGGTGACGGTGCACGTGAACGCCCTGTTCGAGTCCAGCGGCAATAAGATCTTCGGCGTGTGGCAGAACGACCTGCCCCAGCCGTTCGATACCATCGCCTGGTCGTTCATCATCACCGTGCTGCTATGGGTGGCCATCGCCGCGGTGATATACTTCGTCATCGACCCCATCATCCACCAGTTCACCAAAAAGACCAAGACCGACCTCGATGACCGCTTGCTGGAGATCACTAGGATCCCCATCTTCGCCCTCATCGTCACCTACGGCCTGGTCGACTCGTTGGCCATCCTCGAGATCTCCCAGGACTGGCACTTCACCATCATGCAGGCGTACGAGGTCCTGGTGGTGCTTATCATCGCCTACACGGTGTACCGCATCTTCGATCGCGTGGTAATCTTCTATGCCCAGAAGTGGGCCAGCAAGACCGATACGGAGATCGATGACGTGCTGGTCCCCCTGCTCCACAAGGTGGGCATCATCGCCATACCGCTGGTCGGGGTCGTGACCGTCCTCAGCATCCTGGGCATCGATGTCACCCTGCTGGTGGCAGGCATGGGGGTCATCGGCCTGGTCGTCGCCTTCGCCGTTCAGCAGACCCTGGGTAATCTCTTCGCGGGGATGCAGCTGCTCCTCGATCGTCCGTTCAAGGTCGGCGACATTGTGGAGCTGGAATCGGGAGAGATCTGCGAGGTCAAGAGGATCGGCCTGCGCTCCACCACAATGTACAACACCGCGGACCACGAGATCATCGTCGTGCCCAACAACGATGTGGTCAACAAGAAGGTCGTGAACTACTCCCGGCCGGACCACCATCGTTCCATGAGCTGCGAGATCGGCGTCGCCTACGGAACCGACCTGAACAAGGTGCAGAAGGTCCTTCTGGAGATCGCGATGAACCACCCCGACGTCATCAAGGAGGGAGGGCAGATGCCATATGTCCGCCTGACCAAGTTCAACGATTCCTCGGTGGACTTCAAGCTGTGGTACTGGGTGGACATCAGCAAGATGTGGAGGGTCGCTTCCGAGATCCGGCAGGCGGTCTACGAGCGCTTCGACAAGGAGGGCATCGAGATCCCCTTCCCTCAGAGCGTGGTGACCTTCAAGAACGGCACCTCGGCCTGAGGTCAAACCCCTTCCTACCTCATTTTCGTTTTCATCCTTCTTCGATAATCTATTTCTAAATGTCCTGTCCATATTAACTGCTAGAACATCGAAAAAGCTAGGAGGGGGGACATGGACGTAAACACTGCCATAAGGACAAGGCGGAGCATCCGCAGGTACAAGAAGATGGATATGCCCGAGAACGTGTTGCGGGACGTCTTGGAGGCCGCCCGTCTGGCGCCGTCGGCCGCCAACCGCCAGGCTTGGGAGCTGATCGTGGTCAAGGACCCCAAGCTCAGGACGGAGCTCGTGCCGCTGTGCAAGAACCAGAAGTTCGTGGAAGAATGCTCCGTGTTCCTGGTGGCGGTCGAGGACCCCTCCCAGAAGTGGAGCCGGGTGGACGCCACCATCATGCTCGACCACGTCACCTTGGAGGCCCATGAGAAGGGGCTCGGTACCTGCTGGATCGGGGCCTTCGACAAGGCCAAGGTGGGGGAGCTGCTCAATGTCCCGCCCACCAAGGAGGTCATGGCGTGCATGACCCTCGGCTATCCGGACGAGGACCCTGATCCCCGCCCACGGAAACCGGCGGAAGAGCTCTTCTACCTCGACCACTATGGTATGCGACAATGAGGCTGACCCACGAAGCGGACATCGGCTGTGAGAAGAGGGCCGGGCAGAAGGGGTTCGTCCATGCATGCGATTTGCTGGACGAGGACAACTTCCTGCTGGGCGTTCGGTGGATCGAGCCCGGCTCGATCGTCCCCCAGAAACCACACCGGCATCCCCTCAAGCAGGCCAACTACGTCCTCGAAGGCACTGGCACGGTGACCAATGGGAAGGAGACGCTGAGCTTCCGGCCGGGCGACATCCTGCTCATGGAAGGGGACGAGGAGCACTACTTCTCCACCGCCTCGGGCATCAAGATGCTAGAGATACGATACCGCTGAGGAGTTGCATCCGGGCTATAAATTAATCTATCTTCGAATATGATAACCGAGCATGATCTCCAAAAAATCATTGCTTGGACATGAACGGGATATCTGGGCATGGGTCGCCATACGGTTCGTCCTGGGGTGGATGATCATATGGGCCTTCTTCGACAAGCTCCTGGGCCTGGGCTTCGCCACCAAGCCGGGGCATGCATGGATCAACGGCGTATCGCCCACCACCGGCTACCTCAACTTCGGGACCGGCGGGCTGTTCAGCGACCTGTTCGCCGGTCTCGCCAATAACGTCATCGTCGACATCCTGTTCATGGCCGCGCTCCTCCTACTGGGCATAGCGCTGCTCCTGGGCATCGGCCTCAAGATCGCCGCCGTGGGCGGTTCGGTGTTCTTCGCGCTCCTGTGGCTGTCGAACTTCCCCCCGGTCAACAACCCCATCGTGGACGAGCACGTGGTCTACATATTCGCCCTCATCGGGATAGCGCTGTCCAAGGCCGGCCGCTACCTGGGGCTGGGCAAGTGGTGGTCGGGGACCAAGCTGGTCAAGCGGTTCACCTTCCTAGAGTGAGCCCCGGGAACGGGTAAATACCTGGGAATGGGTCTACTGGGCGATGCAAGGGACCGCCTGCCCCCAGCTGGACCTCGTCTCCAGGGTGTACGGAGCGGTGGATCAGATCCCTCGGGGAATGGTGTCCACCTACGGAGACATAGCGTCGGCGCTGGGGGACAAGATCGCGGCCAAGGCGGTATGGGAGGTGCTCAACCACTATCCGGCCCCTCCTGGGTCGCCCAAGCACCGGGTGGTCCGGGCCGATGGCCGACTGGGGGCGGAGGGCGAGGAGGGGGAGGCCATGGAGGGACTCCTGGCCTCGGAGGGCGTGGAGGTCATCGACGGCGCCGTCGGCCATATGCGCTCCCGACGGTTCGCCGAGTTCCACGTGGACCCCGTTCTCCGTTCGCTCCGGACAGAGCAGGACGCGGTGAGGGAGCGCGTCATCGAGCGCGATGATTTCGGGGACCTTCAGCACGTGGCCGGCCTGGACGTCTCGTACGCAGGCCGCCGGGCCTTCGCTGCGGTAGCGATATACGACGCTCGCACCGGTGACGAGGTCGACGAAAGAACGACCTCATGCGACGTCCGCTTCCCTTACATCCCCACCTACCTCTCGTACCGCGAGCTACCCGTGCTCCGCCCACTGGTGACCGAGAGGAAGGGGACCATCTACCTGGTGGACGGGCACGGTACCCTGCACCCCCGGGGGGCTGGCATCGCATCGCACCTCGGCGTCGCCCTGGACGTCCCCACCGTAGGCGCCGCCAAGAGCGCCCTGGTCGGAGAGGTGGGAAAGGCGATGAACGGCCGGGCGCCGGTCCTCCTCGACGGCAAGGTGCGGGGGTACCGCCTCGGCCAGGGCCGCAGGAGCACCTTCGTCTCGGTCGGCCACCGCGTGTCCCTGGCCACTGCGGTGGAGGTCTGCGAACGTTTCCTGGTAAAGGGCATACCATCGCCGCTGCGGCGGGCACATGACCTCGCCGGACTGACGAGGAGGTCATCGGAGTGAAAATCACGGTTTTCGGAGCAGGGGGGGTCGGCAGCCTTCTCGGCGGCTTGCTGTCCACGATGCACGAGGTCACCCTGGTCGGCCGCAGGGAGCACGTCCTGGTAGTGGGGCGCGAGGGGCTGAGGCTGAGCGGGACGGTAGAGGGGGTCTTCCGGCCACAGGCGAGGGAGACGATCGAGGGGCTGGAAGTCCAGGACATCGTGCTCATCACGGTGAAGGCGTACGACACCGATGCCGCGGTGCACGAGATCGCGCCGCTGGTCGGCCATCACACCATGGTGGTCTCGGTCCAGAACGGCCTGGGGAACGCCGAGAAGCTGGTGCGGGCGTACGGCCCACAAGCCATTGTGGGAGTCCCGGTGCTGGGAGCGACCTTCCTCGGGCCGGGAGAGGTCCGCGTCTCCGGTCTGAAGGAGGTCACGGTCGGCTCCACCGTCGGGCAGCACGGGGCTGCCATGCGCCTCAGCGGCCTGCTGTCGGAGAGTGGCATTCCCTCGCGGATCTCAGCCAGCATCATGTCGGAGGTGTGGTCCAAGGCGGTGGTCAACGCGTCGATCAATCCCATAACCGCCCTGGTGGGGAAGGAGAACGGGAGCATCCTCCGCGACGATGACCTCCAGCAGCTGAGCAGAGCAGCCTGCATGGAGGGGGCCAGGGCGGCCGAGGCGAACGGGATCGTCCTGGGCAGCGAGCCCTTCGAAAGGGTCCTGGAGGTCGTGCGGACGACCGCGGGGAACCGTTCCAGCATGCTCCAGGACGTGGAGCGGGGAGGGAGGACGGAGATCGATGAGATCAATGGCGCCGTCGTTCGGGCAGGGGAGTCAAAAGGGTTGGACATGACCGTGAACCGCACCCTGTGGGCCCTGGTCCGCGGAAGGTCAGGACCAGCTTTTTAATAGCCCGGCGAGCGTTTTCATAGCGAGAGCATGGTGGACGTCAAGGAACTGGCCAGGCAAGCTAGGGAGCTGAACGAGAAGGGGCTCAGCGACAGGGACATCGCCGACGAGCTCCACGTGTCGGTGGACACGGTGCAGTACCTCATCGAGCAGGGGGAGGACGGCGGCCTGCCACCCAGCGACGTCAAGATCGGGTGGCGCACCCTGGGGGTCAGCGGGACGCGGATCGCCCTGATGAGCGATATCCTCACCGACATCGTGGAGGAGGAATTGGGCAGGATGGACGTGGAGGCCCAGGCGGTCCTGGGCATAGCGCTGAACGGCGTCCCCTTTGCCACCTACATCTCCGAGAACCTCGGGCTCGACCTGGCGGTGTACCAGCCGCCCGTGGAGCGGGGGAAGTCCGGAGGGTCCATCTCTGCGAACTACGCGTCCATCGGAGGCAAGCGCACCGTGATCATCGACGACGTCCTGACCACGGGTGCCACCGTTGACGAGGCCGTCAAGGACATCCGGCAAGCGGGCGGCGAGCCGGTACTCATCGTGGTCATCGTCAACAAGAGCAGCAGGAACGAGATCGGCGGGGTGCCGATGAGGGGCCTCATCAGAGCGAGGTCCATGGGCGGGACCATCCTCGGCGGGGGCCCGTTGCACTCCTTCCCTTATCATTGACATGGCCGAGACACGGGATGTCTGCGAAGGGACGGCCGCCCTCACCAAGGAGGACCGCGCGAGGATCGTGTCCCGCATCCATTCCCTGCTCTTCTGGGTCGGGGAGATGATTCCCCAGGAGATCGATATGGAGGGTCGCTCCATCCCCCTCCGGGACGTGGTGTTCAGGTACATCATGAGCGACTCCCCCTCCGATGAGGAGCGCAAGGAGGCCGCCCGGCTGGCCTTCATGCTCGACCAGCACGTCGGGGAGATGGAGGAGGAGATCAAGCACGGGGACCTGACGCGGGCTAGAGCGTGCGAGCTGATGAACGAGGCCCGCGCCTACCTCAGGGCGGTGGACGAGCTCCGCAGCGCCTCGGGCCAGGAGGCGGAGATCAAACGCCATGCGTTGATGAACAAAGTGGACGATGCCCGTCGGTGGAAGCGGTTCGTCGAGAAGGTGAGATGATCATGGCCCATCGGCCGCCGCTCTACGATTTATGTTAACCAACTACGATTACCGTTTCAGACCAGGTCAACCCTAAAATACAGGTTGAGCGTAGGAAGCAGAGGGTAACGCGTTGTTCACCGTTTTTTCGCAAAATCTGCTCCCCGTCGCACTATAGTTTTATAACATACCTGTGGTATCATCAAAATGCCTAAGGAATTCGTAGGAAATATATCGGAAGGAGTGAAACCCGTGATCGACCATTTGGACGAGAAGATCATCGAGATCCTCAAGAAGGACTCTCGCAGGCCTTTCGTGGACATCGCTAACCAGCTCAAGGTATCTGAGGGCACCATACGGAGCAGGGTCAGGAAGCTGGTGGACGATGGCATCATACAATCATTCACCATCAAGACGAGCAGCAAGAACGTCAAGGCCATCATCGAGATCAAGATCAACGTCAACGTGAACACGTCCGACGTCAGCGCTAAGATCGCCCGGTTCGAGGGCGTTTCGGAGGTGTTCGAGGTGACTGGAGAGGAGGACGTCGTGGCCATCATCGACGTGACCTCGTCCCCCCAGCTGAACGAGATAATCGAGCGCATCAGGCGGTTCGACAACGTGCAGTCCACAAGGACCCGTCTGATACTCAAGGAGCACTTCGGGGGGGCCTGAGGTGTTCTCCGGTTGCGCCACCGCGCTCATCACCCCGATGCTGAAGGGCGGGGAGGTCGATGAGGCGGGATTGCGGGAGCTGGTAAGGTTCCAGGAGGAGAGCGGCATCCGCATGCTGGTGCCCTGCGGCTCCACCGGGGAGTCGGCCACCCTGAGCCATGATGAGCACCTGGAGGTCATCGGCATTGTCATCGATGAGGCCAAGAAATCGAAGATCATCGCCGGCACCGGCTCCAACGCAACGAGCGAAGCGATCCATCTCACGAAGGGGGCCAAGGACCTGGGCGCGGACGCCGTGCTCTCGGTGTCTCCGTATTACAACAAGCCGACCCAGGCCGGCATCCTGAAACATTACCAGGCCATCGACGCGGCGGTGGATATGCCCACCATAGTGTACAACATCCCCAGCCGGACCGGCTCCAACATCACCGCGGCCACCATGCTCAAGCTGGCCGAGATCCCCAGCATCATAGGGGTCAAGGAAGCCTCCGGCGACATACACCAGATCGCGGCCATAGCCTCTCGGGCGCCTAAGGACTTCACCGTGCTCTCTGGGGACGACGGCATGACCGTCCCGGCCATGGCCGTGGGGGCGAGGGGGGTCATCTCCGTCACCTCCAATGTCGTGCCCAATCTCATGCTCGCCATGGTCCAGGCCATGCTCGACGGCGACGTGCCGGAGGGGAGGCGCATCCACCGGGACCTCATGCCCCTGCTGTCGGCCCTGTTCATAGAAACCAATCCCATACCGGTCAAGACCGCGGTCAGGCTGATGGGGAAGCCGGCGGGACCGTTCCGCCTGCCCCTGTGCGACATGAGCGCCGAGCATCTGAACACCCTCAAGGGAGTGCTGGCCGATTACGGGCTCATCTGAGGCGAGGCCATGATCAGGGTGGTGGTGGGCGGGGCTACCGGCAAGCTCGGCCGGCTGGTTTGCGAGCTGGTGGCAAGGCAGCCCGACATGGAGCTGGTCGGCGGCGTGGTGTCCGCGGGCAGCGAGAGCGTCGGGCAGAGGTTGACATCAGGCGCGGGGATCGTCGGGGCGGACCGCCTGGGCGAGGCGGTGAAGGACGCGGACGTGTACGTCGACCTGACCGCCCCGTCGGCGGCCGAGGCGAACCTGCCGAAGGCGGAGCGCAAGGAGCTGAACATCGTGGTGGGGACCACCGGCATGTCCCCGGAGGCCCTGGCGTCGCTCGAGGCGTCGGTGAGGGCCAACGGGACGGCGGCGGTCGTGGCCCCCAACTTCTCGGTCGGAGTGAACGTGTTCTTCAAGGCCTGCGAGAGCTTGGCTAAAGCGCTGCCGGGCTACGATGTGGAGATCATCGAGGTGCATCACAACATGAAGAAAGATGCCCCCTCGGGCACCGCTCGAAGGGCGGCCGAGATCATCTCCAAGGCCATGGACATCGACAAGATGGTCTACGGCCGCGAGGGCCAGGTCGGGGCGAGAGGGAAGGAGATCGGCATCCATTCCGTCCGCGCCGGGGACGTGGTCGGCGAACACACCGTGGTCTTCGCTGGTCATAAAGAGCGGCTGGAGCTGACGCACCGGGCCCACTCCCGGGAAGCGTTCGCCGAAGGCTGCGTGGTGGCCATCAGGTGGATCGCTGGGAAGAGGGACGGCCGCGTGCACTCGATGGAGGAGGTACTGGGACTATGATCAAGGTCATGAAGTTCGGAGGCACCAGCGTGGGCAGCGTGGACGCCATGGAAAGGACCTCGTCCATAATCAGCAGGGACCCGGCGAGGAAGATCGTGGTCGTCTCGGCCATGTCTGGGGTCACCAACTCCCTCATCGGGTGCATCAGGGACCGCCCGCCCGTGGACGAGGTCGTGTCCGGCCTGAGGACCAAGTACTCCTCCAGCGCCAAGGTCATCCTGGCCCCCGCCCTCTACGCCGAGTACGCGGAGGCGCTGGACTCCAGCCTGCAGGGCCTGCACGACGTGCTCACGGCCCGATGGAAGGTCCCTTCCGACCCGGTCCTCGACGATGCCATATCGTCGTGGGGGGAGCGACTGTCGTCCATCACCTTGGCCTACATCCTGAAGTCGAAAGGCCTGGACGGCATACCCCTGATCTCAGAGAAGGCGGGCATCGTGGCCCAGGGCACCCCGGGCAACGGCTCCGCCGACCTGGACGCGACCCACCGCAACCTCCGCAAGAACGTCCTGCCGCTGCTGGAGGAGGACGCCACGCCGGTGCTGACCGGCTACTACGGATGTGACAACCAGGGTCGCCCCATGACCTTCGGGAGGGGCGGTTCCGACTACTCCGGCAGTGTGGTCGCCTACGGCATCGACGCCGACTGCTGCGAGATATGGACGGACGTCAACGGCTTCATGACCGCCGACCCCCGAGCGGTGCCCACGGCCAAGAGCATCGTGGAGATGGACTACAACGAGGCGGCCGAGCTGGCGTACTTCGGGGCCAAGGTCCTGCACCCCCGAACGGTGGAGCCCGTAAGAAGGAAGGGCATCCCCCTGATGGTGAAGAACACCTTCAACCCCGAGGGGCGGGGGACGCTCATCCGGAGGCAGAAGAGCAACGGCGGGGACCTGCTCACCTCGGTGGCGGTCAAGTGCGACCTGTCCATCGTGAAGGTGTACTCCTCCGAGATCGTCTACCAGCCCAGCCTTATCTCGAGACTGGTGGGGGCGATATCCGACGCCGCGGTGAACACCTACGCCGTCTCCACCTCCCTCTCCACGCTGGCCATGGTCATCCCCACGCCCGCGGTGGACGAGGTGCTAAGGAAGATCGACTCGTTGGACGAGCAGCAGGTGGAGAAGCTGACGGTGAAGGGCAACGTATCGCTGATATGCTGCGTTGGAGATAACATGCTGAACGTGCCCGGTGTATCGGCCAAGGTGTTCTCCGCCGTCGCCGACATCGGCGCCAACATCGAGATGATTTCCGAGGGCGCGTCGGACGTGGCCCTCAACTTCGTGGTCCCGAGCGAGAAGGCTCTGGACGTGGTGAGAAGCATCCATGGGACATTCATAGGTGGCTGAAATGAGAGATTTCGAGAGCGTGGATGGGCAGATGCTCATCGGGGGATTGAAGGCGACGGACATCGTGAAGAAGTACGGTACCCCGGTCTACGTGACCGATGAGGACGCCGTGCGCAGCAACTACCGTGCGGTCTTCAGCGCCTTCGACAAGCGCATGCCCACCCGGATCAACTACGCCTGCAAGGCCAACACCAACCTGTCCATATTGCGCATATTGGAGCAGGAGGGCAGCTGCATCGATGCCGTGTCCATCGGCGAGGTGGAGGCATGCCTCCGGGCGGGCTTCACCCCGGACCGCATCATGTACACCGGGGTCAACGTGTCCACGACCGAGCTGAGGGCCGTGGCGGCGCTGAGGGTGCCCATCAACGTGGACTCCTTTTCCGAGCTCGAGCGCCTGGCCATGATCGACCCCCACCTGCCCATCTCCATCCGAGTGAACCCCGAGGTCGGCGCCGGGCACAACGAGAAGGTCGTCACCGGAGCCAGGTCCACCAAGTTCGGCATCCCCAAAGACCGCATCGTGCAGGCATACGCGGAGGCGGTGCAGCTGGGCTTCCGGCCCAAGGGTATACACTGCCACATCGGCGCCGGCGTCCAGGTGGTGGAGCCGTTCGTCAAGGCCACCGAGGTCCTGGTGTCCATCGTCCAGAACATCGAGAAGGAGCTGGGACTGCGCCTCGAGTTCATCGATATCGGCGGCGGGATAGGCATCCCCTACCACCCCGAGGACCACCCCATGGACCTCGACCTCCTGGCCGAGAGCATCACCTCCCTGATCAAGAGCGGCACCTCCGCCAAGCGGATCGTGCTCGAGCCTGGGAGGTACATCATCGCCGACTCCACCGTCCTCCTGACCACGGTCGTGGACGTCAAGGAGACCCCCGACAAGAGCTACGTCGGGGTGGACGCGGGCATGAACACCCTAGTCCGGCCGGCGTTCTACGGATCCTTCCACCACGTGGCGGTGGCCAACAAGTTCAACCAGCCCGGGGAGGTCACCTATGACGTCGTCGGCCCCATCTGCGAGTCCGGCGACCACCTGGCCAGGGACCGCCTGCTCCCCAAGGTCGAGGAGGGCGACATCATCTGCGTCTACGATGCCGGGGCCTACGGGTTCTCCATGGCCTCCAACTACAACATGCGCCCCCTGCCCCGGGAGATACTAGTCCACAAGGGGACGGCCAACCTCATCCGGGAGAAGGAGACGATCGAGGACCTCATGGGGAACCAGCGGATACCGTCGAGGCTGATGCTGTGAGGTTCTGGAAGTACCACGGGATAGGCAACGACTTCATCCTGCTCGAGGACCCCGACCTCAACGCGCCGGTGGACCCGGAGACCGTGGTCCGGCTGTGCGACCGCCGCACCGGCATCGGCGCGGACGGCATATTGTACATCCGGCCCGCAGAGGACGCGGATGCCTACATGAAGATCATGAACTCCGACGGCAGCGAGGCGGAGATGTGCGGCAACGGCATACGCTGCGTGGCCAAGCACCTCTACGACTTCTCCTCCGATCGCAAGACCAGGATGCACATCGATACCTTGGCAGGGATGAAGGAGGTCGAGATCTCGGTCTCCGGAGGCGAGGCCGCGGAGGTATCGGTGGGCATGGGAGCGCCCCGCCTGGACTGCCGCGACATACCGATGAGATGCGAGGGAGAGTTCATCGATCGCGAGATCGAGGTCGGCGGCCGAAAGATAAAAGGCACCGCGGTGAGCATGGGGAACCCCCACTTCATCATCTTCCAGCAATTCTCGAAGGACGAGGTGCGGTCCCTGGGCCCGGCGGTCCATTCCCATCCCCTGTTCCCCAAGAAGACCAACGTGGAGTTCGTCCAGCCGAGGGACGGATGCCTGGAGGTCACCGTTCTCGAGCGGGGCGCCGGCTGGACCCAGGCGTGCGGCACCGGCGCGTGCGCCACCGCCGTGGCCGCCGGCCTGAGGGGCATCGCGCCCCTGGGCCAGGACGTCAAGGTCCGCCTGCCCGGCGGGGACCTCACGATCAATGTTAGGAAGGACCTGTCGATGGTCCGAATGACCGGCCCTGCCACCCGCGTGTTCCAGGGCGATATAGAGATCTAACGAAGGTGAGACAATAACAGTCGAGTTCGCTGACCGTTTGAAGAAGATCCCGCCATATCTGTTCGCGGAGATCGAGGAGAAGGTCAACAAGAAGAAGGCCGAGGGCCTGGACATCATCGACCTGGGGATCGGGGACCCCGACCTGCCCACCCCCAGACCGCTGGTCGAAGAGATAAAGAGGCAGCTGGACGACCCCGAGAACCACCGCTATCCCTCCTCCGGAGGGGAACGGGACACCCGGATCGCCATCGCCGAGTGGTACTCCCGCCGGTTCGGCGTGGAGCTGGACCCCGACCGCGAGGTCGCCGTCCTGCTGGGCAGCAAGGAGGGCCTGGCCAATGTCGCCAGGGCCTTCGTGAACCCCGGGGACAGGGTGCTCTGCCCCGACCCCGCGTACCCGGTGTACGCTCAGGGCGCCACCCTGCTGTGCGATGCCGAGCCGGTCAAGGTCCCGCTGTACGAGCGTGACGGGTTCCTCCCGGACCTGGGTTCCCTGCCGACGGACGCCAAGATGCTGTACCTCAACTATCCCAACAACCCGACCGGAGCCACCGCCACCCCGTCCTTCCTGAAGGACGCGCTCAGGTGGTGCAACGACACCGACACCATCCTGTGCTACGACAACGCCTACTCCGAGATGACCTTCGACGACTACGTCGCGCCCTCCATCCTGGAGTTCGGCAGACAGGCCATCGAGTTCGGTTCGCTGTCCAAGACCTTCAACATGACCGGGTACCGGCTGGGCTACGCGGTCGGGGACGTCAAGCTCGTCGCCGGCCTCAAGAAGATCAAGTCCCAGATCGACTCGGGAGCCCCCAAGTTCATCCAGAAGGCCGCCAACGTGGCGCTGGGCGAGTACGACGGACGTGCCAGACCTCAGATGGTCGAGGACAATGTCAAGGTGTACAAGGAGCGCCGCGACGTCATGGTCCAGGGTCTGAGGGCGCTCGGGTTCGACGTCAAGCTTCCCAAGGGCACTTTCTACCTGTTCTTCGGCGTGGGGGGCAGCTCGATCGAGTTCGCCAACCGCATGCTGGAGGTCGGCGTGGTCGTCACCCCAGGGATCGGGTTCGGCGAGAACGGGGAGGGCTTCGTGCGCATGGCCCTCACCCAGCCCGTCCCGAGGCTGGAAGAGGCGCTGGAGCGGATGGGGAAGGCCTAGAGGGCCTTCTTGCACTTGCACTGCTTCAGGGCCTCGATCGCCGGCAGGGGCTTACCCAGGATGAAGGTCTCCAGGGCCCCACCGGCGGTCGAAACATAAGAGAACTTTTCGGCGAGACCGAACCGCTCGGCCGCTCCCACGGTGTGCCCGCCCCCGATGAGGGTAAAGGCCTTGGAGTGGACCATGGTGGTCATCAATTCCCTCGTCCCCAGGCAGAACTGCTCCTTCTCTATGAGCCCCGCCGGCCCGGACATGAAGATGGTCTTGGCGGGGGCGAGCACCTTGGCGAACTTCGCTAGAGAGAACTTGCCGATGTCGAAGATGGGCACGTCGATGGGCAGATCGCCGACCATCATGTCCCTCCTCTGGCCGTTGATCTCCACGGCGACATCGAAGGGCAGCAGGATGCGCTCCCCATGCTCCTTGAAGAGCGCCTTGGCCGCCTCCAGCGTCTCCGGCGTCAGCTCGCTCTCCAGGATCTTGGTGGACGGCTCGCCCAGCTTGATACCCCGGGCGGTGAGGAAGGCGTTGGCGCTCAGCCCCACCAGGATGACCCAGTCCGCCGTGCCGCTCTTGAGTATCCGCTCGATGACCTTGATGGAGTCTCCGAACTTCGCTCCTCCAAGTATGAACACCGACGGGTGCCCCGGATCGTCGAACACTGACTGCAGGGCGGTGAGCTCCTTCTCCATGAGCCTGCCCACAGCGGAGGGCAGCACCGCAGGGAAGCCCACCAGGGAGCACTGGGACCGATGGGCGGTGGCGAAGGCATCGTTGACATAGTAATCGGCGAGGGGAGCGAGCACGGTCACCAGCTCGCGCTTGGCGTGCTCCTCCATGCCGTTCTTGTCCAGCTCATACGGCAGGCTGCGGACGTTCTTCAGCAGGATGGCGTTCCCGGGGGTCAGCGACCTGATCTCGGCCACCGCGGTCTCCCCCACGATGTCATCAATATACCTCACCTGCTTGCCCAGGTACTTGGACAGATGTTCGGCATGCTTGTCCAAGGGCCCGAAGTCCCAGTCTCCAGGCCGTCCTTGGTGTGCCAGGATCACGACCTTGGCCTTCTGGTCCAACAGCTCCCGGACGGTGGGAATGATCTGCCGGATGCGATTGTCGTCCTCGATCTCTAGGGTCTCCTTGGCCAGAGGACAGTTAATGTCCACCCGCAGAAGGACGGTCTTGTTCTCGAACTGAAAATCATCGAGCGTGTTGAACAACTTCATCATGATCCCTGCTATCTCGGGCTGGTGGTAGGACCACGATAATGCATTCCTGAAATAACCTTTCCGCTTAACGTCCCGGTGGCCAAATTTATGTCAGAGCCATACTATGCGGTACCTGGATGAAGCTGCTGCCCTGTCACCATAGGCTCCTGCCGGAGGAGGAGAGCTTTTGCTGGCTCGAGACCTCCGCCTCCCGCGGGGACCGGCCGGCGTTGGTGTTCCGCGGCGACAAGGACCGCCCGGTCCGGTGCACGGCGGAGCTGGCGACAGTCTGCCCGTTCCGCGAGGGGACGGAGAGGAGAAGGGGAGCGAAGATGGTCCCCTGCCCCTATTGCCACGGCCGGCACCGGAACGGCTCCAATACTCAGCAGCTGTGCGAAGCATGGGGGCTGACCAAGGCGGCCCTGGCCCGCCTGCGCAAGGAACTGCCCGAAGGACATCGCTACTACGACGAGGGAACGATCGAGCCCCCCTACGACGAGGGTACCACGCCACTCGTGAGGCGGCTGGTGTGGCAGCGCCTGCAGCCGGCCGTGCTGAGGCGGGACCGCTACAGGTGCCAGGACTGCGGGGCCGATTTCGGCGCCCGCCGTCGTAAGGTCTACGATCCCAAGCTCCGCCGGGGCAAGGGCGGCTACCGGTGGGAATCGCTGGAGGTGCATCACATCATCGCCCGGTCGGCCGGGGGGTCCGATCACCCTGGCAACCTCAAGGCCCTGTGCCCGTCATGCCATGCGTCGTACACCCAGGAGCAGGCAGCGGTGAGAACGGCGGAACGAAGGGAGAGGGCGGGCATGCTGCGGGCCCTGGAGGACGCCGGCTACGGCGACGGGGGCGCGTACGACCCCCGGGACTGAGCCACCCTTCCGCCACCTCATATTGGACAACGACCGATGTGAACTGAATTGGAATAACCTATATACGCAAAGGGTCTTGGGAGGGAAGATACCAGGAGAGGCAGGCGCTGGACCTGACCTCTCTCGGGGGTTGACCACTTGACCGAAGCGGCCATACTGGAATGGACAATATTCTTCGTCATCATCGTCGCGTTGCTCGTCCTTGACCTGGGGGTGTTCAACCGCAGGGCCCACGTCATAAGGCCTCGGGAGGCCCTGCTGCAGGTCGCCTTCTTCATGATCGTCGCGGTGGTGTTCAACATCGGCGTGTACGTCTGGATGGGGTCACAGGCGGGGTTCGAGTTCACCACCGGTTACATCATGGAGCTCATGCTGAGCGTGGACAACCTCTTCGTGTTCGTCCTCGTCCTGGCGTCGTTCTGCGTGCCCCTCAAGGACCAGCACAAGGTGCTGTTCTTTGGCATCCTCGGGGCCCTGGTGTTCCGCATGGCCTTCATCATGGCCGGGGTGGCGCTGGTCACCGCGTTCTCCTGGGTCCTGTACATCTTCGGGGCGTTCCTGATCTTCACCGGCGTGAGGATGGTCGTCAAGAAGGAGGAGTCCAAGGTGGAGCCGGACAAGAACATCATGGTCCGCGCCTTCCGCAAGATCATGCCGGTCACCAAGGGCTATGAGGGCGACAAGTTCTTCGTCCGGAAGGCCGGCAAGGCCGGCAAGGCGGTGCTGTGGGCGACCCCCATGTTCGTTGCCCTGCTGGTGGTGGAGACCACCGACATCATGTTCGCGGTGGACTCCATCCCTGCCATCCTGGGCATCACCACCAACATGTTCATCGTGTACAGCTCCAACGCGTTCGCCATCCTCGGCCTCAGGTCGATGTACTTCGCGCTCTCGCACATCATGAACGCCTTCTGCTACCTGAAGTACGGCCTGGCCGGCATCCTGAGCTTCGTCGGCGTGAAGATGCTGATAGCGGACTTCGTGCACATCGATGTCCGGCTGTCCCTGCTCATCATCATCCTCATACTGGGCGTGGCCATCGGGGCTTCGCTGCTGAAGAACCGGAGGACCGCCAAGAGCGCCTCGGTAGAAGAGGTGAAGGCCGAGCACCCCCTCCCCGGGAGCGAGGGCTCGGAGTCCTGCCCCGCGCTGAAGGACCTGGAACGGATGGAGAACACGGAAAAGAAATAGACCGGGACGGGGGCTTTCCCGTCCCCGGTGTTTTTTAGGAAAAAGAGGACCGCGCGCTACGCGGCCATTCCTCACTTCCCGATGCCCAGGCTCTTGTCGGTCTTCTTGATCGACTTCATGCCGTCGGGCTCGAGCTTCATCATGGCCCGGATGCAGTCGACGCTCTCGGGGACCACATCGCTCTCCTGGTGGACTCCCTGGTAGTAGTACAGGGTGTTGCCCACGACCTTGACCCCGTCCTGCCACACCACGATCTCCATGAAGTCGCCGCGATCGCGTTTCAGGTCCCGCCCCAGCTCCATCACCTGGGCGGTGCTCTTGATGCCATCCTTGCCGCTGACGAACTTGACCCTGGGCACGTTGTCCCACACCGCCAGGACATCCTGGTCCTTGGCCTTCTTCCTGAGGTCGGCCACTATGCAGTGGACGTGCATCAGGGTGGTGGGGGCCTTCACCGCCATGGTGGTGATGTTCAGCCACGGCATGATGGTCTGGACGTCCGGCCCGTGGTGGGTCGGCAGCTTGAGGGAGGGCTCGAGAGAATTGAGGGCAGAGCCCTTGCTGTCCGCGGGGTCGGCGCCCCTCCTGACGATGGTGGCGGAGACCTTCTCCAGCCCGAACACCTTGTCCAGCGGATAAAGGGTGCGCACCAGGCCGGTGGTGTTGCACGACACGACCCGGGCGAACTGGGCTCCCCAGGCCTCGTTGTAGTTGGCGAAGGCGTTGAACGACACTCCCGCCAGGCCATGGTCCTCTCCTCCCTGGAAGATGGCCTTGACCCCCGCCTTCTCGTACTGGATCTTGTAGTTCTCGGCCACTCCGCCGGGGGTCGCGTCGACGATGATGTCGACCTTTCCCAGCAGGTCCTCGATGGTCCCCGCGACCTTGATCCCCTCCTTCTCGAAGGTCGCCACCTGGTCGGAGGTGGCCGTGTAGAGGGGGAAGCCTTCCATACCTGCCAGCCTGGCCTCGTAGGACGGCCTGGTCTTGGTGACCCCCACAATCTCCATGTCATCCTGGGCCTTCACCGCGCAAGCAACGCGCTTGCCGATGGTCCCGTAACCGTTGATTCCGACTTTGACCTTCATGTAGTCTTCTCCATACTCTCCATCGCAGAGAGATAGGCCGCCATCTGCCCTGCGTTCCCGGACCGGGCATGGTGACAATGACCCATATGGTCACAGGATTTATTTTTTACCAGGTGTCGAGCAGGGGGCCGCCACGAACGTGGCGAAGGGGAGCATATCTAGCGCGGCCGTGACCAACATATGCAGGCCATGTTTTGAGGATTATACGTATAGAAATCGTTGTCGATAAGCTACTATAGAGGGAGCGATTCCTCGCCTGTCCGTGAAGATGATATGAGGCGCCTGGTAGAGGCAGACATACTGAGGACCGTGGCCATAATGCTCATCGTCCTGACCCACCTGCCGGATTACTTCCCCATTCCCGGATGGGGACCGTTCAGCACTTATACTATCCTCTTCGGGAACGGGCTGTTCATCTTTCTGTCCGGGTACCTCATCCATGCCAGCACCAGGCGCCACTCTGATTCCACGCTGGTCTCGTTCATGGGACACCGCCTGCTCCGCCTCATGCCGCTGTACTGGCTGGCCTTGGCGGTCTTCGCGGTCCTCGTAGCGAGGCCGGACCTGCCGACCCTGCTGCTGCACGTGCTGGGGCTCCAGGTCGTCCTGGCCCCCGTGCTGGTGACCCCCCTGGCCACTCTGTGGTTCATAGGAATGATCCTAGCCTACTATCTCATATACCACGCCGCGGTCCGCCGGACCTATGGCCCCCAGGGCATGGCCGTGACGGCGTTGCTCTGCTTCCTGCCGCTCGTCGCGCTCCGGGCGGTCACCGGCCTCATAGAGGTGCGGTTCTTCCTGTACTACTTCGTGTTCATGGCCGGGGTCGTGGTGTGCGAGAGCGGTGTGTTGGAACGCGCCCAGCCCCGGGCCGCCTTCCTCGCCCTGGCCTGCTCCGCGGTCTTCCTCGCCTTGTTCATCCTCAACGGCAGCATCCTGGTAGGAGAGACCCCTGGCCTCGCTCTCAACCCCGGTCTCGTGGCTTCCGTGGTCATCGCCGATGGCATGATCATCTCGTGGACCCTCCTTGGCTGGCTCGCAGCGAAGAGCATCGCCCCACGCCTGAGCCCCCGGATCGTCGGGGTGTTCGCCGCCTGCTCCGTGGCCTCCTACTTCGTCTACCTGTTCCACCGTCCTGCCCTGGTCATCGCCAGCTCCATTCTGGGCCACACTGGCCTGGCCGTTCCGCTGCAGTACCTCGTTGCCCTCCTTATCGTCATCCCCGTCGTGTTCCTGGTGGGGAGCAAGGTCCAGAGGGCGGTCGACGTCCTGACCCACCGCTTCCTGGAGCGGTGGCGCGGCATCGACCGCCGCGAACAGCCCGCGGGACGGCCGCACCGAGCCCCGGAACCCCCAGCCGAGGAGCGCCGCA
>Ga0183100_1000719_pt1 | contig 22079 bp, 20 predicted proteins | sample Biomet2_FD_127789 | JGI IMG/M metagenome (GOLD analysis project Ga0183100, IMG submission 127789) | Microbial communities from bioreactor (seeded with anoxic lake sediment) at LBNL, California, USA - Biofuel metagenome 2 | ecosystem: Engineered > Bioreactor > Anaerobic > Unclassified ...
GGAGGGAGCCCCTTCTGCGGATGAAGTTTCGGATTCCCGGCCCGGAGGACCTTCGCCGGTTTATCGGCCCGCCGCTGTGGTACAGCTTTGTCAATTTTTGCGGCATGACCGACGAACAGGCAAATCAGGCCGTGGAATATTACCGCGAAACCTATAATGTTTCCGGAGCGTTTAAAAATCTTCCGTATCCTCATGTTTTTGAACTGCTAAATACTTTGAAGGACGCGGGCGCGACCCTTGGAGTGGCAACCTCAAAACCGGACGACATCACATACCGTGTATTGGAATACTTTAAACTTTCCCCGTATTTCACCTATGTTGCCGCGCCCGATGAATCGGAGCACAGCGGCCAAAAGAGCATCCTGATCAACTCCGCCCTGCGCGACTGCCGTGTTCCGGCGAGCCGCACCGTGATGATCGGCGATACCCATTTCGACGCCGTTGGCGCACGTGAGGCCGGAACCAGCTTTATCGGCGTGCTGTATGGCTTTGGCACACAGGCGGAAATGGAAGCGGAGGGCGGAAAGGTCTTTGCCCACGACTTCACCGAACTGAAAAATTTGCTTTTGCAGGATTGATCGGCATATTTTGCAAAAACAGCATCCATTTTGACAAGGTTTCCTTGACAAATTGAATTCCATACGGTATGCTGATAAATGAACTGAATATACAGGGGCGCTGAGTAACCTCGGCTGAGATGAAACGAATTGACGTTTATGTCCCTTAAACCTGATCTGGATAATGCCAGCGTAGGAAAGATGATTTTTAACGCTCTGTGGCATCACAGGGCGTTTTTTATTTTACTTCAGGTATTTTTTATTTTCAGTTCAAATATAAATCTATCTGGAGGGTAATTATGAAAAAGAACACGACCGTCATTCTTGTTGAATGTGCCTTGATGATTGCAATGTCAACCGTACTGAGCATGTTAAAGATTTTCGAGCTGCCGCAGGGCGGCGCAGTCACCTGTGCAAGCATGGTTCCGCTGGTGCTAGTGTCTTACCGTCATGGCCTGAACTGGGGCATTTCCACCGCGTTTGCACACAGCCTGCTGCAAATGCTGATTAAATTCAACGCGCCGCCGACCAACACCTTTGGGGCATTCGTCGCTGTCATTGCGCTTGATTATGTTCTTGCGTTCACCGTTTTGGGAACCGCTTCTTTCTTTGGCAAGCCGTTCAAAAGCAGAGCTGTCAGTGTTGCCGTGGGTTCGGTAGCCGTTACCTTTCTGCGGTTTATCTGCAGCTTTTTGTCCGGTATCCTCATTTGGGGCGCTTACGCGCCGGCGGGCACCCCGGTCTGGATTTACTCCTTAACCTACAACGGCAGCTATATGCTCCCCGAAATAGTGATTACCGCCGTGGTTGCGGTCATCCTAATCCGGGTGCTCGACCGTGTGGATCACCGTGTCCCCAAAAATGCGTAATTCATCTTTCATCTGCAATAATACACAAGAGGCACGGATTACGGAACCGCTGTAACCCGTGCCTCTTGTTCTTTTCTGAAGTTGGGCAGTACTGTCCCGATTATATTTCTTAATTGCCAACATGAAAATTGTTTTGCCTCATAGAATATGCTATACTGTTACTACTTTATATCTTGCAGAAGTTCTGCGTTTGCCTGCAAATAAATCACATGATGACAATCATCAAATGGAGCATACCGTATGAAAATTCTGCGTACAAAATCGAAGAAGAAAAGGCCTGCACAACCGCCGGAAATCACCGCCGCCGACCTGCCGGAAAACACAGGCACCTCCCTGCGCGACAAGCTTTTGGGCGCCGCCATTCTGCTCGCGGCTCTTGCCGTGTTTGTGCTGCTTACGCTTTTTCTGTGCCGTCCGCTTTTTACAATTACGACAAATCCTGACCGGTTTGGCCGCTTTATCAGGGAACAGGGCGCTTTAGGCCGCGTGGCTTTTTTGGGTATTCAGATTTTACAGGGCTTCCTGCCCATCCCGCTGGAACTGACCACTATTGCGGGCGGGTACGCGTTCGGCCGGGTGCAGGGCAGTGTCCTTACCATTGCCGCCACCATGCTTTCAACCACAGCGATCTTTTATGTTACAAAGATGTTCGGGCGCAAGCTGCTCGATTTGTTTTTCACGCCGGCGCAGCAGAAGAAAGTACGGTATTTCCGCGATGAAAAAATGCGTACCGCCCTCACTTTTTTTATTTTTCTGATTCCCGGAATGCCAAAACGCATGTTTGTTTTTTCGGCCGGCCTCGTCCCGCAAAGCTTCCACAAATTCCTGGTCGTTTCAACGCTTGCGCGTGTTCCGGCAATCATTGCCTGCTCCTTCGGCGGCCACGCGCTCAGCAGCGGCGATTACTCGCAAGCCGTTATCATCTTTGCAGTCACCGGTATTTTAAGCGTTACAGGCATTTTGCTTTACAAGTATTTTACAAATAAAAAACAGAAATGAGGAACAATCCATGTCAAATAGAGAAATTTCCCTTCTAACCATTGCCTGCACTTTTATCGGCATTGTGATCGGTTTTTTTCTTGCGCCAATGAAAGCAGGGCTTAATATTTCCAGCAATAATACCACGGCGGAAACGAAAAAACCCGATTCTATTCGATAATTTAACAGTTTAGTTCGTTAAAACATATTGACTGATGGAATCAAAAATAATATAATATTAAGAATATCATTTAAAAGCACTTGATTTGCAGGAAAAAATTATATTTATTCAAAAAACAGTTATTGTAAAATAACTGATAAAGAGGTGACTGTTTTGATAAGCGGAGCAGAAATTATGGTGGAATGCCTGAAAAGTGAAAATGTTGAGATCGCGTTCGGCTACCCCGGTGCAGCAATCTGCCCTTTCCTTGATTATCTGTACCGCTCGTCGATCCGTCAGATTCTTGTTCGTGAAGAACAGAATGCGGCGCACGAAGCCAGCGGTTATGCGCGGGCGAGCGGCAAACCGGGAGTATGCATTGCAACAAGCGGCCCGGGTGCAACCAACCTTATTACCGGCATTGCAACGGCTTACATGGACTCCATTCCGCTGATTGCCATTACCGGCCAGGTCAGCTCCGAGCTGCTCGGCAGGGATGTGTTTCAGGAAGCGGACATCACCGGTGCGTGCGAACCGTTTACCAAACATTCCTATTTAGTAAAGAGCGCCGCAGATTTGCCGCGCATTTTTAAAGAGGCGTTTCATATCGCGACAACAGGCCGCCCCGGTCCGGTTTTAATCGACGTACCGAGCGACATTCAAACGAGCTCTATTCCGGAGTTTGTTTATCCCGCAAAAGCCAATATTATTGGCTACAAACCGCGCACAGTGGGTCATGCGTTACAGATTAAAAAAGCCATTGCCGCAATCAGCGAGGCGAAACGCCCGATTATTTGCTGCGGCGGCGGTGTTGTTCTTTCGGGCGCGCGCGACGAGCTGGTCGCATTCGCGCAAAACAGCGGGATTCCCGTTGTTTCCACGATGATGGGCATCGGCGTGGTGCCGATGGACAGTGACCTTTACCTTGGAATGATTGGAATGCACGGCCACCGCAACGCCAACCGCGCCATGGGCGACGCCGATTTGATTATCCTGTGCGGCGCAAGGGTCGGCGACCGGGCAATTTTCGCACCAGAACAGATGGCTGAAAAAGCAAAAATTATACATATTGATATAGACCCCGCTGAAATCGGCAAAAATATGATCGCTCATATTCCGATTGTTGGAGATATCCGTCTTGTCCTGCAGGAATTAGCTGCGCAGGCAGCCGACGTTGTTCCAAGCGAGTGGATTGAAACCGTACTTCGGTATAAGTCGGAGTACACACCCAGCGGAGAACCGGACAACAGCACGGGCTTTGTCGAGCCGCGCTCCTTTATGCGCTCACTCTCCGCCATGATGGACGAGAATGCGATTCTGGTCGCAGACGTGGGGCAAAATCAAATTTGGGCGGTTCGCAATTTCAATGTTAAAGAGGGACGCTTCCTTACATCGGGAGGGCTTGGCACAATGGGCTATGCGCTGCCTGCGGCAATCGGTGCAAAGCTGGCAAAGCCAAGTCGTCAGGTTCTGTGTATCTGCGGCGACGGCTCGTTTCAAATGGCGATGTGCGAACTGGGAACCCTTTGCCAGAACGAAGTTAATGTGAAGATTATCCTGATGCAGAATGACCGTTTGGGCATGGTTCGGGAAATTCAGGATAAAGTCTACGGCGGCCGCCGTGCCATGACTACCCTTGGCGGCAATCCCGATTTTATTAAGATTGCCGAAGCCTATGGCATCCGCTCCGCGCTGGCAACCTCGAATTCGGAAGCCGAACAGCTCGCAAAAGAAATGTTCGCATCCGACAAAGCGTTTATACTGGTGTGCCGGGTCAATCCCGATGCACCGACAATATAGGGGGTAACAAAATGAAATACACCCTTTCTATTTTAGTTGAAAATCAGCCGGGCGTCCTTTCCAAGGTTTCCGGCCTGTTTTCCCGCCGAGGCTTCAATATTGACAGTCTCGCCGTCGGTATTACCGAGGACTCCGCCATTTCTCGCATCACAATTGTGGTCAACGGTGATGAATATATTGTTGAGCAGGTGGAAAAGCAGCTGAACAAGCTGATTCCCGTCATCAAGGTAAAGGTGCTCCAGCCGGAGCAGTTCATCAGCTGCGAGCTTTCTTTGATTAAGGTTAGCTGCAACACAAAGCAACGCGCTGAAATTATGAAAATTGCAGAACTGATGCACGCGCAGATTGTCGATGTAGCAACCACCTCACTGACTATTCAGTTTACAGACAGTGGCGAGCGCACTCAAACGCTTATCAGCCTTTTAAAGCCGTACGGCTTAAAAGAAATTGTTCGCGCCGGTACCCTTGCAATTGAAAAGGGCGCCACAACCACCCGCAAGCAGACCCGTGATGAAAGCCAACCAATCTCTTAAGCAGCCATCCGCCGCTTAGGTGTTTAGTTAATATTTTGCCGTAAGGCAAGGAGGAATTCAAAATGCCAAAAATCTATTATCAGGCAGATTGTGATATCAATTTGCTCAAAGGTAAAACCGTCGCTATTATCGGCTACGGCAGCCAGGGACACGCCCATGCTCTGAATCTTCACGACAGCGGTGTAAACGTAATTGTCGGTCTGTATGAAGGCAGCAGCAGCAAAGCAAAAGCGGAAGCGGCCGGTTTAAAGGTTATGTCTGTGCCGGAGGCCACCAAAGCGGCGGACATTATTATGATTCTGATTCCTGATGAACGTCAGGCTGATATGTACAAACAAGATATTGCTCCTTACCTTACAGAGGGAAAAGCTTTGGCGTTCGCACACGGCTTTAACATTCATTTCGGTCAAATCAAGCCGCCGAAGGATGTCGATGTATTCATGATTGCGCCAAAAGGCCCCGGCCACACCGTTCGCAGCGAGTACGTCGCCGGCAAGGGTGTTCCGTGCTTAATCGCTGTGGAACAGGATGTTTCCGGCCACGCAACAGATATTGGCCTTGCTTATGGCGCAGGCCTCGGCGCTGCAAGAGCCGCTATTATGGAAACCACCTTTAAGATTGAAACCGAAACCGACCTGTTCGGCGAGCAGGCTGTGCTCTGCGGCGGCGTAACCGCCTTAATGCAGGCAGGCTTTGAAACTTTGGTCGAAGCGGGCTACGCACCGGAAAACGCATACTTCGAGTGCATCCATGAAATGAAGCTGATTGTCGATTTGATCTACAGAGGCGGCTTCTCCCTCATGCGTTACTCCATTTCCGACACAGCCGAGTTCGGCGACTACGAAACCGGCAAACGCCTTGTTACCGAAGACACGAAAAAGGAAATGAAGAAAATCCTTTCCGAAATTCAAGACGGTACCTTTGCTTCCAAGTGGATTGCCGAAAACAAAAACGGTCGTTCCCACTTCAACGCATGCCGCCGCATCGGTGCGGAGCACCAGCTTGAAGAAGTCGGCAAGGAACTGCGCAAGATGTACGCGTGGAATAACGACCCGATTGACTAATTCATCGCTGTAACGCATATACATCTTAATATGGTTCATATTTCCGCTGTTTTATAATTTCACGGCTATACAGAATATTCGATTTGATATATAATACTGTTATACTGTATTTCGGTTTTGCGGCTGATGGTATCAACGGGTTATCAATTGTATTGCCGTGTAAATTGCAAGACAGCGGATTATTTTTATTCAGTAAAGGGGATATTGTTTATGTGGGATAGAGCAATTTTAAAATCAAATGCAAAATTAGCGCTTCGCGGCCGCTATTGGACTGCGTTTGCCGCAAGCCTTGTGGCAATGATTCTTACCGGCGGGTACTCCATGTTTACATGGAGGTACAATATTAGCTATCAGCAAACGGTGCGCGACCCAAACGTGAACTTTGAGGCCTTAATGGCACAAAGCGGGCTGATCAATTTACTTGCGATGATTGGGATCGTGTATTCCATCTTTGTGGCGTTTCCGATTGTGATTGGAATGGCTCGTTTCTTCGTACAAAACCATTTTGGCGTAACACAGTTTGAAACGACATTCAGCGGTTTCAGGCAAAATTACTTTAATGGCGTGGGCGCTATGTTTGTCACAGACCTGTTCATTGGTTTGTGGACTCTTCTGTTCATTATTCCGGGAATCATAAAAGGACTCGAATATTCCTTGGTTCCTTTCATCCTCGCGGATAATCCGTCGATGCCCGGCAGTAGGGCACGCGAAATCAGCCGTATCATGACAAACGGCGAAAAGGGTTCGATTTTTGTGCTTTACCTTTCTTTTATCGGCTGGTTTCTGCTCGGTTCACTCTGCCTTGGCGTCGGCATCCTGTTTGTCAATCCGTACTTTCAGGCAACGCTTGCCGAGCTTTACATTTTCCTGCGCGACCGTGCGATTCAGACCAATCAGGTCAACCCGGCCGAGCTGGGGCTGATCGCCTCCACACCGTATGTTGACCCGGCCAACCCTCCCGTTTATTAATCCAAAGACTCAAAAGGGGCAGTTAAGCGATCGCTTAACTGCCCTTTTTATAATTCTGCTGTTACGCTTACGCGCGAACCCCGGTGATTTGTAAAATTCCGAATTTTGTAATTGCGGTCGCTTTAAGATCATTGCCGCTCACAGTACCCCTTGCGGTGTAGTCAAATTTGCTGAATCCCTTTTTCAGGGTACCGGCAAATTCAAAGTTACTGCCGTTGACCTTGCCTCCGGTGAACGGATTTTCTCCGCCCATAATATTCAGGGAGCCGTTCCGTTCAGCTTCCCGTCGTCCTCGTGAAATCCAATGCTGCCCCTTTGCGGACCAAGCGGGGACGTCATCGTAATATTATAATTTCCATCCATGAAATTTATCCTCCTAAAAGTTGCTGCGTCTAACGTACGGCTGATTACCTGTAAGCGGTGTTAAGCGCTTTCAGCAAAGTGCGTACATCGTACCTGTGAGGGGTAACCGGGCAAATCTTTTTGTCCAGCCCAAGCAGGGTGTAAACCGCGATTCGTGCGGCGCGAACGGAATATTCCTCGGTAAATACCATATCCTCCGGAATTTCCACAAACTGGCTGATAAACGCGAGGTTCGTCGAGCCCTCCGGAACAACCTTCGGGCGGTCGGCCATGGCGCGCGGCTGGAAGTGAGAGTCAATGTACGGCATCATTGCAGGAATAACATTGATAACATCCTTCATAATACTGTCGATTTCATCGTCAAAATGCAGATGATGAAGCAGTTCAAGCAGCATTTCTTCGCCGGTGCATTCACGCATTGGCTTTTTAACATAGTCGCCGACTTTGTCTGTGTAAAGGCCATAGCCCCAGAAGATTGTCTGATCCTTCGGCTGGGCTTTAAAGTGCGGCTGCGCTGCAACCACAATGGACATCAGCCAGTTGGAATCTTTAAATGTCATCAATGCGCCGCTGCCCGGCACATTGCGGGAATACTTTTCAATCATCTTTAATAATTTATCGCCCTTTAAGGTAACCGTGAAGCTTTCCCAGTTGGTTTCCTCTGCGTTGCTAAAGAACGGCTGCGGGTTGCCAAGTCCCGTTTTTTTCGCGGCAATTTTGCTCCAAAGCTCACCGGACATTGGCTTTTCCACCTGGAGCGGAGCAGCCTTGTGCAAATCGCCAATTGTTGCGTTATCGGTGATGCAGCCGTTGGTGACGATGCAGAGGTCGCCCTCATGCAGCTGAATCGTGCCATTGCCTTCTGCGCTGTTGTAATGAATCGCGGTAACGGTAATGTCGTCGCCTTCTTCAAAGTCAAGGTCGGTAACCGTCATTTTGAGGCTAAAGTCAACGTTCGCTTTGTCAAGATATGCTTTTAAAGGCAGAATCATTGATTCATACTGGTTGTATGTCGTTCTCGTAACGCCCTCAAGTGTTTGAATCCGTGAAAATTCAAAGATCATGCGCTCCATATAGCGTCTGAATTCAAACAGGCTTGACCATTTTTGAAAAGCAAAGGTGGTCTGCCACATATACCAGAAGTTTGTTTCAAAGAAATGCGGCGTTTGACCGAACCAGTCACAAATACGCAGATTGTCAAGCTGATCCTCCGGGGTTATCATTAGCTTTCCCATTGCCATGCGATCTGCGTTATCGAAACCCATGGACATTACATCGAGAATTTGTCCGTCTTTGTCAATCAGTCTTGCGTTGGCATGTGTTGGGTGCGCGTGGTCGAATTCAAGAATTTCGTCCGTTACGCTCATGCCTGCTTTTTCAAGGGACGGAATCGTCGAAAACAGTTCCCAAACGTTCTCATAGGTTTCCTCGTTCAGCATTCTGCCGCCGCGGCAAACGAATCCTTTTTGCGGTTCTCCCGCGCCATCGTTGCTGCCGCCGAGAATTTCCATTCCCTCTAAAATATGTATGTTCTCTCCCTTAAAGTCACAATCCCTGACAAGATAAGCTGCGCCGGCCAACGAAGCAAGGCCGCCTCCTACAAAATAAACCTGTTTGTTCCCGTACTCTTTTTTCATGATTTACCTCCATATGATTCATCGTGAATTTGTATTTGCGTGACTATAATATAACGACTTTTCTTCCGCTAATCCATAGACACCATAAGCCCCGTGTATAAACTTTATACACGGGGCTTATGGTGTCTAAAAAATGAATAATACATGAACTCACTTGGTGTACTTCTGGATTGCGCGCGCTATGTCGCCTTCAATCAGCTTGTTCAGGTCGTCAACAATCCGTTTTGGGTCTTCTTTCATGCCGTCTTGTATCCAAAGGGTCATCAGCCCGATAAACGCGCTGGTGTAGAAGTTTGCAATAAAATTTTTCTCTTCTTCCGTTACTCTGGTACCCACGGCAATTTCGTTGATTACGCCCATCACCATGTCATAGGTAGCCTCGTGCAGGAAACGGTCAAGATGCTCACGGCCGAGTGAGTAAAAGGTATTGAGGCAAAAAGTTTTGTTCTCTGAAACATACTCGAACACCCTGAGGTATCCCTGCTGCCAAGTGTCGTAAGTTTTATAGTCACGGATTCCGTCCACGGCTTCGGTGCGGTAAATCCAACCGAGCAAATCGTAAATATCCTGAAAATGATAATAGAATGTCTGCCTGTTTACACCACAGTCCGCTACAACATCCTTGACGGTGATTTTTTCAAGCGATGTTTTCATCATCAGCTTTTTTAACGATGCGGCAAGCGCTTTTTTTGTCATCAGCGATATGTAGACCACTTCCCTTAAAAGTTTTTATGATCATATCATATTTTTTAAAATTATTCCATATAGAGATCCTTTGCTTTTAAAACAACCTTTCATACTTCCCCGCTTTACCGCGTATGGATCAATGTACTGTCGGAGTACAGGCAGCACCTGTCCTTGCCGGATTTTTTTGCAGAATACAGCGCCGCGTCTGCTTTTCGGTAAAGCTCGCCCAAGGTCGTGCCGTCGTCGGGGTAAACTGCCGCGCCTACACTGACTGAAATTTTGTACTGATGGGTTTCACCGGTATATGCATTATTAAAAGTTGTGCAGATATCAAAAAGCTTTTGGTTGAGCTCTTCGCTGTTAATATCTTTTATCAGTATCATAAACTCATCGCCGCCCACTCTTCCGACAATGTCGGTCAGGCGAAAAAGACGTTTCAGGTCTGCTGAAACCCGTTTCAATGCTGCATCACCGTAAATATGCCCTAAGGTATCGTTAATTCGTTTGAAATTATCAATGTCTACAATTACAAATCCGTGGTGCTGTCCGGCCGGTGAAGCTTTCAAAGATTCCTCAATCATGGACTCGGTGGTCATTTTATTGTAAAGCTGCGTCAGTAAATCCGTCCTCGATTTGCTTTCCAATTTTTCTATCATTTTCCGATGCATATCGGTATCGCTGATTAAGCCGATCGCGCGGTAAGGCTGATCATTTTCATCATAAAGGACTTTCATGTTGATTGTGCACCAAATATAAGTGTTCTGAATGGTTTTGATCCGCACATCAATTGGTTTTGACTGACCGCCCTCAAGAATTTTTCTAAAGAAATCCGCAAGCGCTCTTTGGTCGTCCCTGTGAACCTGATCAAAATTTGGAATATTTGAGCCGGGTCTTAATGCTTCTGTTGAAAAGCCGAATTTATTGGTCCATTGGGCAGTGCGGTAAATATGTCTATTGGGAATATCCCATTCAAAAACAATTTGATTGGTTTCTTCCATCATCAGCGCGTAGCGTGCCTCGCTCAGCTTTAGCCCGTCGGTATCTTCCTTGATTTTCTTAATCAAATGGTTAAAGGATGATGCCATATCCGCAAACTCACCCTTGTAGCCCAAAGGCAGCCGGGTAAGGTAGTCACCTTTTTCCACCCTCGCGAACGCGGCGGACATGTCCCTGATTGGGTTTAAAAATCGTCTGGCCGCCAGGAAAGCAATATATATCAGTGCTGCTGACAAAATGAGCAGCACCCCCAGATAAAGACTGAAAATTTTATAGAGCGGGCTGAGCAGCTCCGCCTGTTCAATGGTACTGAGAATGAGCCAGTCCTTTCCCGCCACCCTTGAATAGTAGCCAAACCTTTCATTTCTGTTTACCTTGAAACTGATAACTCCATTCGGTTTGTTATCCAAATCAATTTTTTTCAGGTTCTGATTGTAAAAGTCGTTGTCAATTTGAATTTTTCCGGTGTTGGAAACAAAGCTTGCATTCTTGTCGCCCGCAAGGTTCCCTTTACTGTCGATAATAACCGTACTCCCGGTTTCCATAAAGCCCCTGCTGATCACGGTATTAAAATAATACATGTCAATGGATGACTGCATAAAGCCCTGGTAAACGCCATCAATATAAACCGGAACGGCAATTACAAAATACTTTTGTCCGTTCATAAAATTCTGATTTTGTATAATATCGGAAATATACATTCCATAGGCAGGAATCGTACGCATATCCATTTTGACAAACGATGCCCGGCCCATTAAGCTGCTGTCGTCGGACGCAATGACAATTCCCCGCTGATTAATCAGGCTCGACCTTCTTACATAATTCCCCTGGGGGTTGCCCTCCCCTTTGATGGTCTGCTTTGCTGTCATCGTCTTGAATAATTCAATCGCATTGTTTCGGTACAGAGTCTGATCTTTTGCCGTCCCGTTCAAATTGGAGCAAGCCAAAAGCTGTTTGACCTGTGGCAGATCGGAGGCAACCTCCAGCGCCATTTTCCTTTGGCTGAAAAACTGATCTACATTTTCAACTGCCTGTTCCGCAACATTCCTTACATTTGTTTGAAGAAGCTCGGCCGAGTTTCTGCGAAAAAATTCAACGCTGAATACCATTATCAAAACAATCGGAAGAATTGAAAAGACTGCCAATATCGTAGTCAAATATTTTCGAATTCTCATGGCAATCCTTCTTTCACAAAAACAAGCGCAATAATTTGTAAAATTTGGTAAATAATCTCTTTTATTATATCAGATTTTTATCTATTTGCAATGCAATATTTATTCGGATTTGTCAAAAACATCAAATATGTACCATTTGTGTTCCCTCCTACAAAAAAAGAAGTGCCGCAATCAAAGCAAACCACAGGAGGGCAATTCCAAACTGAGGCCTAAATCGCAGCCGCCGCAAAACTTTTTCATTTTTAATTTACCGCTTTCGATTGATTTTACATCTGAATTATATTATCCTATATATAATAGTGTCAAATTACACAAAAATCAGGATTAGAAATTGTGAGAATACGGGGTATCTTATCATTCCCATGCCTTGCTGAGTGCTTTGACAAAATGGTAATTTATCCATAAAGGTTCACCACCGCAAAGTAAAAATGAGGAGGCAATTTCATGATTGACGAGCGGTATTTAAAGCTGCTGTCTAAGGATTACCCGAACGCACAGGCAGCCGCATCCGAAATTATTAACCTCAAGGCAATTTTAAGCCTGCCAAAGGGCACTGAATATTTTTTCAGTGATTTACACGGTGAGCACGAGGCTTTTCTCTATCAGCTGAAAAGCGCCTCGGGCGTGGTGAGGAAAAAGGTTGACGAGCTGTTTGAGCAATCGCTGCCCGAAGGGGAGCGAGCCGCGCTTGCCAAGCTGATTTATTACCCGGAAACCGAATTTTCGGTGGCAAAGCAGCGCGAAACCGTTTTTGACGACTGGTGCCGCATCACAATTTACCGGCTGGTGGAGGTCTGCAAGGAAGCCGCCTCGAAGTATACGCGTTCCAAGGTTCGCAAAAAACTGCCCGAAAGCTTCGCGTATATCATGGATGAACTGTTGCACGCCGACGGCGCAAGCAACAAGCCGCACTATCACAGTGAAATTATTAAAACAATTGTTGCAACTCGTATGAGCGAGGAATTCATTACCGCGCTGTGTCACTTGATTCAGCAGCTGCTAATTGATAAATTACATATTATCGGTGATATCTTTGACCGCGGGCCGCGGGCAGACGCGATTATGGACGCGCTGATCAGCTGCCATGACGTCGATATCCAGTGGGGAAACCACGATATTTCGTGGATGGGCGCGGCGGCCGGAAACTGGGCGTGTATTGCGAACGTCATCCGTTTGGGCATCAGCTACAACAATTTTGACTTGCTGGAGGACGGTTACGGGATTAACCTGCGCGCGCTTTCCGTTTTTGCCGCGCAAACCTACCGTGACGACCCGTGCGAAGTATTTATTCCCCATATTCTGGACGAAAATCAATATGACCCCGTCGATATTCCTCTCGCCGCAAAAATGCATAAAGCCATGGCGATTATACAATTCAAGGTAGAAGGGCAGCTCATCCAAAAGCATCCCGAGTACCACATGGATGATCGGATTCTGCTGGATAAAATTGATTTTTCAAAAGGAACGGTACGGTATGACGGAAAGGAATATCCGCTGTGCGACACACTCTTCCCCACTGTTAATCCTCAAGATCCGCTTGCGCTGACCCACGCGGAAACGGAACTGATGAAGACCATTGCCTCGTCGTTCCGCCACAGTGAGCGACTGGAAAACCATATTCGTTTTTTATACTCCCATGGCAGCATGTATTTGCGCATCAACTCCACTTTGCTTTACCACGGCTGTATTCCGCTGACAGAAGACGGCAGCCTGGATCAGATTGTTTTAAACGGGGAAACGCACGCCGGACGCGAGTACTTTGAATACCTTGACCGTGTTGCACGCAGCGCATATTTTGCCCCGTACGGTTCTGCGGAACAGGAAACCTCTCGCGATTTTATGTGGTATCTGTGGTGCGGCGCAAAGTCGCCGCTGTTCGGCAAAACGAAGCTCGCTGCGTTTGAGCGCTATTTCATCGACGACCCCGCAACGCACCATGAGGAAATGAATCCGTACTACACCTTCATGGAACACCGCAAGACCTGTGAAATGATTTTGCATGAGTTCGGCCTGAGCGCCAAATCGTCCCATATTATTAACGGCCATGTTCCGGTCAAAGAGGGCGAAAACCCTGTGAAAGCCGAAGGCCTTTTATTCATGATTGACGGCGGTATTTCAAAAGCCTACCAGTCGCAAACCGGTATCGGCGGCTACACCTTTATTGCCAACTCGCGCTACCTGGCGCTGGCAGAGCACAAGCCGCTTAAAGCAGGCTGCACCGTCTGTGAAAATTCTCCGACAGTCATGGTTGTGGAAGCCATTAAAAAGCGTGTAACCGTTGCGGACACCGACAACGGCGCTGAACTGAACCGGCAGATTGAAGAGCTGGCCGCCCTTCTGCAAGCCTACCGCAGCGGCACAATTAAAGAGAAATAAGCAGGGCGAAAAAATGTTTCCGCCAATATACAAAAGGAGCAAAAACGATATGAAACGATTTGTTTTGGTGCTTTTTTCAATTTCTCCCTTGGCAGTCGGATATTGGCTTAGTTACGCACTGCAAAAATTCAATTGGGCTGGCGGCGTTCCCTTCATGATCAGCATTTTATTCTTAGTCTATTGGTTTTTGATCGGATATTTTTCCGTTAGACTTACCAAGTCTGCACGGGAATCCCTTTTAATCGGCAACAGTTTTGCGGCTCTTGTCCTGCTTCTCAATGTGTTTCAGGAAGTGATTTTGCACCGATTCTTTCTCAACGGAATTGGAACTGCTACGCAAAATTTCTATTGGCCGATGATTCCCTTATCCGTCAAAGTCGGATTCCTCATTCCCCATCACGCGTTTTGGGGAACCTGTATATTGGCTTTTATTCTCATGGCGGCGGCATATTATTTGGGATATTCGTTGAAACGAAAAAATCTGAACCGGTATCCGGCGGCATAAACAGCCGTTAAATCTCTTATATAAAAATAACAGGAAGTAAATATGGAAAATCAACTGCAACAAATTGTACAGCCTTTGCTCGCATGGTATGCCGCGCAAGCACGCGTTTTACCCTGGCGCGACGAACCAACCCCCTACCGTGTCTGGGTTTCGGAAATTATGCTTCAGCAAACCCGTGTGGAGGCTGTGAAAGCATATTTTGAACGGTTCACCGCCGAACTGCCGAGCATTCAGGCGCTCGCGGACGCACCGGAAGAACAGCTTTTAAAACTTTGGGAAGGCCTCGGTTATTACAGCCGTGTTCGGAATCTGCACAAGGCGGCGCGTGAAGTCATGGAAAGCCACGGCGGCATTCTGCCCAATACTCCGGAGGAACTGCTCCGGCTGCCCGGAATCGGCACATATACCGCGGGAGCAATTGCGTCCATTGCCTACGGCAAGCCTGTTCCCGCTGTGGACGGCAATGTGCTGCGGGTCATCGCGCGCGTAACCGCAAGCACTGCAAATGTGAGCAACACTGTGGTCAAGAACGACATCGCCAGCCAATTAAAAGCAATTTATCCGGCAGAGCACGCCGGAGATTTTACCCAATCCCTCATGGAACTGGGCGCAATCGTCTGCCTGCCAAATTCTCCGCCAAAATGTGAAGTCTGCCCCCTCAGTGCGATATGCGCCGCCCGCGCGCAAGGGATTGCAGAGGAGCTGCCTGTTAAAACGACAAAAAAGCAGCGGAGGATTGAAGAGAAAACGGTCTTTCTCATCATCCACGGCGGGAAAGCGGCGATTGTGAAAAGACCGGACAAAGGTCTTTTAGCGGGACTTTGGGAATTCCCCAACACTTCGGGTGCACTTTCTCCACAACAAGCCGAGGAATTGTTGAAAACGCAGGGCATCTCTCCTCTACAACTCAAACGGCTTCCCAAGGCAAAACATATTTTTACGCATATCGAATGGCACATGACGGGCTACCTTGTGACCGTCGAGGAAACTGGGGAGATCAGCAATTTTATATGGGCTAATCGTGCGGAGCTGATGGAACAATACACAATCCCAACGGCATTTAAAAGCTATCTCGAACGGTTTTTGAATCTGTAATATTGAAAGCAGCCGGGCACACTTCACCGCACTCAAAAACGGAGCACATTAGATAAATCTAATGTGCTCCGTTTTCTAAATGAATTTTTCTTATTGTTTTTGTGCTGTTTTGCGTTTTTGAGCAATCAAAAATGCGGCTGCCGAAAGCAGTGCAACGTTGACTAAAACAACGGTATTATTTTCTGAGCCGGTCGCCGGATTTGCGGCAGTTTGCGGATTAGCCGAAATTGCGGCCGCATTGGTCTTTGTTCCCTGTGAAATTCTGTTGTCGATACTTGCATGAATTACTTTTGCTTTTTTTGCCGCCGCAACAAGTGAATCCCGTGCGACAATATAAGTATCCACATATGATTTCTTTACATTTGGTTCATTAAAAACGTCAAAATTATCTCCGCCGGTACCCATAAAGTTATTGGTGCCAACCGTATATGTCTTCTTCAAATCAATCGGATTTCCTTTGGAATCTTTCACATTGAAGACGCGCGACAGGCTTGGTTTGGAATTATCATACTGAAAGGTCAGGCCGGAAATCTGCATTCCTTTTCCTTTGTCGTCCTGTATTCCCTGCTCCAAAAGCTTAACTACCTGTGCCCCGGTCATTTTTACCGTAACTAAAGTATTGTCAAAAGGCATAATGGAATACATATCGCCCATCGTTATATTACCCTTTTGTATATCGGCACGAATACCTCCGTTATTATTAAAGGCAAAATCCGCCTTGGTGTCGCTTCTGAGCACATCGGTTACCCAATTACCCAAAGCAGAATCGCCATACGGCTTCACGCTCATGGTTCTGGTTAAATCGGTTGGCGTAGTGGCGAGTATTTCACTTAAAACAGGCTTTACCTCAGTAATTGCCTTGTCTGTAATTGCAGTAACCGTTGCATCCAAAGCAGGATTTGTTCCATCCGCCGGTTTATAAAGATCAGCGTCCAAAATGTTGTTGTAGGTCATTGTTCCCGCTGAAACGGTACCGTCGGCCTTGAAGGTCATCTGCATAGACACATATCCTCTGCCCTCTTTGTAGCCCTCTCCGTAAGGAATCCCATTGGAGGCGGTGCCGGTAACGATTTGATGGGAATGTCCGCCAAAGACCGCGTTGACGTATTTCGGATCTAACTTTTCAGTTACGTCAACAAGGTTGCCGACATTTTTTTGGGTTTTCTGATCATAAGCTGCCCCAATATGAGCAAGAACAATAACGGCATCCGCCTTTTTACCGTCGATAATTTCTTTTGCGTATTGGTTAATCATCGTTGCGGCGTCTTTGAACTCATAGGACGCAATCAGGGACTTCAAAATGGATGACGGATAGTCGATATTATCAACCGCACCGATAACGGCAATCCTTTTTCCCTCTTTTTCTACAATCGTGTAAGGGGAAACAATACTTGAGAGCTTGCCGGTCGCTTTGTCATAAACATTGCAGGCAAGAACGGGAATTGTGGTGTTTTTTAGTTTTCCGCCTTGTACCAACTGGTCAACACCCCAGTCAAACTCATGGTTACCCAACGCCATCGCGTCAAATTTCATGGCGCTCATCGCCTCGACTAAAGGAGCCCCTTTGAGCAGATTGGAAATTGCGGTGCCCTGAAACATATCGCCGCCGCTCAGCACTACCAAATCATTTTTTCCGGGCGTACGCAAAGCGTTGAATGTGTTGGCAAGGTAGGCCATCTTATACTGATCTTTCCCATTGTTCGTTGTGTAAATATTTCCGTGGGTGTCCGTAATTTCCACAACATTGATCGTGGTGTCACCGGTACTTGCCGCCGCCGGAACGGATAATACTGAAGTAAACAGGATTGCCATAGCAAGGATCATGGATAATGCGATTGACCTTTTTTTGAAACGAGCCGCACCATTGGAGTTTGATTTTCGTTTGTTTGACATTTCTAATCCTCCTATTATTTTTTTCTCTGATTGCTTCTGAAAACGTTTTGAAACCGCTTTCATTTATTATGTATATTATACAGTTTTTTCCATATAATGTCAATTGTTTTATGCTTTTATTATAAGTATTTTCCTAAATTCCCATTTTTCACCGGTTCAGATGATTTTTGATACGAGGGGAAAATAAAATTTTTCGGCGTCGCCCTACACTGCGGCGATCAGCGGTTTTATATGGGTAAATCATGCAAGATTGCTTGCTGCCTGTTTATTTTTATAATTCTGTTGCAAATTCGTATATATTTCACTATAATAATTATCATAAGCAATATAAAAGGGAGTGTGATTATGAAAAAGAAAATTGGATTCAGCATTTTATTGATAGCTGTGTTACTGTTTGCAGGTATCATTGGTTTCCGTTATAATTTTGGAAACAATGAAATCAACAACAAGGATGAGGGTACCATCCACCTTGACGACTATAAAAAAAATACAAGAGAAAGATTTGTTGCAAGCCTTGCGCTAAAAAATAAAATGACCTATGAACAAGCTGATACTCTAGAGAAAGAAGAAACAGCAAGCATGGGGTCACAGTCTTCTGGCCAAGAATTAAGATATAAAACAGTTGATAAGCCGGCGGGCACCATAAAAGGCGGCAGCTACAGTCAAGAGGTTTATATCAAAACCGAAGTGAAATATGTGTGGAACACGGTTAAAAATGAATTGGTAAGCATAGAAGCGTTTGGTAAGCCGGTTACCTATCTGCCCGCCGGTACCGCTTCAGCGGTACACCTGCAAGGCTCAGCTTTTAATATAGAAAAGGGATCAACCTCCCGAAGAATCAGTCAAACCGGTATTTTCACTATCGTTGAAAAAACGAACATTCCTGTAGGTGATGATATTGCATTCGTTAAGAAAGCTGATGGAGGATACGAAATTTCCACCCGCGCTAAAACATATGCAATCACGATTAGCGCCACAGATTTATAGCAAAGAATACAGCTCTTTTCTGTTCAAAGAAAAAGGTCACCAAGCCGCAAACCCGGTTTGGTGACCTTTTTATATTAAGCTGTATTGCGTGTGAAATGAATTAAAGCGACGCTTTGTAAATCGCCAGCACATCGTCTGCGCTGAGCGGAACAAAGGCATATTCCAAACCCATGGAAGCCGCTTTTTTGGCCATGATTTCAAGCTTTTCTTCGCCGATTCCGACTTCACGAAGCGTGGACGGAATGCCAAGCGCATTAAAATAGTTCCTGGTATTTTGAATTGCCTGATTTGCAATTTCAAACTGGTCAAGCGTTGGGTCAATGCCCCACACGTTCACACCGTACTCCGCAAACTGGCCGACGGTTTTTTCGTTCAGCACATGCTTCATCCAGTTGGGGGTTAAAATAGCAAGGCCGATTCCGTGGGTAATGTCATAAAACGCGCTGAGTTCGTGCTCCATCGGATGTACGGACCACGCGACTTCCGCGCCGTTCGGTAAAAGCCCGTTGATTGCAAGACTGGAAGCCCACATCAGGTTTGACCTCGCCTCGTAATTTGTCGGGTCTTCAACTGCAATTTTGCCGTATTTGATGCAGGTTTTCAGCAAGCCTTCGCTGAACCTCGCTTGTATAAACGCACCCTTTACATTAGTAAAGTAGTTTTCAAAAGTATGGCTCATAATGTCGGCCGTACCCGCCGCCGTCTGCTGTTTTGAAACGGTATAGGTGTACTCGGGGTCAAGTATGGATGCCTTGGGCTTCATTCCCTCGCTTGCCGTACCGAATTTGTCGTTCTTCTCCATGTCGGAAATCACGGCGAACGCGTCCATTTCCGAACCGGTCGCAGCAAGGGTAAGCACAGAAATAACCGGCAAAACGTCCTTGATTTTTTCGGGATGTATTACTAAGTCCCATGCGTCGCCGTCGTAGCAGGCACCCGCCGCAACCACTTTGGCGCAGTCAATGCTGCTGCCGCCGCCCACCGCAAGGACAACGTCAATCTGATTTTCGCGGCAGAGCTTGACCCCTTTGCGAACAGACTCGATTTTCGGGTTTGGCTCCACGCCGGAAAGCTCCGTCACCTCAATTGAGCTCTTTTTCAAGAGATCAATTACGGTGGAGTACAGGCCCATTTTTTTGATACTCCCGCCGCCGTAAACCAGCAGCGCACGATGACCGTACGCCCCGACCGCCTCGCCGAGGTGTGAAATTTGGCCCTTGCCAAAATATATTTTAGTTGGTATTGAATAAATAAAATTTGTCATATAATTCATTCCTTTCCTTAAATTTTGTACTACATTAGCTGTAGTATATCACAGATATTTCTAATTAACAACATCAATGTATGAACATTTTTTCGGCGCTTTTATCTTGCAATTTTTTTTCCTATAAAGTAAGATGAAAGTAATATAAAAAGTATGTTTGTTTGTTTTTAAAGCGATAGGAGAATATGATGAAAGCATTAATTACAGGGGCAAGTTCGGGTATAGGCCGTGATATGGCCGAAATTTTGAGTGCAAAGGGGTACGATTTAATTTTGGTCGCGCGCCGGGTGGACAGGCTGGAGCAGGTCAAAAAGAAGTTGAAAACCAATGTGGAAATTGTAGCTGTCGATTTGTCCGACAGAACGGCGTGCATCAACCTGTATGAACAGGTAAAGGACGAAAATATCGACATCCTGATTAACAACGCGGGGTTGGGCGTTTTTGGCGCATTTGACACATCCGACCTTCAAAAAGAATTAACGATGATCGATACCAATATTACGGCGGTACATATTTTAACCAAGCTGTTTTTGAAGGATTTTAAAGCGAGGGACTCGGGCTATATTTTAAACGTCGCTTCCTCCGCCGCCTTTCAGCCGGGGCCGTTGCTTGCGAGCTACTACGCTTCCAAAGCGTATGTTTTAAGGCTGACTGAAGCAATTTACGAGGAGCTTCGCCGCGCGGGGAGCAGCGTGCATATTTCTGCGCTGTGCCCTGGGCCGGTTCACACGGAGTTCGACTCGGTAGCTGATGTAAAATTCAGTGTCAAAGGCCTCGAAAGCCGTTACGTCGCCGAATACGCAATTACAAAAATGTTTCAAAAGAAGCTTGTGATTGTTCCGGGAACCACCATGAAGCTCGCTCGCTTTTTCGGTAAATTCACGCCGGAAAAACAGCTTTTGAAAGTTGCGTATCATATGCAGAAAAGAAAAGGCGATAATTTATAATCAAAATACTTTTCCTCGATAATACATATTACAAAAGCAGCCGGTTTCCGTTTCAAAGTACGGAAACCGGCTGCTTTTCGTTTTGCGCATGAAACTCAGCGCTGATTGGAGATACTAATTAAAATCAAGAAATTTTTGAATTGCGTATGCAACACCGTCTTCTTCATTGGTGCGCGTTATAAAATCCGCAACAGGCTTCAAAGGTTCAATTGCATTTTGCATTGCCACACCGCAGCCCGCAAACTTCAGCATTTCAACATCATTACTCCCGTCGCCGAAAGCCATCACCTGCTCGGGGCGGATGCCAAGGTGACCGCACAGGCGGCCAAGCGCTTCCCCTTTGTTTGCGGTGGCGCGGTTGATTTCGATATTCTGTAAAAAGGATGAAGTAATCGCATATTCCTTCATGTTTCTTAGCTTTTCAATCAGTTCCACGTACACCTCCGGTTCCAGATATGGAATATTCACTTTTTCAATGCGTTTGTTCTCCCTTTTCAGAAAGCCGGGCATATCGTCAACAAATGTTTGTGATTCCATAATAATATCAATATAAAGCTGAGGAAAATTCTTGAACGTGGAGATCAGCGGCAGGTTCTTTTTATCGGTATAGGAGCCGCCCTCGCAATAAGCCTCTACAAACAGGTTGTAACCCGCAAGAAAATCAACAAGCTTTGTTGATTCCTGTTCTGTCATTAAATTCGAGTAGAGAATGGAGTTGTCCTCCAAATCATATACGGAGGCGCCATTGGAAGTAATGACATACCGAATCGCACCGACATCAAGAATCGGCTTGGGAATCATTTTTTTCGGCCGGCCTGTTGTCGGCACAATATGAATGCCGCGTGCCTGTGCAGCCTGAAGCACTTTTGTGTTTCTTTGAGACATGGTTTTATCGTTTCTCAAAGTAGTACCGTCCATATCCAATGCAATCAGTTTAATATCCAAGAATCATTTCCCTCCTCAGCAGTAAATCATTTCCTGTATTATCATTATATCATCTATGGCAGGAATGACAAACTGCTTTCCGAAAGACTGTGATTTAGTTGATAAAAAATGCTTAAATTATATTTTTATTAGCTATTCTGCGCAATTTTGCAGTGAAATAATTGTGCGATTTTGAGTTGTGATTTTTGTGTTAATTATTTATCTAAATTTTGCTATTATTGCTATTTTGAATATATATTATTTATTTAAGCGTGTTATAATGATTTCGATTTCGATATT
>Ga0183100_1000723_pt1 | contig 22028 bp, 22 predicted proteins | sample Biomet2_FD_127789 | JGI IMG/M metagenome (GOLD analysis project Ga0183100, IMG submission 127789) | Microbial communities from bioreactor (seeded with anoxic lake sediment) at LBNL, California, USA - Biofuel metagenome 2 | ecosystem: Engineered > Bioreactor > Anaerobic > Unclassified ...
GCCTGGCTGACGGTGGCGGGGATTGTGCTGAAGCCGTCGACTTTTTCGTCCCGGCTCAACGAGCAACCGCTCGGGCTTTCCCGTCGGGAGTTTGCGGTTTTGACGGCGCTTTTGGAACGGCCCGGGGCGATTCGCTCCAAAAGCGAGATCGAAGAGCGGCTGTATGGCTGGCAGGAAGAAGTGGAGAGCAACACCGTCGAAGTCCACATCCATAATCTGCGCGCCAAGATCGGCCGCGAAAAAATCGAGACCGTTCGCGGCCTCGGCTACCGCATCCGGATGGACTCATGAACTCTTTGCGTCGGCGTCTTTTCCTTCTTCTGGTTGTCGCCACCGGCCTGATCTGGCTTTGCGGCTTTGCCTGGATCGCCGTCGGGGCCAAGGCGGAACTCGAACGCGTGCTCGACACCCGTTTGCAGGAAGCGGCGAAGATGGTGCATTCGCTTGTGGCCAGCGGCAGCAACGCCGCCATTGCCGCAGCCGCCGGTTCCCCCGCCGGGACTCCGGCGAAGTACGAACGCCAGCTTTCCTGCCAGATCTGGTCTCTGGACGGGCATTTGCTGGCCCGCTCGGACAGCGCCCCGGAGGCGCTTTTGACTGACAGGACGTCCGGGTTTTCCGACCGGGTCGTCAACGGCGAGACGTGGCGGGTCTACTCCATCGAAAATACGGCCAAGGGCGTCCGGATCATGATCGGCGACCGTCTCGGCCTGCGCGATCATCTTGTCGCCGACCTGATCAAGGGCCTTATGATCCCGGCTGTGCTGATTATACCGCTTTTGGGGGGGCTTATCTGGGTAAGTCTTGGTCGTGGGCTGCGGCCTTTGCGCGAGATGGCCGGGGAACTGCAGCGGCGAGACGCCGACGACATGCGCCCGATTGACGCCCGATCCGCACCGACCGAGATCCGGCCGTTGACCGAAGCGCTGAATGGGTTGTTCGTCAGGCTGGAGCGCGCCCGGCAGCATGAACGGGAAGTGACCGCTTTCGCCGCCCACGAATTGCGCACCCCTCTGGCCGGCCTCAAGACCCAGGCGCAAATCGCCATGGCCGCCGTCGATCCGGCCATGCGGCGCAACGCCCTGGGCCAGATCCTCGTTTCCGTCGATCGGACGACCCGTCTTGTCCGGCAATTGCTGGCCCTGGCCAAGCTTGATGCCGGGATGGCGCTTCCCGGCGCGGCCGTTGTCTCGATTGGCGCAGTGCTTTCCGAGATGCTCGCGGCGTTGCCTCCGATGGGGAACGCCATTTTCGTGACGGTCGATCCGGCTCTTCAGGATCTGTGGGTGCGGGCGGATCGGGAAATGGTGCAAATTGCCTTGCGCAATCTTCACGAAAACGCCGTGCAACATACGCCGGAAGGTGGTGCGATTTCGTGGGGCGTGGCGTCTGATGGACGCAGTGTGGTGCTGGAGGATACCGGACCGGGGATTCCCGAAGCAGAATTGCCGTTGGTCTGCCAACGGTTTTTTCGAGGCAAGCAACGCAGCGCCACCGGCTGTGGACTCGGTCTGGCTCTTGTCGAGACGGCAATCCGAAAGACCGGGGGAATATTGACGCTACAAAATCGTGCGGATCGAAGCGGATTGCAGGTTAGAATCGTTTGGCCGCCAGTTTGTCCTGTGGCCTGATAGCCAAACCGCATTTTTCCCAGGTGTATCCTGGGTCAAGACGGGGGATACTATAGTGCATGCACGGAATATTCGACTGTCAGGACAAAACTTGTTTACGTGAGAGGTATGGTTGAAGTCTATACATCGGTGCAGTGCAGAGGAAGTGCGTATCCTGGCTGCATGGTGTATCCTCTTCTCTGTCATTTCTTTAATGTAACGGCAGCCTCATAACGGAGTTTTCTTCCCAAGTGTCAATATTTTGTCTTCAGTTACTTGAATTTATTGATAAAAATTGATCGGTTTGTTTTTTGCATGAGCGTCTTGGCAGACTCTTTTCAGAGAGAACACGCCAAATCGATCCGTTTGAAGGGGAAACGTCATGGACGCTGTCAGTCGCTCTTCTGGCTCATCCGTCAATGGCCTGGGCCAACCGACGTCAACGTATGTCGGCCGTCGGTCCAAGAAAGACATCAAAAATTCCAGTGATTCCGGTGGTAACACCGAAGCGCAGTACGGGAGGACGGGGCAGTTGGCGGTGGTTGCCACAGCGAGCGCTTCCGCCGCATCCGACCCGTTGTCGGATGGTCGGCCGAATATTGGACAGCGAATCAATATTCTCGTGTAAGTCCCGTCATTTTTTTGCGTTGTCGCGCCGCAGCTCCAGGCGGCACACAGGAAGAGTCCGTCGCAAAACACACGAACGCGACCTACGGGTTGGCACCATGGCTGTTCGTGTATGCTGCAAAAATGACGGGCTCTTCTTGTCTGTCGCCTGGATTTCCCGGTAACGGGGCCGGGAGAAATCGTTTCCCCCAGCCCCGTTCGAAGCGGTCTTCCGATTTTTCCCTGCCGGCTATAACGCGCCGGTATAAATGTCGTTTATTTCCTTGTCCGTGGCGCAGCGCGGGTTGGTGAACTTGCAGATGTCCTTTTGGGCGTTGGCGGTCATGGTCGGGATATCCGACGCCTTGACCTCTTTGCCATAGCGCTTGCCCAGTTCGACCAGCGTAGCCGGGATGCCGACATCGGCGGAAAGCTGACGGATGGCCTTGAGGGCCAGTTCGGCGGCGTCGCGGGGGGACATGCCCTCGACGTGCTCGCCCATCATCTTGGCCATTTCGACAAATTTTTCGACGTTGGAGATGAGGTTGAACTGCTCGACGTGGGGCAACAGCAGCGCATTGCATTCACCGTGGGGCAGGTTGTAAAAGCCGCCCAACTGGTGGGCCATGGCGTGGACGTAGCCCAGGCTGGCATTGTTGAAGGCCATGCCGCCCAGGTACTGGGCAAAGCACATGCCTTCGCGGGCTTTAAGGTCCTGACCGTTGGCCACGGCCTTGCGCAGGTGCTTGAAGACCAATTTGATGGATTCAACGGCGCAGGCGTCGGTCATCGGATTGGCGATGGTGGACACATAGGCTTCAACGGCGTGGGTCAGGGCGTCCATCCCGGTGGCGGCCGTCAATGCCTTCGGCATGCCGACCATCAGGACCGGATCGTCAATGGCGATGCCCGGGGTGATGCGCCAGTCGGCGATGGCCATTTTCACGTGGCGGGACGTGTCGGTGATGACTGCAAAGCGGGTCATTTCCGAGGCGGTGCCGGCCGTGGTGTTGACGGCCAGATAGGGCATCAGCGATTTGGTGGCCTTGTCGATGCCCTCGTAGTCGTGGATTTTTCCCCCGTTGGAAATGATCAGGCCGATGCCTTTGCCGCAGTCGTGGGAGGAGCCGCCGCCCAGGGTGATGAGGCTGTCGCAGCCGTTTTTCCGATAGACTTCGCAACCGTCGTGGATGTTTTTATCCGTGGGGTTGGGGACGGTCTCATCGTAGATGACGTAGGGCATGGCAGCGGCGTCAAGCAGGTCGGTGACCTGCTTGCAGATGCCGGCGGCCACGACGCCCTTGTCGGTCACGAGCAACGGTTTGCTGCCGCCGAGGGCTTTGATTTTGTCCGGAATTTGTTTGGATGCGCCGATGCCGATCAACGTCACGCTGGGGATGAAAAAGCCGTACACTTGTTCCTGAACTGCCATAGCGTCCTCCGAAGTGATGAGAGTTTTTCCCACATTGGCGACAGATCCGGCGTAGTTACGCCGCAGGTCCGAACCAGGCGTTGTGGCTGTCACGCCGCATGGCGTCCGTCGGCCCGTTGCCACCCCCCTGCCCTTGTCTGACAGCGACACGGGGCCGGAACTGGACAACACGGCGCATGGCGTGTCCGCCTCGTTCTACCCTACTGAAATTGTACTACATCTATCTCACACGATCACGGTCAACTGAGCAAAAGGTGGACCACTTGCAAGCAAAAGCGACGATTTGTTATTTCGTATTTGAAATGAGGTGGTTGGAAATACTGTGGGTGGGAGCCGGACTGTCAATTGTGTCCATAAGCAGGACATGTTCAGTTGACATGTCCTGCTTGCAGACATTGGTGGACACGTTCGGGCGCTGTCAATGTGAGCGGAAGGTGTCGGCCGCGATACCGTACTGTTTCAGCTTGGCATAGAGCGTGGTGCGGGAAATGTTGAGAATCGAGGCCGTGCGGCGAAAGTTGCCGCCGGTTTCGCGCAGGGTTTCGAGGATGAGCGCCTTTTGGATGCGCTTGAGCGACATGAACGCCTCGCCCGGGTTGCCAAGCGGTCCCCGGACCATGCCGGCCACGATGTCCTGGGGCAGATCGACGATGTCGATGCGGTCGGCCACGGCCACGTTGACCAGACGTTCGATGCAGTTTTCCAGTTCGCGGACATTGCCCGGCCAATGGTAGGTTTCAAGGGCCGCCATGGCCTCGCGGGAGAGTTCCAGTTGTTTTTTATCAAGGGTTTTCGTGAATTTCGTCAGGAAACAGCGGGTGAGCACGGTCACATCGCCATCACGCTGGCGCAACGGCGGGATGTGAATGGTCAGCACGTTTAAGCGGTAGTAGAGATCGCCGCGAAAGGCGTTGTCCCGGATAGCCGAGGGCAGATCCTTATTGGTGGCGGCGATGATGCGTACGTCGATGCGTTTGGCCTGCTTGCCGCCCAGCCGGGTGACTTCGCTTTCCTGGAGCAGACGCAGCAGGCTGACCTGGGCTTCGAGGGGCATTTCCCCGATTTCATCGAGGAAGAGCGTCCCCCCATCGGCCAGCTCGAATTTGCCCGGACTGCCTTCTTTGAGCGCTCCGGAAAATGCGCCGGCCACGTAGCCGAACAGTTCGCTTTGCACCAGATTGCGCGGCAGTGCGCCACAGTTAACGACCACGAACGGTCCCTTGCGTCGTTTGCTGGCGTTGTGGATGGCCTGGGCGAACAACTCCTTGCCGGTGCCGGATTCTCCGAGCAACAAGGTGGTAGCCTCGCTTTGCGAAGCCACCCGGGCCAGCCGGATGGCCTCCCGCAACTGCGTGGATGCTCCGACGATGTGCTCGAAGGTGTAGACAGCCTTGGCGCCGGCCACGCGGGCGGCATACTTGCGCATGCGTCTGGCCTCGCGCAGGGTCAAGATGACGCCGCCCCCGCCAAAGGGGGCGCAGGACAAGGCGCAGGACCGCATGCCGCCTTTGCGCTCAAAGGTCACTTCCCGGTCGTAGAAGGTTTTGCGTTCGGCCAGGATGGCGTTGATCAGTTCGTTTCTTGGCAGGCAGGTCCGGATATTTTTCCCGGCGGCGTCGGCCTCCAGGCCGAGCATGTCGCAGGCCTGCCGATTGATGCTGGCAATGGCGCCGTCGCCAGCGAGCACGATGACGCCGTCGTCGAGCAATTCCAGAATGACATGCTGTTCGCGCACCAGACTGCGCAGGCGCAGATGCTCTTCCAGGGCCTGGGCGGCCGCCTCGATCAATCCCTGGGTATGCTGGTGGAAATTTTCGGTATTGATGGCCAAATTGAGCGCCCCGAGGAGTTGCCCGGCGGTGTTGTGGATGGGGGCGGCGGCGCAGCTTAGGTAGTGCAGGGAGGCGCTGTAATGCTCTGCGGCGATGACGTAGACGGGCGTTTTTTCGACAATGCACAGGCCCATGCCGTTGGTGCCAAGGGTGGCTTCGTCGCAATGCCGGCCGGGGACGCCGTAGGGCACGTTGTCGAGGTCCTGGCTGGTGGCCGAGGCGTGCAGGACCAGCCCCGTGCTGTCGACCAAGGTGACGACGCTTTTGGACAGGTGGATGGAGAGCACCAGCTTGTCCATCAGGAGCTTGGCGCTTTCGACCAGTTCCCTGTTTTGGGCGATGGCCCGCGCCAGGGCCGGTGCGTCGATGGGGCTCAGTTCGATGCCTTGGCCCGGCAGGGCGGCCTGTCGGCTGCGTTCCCAGGAGGCCCGGATCATGGGGCGGATGGTGTTCGCATCGACGGGGTGGCCGACCTGGAAGCGTTTCCACTGCTCGGCGATGGCGGCCATATGTTCCGTGGAAAGAGGCGGATAGATCATTTCCAGCTTCCGTCGTCCTGTGTATGGCGTATTCACGACATGCATCCTGCGGTTGGCCAATGCGGCCCTACTCGCTGCCGGCCCGTTTGAGCTTGCGGAAGATGGTGGTGCGGTCGAGGCCGAGTTGTTTGGCCGCCTCGCCGACCGATCCAAAATGGGCAATGGCCCGTTCCAGGTATTCCCGTTCAAAGGCGGCGATGACTTCCTTAAAAGGCCGGTTCCAGTCGGCAGGGCCGGCGAGCGTCGCCAATCCTTTTCCCTGCGTCTCCGCTTCCGCCGCTTCGCCCGGCGTCGCCGGCAGCAGAGGACATTCCGTCACCCGCATGGCCTTGGGCAGGTCGTCCGGCGCGATGCACCCGGAGTCGCAGGTGATGACCAGTCCCTCGATCAGATTTTCCAGTTCCCGCACGTTGCCCGGCCAGTTGTGGTGGGCCAGGATATGTTCGGCCTCAAGAGAAAGGGTGGTGCGCTTGCGATAGCGTGAGCCGAAGCGCTGCAAAAACATCCGGGCCAGGGGCAAAATATCGTCAGGCCGGTCCCGAAGCGGCGGGATTTCCAGCACCGCCACCCGCAGCCGGAAAAACAAATCGCTGCGGAAGGTGCCGGCCCGGGCTTCGGCTTCCAGATTGCGGTTGGTGGCGGCGATTACGCGCACGTTGATCTTGCGCGATTTGCTCGACCCGACCGGGGTCAGTTCCCGGTCCTGCAACACCCGCAGCAGTTTGGATTGGAGCGGCAGGGGCATTTCGCCTATTTCATCCAAAAAGATGGTGCCGCCTTCGGCCATTTCGAAAAAACCCACCCGTCCCTTGGGATGCGCTCCGGAAAATGCGCCGGCCACATAGCCGAACAGCTCGGATTCGATGAGGTTTTCCGGAATCGAGGCGCAGTCCACCTTGACGAAGGGTTTTTCCCGCCGGGGGCTGGCCTCGTGGATCATGCGCGCGAACAGTTCCTTGCCGACGCCCGTATCGCCGAGCACCAGGGCCACGGCGTCGGTGGCGGCCACCCGGCGCAGCAAATCCATCAGGTGCTTCATGGCCGAATTCTCGGCGATAAAGCTCGTGATGCCGCCCCCCTCGCGGATAAAGAAATCCATCTGGTGCTGATAGGTCTCGATCAATTCCTGCTGGCGGGAGATGCGTTCGCGCATCCGGGCCATCAGGGTGATGTCGCGGGCATAGAGGACCACGAGGCTGACTTTGCCGTCCGGGTCGCGGATCGGTTTGCCGTCGATGGTCATGGAGCGGTTGTCGCGGGTAACCTGGATGGACGAGGCGGGTCGGCCTGTGGCCACGATCTCGGGGGTGATCGGGGCGATGTTGAACAGGCCTTCTTTTTTGAGCTCTTCGACGTTTTTGCCGATGAGTTCGGCCTTGCTCATGCCGGTCAGCTGTTCGTAGGCGGCATTGGCCTTGAGGGCGTACCCCTCACGGTTGGAGATAAAGACGCCGTCTTCGATGCTGTCGAGGATGGCGTCGAGGTGGAGGGCGACGGGATCCGGGGGTATTTGTACTTTTTTTCTCAAAGTGAACCTCTTTGGGTCCTGGAATTGTCACAATTTTCTCAAATGGACCGGTTCTTCCCTGTGCAATATCGCAACCCGTGGCAAAAACGCAACATGTGGCATTTTTGCTAACATCCTGTTTTTCCTCAATGAGCCCGAAAATGGCGCCAAAAACGCGATGCTAATTTGCAACACGATATCTCCTCTTTGGGCGAATGGTCAGATCATTATGTACCATATTCTACAAAATCAACATGTTAAAAAAGTGGCACGGCGGTTGCTTATAAGAAAACAAAACGCATGTGAAAGAGCTAAAAAAACAGCTTTCCACCGATAAGGAGACCGCCATGAACGCTAACGAATCGACTGCCAAGGTCCGCCCCTCTGTAAAGCCCCTGGAAAATTATACCGTTGAGGGCGTCAGCGAATGTTCAGCCTGCGGCCGGGCCGTGAAGATGCAGTTACTCATCGAAGACGGCATTATCGCTGAAGCTGGCGGATCAGTCGAGAGCTGCGGCTACAGCCGCGAGTGCATGGCCGCTCTTATCGCTACCATAAAGGGCATGAATGTGTATGATGCCCAGGCCGTGTCCAGCGAAGATTTCCAGCCCCGCATGACCCGCGTGATCGAAAAGCTCGGTTGCGACAACTGGTGTGTGGCTGCATTGCGCATCGCCCTGCGCAACTATCGTCTTAAGGAAGCGGCGTAGGCACCCCGCTTCCCCTCCATGCGTCCGTCTGACCCACGCGGACGTATGGGATAAGCCAGGATCCGGCCGCCGCTACCGGATCCTGGCTTTTTTTGCGTTCTTCCCGGGAACCGGGGACCGGCCCGATTGCGGGTTGCCCGCCGGTGGTGGGTGGTCTATATGATTTTGAGTTTCAAAATCGTAATAAAAGAGTGCTCATCCATCTTCCCGAGAAATGTCATGGTATTGTGATGGTTGGGGAGGACAGTCTGCCTTCCTCGGCGGGCCATGTCCGCGTGTCTGGCCCTGGTGCAAGGTCATGCCGCACTATAACCGGAACATCCCCGAACGGGGAAACCGCCGGCATGGGTGGGTTCCGTTGGAGTCGTTCATGCGTAGTATTTCCATCCGGTTGCGTATCTTCCTGCTGATTTGCGTCGTCGTCTCCTTCGCCGTTGGCATTGGACTGGCGTTTTATGGAAAAATGCTGGACCTCCGTGAACGGACCATAAGCGAGGTCCAGCAGGCCATGCTGTCGGCGCAAAAGGACAAACTCCGGGCCGCGGTCCATACCACGGCTCTGATGCTGGCCGAGGGGCTGCGGGAACTCCCCGACGCCGACGCCCAGGCTGCATACATCCGTCGCATGACCCGGGCCATCCGGTTTGAAGCCGACGGCTCCGCCTATTATTTCGCCTACCGGGGGACCGTTTGCCTGTCCCTGCCGGTTGTCCCCGAGCGACAAGGCAAGGATTTGCGGGATATCGCCGACAGCAACGGCGTGGCCTATGTCCGGGATTTGGAACGACAGGCCCGGGATGGCGGCGGTTTCGTCGAGTACGTCTTTCCCAAAACCGGCAAGGGGGAACAACCGAAGCTGGGCTTTGCGGAGATGATCCCCGGCACGGACATCTGGGTCGGGACGGGCATCTATATTGATTCCATCAACGAGAAAAAAGAGTCGATCGCCGCCGACGTCAATCGGATCGTGCATCGTGCGACCGGAAAGATCGCCGTCATCGTCGGCCTGTTGTTTGCGGGTCTTGTTGTGCCGGCGAGCCTCATTATTTTCAAAAGTATCGCCACGCCGCTGGGGACCATCGTGCAGGCGGCCAAGGCGGTGGCGGCCGGCGATTTGGGCGTGCATCTGACCGTGCAGGGGGCGGACGAAGTGAGCGAGCTGGAAATGGCGCTCAACGGTATGGTGGCTTCGCTGCGCCACAACATGGCCGAGATCAAGGCCAAGACGCTGGAAGCCGAAGAAAAGGCTGCCGCTGCCGAGCAGGCTTCCCAGGCGGCCCGGCAGGCCACGACGGCCGTGCAGTCCAAAGCCGATGATCTGTTGCAGACCGGGCGGCGTCTGACCTCCGTGGTCAACGTCGTTTCCGCCGCCGCCGACGAACTGTCGGCCCAGGTGGAACAGTCTTCGCGCGGTTCGCAGTTGCAGGCCCAGCGGGTCTCCGAAACGGCTGCGTCCATGGAGGAGATGAACGCCTCCGTGCTCGAAGTGGCCCACAACGCCTCCCAGGTGGCCGAAACCTCGGCCAGCGCCCGGCAACGCGCCGAAGAAGGCGCCCAGGCGGTGACCCAGGTGGTGGCCGTGATGGAGGAAATCAATACCAATGCCAGCCGGGCCCTGACCGACATGGGGGCGCTTGGCAAACAGGCCGAAGGCATCGGACAAATTTTGGAGGTCATCTCGGATATTGCCGACCAGACCAATCTGCTGGCCTTGAATGCGGCCATTGAAGCGGCCCGGGCCGGCGAGGCCGGACGCGGCTTTGCCGTGGTGGCCGACGAGGTCCGCAAATTGGCTGAAAAAACCATGGCGGCCACCCGGGAAGTCGGGGGGGCTATTCGCGGCATCCAGGACGGCACTCGGCAAAATTACGAAAACGTGGCCAGCGCCGTTGCGGCTATCGCCACGGCCACGACCCTGGCCGGGCAATCCGGGCGGATGCTTGGGGAAATCGTGGAACTGGTCGACGCCACCGCCGATCAGGTCCGGGCGATTGCCGCCGCCTCGGAACAACAGTCGGCGACCAGCGAGGCAATCAACCGCAGCTTAAGCGAGGTCAACAGCGTCTCTTCGGAGAACGCCGATGGCATGCGGGCTTCGGCCCGGGCGGTCGAATCCCTGGTCGATCAGGCCCACGTGTTGTCGGGACTGGTCCGTACGCTGCAAGACGAAGGGAAACATGAATCGGAAACGGCGCTCCCGCTTCTTTCGGGACGTGCGTTGCCTGCCGCGCCCATGCTGCCCGCCTTGCACAGTTGATCCGAGTCCATGGAATCCCAAGAACTTTAGAGGTAAATCTCCAAGATCATGCAGGGCGTCTGCCGGCGGCATTGCCGCTTTGCAGACGCCCTGTCCGTTTTTCCGGGGCGGTGTGCGGGAAAATATGGCGTCGCGCGCCGGGGGAGTCTGGCCGCCGCTTCTTTTCGCGCTGTCGCTTTGACAAGACCTGCCCCTTTCCGTAGAGACTAAAAGAGTCTTTTCAGTCACCGACCTGTCGAAATTCCTTTGGAACGGAGATGCCCATGCGCCCTGCAAGCGTCGAAGACTTCCACGATATTGGCACTCTTGGCGAGGATATCAAGCGTCACGTCCTTTCCAATCTTGGCAATGACCTTTACCCGCCGGATCCTTCCCGTTATTTCAGCGGATTGGCGTATTCCATCCGCGACCGGCTCATCAAGATGTGGCTGGCCACCCAGGCCTCCTATTATGACTCCATGTCCAAACGGGTCTATTACCTGTCCATGGAGTTTTTGCCCGGCCGCTTCCTCATGAATTATATCATCAATATGGGCATGGAGGACGGTTGCCGCGAGGTGGCCGCCAAACTCGGTTACACGTTGGAGGATCTGGCCGAAGAGGAACGCGACGCCGGCCTTGGCAACGGCGGTCTTGGACGGCTGGCCTCGTGTTTTATCGATTCCATCGCCACCCTGGGCATCCCCGGCTACGGCTACGGCATTTTGTATGACTATGGGCTGTTTCATCAGTCCATTGTCGGCGGCTGGCAGGAGGAACAGGCCGACAACTGGCGGCGACACGGCAGCCCCTGGGTCATCGATCGGATGGAACACCTGTATGAGGTGCGGTTTTACGGCCGCAGCGAACCGTACCGGGACCCCCAGGGACAGTTGCGCTACCGATGGGTCGATACGGATTCCCTGCTGGCCATGCCCTGCGATATTTTGATCCCGGCCTATGGCGGCAAACTCGTCACCAACATGCGCTTATGGGCTGCCACCTCGTCGAAGGAATTTTCCCTGCGCGATTTCAACCAGGGCGACTTCCTGGGAGCCATGCAGGCCAAGATCCTGTCCGAAAATATTTCCAAGGTGCTCTATCCCAACGACGAGCCCATCCAGGGCAAGGAACTGCGGCTTAAACAACAATACTTCCTGGTTGCGGCCACGTTGCGCGACATCATCCGCCGGCACAAAAAATCCGGTCCTTCTTTTGAGAATTTTGCCGATCAGGTGGCCATCCAGCTCAACGACACCCACCCGACCATTGCCGTGGCCGAGCTGATGCGCATCCTGGTTGACGAGGAGTTTCTCTCCTGGGACGCGGCCTGGGATATCTGCCGGCATACGTTTGCCTACACCAACCATACCGTGTTGCCCGAGGCCCTCGAAACCTGGCCGGCCGACTTGATGGGCCGGGTGCTGCCCCGCCACCTGGAGATCATAACCGAAATCGACCGCCGTTTTCTGGCCGAGGTCGAGGCGCGCTATCCCGGGGACAGCGCCCGGCAGAACCGCATGGCCATCATCGACCGGGCAAGCCATCGGGTGCGCATGGCCCATTTGGCCATTGTCGGCAGCCATGCCGTCAATGGCGTGGCCAAGCTGCATTCGAATATCCTGCGGGAAAAGGTGTTCCCGGATTTCGATGCGTTTTATCCCGGCAAATTCACCAACGTCACCAATGGCGTGACTCCCAGGCGGTGGCTGCTCCAGTCCAATCCCTCCCTGTCGCGGCTTATAACCGAACATATCGGCCCGGAGTGGATCACCGATCTGGATCGGCTGCGGGAGTTGCTCCCGCTGGCCGAGGACCCTGAATTTCGCAAGGCGTGGCGGCTGGCCAAACGGGACAACAAAAAACGGCTGGCCCGGTACGTGCTCAAAAAGACCGGCATCGGCATTAATCCGGACGCCCTGTTCGACGTCCAGGTCAAGCGCATGCACGAATACAAGCGCCAGCTGTTAAACGTGCTGCACGTCATCACGCTCTATAACCGGCTGCGTCGCGATCCGGAGTTGGCCGTTCCGCCGAGGACCGTATTTATCGGCGGCAAGGCTGCGCCGGGCTATTTCATGGCCAAACGCATCCTGCGGCTGATTACCGCCGTGGCTGAAACCATCAATGCCGACGACGCCATCCGGGGCCGGCTGCGCATGGTCTTTTTGCCCAACTACTGCGTTTCCCAGGCCGAGAAGGTCATTCCGGCCGCCGATCTTTCCCAGCAGATTTCAACGGCCGGCATGGAGGCCTCGGGCACCGGCAATATGAAATTCGCCATCAACGGCGCGCTGACCATTGGCACCCTTGACGGGGCCAACGTGGAGATCATGGAGGCGGTTGGTAAGGAGAATATCTTTATTTTCGGGCTGACGGCCCCGGAAGTGGAGGCGACCCGGGCCGGCGGCTACGATCCCCGCCGTATGGTTGAATCGGATGCGGAATTGGCTGAAGTGCTCGACATGATCGGGCGCGGCTATTTTACGCCGAACGAACCCGATCTGTTCGTGCCGATTCTCGATAGTCTGCTCAATCACGGCGACTACTATCTGGTCACGAAGGACTACCGGGCCTGCATCAAGGCCCAGGACCGGGTCAACGCCCTCTATCTTGATCCCGAGGCCTGGACCCGGGCGTCTATTTATAACACCGCGACCATGGGGTATTTTTCGAGCGACCGGGCGGTGATGGAATACGCCCGCAATATCTGGGGAATCGAACCTCTGGGCGAGTAGCCGGGGGATTTTGACGCAGGTTCGTCTTGCCGGCGAACCGAAGCGGGCGGCGGCTGCCACAGGGGCCGTCGCCCGCTTGCGTTTTTATAACCGCCGCAGCCAGGCAGTCAGTCCGAGAATGCCGAGCAGGGGGTACAGCGGCCACAAAATGCCGATGAGCAGGCACCAAGTCACGCCGCCGGCCAGAATCATGGCATACACACAGGCTTCGACATAGGGACCGATGCCCCGCTTGGGTTCGGTCCAGCCCTGAAATTCGAGGAGACGGGGCTCCCCCTCGGCATCGGTGGAAGCGTTCATACGGGCGGAGGCACTCGGATCGTCGGTCTCTCCCATCCCGTCGCCGCCACCGCCAACCAGCCGTCCAGATTGCAATTTTCGTCCGCAGACCGGACAAAAACGCGCGTCGTCCGGGAGCTCGGTCCCGCATTTATTGCATAGCATGTACTTCGCCTGGATCCTGTGTTGACAATGTCGGGGCCAAACATAGATGGAAATGCACCGGCTCGCCACAAAAACAAAGGAATGCGTATGGAGACGTCCCTGGTCAGCTACTCCGTCAATCCGGTCTGCTGTAACGGCTGCGGCGCCTGCGTCGCTATGGCCCCGGAACTGTTCGCCATGAATGCCCAGACGGAAACGCCGGTCACGCTGTGCGACGAAGCCCCCCGGGAAGCCGTCGAACAGGCGATGGCCTTTTGTCCCCATGATTGTATCGAGCTTGGGTAGCGTTGGGGCGGACGGTTTCCCCTCCGGTGCGACGCATGGCCGGCTGCTGCGGCCAGGACCGGATGGGCCGTTTCCTGCGAAAAGGCGCAAGCGACGGTTGGGAACCCAGGCTTCCTGTGAGGATGTCGTCCGATAGAGTGTTTGCGTTGCGGCTCAAGGAGAAAAATACGGCGCTGTGAGGAGATGGTATGACGCTGGCAACGTTTTTTTATTTTCTTGGCGCGTCTGTTTTGCTGACCCTGGCCCCGGGACCGGATAATCTGTTTGTCATCACCCAGGGCATCACGCGGGGAAAGCGATCGGCAATCCTGACGGCGCTTGGCATGTGCAGCGGCATAAGCGTCCACACGACCGCCGCCGCCCTGGGCATTTCGGCCATATTGTATTCGTCGGTCGTTGCCTTTACCCTCGTCAAGTACGCCGGAGCCCTCTATCTGCTGTATCTGGCCTACAAAATTTTAAAGGAAAAAACCGTCGTCAGGCTTTCTTCTGCTCCGGCCCTGCCCGCGGTTGCCTTATGGAAGCAGGGCTTTGTCATGAACGTGCTCAATCCGAAAGTGGCCATGTTTTTTCTGGCCTTCCTCCCCCAGTTCGTCACCGCCAGAACCGATGCGGTTCCCTTGCAAATGCTGCTTTTCGGGCTGATTTTCATGGTGCAGGCCGCCGTGCTCTTTTGCCTGATCGGGTATTTTTCCGGACATATCGGCAGCGCTCTTTTGGCTCGCCCCAGGTGCGCCAAGTATCTGGATTTCCTTACTGCGGGCGTTTTTGCTTCCTTGGGCGTCAAACTGGCGCTGGCGCAACGGTGACGCTTCCTCTTTATCGTCATTCCGAATTTCGCCCTAAGGGGTTTGCCGCCATGGCCGATAAGTGCGTTGGCGGGCGAGCGTCCGCCGGGAGGACGCCATGGCGGCGCGGCAACGACACCCTCTTCTCGAACGGTTGGACCGGTTGGGACTGGTCCAGTATGGCTGGGCCCTTTTGTTTCTGGTCATCATCATTGCCATGACGGCTGGCGCTTACAGCTACGAGCGGCAGCGGGATCGTCCGTTGCAACTGTCCCGGGAGGCGTTGGCTCTCACCGAAACAACAAAAAAGCCCGCCCCCCCACCACAAAACAATGTTTTGCGCAGTCCGATTTCCCATGCGGCCCGCTACGCCGCTCCGGGCGAGCCGTCCGGCGGCTTTGCCTTTTACAATGTGTCCGATCAGGAATCACCCAAGTCCCTGACGGAGAAGCTGGCTGCCAAGCAACTGCGCCTGGAGCGCCGCAAGGGGGAGACGTGCAACTTTGCCGCCGCCCTGTCCGCGCCGGCCGGGGACAAGGAGCCTGTGGCGGCCTATTTCCGGGATCGGGGGCGGGAGTGTTGCGCCGTGGCCGGCGCGGTGCCGCAGCAGTTGGCCGCCTACGACTTCGCGCCGAAGGGGGGTAAGGTCGGCCCCTCGGGCACCGCGGTTTTTTCCGAAGTCGGAGCCGGCCTGCTGACGCTGACCCTGCGTTTTTCCGATAATATCGACAGGTGTTCGACCGTGCTCAGCCAGGGCCTTAATGCATTGTTCGGCCAAGCGTCGTCCATGGGCCAAAATGGCGCGGTCTGGGCCAAGGACCGGGGGATGGTCACCATGTCCCGGACCGGCAAGACGCTTTCCGTGACGGCCTATTATGGGGCCAATATCGAGCGCCATGCCACCCTGGCCACGGAAATGGCGGCCTCCCATGCCGATCCTGCCACAACGGCGGGTCCGGCCGCCGGACAGCCTGAAATTCCCAAGGATTTCGCCATGGGCGTGTTGACGCCTGCTCCGGCAACCGGAGCGCCGTCCCGCCGCCCCGGAGGATGATCGGGCGGGGGCGGCTATTCGCCTGCGTCGCCGGTGGACAGCAGCCGCACCCAGCCGAGCGGCTGGCCCAGGGCGTCGGTCACCGGGCTGTCGGCAGACGCCGGAACGTCCGGCTCGTCTGGAAAGGCTTCGGCAAAAAGAACGCCGACCTGATGGACGTCGGGATGGGCGAAAATTACCCGGCCGGTCGGGTCGATCACCGCCAACCGGCGACCGCAGGCCAAAACCACGGCGTCGAGCAGATGCCGGTACAGGAAAGCCGCCGCATCGGTCGGACAGGGCCGGGCGTGTTGCCGGCGATTGATGGCCATTTCCAGGTTGGCCTTGAGATCGAGCAGTTTGACGGGCTTTTGGATATAGCCGGCCGCTCCGGTGGCGATGACGCGGTCCATAACCTCCCGGTGCGTGGCGGCCGTTAAAAAAATGACAGGTACGCCGAGGGCGGCAATGATGTTTTTGGCTGCCGCCACCCCGTCCATGGCCCCGGCCAGATTGATGTCCATCAAGACGACGTCCGGGGGCTTTGCCGCCGCCGCTTCGACGGCTTCCTCGCCAGTCTGGAAGACGCCGCAGACGCAATACCCCAGACGCTCCAAAATTTTTTCCGCGACCCGGGACGAGAGCGGGTCATCTTCCACCAAGAGCACTGCATAGCGTTTCGACGCCCTGTCCTCCATGCCGTCCCCCCGGTTGCCGCCAGTCGTCAATCCTGGTTGCCCAGGAGGATTTTTTTATGGGCGTCCTGGATTTTGTAATACAGGTCGTCCATCTCGGCCGGTTTCATCAGATAATCAAAGGCCCCCTGCTCCATGCCCCGGATGGCCACGTCCACATTGGCGTGTCCGGTCAGCATGATGACCTCTACCCGGGGGTGGGCCTGCTTGATGCGGGTCAGGGTTTCCATGCCGTCCATGCCCGGCATTTTCACGTCGAGCAGCACCACATCCATGGGATTGTCGTTCAACGTCGCCAAAGCCTGTTCGCCACTGTTGGCGATCATGACGGAAAGCCCCCGACGCATCAGGCGCTTGCGCAACGTCTCCACATAGCTTTCCTCGTCATCCACCAGAAGCACCCGCACTGCCTCGCTCACAACGCTCCCTCCGATTGGACTTTCCAAAGTGGACCAATGCATAGCTGCGCGGCAGGGGAAAAGCAACTGACCAGATCCTTTGACATTTCACCCGCCCCGAACGATACTGACAGACTATTCCCAAAAAACGCAAAGGACATTCGCATGCGCGATCTTGACCTGTCCGCCTTGCAGGGCCTTGCCCGGCTGGCCGGCCACGCCGTGCTGGAGATATATCACGCCGGCTTCGCTGTGGAAGAAAAATCCGACCATACGCCGCTGACTACGGCGGACACCCGATCAAACGCCATCATTCTGGCCGGGTTGGCCCAGATATTCCCAGACGTGCCGGTCTTGTGCGAGGAAAGCGCCAATGCCCCCTACGCCGAACGGCAGCGCTATACACGGTGCTTCGTGGTCGACCCGCTGGACGGCACCAAGGAATTTATCCGCAAAAACGGCGAATTCTGCGTCAACATCGCCCTGGTGGAACACGGCGCGCCGGTCTATGGCGTCATTCATGCGCCGGTCACGGACACGCTCTATGCCGGCGGCCCCGGCATCCCGGCCACCCGTCGGGTGGCCGACGGTCCGGCCGAGCCCATCCGGGTCGCGCCGCCGACGCCCGGACAACCCCTGCTTGTGCTGGCCAGCAGCTCCCATCCCGATCCGCACCTGGCGGCCTATCTGGCCGGACTGCCCGAAACCCGGCTGCTGCGCCGGGGCAGCGCCCTGAAGTTCTGCGCCCTGGCCGAGGGGGCCTGCCATCTGTACCCCCGACTGGGACCGACCTGGGAATGGGACACCGCCGCCGGACACGCCCTGGTGCTCGGCGCAGGCGGCGTCATGACGGCTTTTGACGGCACGCCGTTTGTTTACAACAAGCCCGAACTGCTCAATGGCCCCTTCCTGGCCCGTTCGTTTACGAATTGCGATTGTTGTCCCAAATTGCTACATTCCGGACTATGATCGCATTCCCTTCGGCCGCGCGGGACGAACGCCAGAGGAAAGGGAGGAGCCATGACTGTGTGCCTGACGCTTTTTATCTCGGGAGATTTCCCGGAATCCAGCCGTATTGCGGCTGCCGTGCGCCATTGGTGCGAGCGCTATTTACCCGGCTGCTACCGTCTGGATGTGCATGATATCCGTGACGGTGCGTCGCCGGAAGCCCTGCCCGTTCTGGCCACGCCAGCGCTCGCCCTCGAATCCCCTCCCATGATGGTTGTTGGGGATTTTTCCGATCTGCCCCGGGTCATGACCGCCCTGGGAATCGGGCCCATGGCCGCGCAGGTGGCGTGACATGCCGTGAGCCGGTGTCAGCCCACGTCGCCGCGGGGTTCCTCGTGGGTCAGGCAATGGATCGTGCCGAGGCCCCAGACCAGATCCACGGCGCAAAGGCCGATGACCTCCCGGCCCGGAAAGGCTTCGGCCAAAATGCCGAGGGCCAGCCGGTCACGGGAGTCATTGAAGGTGGGCACGAGGACCACCCGTTCTCCAATAAAAAAGTTGGCATAGCTGGCCGGTAGCCGTTGTCCCTTGAAAACGAGCGGCCGGGGCATGGGCAGATCAATGACGGCAAGGGCCGTCCCATCGGCCAGACGGGCTCCTGTCAGGCGTTCCCGGTTCTCGGCCAGAGGGCGGTAATTGGCGTCGGCCGGGTCGTCTTCCCGGCACAGCACCACTGTATCCGGTGAGACAAAGCGGCAGAGATCGTCCACATGGCCATGGGTGTCGTCGCCGGCAATCCCCCGGCCAAGCCAAAGGACATTTCGCGCTCCGAGATATTCCCGGAAGACCGCCTCATAGTCGGCCCTGCCAAAACCGGGATTGCGGATTTGGATGGTGGGATCGAGCAGGCATTCCTCGGTGGTCAGCACGTCGCCCCGACCGTTGCCGTCCATGCCACCGCCTTCAAGCACCACCCTGCGGCCTTCCCACATGGCCGGCTGCACGTCCAGGCCAAGGGTGCGGCATACCGCCGGCCCGACGGCGTCATCTGATGCATGGTCGGGATATTTGGCCCAGCCGGTAAAACCGAAATCGACCGCCACGATCCGGCTGCCCTCACGCACGAAAAACGGCATGAAATCCCGCGTCCAGCCCCGGTTCATAGGGGCCGTAAACCATGTCACCCGACCAAGGTCCGCACCAACGGCCGTCAGCACCCGCCGTGCGGCCGCCTGCTGCCGGGCGTCGCGCACCAAAAGACGCACCTCTTCGCCCGCACCGGTCAACTTACGCAGCATTTCGCCATAGACCCAGGCAATGGGCGAAAATTTGCCCGGCCAATCCGAGACGTTGCCCGGCCAAGCCAGCCAGACCGCCGTGTGCGGCCCGAATTCGGCGGGCCAGGTGAAGTGTCGATCCATAAAGGCGCTCCTCCCTGCGTTGTTACACCTGCCGGCAGACGTAGAGCACGAGGCCGGTCACCGCAAGGGCTATGCCGACTGCGCCCCAAACGCCGGGCCAGGGGCCGGCCAGGAGCAGGGTCTCCCCAAGCAGGGAAAACACGACTTCCAGGGATTGGGTGGCGTCGGTGGCGGCCAGTTCATAGGCGTTTTTTGCCTGGCTTCTGGCCCGCAGGAAAAGCGAAGTGGCGATGACGCCGGCAAAAAGGGCCACCAGGGCGGTCTGGACGACCTGCCCCTGGGATGGCGGTGGCGGCTGGGTCAGCGCCACCAGCACCAGCCAAAAGGGAATGGAGCCGATGGTCAACAGCAAGGTCGGGGTGCGTCCGGCGTCGAGCCCCTTGTCGTTGATTGCGGGCACGTAGCGCGAGCCGCCGTTTTTGGCCTCCCAGACCAGCTGGTTGCCCAGTGGGTAGGCCACGGCGGCGATAAGAACCGCCGCGATGCCCCAGAGATTGCCGCCCGTCGGACTGACGCCGGCCTGCTCCAGATTGACGAGCACGATGCCGACGAAAATAAGCGCGGTAAAGGCCAATCCCTTGCGGGGCACCCGACGGCCAAGCAGGGCCAGCACCAACGGGGTGGCCAGGATGGTGACCTGCCAGGTGGTGGCCGTGACCCAACCGGGGGAAAATGCCGCCGCCAGGGTCACGCCGGCGTAAAACACGCCAAAGCCGATGGAGCCGGCCAGGGTCCAGAATAGCGGGTTCTTCCAAAAAAGGACAAAGGCCTGTCGCACGGCGGTCGGACCGCCCGAAACCAGCGTCCAGACGAGCAGGAGCGGTAGCATGAAGGCATAGCGCAGGCTGGCCGACCAGACCCACGATGCACCGTCGAGGCTCATGGCCCGGTTGAGGATAAAGGTGCTGCTGAAAAACAGGGCGGCCAGCGCGCCAAGAACGATCAGACGGGCCATGAACGCAGACCTCCGTCTGGATCGTGGAGTGCGGCAGAAGCGGCAGGCCGTCGCGACGCTTTGCCGGACCGTATGCGCCGCGCCAGCGGCTTGGCGGGGCGGCGCTTGCTACGCCAGTCCGGTTTCGGCCGCGATGTCGGCCATGGCCGCAATGGCCAGCGGTAAAAAGACGTCGAGCGACAGGCCGGCTTTCTCACATTCGAGGATATTGGCGCGTCGGACATTGGCCGCAAAGGCCTTGTCCTTCATTTTCTTTTTGACGCTTTTAGGGCTCATGCCCTGCATCTTTTCCGGACGCACCAGGGCGTTGGCGCTGATGATGCCGGTGACGGATTCGGCGGCCCGCAGGGCAAAGTCGAAAGGCGTTTGCGGGGCTACGCCGGTATATTCGTCGTTATGGGCGGCAATGGCGTGCAGGGCCTCTTCGGGCAGCGCTCCGGCCGGCAGCAGATCCCGGGCCATCAGGCCATGGCGTTCCGGCGCGTCAGCCGTATGCGGATAATCCAGATCGTGCAGCAATCCGGTTATGCCCCAGAGATCGGCGTCCTGGCCGAGCTGGTCGGCCATGGCGCGCATGATGACTTCGGTCTGCCGGCCGTGGGCCCGCAGTCCGGGATTGGGATTTTGGGCCGCCACCAGGGCGACGGCCGCCTCACGGGTGATCATGCGTCCTTGCCTGCCTCATCCTTAAGCGCCTCGAGATCCGCCTGGATTTCTTTGACCACGCGTTCGGCGTAGGCCAGACCGACCCGTTTGGCGTCTTCGAGGGAGGGAATCTTGTCTTTGAGCGAGCGTTTGCCGACCTGGACCTTCCAGCCCGGAGCGCCGCTGCGTTCGTGAATGACGGCCACAACCAACGTCTTGCCGAGATTGATATAATGGGTGCTCTCGTCGTGCTTGGTCCATTCGGGGGTCATGACGCCTCCTGGCGGTGACCGATGTGGTCCCGAAAAGCTATAGCATGGGGAATTCCCGGAGGCAAAGGCGGAAACAGTCGTTTTTGCGACCAAATCGCCGGAGGGGGAAGAATACTGCGGGCTTTTTTTATGAAGAGCCGGCGTTGTTGCAGCAAAAAAGGAAAAATCGCTTCCTTTTTGCCTGTCACGACCTGTTTGACGGCTCCAATACCCCTTCGGTCGGTGCGGGATGCGTTGTGGCAAGGCGGGTGTAACGGGCGCGCAGGAATCCTGCTTCAGCTTCGATACAGAGCTGCCAGCCGGAGACGGTCATACGCTGCTCGTCAAGCGTCGGTCTGGCGGACGGGGGAACCAAAAATTCCAGTTCCCTGGCCCGGGAGAGACGGAGATACCAACCTATCTCCATGCCGAGCCCTCAGCACTTGTCGCGCAAATCAAGGATGAGCCGGTCTTCGGCCATGGCTGCCTTCTCCTACAATTTTTCGAAGTAGATCAGCACGCCCATTAAAACGAAGGCAACGGCGGCGACTTTTTTCATGATGTCCGGCGAGACGAAATTGCAAATGACTTCGGCAAATATCACGCCCAAAAAACTGGTGGAAATCAGGGCCAGAGACGACCCGGCGAAAACGATCCAGGGCTTGCGCGAATCGGCTGCCGTCAACACGCAGGCCAGCTGCGTCTTATCCCCTAATTCGGCTACGAAGATGGTGGCGAATGTCGTCGCGAGCAGCTTCCAGTCCATGTGTCCCTCATATCCCAACGATTCTTGGCCTACGCCCCCCGCTTCCTGCCTCGTCCGGCCTGTTCCCGTCAAGGGGGACCGGGGGGGATTATCCCCCCCGGCGGGTCCAGGGCAGCGCCCCGCCCCTGTTCCCCCCCCTCTCCCCCCTCCCTCTTCTCCCCAACACCCCCACCCCTCGTCGCGGGCGCG
>Ga0183100_1000724_pt1 | contig 21997 bp, 22 predicted proteins | sample Biomet2_FD_127789 | JGI IMG/M metagenome (GOLD analysis project Ga0183100, IMG submission 127789) | Microbial communities from bioreactor (seeded with anoxic lake sediment) at LBNL, California, USA - Biofuel metagenome 2 | ecosystem: Engineered > Bioreactor > Anaerobic > Unclassified ...
GACGAGCTGGTATTGCTTCGCCCAATGCCCCTAGAATTTTTTCTACAAGAATTATTTTAGCCGGTATTGTCTTATCGCCTGCTTTCCCCAATTTTCTTAAACGGGTTACCGTTTTTTCAACTGTTTCCATATCTGCTAGGCATAACTCTGTATTAATAATTTCTATATCACGCACAGGATCGATGCTGCCCTCTACATGTGTAACATTACCATCTACAAAGCAACGTACTACCTGAGCTACGGCATCAACCTCACGAATATGGGCTAAAAACTTGTTTCCCAACCCTTCGCCCTTTGATGCACCTTTTACCAACCCGGCTATATCAACAAACCTCATGCCGGCTGGTACAATTTTTTTAGACTTAAACATAGTACTAAGAACTTGTAATCTTTCATCCGGTACATCTACTACACCTACATTAGGCTCTATTGTACAAAAAGGGTAATTGGCCGCTTCAGCCCCTGCCTTAGTTATAGCATTAAACAACGTGCTTTTCCCTACATTCGGTAAGCCCACAATTCCCATTTCTAAATTTGTACTCACAAACATCTCTCCCTTAATACAATCTATTGTCTAATTTTACCTTAAATTAAGATTTTTTGCACTGCAAAAATGCGTTTTTAAAAAACATTTTTCTTTTATTATAGCTTAGTTACGCTAATTTTAACTACTATAACTTTACTAATGCTTATATCTTAATTTAATTTGCTGCAATTCTATCAGTTGTTAGTATATTCACGCAATTTCTTTGTATATTCTGCCAATCCTAGCCACTGATTTTTTTTATATCCCACATTTTCCAGAGTCCCAACATGCTCAAAGCCAACATTCTTGCAAAATTTAGCACTAAATTCATTATTGCTGCTGATACAGGCAACTGCTGTAGCATAAGGATATGCTTCCAATTCTTTAAATAAGGCCTTCATGAGCATTGGCCCGCGGCCATCGGCACAATAATCTTTATCAAGATAAATTGATACTTCCGTGGTTGGATCAAAGGCCTTACGCTCTCTAAAACGAGCTCCATAAGCATAACCAATAACCTGGCCTTTTTCTTCCATAACCAAATACGGATAATTTGCACTAATATTTTTCCAACGGTTAGACATTTCTTTCGCATCCGGTGGCTCAACTTCATAAGTAATAGTAGTCTCCAACACGTAATACTCATATATCTTGGCAATAGCCGGTGCATCTGCTAGCGTTGCTTTTCTGATCAAGGAAATTCCTCCTTATAATAAAATTGAAATGAACAGTTATAGCAATTACTGTGGTAATTATAACATAAAGGAAGACCCCGAAACATAAGTTTTGGGGTCTTCCTTATTTCAGTCATCAGCGTGCGTGGACTCCAAAATACTCTTTACTGCCTTTTCAAACTTAGTGCGCGGTATCATAACAAATCTACCACATCCACGGCATTTAAGGCCAAAATCCATTCCCGTTCTAGTAATTTCCCATTCATAAGACCCGCACGGGTGAGCTTTTTTCATCCTTACAATATCGCCCACATAATACTTCTCCTGCTTGCCTGACATTTTACTGTCCCGCCTTCAAAGTGGAAATATCTATAATATTAAACCCAGCTTCTCTGATTTCTTCCACAATATCCAATCCATTTGTTAAATCCGCACGAAGAACAATTTCTGCATTATTATTGCTCACATTGCGAGTCACCATAGAGATAATATTTATCCCTCTATTTTTGAAAATACCGGCAATGTCAGCAACCACGCCAATTCTATCAGTAGTATCAATAGTAATCTTAGTAGAAGTTTGGGCATAACCCATAATATCCACAAAAGCCTTAAATACATCGCTATCTGTTATAATGCCACAAAGTTTGTTCTCATCGTCAACTACGGGTAACGCACCTATTTTATTCTTATATAGTTGATAAGCCGCTATTTCTATTCCGTCTGTTTCTCTTACCGTAATAACCGCCTTAGTCATAACGTCTCTAACTTTAAGTTTACTTAGTAAGTAGCTTGCCTCATATTTAGAAAGAGTGCTGGCATCTGATGGTTCGCTCCTGCCAATATCTCCATCTGTAATAATACCTCGAATGCGTTTAATATCATCTACAACAGGAATACGACGATAATTATTAGAACGCATCAATTCGCGAGCTTCCAACATTGACTTGTCTTCGCTAATCGTTAAAACTTCCGGACTCATTAACTCTCTTATAATCATTTGTTACACTTCCTTTCCGGCTTAGCCGCCTAGGTATGCTTTTCTTACTGCTTCGCTGCTGGCCAGCTCTTGCGCTGTACCCGCCAAAACAATTTTACCGGTTTCTAAAACATAAGCTTTAGCTGCAATTGATAAGGCCATGTTAGCGTTTTGCTCAACTAAAAGAACTGTAGTACCTGCTGCATTTATTTCTTGAATAATATGGAAAATTTCCTTTACTAAAAGTGGCGCAAGACCCATAGACGGTTCATCTAGTAAAAGTAGTCTAGGACGGCTCATAAGTGCACGACCCATAGCTAACATTTGTTGTTCGCCTCCTGATAATGTCCCGGAGACTTGGTCTTTTCGCTCTAACAAACGTGGAAATTTTTGAAAAACATCTTCCATATCTTTGGCAATACCATCTTTATCTTTCCGCAGATAAGCGCCTAATTCCAAATTCTCTAAAACAGTCATATTAGCAAAAACATGACGTCCTTCAGGGACTTGGCACAAACCGCTCGCCACGATTTTATGGGCAGCCATACCAGCAATATTCTTATCCTCAAATACTATTGTACCACTTTTAGGCTTCATTAACCCGGAAATGGTCCTTAAAGTTGTAGATTTACCTGCACCATTAGAACCAATTAGCGTAACTATCTCTCCTTGAGGAACTTCTATACTAAGGTCCTTAACAGCGTGAATAGCACCATAAAATACATCAATGTGCTCAACCTTTAACATTATGATACCTCCTCGCCCAAATACGCTTCAATAACGCGTTTATTATGTTTAATCTCTTCGGGCAAGCCGTTGGCGATACAAAACCCATATTCCAACACATAAATACGTTCGCATACCCCCATAACTAAACTCATATCATGTTCAATAAGTAAAACGCTTAAATCAAATTCTTTCCTAATCCAGCGAATCATTTCCATGAGTTCATGGGTTTCTTGAGGATTCATACCGGCCGCCGGTTCATCTAACAATAAAAGTTTTGGTTCTGTTGCTAAAGCTCTAGCAATTTCCAAACGACGTTGTTCTCCGTAAGGAAGATTTTTTGCCATTTCATCTTTATACCGGTCTAATTTGAAAATTTTTAAAAGTTCTATAGCCTTTTTAGTTACAGCCTCTTCTTCATTAAAGTAACGTCCAAACCGGCAAACTGCCTCAGCTAAAGAATATTGTATATGCATATTATAGGCAATTTTAACGTTATCAATAACAGATAGTTCGGAAAACAAACGAATATTCTGAAAGGTTCGTGCCATACCCATAGCCGTTACTTGATAAGGTTTTTTACCATTAACTCTTTTGCCTTCAAAAGTTATTTCACCCTCACTAGGCTCATAAACTCCTGTTAACATATTAAAAGCTGTAGTTTTACCGGCACCATTAGGGCCGATAAGTCCTACTAATTCTCCCTTATTAATTTCCATAGTAAAATTGGAAACCGCTCTCAATCCGCCAAAAATCATAGAAACATCATTTACTTTCAGTAGCTCTTCCACTATTGCTACCTCCTAACCGAAACATTTTTAAGCTCAATTCCTTACTGCCAAATAGTCCTTGAGGTCTATTGATCATTAATATAATTAAAGTCAATGAATAAATAACCATACGCCATTCAGGATATTCAGCCAAGACGGCAGAAATAGCCGTTAAAAGCACTGCACCTGTAATAGCTCCGGTCATACTACCCAAGCCCCCCAAAACCACCATAGTTAGGATATCGAAAGACCGCATGAAAGTAAAAGAAGCAGGATGTGCAATATAAAAATAATGAGCAAATAAGACGCCTGCCGTACCGGCAAACCCTGCGCCAATAGTAAATGCCATTACTTTATATTTAGTTGTATCAATGCCCATTGTTTCAGCCGCTATTTCATTTTCACGAATAGCTAAACAGCAACGTCCGGGGGCTGAATTCTTAAAATTCTTAATAACAAAAATAATGAAAACCGTGATCCAAAAAGCCCAGGCAAAAGTAGTAAACCGTGGAATTCCCATAAGTCCGGAAGCCCCGCCTACATATTCTATATTTAAAATACAAATACGAATAATCTCACCTAAACCCAAAGTGGCAATAGCTAAATAATCACCATTTAACCGTAAGGTAGGAAGGCCAATCAAGAATCCCAGCAATGCTGAACATAGCGTACCCACTACTAAAGCCAATTCAAAAGGTAAGCCCAATTTTACTGTGACAATAGCTCCGGTATAAGCTCCTACTGCTAAAAATCCTGCATGACCAATAGAAAATTGTCCTGTATAACCATTAATAAGATTAAGGCTGACAGACAAAATAACATTAATTAAAATAAGAATAATATTTAATTCCCAAAAAGGCCCAATAAAATCTACGAAAAGTAACGTCTGAACTATAGCAAAGAGAACTGCGCAAGCGCCTAAGGTGGCCAGATCATGTTTTTTTATACTATTCATAATATCCCCCACCTACACTTTCTCTTTAATGTTCTTGCCTAATATCCCCGAAGGTCTATAAAGCAAGATTAAGATTAAAATCACAAAAGATGCAGCATCGCGGAAGGTAGAGGAAAAGAATCCGCTGACCATGGCTTCTACTATCCCCATGATAACCCCACCCAACATAGCACCGGGAATAATGCCTATACCCCCAAGTACTGCGGCAATAAAGGCCTTCAAGCCTGGCATCATGCCCATTAAAGGATCTATTGAATTATAATAAACACCAACTAAAACGCCTGCTGCTGCTGCTAAGGAAGAACCCAAAGCAAAAGTCATGGAAATAATTTTATCAATATCTATGCCCATAAGACGAGCAGCATCAGCATCAAAAGACACTGCTCTCATCGCTTTGCCTACTTTAGTGTGATTTACGATATAAGTTAATCCAGCCATAAGAACTAGAGAAATAACTAAGATAAGAATCTGCTGGCTATTTACAATTAAACCATAAAAATTAAATACACTAGCTTCAAATATAGCTGGGAAAGTACGTGGTTGCGGAGTAGCAATTAGTATCATGCCATACTCCAAGAAAAAAGAAACGCCAATTGCTGTAATCAAAATAGCAATACGTGGGGCATTACGCATAGGTCGATAGGCAACACGCTCAATAATGATACCTGCTATACCAGCTGCAACCATAGCAAAAATTAGTGCTGGCACAAAAGACAGGCCTAACATGGTAGTCGCTACAAAGCCCATATAGGCGCCTAGCATATAAATATCACCGTGAGCAAAATTGATTAATTTAATGATGCCGTAAATCATCGTATATCCTAATGCGATCAAAGCATAAATGCTACCCAAAGATATACCATTTATTAATTGTTGGGCAAATTGCTGTGCAAATGATCCCATATCCATAATAATAAATTCCTCCTACCTTAGAAATGAGTAGAGTGGGCTGCTTTTTGCAGCCCACTATTTAAAATAATCAAGGGTTAATCTTAGTATTAAATGCTTGTGCGCCGTCTTTATACTCAATAATAAAGGCACTCTTTACTGGATTATGCTGAGGATCAAAGGTAACACTACCTGCAACACCATTAAACCCAGCTGTTTTAGCCAAAGCATCTTTAATTTTAACTGAATCAGCAGAATTAGCTGTCTTAATTGAGTTAACAATTAGCATTGCAGAATCATATGCTAGAGCAGCAAAAACATCAGGAGTTTCATTATAAGCTTTCTTATATTCCGCAACAAAATTTTTGTTTAGTTCTGATTTATCTTCTGCAGAATATAAGCTGGAGAAGAAAGTCTTATTCAAAGCAGATTTACCGGCAATTTCAGGAAGTTTAGCACTATCCCAACCATCGCCACCTGCCATTGGAACCGTAAGTCCCATCTCGCGAGCTTGTTTTACAATCATGCCAACTTCTTGATAATACCCCGGAACATAAATCATATCTGGATTATTAGCTTTAATTTTAGTCAAGGTCGCTTTGAAATCAGTATCCTTTTGCAGATAAGACTCCTTGGCTACTACAGTTCCACCATTTTTAACGAAAGCCGTTTCAAAAAATTGCGCTAATCCTTTAGAATAATCAGAAGAGTTGTCAATCAAAATAGCTACTTTCTTTGCTTTTAAAGTATCTTTAGCAAAGGCTGCCATAACCGTGCCTTGGAAAGGATCAATAAAACACGCTCTAAACATAAAATCTTTAGTTTTACCATCTTTATCAACCGTAACATTGGGATTAGTCCCCATTGGTGAAATAACTAATACTTTTGCTCCTGTATTAACCGCTGTAGATGCGATAACCGCAGAAGAAAGATTTGGTCCAATAACTGCCACAACTTTGTCTTGTGCAATCAATTTTTGCATAGCATTTGTAGCTTCAGCAGCCTCAGATTTGTTATCAGCCACTACAAGTTCCATTTTCTTACCAAGGACCCCGCCTTTAGCATTAACCTGGTCAAAAGCTAGTTTAATAGCATTTTGCGCTGATTTACCATAACTTGCACTACCACCGGTTAATTCAATATCTGCTCCAACCTTTATGGTATCTCCTGCTTTTTTCTCTCCGCCGCAACCGGCAAAAACACTGGCCATGAGTAACCCTGCACACATCATGGATAAAACTTTTGTCATGCTTTTCATTTTTTTGCCCCCTCATTTAGCTCCAAAATCTTTATTATTAACCTCTACTTCTTTGATATTTTTATCTATAAGAAGCAAAGAGACTAACCCGTTTTTAGACAAAGAAAGCGTCAGATTGAAGTTAAGCCCCTCAACCCGACGCTGGATTGAATTAAAGATGACTAATTACAAAGTAATTTTTTCTTTGAAAGTCTGAACCCCATCTTTTAATTCGATGATAACGGCACCAGATACCGGGTTATGGTTAGCATCAACTGTAAACTTACCTGTAGCCACGGGGAAGTCCTTCATCTTGGACAACTCTTGGGCGATTTTCACTCCATCAGTACTGCCTGCACGTTTGATTGCTTCAACAACAACCATTGCTGCATCGTAACCATGTATACTAAAATTATCAGGATCCGCCTTATATTTAGCTTTATAATCCTTAATGAAATTTTGCACTGCAGGTTCTTTATCCTGTGAGGAATAAGCACTGCAAAAATAAGTATTATTTAAAGCTTCATTACCTGCAATTGCGGCTAGTTTAGGAGAATCCCATCCATCGGAGCCTAAAATTGGACAACTCAAACCAACTTCGCGAGCCTGTTTAATAATTTTTGAAACTTCCTCATAGTAAGCAGGTACATAAACAGCCTGTGGATTACTAGCTTTTATTTTAGTTAACGTAGACTTAAAATCTACGTCTTTAGCCAAAAATGCCTCTTTAGCAACAATCTTGCCTCCGTTATCTTCTAAGGTTTTTGTAAATACATCTGTCAAACCTTTGGAGTACTCACTAGAAGAGTCAAACAAAATGGCAACATTTTTAACATTTAAAGTTTTTTCAGCAAATACGGCCATAACTTGACCTTGAAAAGGATCAATGAAACACGCCCGGAAAATAAACGGCTTAACTTTACCATCTTTTTCCACCGTAATACCGGGTGCGGTTGCTACCGGCGCCATTAACGGTACCTTATTAGCTGTCGCAATAGGAATACTGGCAGACACACAACCACTGGTTGCCGGACCGATAAGAACCACTGCTTTATCTTGAGTAATTAATTTAGTAGCAATATTTCCCGCCTCAGCAGGTTCTGATTTATTATCTCCCTGTACTAATTTAATCTTCTTACCTAGTACTCCGCCCTTAGCGTTAACTTGATCAATCGCTAACTGTACGCCATTCAATGTGGATTTGCCGTAATTAGCAACACCACCTGTTAGTTCAAAATGCGCCCCAATTACAACTTCATCGCTTTTTGCTGCGTCTTTTTTAGTTCCGCCGCAACCGGCAAGCATTGTAGTCATAAGTACTGCTGTACAGGTTAAGCCCACAGCCTTCTTCCATGCTTTCATAAAACTCACCTTTTCTTTCCCCTATTTTATTTTTTCGTCACAATATTTTCCATCCTTGTAACTTCTGCCTAACATTATAAGAAAGATTTTGTATACTTGTCAATGTTTTTCTCTAAACTTTTGAACAACTTATACTACTTTTTTTTAAAACTTAGTGTCAACCTTCTCACTTCTGTTAATTAGTGCACTGTAAAAGGACATTCGTGGTATATTATACTAACTTCGGCTTTTTACACCACCCTTTCAATTATGTGTTGTTTTAGTATATAATGTTGGTATTATATAGGAGGTCTTTATGAAACTATTACCGTTATTTTTTGCTATTCTTGAAATAATTAATATTTTTTTATACAAGCGTTACTATTACTACACTCAACTAATGACTGCTCTATTTAAAAAACCCCCACAGAATAAACTGCGAGTAGTCCTCATTAATAAATTTACTATGCTTTTTATTGCTAACTACATATTACACTTTTTTTTCTTAGCATACTGTATTTATCTTATGTTTAGTGGTAATTGGCAACCTGGTTGCATGCTCCTATTGCTTGCAGCCCTCGAAAGCTTTTCCGTACAAAAAAATATTGATGGCCTAACCGTTAAACAAGAAAATGGTTATACCTATCCCAAAGCTCTATTTAAATATTTCATGTCTACGTTAACTATTTTCATATTGTTAAATTTAGCTAAGTAAAGCAACACAAAAAGTGTACATTAAAATATTTCAAGGTACGCTTTTTTTTTATGTACTGGCAATATTACCATACTTTCAGCACTTTATTATGCTTTCATCATATACATGCAAAGGTTATACTTTAGTTTATAATTTGCTTCACATTGAATAATACTATCCTAAATGTTATTTAAACTTACAGTACCGGCACCTATACTGACTCCAACCATAAAATGTCCTATTTTTGCAAAGGAGGAAAGTTATATAAAAACAATTAACTGAATTCTATTTAAGCCAATTACTGTATTGTCCAATATACTACAGCCTAGGAAAAACAGTTGGCAACGTTAAAGATAGTGTAGTTTTATAGAACGGCGGCATCCCCAAAGTTACTAACATTCAACATACCAGTAATAAACACAAAATTATACCAGCTAAATGGCCCCTTCTGTGTCCTTTAGCCTTATAAAAATAGCGCGTCCGAGTTCGGACACGCTATTCCTTTTGGTGCTATTTTGTTACAGGCCCTTTTATTAAGAAATGCCCGTTTTTTATTTAATAATTTAATGAAAAATCTACCTTATAAGTGCTATTAATTGAAGTTATATTTTGTAACAATTTTTTCTCTGCCTGTTATTTGATCCTGATAATATTCGTAGCAGCATATTCCTAAATATGAACCTGACATATTAATAACATTATCATAACCCAGATTTTGCAAAGCCATAACCGCATTATAGCTTCGTTGACCTGAGCGACAGTGTAAATATACGGGTTGATCGCGAGGAATTTCATCAACTCTTCCTCTTAATTCACTAAGTGGTATATTAACTGCGTTGGTAAGATGTCCATTAGCAAATTCATTTTTCTCTCTAACGTCAACGATATAAGCATTATTTTCTACTAGCTCTCTTGTTTTTGCGACCGGAATCTGTTTGAATCTGCCATATAAAAGATTAAGACCTACAAGTGCCGCATAATTTACCACATCTTTTGCTGTACCAAACAAAGGCGAATAACAAAGCTCAAGCTCTTTTAAATCTTCAAGTGTTCCTTCCATGGTAATCATTGCCGCAATAACGTCAATACGCTTATCTACATTACCCTTGCCTATAGCCTGAGCACCAAGTATTTTACCGGTGGGATATTCATATACCAACTTAAAATGCATTGGATTACTTTTTGGCATGAGGCTAACCTTGTCCCCTGGAATTACATAGACGAAATCGCAATCTATACCAGCTGCCTTTGCCGCTTTTTCACTTAACCCAGTGCAGGCTGCACCCAAATCAAATATCTGAACCACTGATGAACCTATAACACCTTTATTATTGTGTGTTATTCCATAAATATGGTCAGCAACTGCTCTTGCTTGTCTTTGTGCTGGTCCTGCCATTGCAAGTCTAGATTGTTTATGTGTTAATTTGTTGTATACTTCTATAGCGTCACCTACCGCGTAAATATCTTTATCATTAGTAAGATAATTATGATCAACTTTTATGGCTCCTGTAATACCCACTTCTAGTCCTGCCGCTTTTGCAAGGCTTGTTTCCGGAGCAACTCCAATTGCCACTACTATAGCTCCTGCCTCTACTTTTTTGCCTGACTGTAATTCCACAAAACCGTCTTCTATTTTCTTAACTCCATCACTAAGTATAAGTGTTATCCCTTTATCCATCATTTCTTTATGCAATATTTGTGCCATATCATAGTCGAAGGGAGCCATTATTTGATCAAGGGCCTCTATAATGCTAACCTTTTTTCCGGCAAGACGCAGATTTTCGGCGACCTCTACACCAATGAAACCACCACCAACCACAGCAACATCATTGATCTTATTATCAACAATGTAGCTATGAAGTTTCTTGATGTCTACTACATTTCTTACTGAAAAAACATTTGCGCCGGTTATGCCTTCAATGCTTTTTGGCAAAATTGCGTTAGCTCCGGGAGAAAGAATAAGTTTGTCATAGTCTTCCTCGTATTCTTTTTCTGTCAATAAATTTTTAACTAAAATACTCTTTTCTTTCCTGTTTATTTTTATAACTTCGCTATTAACTCTAGCCTCAATATCATATTGTGCTTTAAACCGCTTGGGGTCCATCATAATCAGCTTATCACTATTATCAACAATACCGCTTAGATAAAATGGTAATGAGCAATTAGAAAAGGATACATCCGGTCCTTTCTCAAACATTATTACCTCTGCTGAGCCATCTATCCGCCTTACTCTAGCAGCAACTGAGGCCCCGCCTGCTACTCCTCCTATTATTAGGATCCTTTTGTTCATAACAATCACTCCTCCTTTTATTTAACAATTAATTTAACTGAACATATTTAGCCTTAGTTTTGTTTCATAGCAAAACAATTTACACCTTCTAAAAATTTCGACGTTATTAGCATATTTTCCTGCTTTAAGTAGAAGCTAAGCTAAATATACCAAACCCAACGATTATAAATCCCGAAATTTCATTTACTAATTTCAACCGTCTCTGACTAAAATTGTGACGTAACACACTTAATATTCCGCTTAAACTTAGCCACCAAAGCATGGAGCCAATAAATACCCCAACAACTAAGGAAAATGCTGATATATAATTTACACCTTTCATACCGACTCCCAATCCCGTAAAAATGGCAGCAAAAGACAAAATTGTTAGAGGATTAGTAATAGTTAAAAACAGTGTAGAGGCATAAGCCTTTAGAAACCCTTCATTTTTTGCCTTTTCCGCTACCTGTTCAGTACTTGGTATAGCTTTAAATGTTTTATACCCTATATAGAGCAAAAACAGCCCTCCAACAAAGCGAAGATGCGTTTGATAATTTAATAAAAGAACTGATGCTGCAGAAACACCAAATACAGCAATAAAACCATATACAGCATCAGCAGTAGCTGCGCCTAACCCTGATATTAAACCCGTTAACATTCCATGAGCTAATGTGCGCCTAATACAAAGGACACCAATAGGTCCTACTGGGGCGGCAATAGAGAAGCCTAACACTACCCCTTGGATAAAAAAGTCCATTTTCTAACTCCGTTCTAGCGCTAAGGGCAATATGGGTGTTTCCTTTACCGTTGAAAGAATTACCATAGTTCTGGTTTTTATACCGGGGAAGGCCTTTAACTCTTTACTAATCAATCTTTCTAAATCTTTTGTACTATTGCAACGGGCTTTAAGAATATAATCTACATCTCCTGCCACATGATAACATTCTAGGATTTCAGGTAATTCGTCAACTTTTTTTAATATATTCGGACGTTGTCCAGGATCCTCTATTATTACAGATATAAAGGCTGCTAGCCCACAACCGATAGCCTCAGGATTAATTATCGCCGAATACCCCTTAATAACCCCTGCTTCCTCCAACTTATGCACTCTATCAGCTGCAGAAGGTGCAGATAAATTTAACAATTCTCCTAGCTCAGCCCAAGTTGAGCGTCCTTTTTTCATAAGTTGTTCTATAACCTTTAAATCATTATTATCCATTGCTTTTCACCTTTTATTCATAATATTTATATGCATTATACCTTTTATTAAAAAATTAGTAAAGTTTTCATTCCACATAAAATTTGATTTGATAGTACTTTTACTTTATAAAATAAAATAAGTACGAATTCATAAGAATTCGTACTTATTTTCATAAACAGCTTAATCCGCTTGTTTTTTCTTATTATTCAAAGCGTATTCATATTTACTATCATCTAAGTGCATCTAAGTGCATCATAAAAATCCGTAACGCCCTAAAAACACCGTACTATGTACAATAAAGCTATTGCCTTTGGACTGCTTCTTTCAATGCCTGTGCTAACTGATCACTACATGAAGTTGGCTTTGAACCACATTTAACGTCTTTAAGTAATTGCACTACTTTTGTTACCGGCATACCTTCTACTAAACGACTAATTGCCTCTAGATTTCCTGGACACCCACCATCAAATTTAACATTTGAAACCAAATTATCTTGAATTTCAAAATTAATTCTATGTGAGCATACCCCTTTGGGTATAAATACTGACATATTTAATTCTCCTTTTCTGAATACTGCTTTCATTGCTAGATTGTTATGCGTACCACTACAATTCATTTTACTGACAAAAACTTTATGTTACTACTGAAGAGTGTGCCATGCAAGCTTTGAGCCAACTGTAATAATAAAAAGCCTTTCGATCTCTCGAAAGGCGCGTCTTTTCTGGTGGGGTTACGCGGGTTCGAACCGTGGACCTCTTCGATGTGAACGAAGCGCTCTAACCAACTGAGCTATAACCCCATGAACACAAAAATAATTATAGCTCTTTTTTTTTAATATGACAAGTTAAAAACACTATCATCTATAGCTTGCACAATTATTAACCTATGAAAGAAGCTATTACCCCAGCGACAATAATAGCCGGTAAAAGATTTCCTAATCTAATTTGTGTTATCTTAAGCATATTAATGCTAATAGCTACTATTAATAGTCCACCTGTAGCCGTCACCTCTGTCATTACAACAGAGGACATATAAGGGCCTATGAACCCAGCCGATGCCGTAATTAAACCTTGATACACGGCTACTGAAAGTGCCGATAACAAGACACCAACGCCCATATTTACGGTAAAAATAATAGCTGCTATTCCATCTAATGTAGACTTTGCATATAGAGTTGTGGGATCACCTGTAAGTCCGTCTTGCAAACTGCCAACTATAGCCATAGCTCCCACGCAAAACACTAGGCTGGCCGTCACGAAGCCTTCTGCGATTGCAGAAACAGCATCCCCACCGCCGTTTTGTTTATTACGAACTATTTTACTGCCAATCCAATTACCGAATGTATTAAGTTTAGCCTCAATATCAATCGCTTCTCCTATAATCCCGCCAAGAACCATACTAGCAATTACTACCATTATATTATTTGTCTTCAAAGCCATTTGCAGACCAATAATACCAACACAAAGTGCTATTCCATGCATAATTGTTACTTGCCATTTTTCCGGTAACCCTTTTTTTAATATTAAACCAATACACCCGCCTCCTAAAATAGCCAGTGTATTAACTACTGTTCCCATACCAATCATACCTATACCATGCTTTCCCTTAATTTAAAAGAAATTTTAAATATTGAAGCTGTTACCACGAGTCAGTGCGTCCTTTTTGGCAGTTTTACTTTTCTGCAATAGTTCATATATTCGTTCTAAATCATCATGAGAGTAATATTCAATAATGATTTTCCCGGCATCACCACTGCCTTTCATAACTTTAACTCTTGTTCCTAAATATTCTGTTAAATCATTTTGAAAATCCTTAGCATAAATATCTTGTTCTTTTTTGGTTGTTTTTTTAACAGTGGTTTTCTTCTTTTTACCATCTAACCCAAGACTGGTAATCTTCTCACGAACAACTTTTACCGTGTTACCTTCTTTATATTCATTAACGACTTCTTCAACAGTACGAGCTGACCAATCATTAGTTACTATTTGCATAGCCATCTCTTCCATGCGTTTTTCATCGCCAACTCCAAGCAATGGGCGCACCTGCCCCATCGTCATATCGCCTTTTTCCACAAATTTGCGTATGCTGTCCGGTAAGTTGAGCAATCTTAGAGAATTACTTACTGCTGTCTTGCTCATTCCCATTTTTTTTGCTACTTCAGCCTGAGTTATGGCTAATTTATCCATCATATTACGCAAACCTTCAGCCTCTTCCATGGGGTTTAGGTCGCTGCGTTGCATATTCTCTATTAAAGCCACTTCCATCATGGTAGCGTCATCGTATTTACGCACTACCGCAGGAACAAAATCCAATCCCACCTCTTTAGCAGCTCTCCAGCGGCGCTCCCCGGCAACTATTTCATATTTTTCGCCGGCTTTTCTAACAATTAAAGGTTGAATTACACCACTTTCTCTAATTGAATTAATTAATTCTTTTAACTTTGCCGGTTCAAAAGTCTTACGAGGTTGATAGGGGTTAGGTATTAAATCATTTATAGCTATATCGCCTGTTGCTTCTCCCTTGGCGAAGGCTTGTACTATTTCCTTTTTACCACCGAACACACTATCCAAACCTGATTTTCCCAAACCACTTGTTTTAATGGCCATGTTTCAATACCTCCTTTGTCAATGATCTATACATCTCAGCGCCTTTGGACTTGGAATCATATATATTTATAGGTTGCCCAAAGCTTGGAGCCTCTCCTAAACGTACACTACGTGGAATAACAGTTTTGTATAAAAGGCTCGGGAAATGCTTTTTCACTTCATTGACCACATCATTAGTTAAATTCGTACGAGTATCAGACATGGTCATCAGAATACCTTCTAGTTCCAACTCCGGATTAAACATTTCTTGGATTCGTTCAGCGGTACTCATAAGTTGAGCAACGCCTTCTAATGCATAAAATTCACACTGAATTGGTATAAGAATGGAATCTGCCGCTGTTAATGCATTGATTGTCAGCAAACTTAAAGACGGCGGGCAGTCAATAATTATATAATCATAATCTTCTCTAACTGTTTCTAGTGCTCGTTTCAGGCAGCTTTCTCTATTATGTTTATTAACTAGATCTATTTCTGCACCTGCCAAATTAATCGTTGCCGGAGCTACCCATAAATCACCAAACTCTGTTTTTACAATAATATTCTCAATGGGTTCATCTTTAATCAAGACGTCATAAACACACTTTGTTAATCCATCTTTAACAATACCCAAACCACTAGTTGCGTTGCCCTGTGGATCATTATCAAATAAAAGCACTTTTTTCTTTTTTTCAGCCAAACAAGCTGCTAAATTGACGCTAGTAGTCGTTTTTCCCACTCCGCCTTTTTGGTTCGTTACCGCTATAACTCTACTCAAATCCGTCACTCCCCTGTTATTCTGACCATTAGCTCTGTAGCTCTGTCTTATTCATGTTCTTATTCTAACACAAATAAATGAAAAAACAATTGTTTTAAACCTTTAGCAGAAAGTCAAAAGGTCAAGTTTCCACGTGGAAACTTGACCTTTTGACTTTCTGTATACCCTGATAGCTTCTAGCTTTTAGCGTTTTACCCTTTGTGTTTAATAGCACAAAAAGCTTCTTTTCCTTACTTTTGGTATCAAGTTATTTACTATTAAAGGGGAGCCTTTGCTGCTACACCAGCTTTTCTGGGATATTTTTCCGGTGTTTTTTTATATTTTTGTACTATTAAAACAGCGCGCCCATCATCTAGTCCCGGTAGTTTTATTTCTTCACAACCAACAAGTTTTCCGCCCAAAATATTTATAGCTTTTTCCCCTTGTTCAAACTCGTCTTTATATTTTGACCCCTTCATTGCATAAAAAAACCCTCCGGACTTAACTAAAGGCAAACAATATTCTGCGAGCACAGCTAGAGGAGCTACCGCACGTGCAATAGCAATATCATAATGTTCTCTATGTTGTGCTTTATGCCCTGCATCTTCAGCCCGTATATGCTCACAGGTAATTTCTTCCAAACCTAATTGCTCGATGACTGTTTGTAAAAATTTTAGTCTTTTAGCCAAAGAATCCATAAGCACTATTTTAAGACTAGGACAATATATTTTTAGCGGTATTCCTGGAAATCCAGCTCCTGTTCCCACATCTACTAATGTTTTACCTGTAAAATCTTTTTCTTTATAAACAAGTAATGAATCTATCATGTGTTTTACTGCTACTTCATCAGGTTCTGTGATTGCCGTTAAATTCATACTCTTATTTGTTTCAATCAACATTTCATAGTATTTATTAAATTTATCTACTTGTTCACTAGTAAAAGTCAACTCTGCGTCTTGTCCTTTGCTTACCAAAGCCTCGACGAAATTCATATCTCCCGCTCCTTTCGACGATTTACTTCAAGGTAAACCATTAAAACCCCTATGTCGGCAGGAGAAACGCCTGATATTCGCGCTGCCTGACCAATTGATGTCGGCCTTACTTTTTGTAGTTTTTCTGCAGATTCAGCTGACAACTCTTTAATAGACATATAATCTATATCTTTTGGTATCAATTTTCCTTCTAGCTTTAAAGCTCTGGCCACTTCCAAATATTGTTTAGCAATATATCCTTCATATTTTATCTGTACCTCTACCTGCTCAGCTACCACCTGTGGAAGGGTTGGTAAAGAAAAAGCCTCTGCAAGTTTTGCATAAGAAATCTCTTCCCGTCGCAAAAGTTCTAAAAGGCTAGTACTAGAGCGCAGCGGTACTGTTCCCATATCCGCTATTTTCTTTTGATTTTCCTCATTGGGAGCAATATTAATTTTAGCTAAAGAATCCAAGGTTCTCTCTAAAAGAGAACGCTTGGTTATAAATGCTTCATATCGTTCATCTTTAACAAGCCCAATAGCTCGTCCCTTTTCTGTTAGGCGCAAATCAGCATTATCTTGGCGCAAAAGCAACCTATATTCAGCTCTTGATGTCATCATACGATAAGGTTCATGGGTTCCTTTTGTTACAAGATCATCAATTAAAACTCCAATATAGGCATCGCTACGGCCCAAAATAAAAGGAGCATTTCCTTTTATTTTCTGCACAGCGTTAATACCAGCCATCAGTCCCTGAGCAGCGGCTTCTTCGTAACCACTCGTACCATTAGACTGTCCTGCAGAGAATAAACCTGAAATAGTCTTGTGTTCTAAAGATGCAGTCAATTGCAAAGGATTTAAACAATCATATTCTATGGCATATCCAGCTCTCATCATCTTACAATGTTCCAACCCGGGAATAGTTTGCATAAAGTCCACCTGTACCGCAGCTGGCAACGAAGATGACATGCCTTGTACATATATTTCGTTTGTACGCAACCCTTCCGGTTCAAGAAAAAGTTGGTGTCGATCTTTATCGGCAAAACGAACTATTTTTGCCTCTATAGAAGGACAATAGCGAGGTCCTACTCCCTCAATATTTCCATTAAACATAGCAGAACGGCTAAGATTATCTCTGATTATTTTGTGTGTTTTCTCATTCGTATATGTTAGAAAACAGGGAACTTGTTTTCTCTCAGTTATTTTACTAATAAAAGAAAAATTGCGAACCTCATCATCGCCATATTGTGGAATCATTTTGCTATAATCAAGCGTGCGCGCATCAACCCGTGCCGGTGTTCCTGTTTTAAAGCGCATAAGCTCTAGACCGCATTCTTGTAAAGATTTTGTGAGTTTCATCGCTGAGCGCAAACCATTGGGACCAGAGTCATAACTTACCTCACCATATACTATTCTCCCACGCAAATAAGTTCCTGTAGCCAAAATTACACAACTTGCTTCAAAAACTTCTCCTGTTTCCGCTTCTACTCCTACAACTTGACCATTTGTTACCAAAAGTCTATCTATCATAAGTTGCTTAACATCAAGGTTTTCTTGATTTTCCACTACTTCTTTCATGATTACATGATAAAAAGGTTTATCTGCCTGGGCTCTTAGTGCATGCACAGCATATCCTTTTCCTGTATTTAAAAGACGCATCTGGATACAGGCTTCATCAGCAGCAATACCCATTTGTCCACCCAAAGCATCAACTTCACGTACCAAATGTCCCTTTGCGCTACCACCTACAGAAGGATTACAAGGCATAAGCGCAATATTATCCATAGATAATGTCGCTAAAAGTGTTCTGCCTCCTAGGCGAGCTGCAGACAATGCGGCTTCTACTCCGGCATGTCCGGCCCCTATTACTATAACATCGTAGCTTTTTACTATCACAATTTTCTCCTCATTATTTTCCTAAACAAAATCGTGCAAAGATTTCATTAATTATTTCATCTTGAACTGTCTCACCGGTAATTGCTCCTAGTTGATTAATAGCATTACGTAAATCAATAACTATGCAATCATAGGGAATATGTTTTTCTGCCGCAACTAAAGCGTCATTTAAACTCTCTTTAGTTGCGCTTAACAGTTTTTCGTGACGAACATTTTGCACGAACACACCTTTTTCTACAGTACCTCCGGCACCATAAACAAAGTTTTTTAGCCATTGCACAAAAGCATCTACGCCCTTAGTTGACTTTACAGATAAAGTCAGCACATTTTGTGCCCCAAATTTCGCTTTTAAAGCCTCTAAATCAAGTAAGCAAGGTAAATCTATCTTATTAACAATAATAACGTGCTCTCTGGCCTCTATGGAGCTGAGAATTTCTTTATCTTCTATCCGTAAAGGTTCTGATCCATCTAATACAACTACGGCCAGCTCAGACGCTGCCAAAATTTCTTTAGTTTTCTCTACTCCAATACTTTCTACAAAATCATTGGTCTGGCGAATACCTGCGGTATCTGCCAAAACTAATGGTATTCCCTCAATAAGCATTTGCTCTTGAATAACGTCTCTAGTCGTACCTGGTATTTCCGAAACTATTGCTCTTTCTTCTCTTAACAAACAATTCAAAAGACTGGACTTACCAACATTAGGACGGCCGACAATAGCTGTTAGCAAACCTTCTCGCATAATTTTGCCAGTATGAGCTCTAGATAAAAGATTGTTAACTGATGCTAGACCGTTAACAATACAGTCTTTTACTTCGTCAAATGTTACGTCTTCTATGTCTTCTTCCGGATAATCAATAACAGCTTCTAAGTGTACTACTACGTCCTTAAGAGCATCCCGTATATGCCGTATTTCCGTTGATAGCTGCCCTTTTTGTTGTCGTATCGCTAGCTTTAAAGCTTCGTTACTGCGGGCATTAATAATATCCATTACTGCTTCTGCTTGAGCTAAATCCATTCTACCATTAAGAAATGCTCGTTTTGTAAATTCGCCAGGTTCAGCAGGTCTTGCTCCTTTAGCAAAAGTCAGTCCTAAAATAGTTTTCAATGACTGAATTCCGCCATGACATTGAATTTCTACTACATCTTCTCCCGTATAAGAATGCGGTCCCGGCATAAAAACACACAAAGCTTCATCCACAGTATTACCCGTATTGTCTTCCACATGTCCGTAAACCATGCGCCTTGATCCATATGCACTTAATGTGCGGCCATCTTTCGTAAAAAACATTTTTTCTGCCATAGCTAAACTATTTGGTCCACTAATACGCACTATTCCTATGGCGCCCTCACCTAAAGCAGTGGCTATAGCACTAATAGTATCATCCATTATTAAACACCCACCTTACCACAGCGAAAATCCCGCTCTTTTGAAAAATAAAAAAAATATCCCCGGCAATCTATTAAATTACCGGAGATGTACGTTACCTTATGTAATATATGATTTCTACTTGAGGTCAATTACTGCCTTACGATAAGGTTCTTCACCTTCACTATAAGTTGTTACTTTGGGATCATTTTGTAATGTCATATGAATAAGTTTTCGTTCATATGGATTCATAGGTTCTAGTACAACTTTTTCACCGGTACGCTTCACTTTTTCAGCTAGGCGTTGCGCTAATTTAACTAAAGTTTCTTTGCGACGTTCTCTATAATCTTCCACGTCAACAATAATTCTCACACGATCTTCAGAATGTTTATTAGCAACTAAATTTGTCAAATATTGTAATGAATCCAAAGTTTGTCCATGTTTGCCAATTAAAACACCCATTCCCGGGCCATGTAATTTAAAAACTGTTGAGCCTTCTTCTTTGTTAAAAAATTTTTCCATAACTACATCTATCTTCATTGCTGCAAAAATGTTTTTTAAAAATTCCTTAGCAGCCATATCCGCTTCTTCACTGCTTCCGGAAACTTTCACCATATCCAACGCAGATTCTTCTTCAGTGCCGCTACTAATCTTTGCTGCTTCAGCAACACCTATAACCGCTGCTACTGTTTCTTCAGGTACTTTCTTCATTGTTACTTTAACTTTGGCTAAACGTCCGCCAAAAATCCCAAATAAAGAATTCTTTGATTCTTCTAAAACTTCTACTTCAACCTGATCCTTTGTTGCGTTAAACTCTTCTAAAGCCGCGGCAACAGCATCATCCACTGTTTTACCGGTTTTTTCAATAGAAATCATAGTATTCCTCCTAGAGCCTTATTTACCGGCAGCACTAGTTTTATTATTCATCAAAGCCTGCTGGCCTATTTGCATTAGATTCATGATTACCCAGTACAGAACTAACCCTGCTGGGAACTGAAAACTTATATAACCAATGAATATGGGCATAAAATAAAGCATAATCTTATTTTGTGCGCTTGAGGTATCTGGCATAGACTGTTTAGACTGAATAAAAGTAGTCAAAGCAGAAAGTACCGGCAAAATAAAAAGGGGATCCGGCTGTGAAATATTTTGTATCCACAAAAAATTATTGGGCCCAACGTAACTAAAATCCCTAATACCATAGAAAATACCAATCATGATAGGCATTTGTACCAAAAGAGGAAGACACCCAGCTAATGGATTAATGCCTTGATCTTTGTACAATTCCGCTAATTTCTGATTTAAAAGAACTTTATCATTTTTGTATTTTTCTTGAATGGCCTTCATTTTAGGCTGTAAATCCATCATAGCCTTGGTTGAAGAAATTTGTTTAGCCGTCAAAGGATAGAGTATCAATTTAACAATGATAGTCATAATAATAATGGCTAAACCATAGCTAGGAAAACCAATACTAGCTGTTAATGAATATAAAAATGTTACTACTTGTTGAACAATCGCACTTAAAGGACTTAGAAAACTCAAAATATCACTCCTTAAACTTTCTCAATAGTATAAGTAACCCGTTATACTACGGGATCATAGCCACCTTTATGGAAGGGATGACACTTTGCAATTCTTTTAATTGCCATAAAGCCACCCCGAAAAACTCCATACTTTTTCACAGCCTCTAAGGCGTATTGAGAACAAGTAGGATAAAATCTACAGTGAGGAGGGAATAGAGGCGAAATAAAAAGTTGATAAAATCTTATTAGCCCAATCACAATTTTTTTCATATTTTTTCCCTATTAAAGTAATCCGGCGCGTTTAGCCAGACGCAAAAAAACACGTTCATAAATTTTAATATCAGCGGTAACCAATCTTTTTCTGGCAACCCAAACAATATTTACATTTTTTTTAATATCATTCTTTTGGACACGAAAAACCTCACGCATTAACCGTTTCACATGATTTCTCACAACAGCGTTTCCTACCTTTTTTCCTACAGCCAAACCAATTTTTACAGTTGTAGTATCTGAAGGTAGAATATAAAGAACGGAGAGAGTATCTACAACCGAATGTCCGTTCTTATAAACTGCTTGAAACAACTTTTTAGATTTAATGCGATTGAATTTTTCTAATTTGAATCGTTTTAAATTTTTCAAAACA
>Ga0183100_1000725_pt1 | contig 21943 bp, 20 predicted proteins | sample Biomet2_FD_127789 | JGI IMG/M metagenome (GOLD analysis project Ga0183100, IMG submission 127789) | Microbial communities from bioreactor (seeded with anoxic lake sediment) at LBNL, California, USA - Biofuel metagenome 2 | ecosystem: Engineered > Bioreactor > Anaerobic > Unclassified ...
CGGCGGCGCGCCCCGCCGCGCGGCGCAGGCGGTGCGGCGGGCCGCCCCGCGCCGGTGCCTTCGCCAGCTCGTGGGCCAGGAACTCCTCGTAGAGGTGGATCTTGACCGGCACGGCGAAGGGGGTGAAGGGCGAGGCGATAAGGGCCTCCCCGGGCATCAGCATCTGTATCTCGTTCTCCAGCTGGGAGATGTCCTGCTTGGCGGAGTTCATGAGGATCTCCCGGTCCTTGCGGTCCGCTAGTCCCAGAATGAACAGGGTGTTGAACTGGGAGAGGATCTCGCTGTCGATGAGCTTGGGCTGCTGGGAGACGGCACACAGGCCGGTCTTGAACTTGCGGCCCTCCCGGGCGATCTGGGCGAAGATGCTGCCCTTGACCTCGGTGAGCACCCTCTGGGCCTCCTCCAGGGCGATGAGCACCGGCGGAAGCTTGTCGAACTTCTCCTTCTCCCCGTACAGCTCCTTGTTGCGCTCGAAGATCGCGCGGGACAGCACCGTGGATATGAGCAGCTCCTCCTCCTCGTACATGTTGGAGGTGTCCGCCAGCACGACCTTGGCGTCGTGGAGCGCATCGATGACGTTGTTGGTGACCGACAGCTTGGGGTCCCGGGTGATCAGGTTCAGCCGGAAGAGGTTCTCCAGCCGGCGCTTGATGACGTTGACCGTCCCCTCCTGGTACTTATCGTTCAGGTCCTTGACGATGGTGCCCACTGGACGGTCGTTCAGCTCGGCGAGCCAGTTGTCCCCGTAGTGGTACTGGGCGGACTGCATGCACTCCTTCTGGGCCCCGGTCATCTCGTAGAGGTTCTCCAGGTCGGAGATGGCGATCTCCGAGGCCGCCAGGTGCAGGCTGTTGTAAGGGCCGTCCAGCTTGCGGGAGGAGAACACCACCAGGGCGTCCGGCCTTCCGGCATGCTTCAGCCCGCGCTTCTTGGCCTCCCCGCCGTCGTAGTACTCGCCGTGGGGGTCGAGGATGAGGAAGCCGTACTTGCGCAGGCCCATGCACGACAGGGCCAGGTTCTTCATGAGATTGCTCTTGCCCATGCCGGTGGTGGCAAAGATGCCGATGTGGTGCGGTATGGCCTGCCCGGTGATGCCCACCGGGAAGTCCAGCACCTGGTCGCCGGAGCGGAGGTTGCCGACCTGGATGTCCCCCAGGCTGTCCTTGAGGAACTCGTAGTCCTGGATGTCCGTCCGCCGGACCTTGGCGAAGTGGTTGGGGATGGTCTTGGTCTTGCGGAAGCTCGAACCGATGCACCCCAGGGGAATGGCCACCCCGGCGCAGAACAGCTGCGGGCGTACGTGCTCCAGGTCATAGTCCACGTTATTGGCGTCGTCCCTCAGCACCTGCCCGGCGAAGGTCTCCATCCACCCCTTCTGGAGGGAGTCGGCCCCGTGCTGGATGTCCATGACCCGGATGAGGTAGCGATCAGGGGAGGTCTCGTTCTCCACGACCAGCATCTCCCCGACCTGCAGCGGCTCCCCGTAGTTCATCCTGAAGCGCGTCTCCATGACGTTGTTGCCGACGACCCTGCCGATGTGCACCCCTATCCTCCCATCCCGGAGGGTCAATCGCCGACCGACGATTTACCATTTACCGCTGGACGCGGCCTACAGGAGGAACACCACCGCCAGGTTGATCAGGAAGAGGGCCAGCAGGGGAAGGATGGCGACGGTGAGGGCCCTGGAGAGCCTCCGGCCGCCGATCCGGGAGGTGGTGACGATCTCCTTGGCGAAGAGGAGGGCGGCTAGCATTACGGTCACCATCGCGAACTCCACCTTGGCGTCCATCCCCCAACCGGGCCACGCGGAGAGGTACCCTGAGGTGCTTAGGAGGAGATCCGCAGAGGTCACGGCGGATACTAGGGCGGGCGTTCGTATCTATAGCTTGCGCGCCAGGAGCATGCTGGCTTGACCGGGCCAGCCTACGATACCTCGGCGAGGGCGTCCCTCAGCGTTATTATCAACATACGCAAATGTTGCAGGGAAGATTTATGTGAGTCCTTTCGATAGGTCACCGGATGGTGCGAGAGGTGGTCCCCTTTGGTCTTGGGCAGGGCAAGGCCCGTCCCAGGCTCAAGGCCGTGGGCATCGGAGGAGCTGGGTGCAATGCCATTGCCAGCTGTGATTTTGACACCGTCGCCCTGTGCAACAACTACGACTCCTTCGTCCCCCGCCCTCACCACCGTAGGGTGGTCCTCAGCGAGGAGAGCGTCCGCTTCGTCCGATCTATCTCCCCCGGGCTGCTCAGCGCTGCCGACAGCGAGGCCGTGCGGAGCATGAAGGACGCCCTGGGAGAGAGCGACATGCTCTTCTTGTTCACCGGCCTGGGAGGGGAGACCGGGTCCCATCTCACTCCCGGGATGGCCCATTTCGCCCGTCGGTGCACCAACCTGGTCGTGGTCTCCGCGGCCCTGCCCTTCTCGGTCGAGGGGACCGGAAGAAAGGAGACGGCAAGGAAGGCGCTCCCGGAGATCATAGAGGCGGCCCATGCGACCATCACCTATCCCAACGACGGCCTGCTGAAGCTCGCCCCCAACCTGCCTCTGCGCCAGGCCTTCAAGGTGATGGACAGCATCATGATGTTCCCCGCCACCGAGCTGGCCAGGGTGATCACCCGTGACGACCTGACCGCGCTCCGGGAGGACCTGCTCCACGTTCACGAGCTCCGGCTGGGCGTGGGGGAGGGCGGGGGACTGAACCGCGAGGACCAGGTGGTCGCCGATGCCTTCACCTCCCCGTGGTTCGACAAGCCGCTGGAGAAGGTGACGCTGGCGATCGTGGTGGTGATCGGCCGGGAGATCGACCAGTATACGATGTCCGGAGTGCTAGATCGCCTGCTGGACCGGATACCCAACGCCAAGGTGAGGTACGGGGCGCGGTCCGACCCCCAGATGGGGGACGGCCTCAGATTGATGTTACTTCTTGGCTTCGCTCCCTGAGCCCTCGTCCAGTATGTCCGCGGGGGCGTTGGCCAGGGCGACCAGGGCCTGGGCCTCCATGAAATGCAGGCGTCCGGGCATGACCAGGCAATGCAGCGGCGGGCCGAGGTCGACCTGCGCGACCTCGTCGGGATAACCGGCGAACAGGGCCTGCCGTTCGGAGCCTACTCTAGCCGCGGCGCAGAACAAAGAGTGCTCGTTGATCAGCCCCTTGCCCAGCCGCTCCTCGGCGTCCATCAGCCAGCGCATGGCCATGGGCGCGGTCATGTAGCGGTCCTCCTCCTGCTTGATGTCCAGCAGGATGAGGGTGTGCAGCCCGCGTGAATAGTTCTCCAGGATGTTATCGTAGGGCGAGGAGGGAAGGAAATTGGGCTCGGGGAAGGGAATGGTGACCGTCCGGCCGAACTTGTACGGCTGGAGGCCCAGGGCGGCGGCGCAGGCGGTGAAGATGGAGACGCCGTTGATGACGTCGGTGTGGATGTTCTCCTTCATCGCCCTGAGGCGCAGGTCGAGGTGGGTGGTCGCGGACATGGGGTCGCCGGCAGCTATGAAGGCGACCTTCTTGGTCCTCGCTGCGGAGACGATGATGTTCTTCTCCTCTACGTCCGCCCGCTTGAGGATGGTCAGCTTCTTCCCGATGAACGCCTCCAGGTCCTTGGGCTGAGCGTCGTTCAGCTTCGAGGTATAGAACTCCGCGAAGATCTCATCGCAATTGCGGAGCGTGGTCAGAGCTCTCACGCTCATGTCCTCTGGCCTGGACATCCCTAAACCGACAAATATCAATTCGCCCATTGGCAACACCGTGCGCACCATCTGCCTTAAGGTACCGAGGGGGGAAGCAGAGTTTACCCGTAAAAAGCTTTTATCGCTCGGGGCGCTGGACATCTCCCGCCGGATCAGGGGGGAGGGCGACTTCATCCTCCTGCCCATCATGGAGGGGGAGGTGCCCGACCTCGGCTTCGAGGTCGTGGAGAGGGACCTCCAGGAAAGGGAGCTGGCCGAGACCGACTACCGGGCCCTCGTGGACGTCCCGCCCGAGCTTAGGGAGAGGCTGCCCGTCTCCTTTGACATCATCGGAGACGTGGCCATCGTCCGTCTCGACGACGACATGGTCGACCTTGGCCCCAAGATCGGGGAGGCGCTCCTGAGGACCTTCCCCCGCCTGAGGACGGTGGCCCTCGATCGCGGGGTGAAGGGTGAGCTCAGGGTGCGCGACCTCGAGGTGGTCGCCGGGGAGAACAGAACGGAAACGGTGCACACCGAGTACGGCATCCGGCTTCTCATCGACCCGGCCAAGGTGTACTTCAACCCCCGGCTGTCCAACGAGCGGTGGCGCATCGCCTCCCTGGTGCGAGAGGGCGAAACGGTGGTGGACATGTTCGCCGGGGTCGGCCCCTTCTCCATCATGATCGCCAAGCACGCTCAGCCGGGGACCGTGTACGCCATGGACCTCAACCACGACGCGGTGGAGTATATGCGGGAGAACATCAGGATGAACAAGGTGACCAATGTCGTCCCCATCGAGGGCGACTCCCGGCAGCTGGTGTTCGACGTGCCCTGCGCCGACCGCATCATCATGAACCTCCCGCACTCCGCCCGCGACTTCTTCGCCGATGCCCTGACCAGGCTCAAGCTCGGGGGCATCATCCACTTCTACACCATATGCGAGAGGGAGGACATCGGCCCCATACTCGACCGCATGGTGACCGAGGCGGCAGGCATGGGCGTCCTTATCACCATCCTCAGGGAGGAGGAGCTGAAGACCTACTCACCGTCGATGAGCGTCTTCTCCGCGGACATCGGGTTGGTTGATTGGTGCTAGGGTGACCCCGTTCTGCCCCTGGTAGTTGCCGCTCCGCTTGCCATAGGTCAGCTGGGCCGGGGAGCTCAGGGTCTCGAAGACGATCTGCACGAAGCGGGCCCCCACCTGCACTTCCACCGGGACCGGGGACACGTTCACGGACATGAAGGTGAGGGTGCCCTTGAACCCCGCGTCGACCTTGCCCAGGCCGGCAAGGAGCCCCTTCCTGATCCACGAGGTCCGGAGCCACAGCTGGGCGCAGAGGGAGGGCGGAAGCTCCACCCGCTCGACGGTGGAGACGAAGAACATGGCCCCCGGCGGGACGATCGCCGAACCCTCCCTGATGATATCCTTCCCGGGCAGGGATATCTCGGCGATGCGCAGATCGTACCCGTTGGGGGTCAACGAGGCTTCGGAGTAGGGGTCGATCTTCAGCTCGCCGTTGCCGCAGCGGACAACGATCTCGTGGTCAGGGAGGATGCACATGGCCCCGGCATTTGCGTGCCATTAAAAATAGTGGTGGTACCGTCCCGCCCCCGGCCGCTTCGCTATCAGGGATGGTAACGGTCTCGGTCCGGTTATATAATAGGTCAGCGGTCGGAAATACGGCGGGGGAGAATTCCCATTCACTGCCGCCAAGCAGCTGTTTCCTCCTGATGGCTCCCCCGTTTTTCAACGAAAACCCTCGTCCCTTCTTCGTCCTCCGGCCGGCCTCGCGGGGTTGGACAGCCTCATATATCCGGTCCGTGTTACGGTGAGGCACACAGGCGATAGAATTGGTGTTTAAGACCCGTAAGGTAGAGCAGAGCAGAGTTGGCACGGTCGATTTCGACCATCTGAGCTTCGGGGAGACCTTCTCCGATCACATGTTCCGGATGGATTACACCCACGGGGAGTGGCAGGAGCCGGAGATCCTCCCCTTCGGGACGATCGAGGTATTGCCTTCCCTGTCCACTTTGCACTACGGGCAGAGCATCTTCGAGGGCCTGAAGGCCTTCCGCTCGGCCAAGGGGGGTATCAACGTCTTCCGCCCGGAGAAGCACGCGGAGAGGATGTACCACTCCTCCGACCGGCTGTGCATCCCCAGGGTGGACAAGAAGGTGTTCCTGGACGCCATCGATGCGCTGGTCACGCTGGATCAGAAGTGGGTCCCCAACAAGAAGGGGACCTCCCTGTACATCCGCCCGTTCACCTTCGCCACCGAGGACTACATCGGCGTCAGGGTCTCCGAGAAGTACAGCTTCTTCATCATCACCGGACCGGTGGGGGCCTACTACAAGGAAGGCTTCAACCCCGTCTCCCTCATGACCTCGGGCGAGTTCGTCCGGGCGGTGAGGGGCGGGCTGGGCGAGGCCAAGACCGCGGCCAACTACGCCGCCTCGCTCCTTCCGGCCTACGAGGCCAAGAAGAGGGGCTTCGCCCAGGTGCTGTGGCTCGACGCCCTGGAGGAGAAGTACATCGACGAGGTGGGGACCATGAACATCTGCTTCATCAAGGATAACGTCCTGGTCACCCCGCCCCTGCACGGCACCATCCTGCCCGGCGTCACCAGGGACAGCGTGATCCACCTCGCCAAGCACTGGGGCATGAAGGTGGAGGAGCGCCGCATCGCCATCGACGAGGTCATGTCCTCCATCAAGGACGGCAGCATGACCGAGGTCTTCGGCACCGGCACCGCCGCGGTCATCTCCCCGGTCGGGGAGATATACCACAAGGGAGAGACGGTCACTGTCAACGGCAACAAGACCGGACCCCTGGCCCAGAAGTTCTTCGACGAGATCACTGGCATCCAGTCCGGGGAGAGGCCCGACCCCTTCGGCTGGGTCCATCACGTCGACCTCTAAACCCCTTACCACTGATTTTTTCCTTTTTTTTACCCATGTTAATTCATCCAACTCTAGGAAAGGCTTTATGCGTAGTCCAATATTCGGTATCAGTTGGATGATACATCCAATATGACAAGTTCGCATAGGAGGATTACATTTGGATTCCGGAAAGAAGAAGATCATTGCCATTGCCCTGGTGGCCGTTCTCGCGGTCGCTGCCTTGGCCGCCGCTCTCGCCTTGAACGGCAACAATTCGAGCGGGAACGACTCGAACACAACGACAAAGACCTTGTCGGCCATCGACGCCTCCAATACTAGCGTCACCATGGCCAGCGCCCCCCAGAGGATAGTATCCGGAGCCCCGGAGATCTCCGAGATGGTGGCCGCGCTGAACATGACCGATAAGATGGTGGCCGTCACCGACTACGATGACTACCCCGCTGCCGTGGCCTCGCTGCGCGACAACGGCAGCACCATCGGTGGGTTCTACACGCCGAGCTACGAGAAGATCATATCGTACAATCCAGACCTAGTGATCCTCAGCAACGGGGTGCCCGCCCAGCAGGAGCTGGCCTCTCAGCTCCGCAGCGCTGGCTACACTGTCCTCCTGACCTACGAGGCCTCCAACATCACTACCATGTACAAGAACGTCGAGATGATCGGGAACGTGACCGCCAAACAAACGGAGGCGACCTCTCTGGTGGCCGACATGAAGGCCCAGATCGCCAGCATCTCCGCGTCCGTGGCCGGGGAGAGCAAGCCCAACGTGCTGTTCGTGACCTACGCCGAGGCTGGGTTCACCAACGTCTATCCGGCCGGCGGGACGACCACCATCGGCGAGGTCATCAACTTGGCCGGAGGCAACAACTCCTTCGCCGAGATGGACGGTTTCCAGATGGCTTCCTCGGAGGTGCTGACCGCCAAGGCCTCCAACGTGGATGTCATCATCATGACCACCATGTACTCGACCGAGACCTCCCAGAGCGTGACCACCTGGTTCCATTCCGACCCCACCTGGATGGACAGCCCGGCGGTAAAGAATAATAAGGTATACTTCCTGACGGGGCAGGCCGAGAACATCTTCAACCGTGAATCGGTGAGGACGGTCGACGCGGTCCAGCTGCTGGCCGAGATACTGCACCCCGACAAGTTCAGCGCGGAGGTCCCCTTCACGGCCGACGGAATAAACACCATCGGGGATGAGTATACCAACTATCTCCCCTCCGGGACCGCGTCTCAGTCCGCTTCCGTCACGATGATGGCAGCGGTTGCGCGAGACTAGGTAGGCCGGAGGTAAAAAAATGGAAGGGTCGTTGGTCCAGGCCACGAAAGGCAGGTTGCTGTTAGTCCTGGCCATCGGCCTCCTCCTTCTTTTCTTTCTTTTGGTACTGTCATGGTCGGTCGGCGCGGTGGACATCTCCTTCACCAACGTTCTCAACGACCTGTGGTATATCATCACTCACTTCGGCCCCGATGCACACAACCCGGAGCAGCAGATCGTCTGGTCCAGGGTCGTTCGCTCCGTCGCGGTCATCGGCGTCGGCATCGGCCTGTCCGTCTCCGGGGCGGTCATGCAGGCCCTCATTCGCAACCCGCTGGTCGACCCCTACATCACCGGAGTATCCTCGGGGGCCGCGCTTGGGGCCATCCTGTCCATAATGGCCGGGGTGTCCATCGTCGCCCTCGCCGACTTCGCCACTCCCATCGCCGCGCTCATCGGGGCGCTGGCGGCCTTCTTCATCACCATGGCCCTGGCCGAGTCGGCGGGGGGAAAATCGATCAACTTCGTCCTGAGCGGGATGATCGTGGGCATCGCGCTCTCCTCGTTCACCACGATAATCATAACTTCGTCGAGCCAAGAGAGCAAGCTGCACGGCGCGCTGTTCTGGCTGTACGGCTCGTTCGCGGCCATCACCTGGACCAAGGCATTGATAATCATCTTAACGGTCCTGGCGATCTCTCTCATCCTGCTGTTCTATGCCAGGGAGCTGAACGTCATCCTGCTGGGAGACGAGCACGCCAAGCATCTGGGCTTGGACGTGAAGCTGTTCAAGCGGATCATCGTTGCCCTGACCTCCATCCTCACGGCCATATCGGTGGCGTTCTGCGGGGTCATCGGCTTCCTCGGGCTTATCGTTCCCCACACTTCCAGGATGATCGTGGGCGGGGACCATCGGCTCCTGCTGCCGACCTCGATGGTGCTGGGGGCGGTGGTGCTGCTGGCGGCGGACATCTTCGCCCGCGTGGTCGTCCGGCCGAACGAGCTGGCCATCGGAGCGGTGGTATCCCTGGTGGGAGCGCCGTTCTTCATCTATCTCATGATCAAGAGGAGGAAGGAATATGCCGGATGATCCGCAGGTCTCCATAAAGATCGAAGGGGTCAGGTTCGGCTACAACGGCTCCGAGGTCCTCAAGGGCGTGGAGTTCGAGGGGAAGAGAGGCGAGTTCATCGGCCTCATCGGGCCCAACGGGTCGGGGAAGAGCACCCTCATGCGGCTCATGAACCGCATCCTCAAGCCCCAGGTCGGAACGATCTGGCTGGAGGGCCACGACCTCGACAAGATGAAGATCGAGGACATCGCCAAGGTCTGCGCCAACGTCCCCACCGAGTTCAACGAGGAGTTCAACATGTCGGTCCAGGACCTGGTCTTCCTTGGCCGCTACCCCTTCGCCAAGGGCCTGTGGTGGGACAAGGAGGAGGACGAGGAGATGGTCGTGGAGGCCATGAAGCGGTTCGGGGTGTACCACCTCAAGGACCGTAACTTCTCCGAGCTGTCGTCGGGCGAGGCCCAGAGGGTCCTGCTGGCCAAGGCCGTGGTGCAGTGTCCCCGGGTCTTGCTGGTGGACGAGCCGTCGGCCCATCTCGACCTGAAGTACAAGCTGGAGGTCATGGAGCACCTGAGGGACATGCTCAGCGGCAACGTGACCATCATCATCGCCTCTCACGACCTCAACCTCCTGGCCAAGTACTGCGACAAGCTCATGGTCCTGTCCAAGGGTAAGATCGTGGGCTTCGGGACGCCGGAGGAGATCATGACCGCCGAGATGGTGGAGAAGGTCTACGGTGTCGAGGTCGCCATCCTGAAGGACGGCGACGACATCTGGGCCATCCCCCGACGAACGAGGCGGAAGGAGGACGGAACATGAGCATCGAGCAGAGGGTCAGGCCGGAGGTCCGGGCCATGGCCCGCCCCCGCCACGGAGGGGATGTATGGGGACGAACGGAGGTCCGCGACTTCAGCTCCAACGTCAATCCCTTGGGACCGCCGGACCGGCTGGGGGAGTACATCGCCGAGGCCGCCCGGGACATGGAGAACTACCCGGACGACAGCTGCGAGGGGCTGAAGGGAGCGATCGCCTCCCAGTACGACGTCCCGCCGGAGAACATCATGGTCGGGGCCGGCTCGGCCGAGCTGATCCGGCTGTTCCCCGAGGTCTTCGTCCGGCCGGGGGACCGCGTGGTCATGCCCCGTCCCACCTTCTCGGAGTACGGTTTCGCCTGTCGCCTGATGGGCGCGGAGATCTCCGACCTTCCGCTGCCGGAGGACGATTCCTTCCGCCTGGACATCAGCAGCATGATCGAGGCTATGGTCCCCGAGACCAAGGCCGTGTACGTCTGCAATCCCAACAACCCTACCGCCCGCATGCTCCCGCGCAAGGACGTGCTAGAGCTGGTCCAGGAGGCCGCCCGCCACGACATCATGGTCTTCCTGGACGAGACCTTGCTGGAACTTTCCGAGAAAGACAAGGACGTCTCCGTGGTCCGCGAGGTCGAGGGGAACGACAACCTGTTCATCATCCGCTCGTTCACCAAGTCGTTCGCCATGCCCGGCATCAGGGTGGGGTACGGCTTCGGCAACAGGGAGGTCGTCAAGTACATGGACGCCGCCCGGCTGTCCTGGAACCTTGGCACCCTGGAACAGCGGGTCGCGACCAAGCTCATGTCCCTGGAGCAGGGGCACGTGCGCCGGGCGGTCAGCATGCTGGTCGACGAGAAGGAGCGCATGCGGAACGAGATCGCTAGCATCATCGAGTCCAAGGTCCTGCTACCAGACTCCTACTTCTTCTTCCATTCCCTCATGGGCCTGGGAGTGACCTCTCCACAGTTCCGGGAGGCCATGCTCCGCCACAACGTGCTGGTGAGGGACTGCTCCTCGTTCGGTCCGCCCTGCGGGGACTACTCGAGGTTCTGCGTCAAGACCAAGAGCAAGGACGACGAGTTCCTGGGCGCGCTCAAGCTGGTCGTAGAAGAGATCGACGGGCGGTAAGCTCATGGAGACCTGGATATACGCCATCACCATACCAGTCATGGCCCTGGCCATCGACCTGCTGGTGGGCGAGCCCCCCAACCGCTTCCACCCCGTGGTGTGGATGGGGAAGCTGGTGGGCTTCCTGGACGGCAAGGTCCGCAGGGAGGAGCCCCGCCGGCCGGGCAGGGAGAAGGCGCTGGGGGTGCTCGTTGGCGTCATCCCTATCATCGTCTTCGTGGTGGCCTTCACCCTGCTGCTGGCAGCGGTACGCGTGACCTTGGGGACGGTGGTGTGGGCCCTGGCCTGCGCCGTGGTGTTCAAGATGATGTTCGCCATCAGGGCGCTGGAGACGCATACCGCCCCCATGATGGAGGACCTCCAGCGGGACGACCTGGACGCCGCCCGGGCCAAGGCGGCCATGGTGGTGTCCCGCGACGTCACCAAGCTGGACAAGGCTCACATCACCTCCTGCGCCGTGGAGACGGTGTCCGAGAACCTGGTGGACTCCGTGCTCTCGCCGATGTTCTACTTCGGCCTGGCCGGGATCCCGGGAGCGACCTTCCTGCGGGTGTCCAACACCGAGGACGGGATGATCGGGTACTTGAGCGAGAAGCACCGCTACGTGGGGTGGTTCGCCGCCCGGCTGGACGATTGCATGCATTACGTCGTGGCCCGCATGTCGGTGCCCTTCATCATGCTCGCCCTGGCCATCATGAGGAAGGACTGGAGGAACGCCTGGAGGGCGGCCAAGCGGGACCACAAGCAGACCTCCAGCCCCAACAAGGGGTGGCCCATGGCCGCGGTGGCCGGCGGGCTGGGCGTCAGGTTCGAGAAGATTGGCTACTATTCGATGGGAGATGGGGAGGTTCCCACCGACCCGAAGGTCATAGCGGACACCATCAAGGTGATGAAGCTCACCGCGGTGCTCTTCTTCGTCCTCGTGCTCCTCCCCCTGTTCACGCTGCTGGGCATCCAGGTGCAGCTGTTCCTCGAGAACCTGCTGCTGGGGCTGTGGTGAGACCATGTCCGATTTTGATGTAAGGATCGAGAAGGGAGAATATCTCGGGAAGCCGGTGGCCATTGTCCGTCTTCCCGGCAGGTACAGGGTTCTGAGCTCCACCATCATGGGCGGAGGGTTCGCGGAGACGGACACGCTCTTCATCCTGGAGGTGAAAATGGGGTACGACAACTGCAGGCCGGAGGACGACCTGGAGGAGGTCCGCCGCCGCTATGCGCTGCCCGCGGACAGCGTGGGGTTCATGACCGCGGCCCATGTGGCCAAGGTGCTCACCGTTAAAAGAGAGGAGTTCAACGGGAAGAAGGCCATCGCTGTCGTCACCGCCGGCGTGACCAACGCGGTGTACGCCGGGGAGCGCCTTCCGCAGGAGGTCATCGACCTGCTGCCCAAGCACGTCGCCGGGACCATCAACATCATCGCCGTGATCGACCAGCCGATCCAGGACTGCGGGATGGCCGGCGGGTTCATCACCGTCACCGAGGCCAAGTCGGCCGCCCTGAGGGACATGAATGTCAAGGGCACCGGGACCACCAGCGACGCCGTGGCCATCGTCTGTCCCCCCGGGGAGGGCGACAAGTACTGCGGTCCCGCCACCGACGTCGGCATCGCCGTGGCCCGCGCCGTGCGCGACGCGGTGGCCGAGTCGATCCGCAAGTGGAACGGCGACAACGGGAGCGGGGCCAGGGACTTCGTCTACCGCCTGGACGAGCTGGGGGTGGGCGCGGAGGAGATGTGGGACGCCGCCTACGAGCTGTACATACCGGACCCCACCTGGGACACCGCGCGCATCAAGGCCATGTTCGAGCACAACCTCGCGGTGCTGAGGAAGGACATCAACGTCAACGCCATGATCTACGCGGCCATCAACATGGAGGACATGGGCAACCGCGACGAGATGTACGGCCTGGACCACGGCCGGTTCCAGCAGGACCCCGTGCACCTGGTGGCCGACGAGCTGCTGGGCATCGCCCTGGCCCAGTACGTGGCGGGGACCAAGGGGCTGTTCGAGTACGTGCGCTACGACAAGAAAAAACCAGGCATCCTGGGCACGCTCGGTCCGTTCCTCGACGACATCGTGGCCTCCCTTATCGGCTCCATCATGTCCCGCATCTACACCGAGCTGCTGGAAGGTGAGGACAAATTAGGGGCCTAGGCGCGATAAAGGCGCTCTTCTCCCTGTTCACGGTCATCCCCGTGAACATCACCGGGGAGGACGTGGACGAGCTGTCCCGCAACTTCTGGCTGACGCCGCTGGTCGGCCTGTTCTACGGCCTGGTGGCGGGGGGGCTGTTCCTCCTCCTGACCCGGGCGTTCGACGGCCTGGTATCGGCGGTGCTGGTCATCCTTGTCGTGCACGGCCTCAACCGGTTCCTGCACTTCGACGGCCTGACCGACCTTGGTGACGGCCTCATCGCCACCGGTTCGCACGAGAAGAAGCTGGCGGCCATGAAGGACACCCGGGTGGGCGCGGGGGGCGTCGGCTTCGGGATGATGTTCACCATCCTCACCGTGGCCTCCCTCTCCTTCGTGAGCGAGTCGAGCATCGCCGCGATGCTGTTCTTCCTTCCCCTGGCCATGGAGGTGCTGGCCAAGAACGCCCTGGTGACAGTGGCCGCCCTGGGTAAGCCCAGGGCGGGCCTGGGCAGCCCGTTCGTCAGCAACACGCCCAAGGAGCATGCCCTGTTCTCCGCCCTGCTGTCTTTCGCCCTCCTGGCGATCGTGCTGCTGCTGGTATACCCCTCGGCCTGGCTGTACGCCCCCGCTCTCGTCGCCCTAATGGTCCTGGCCAGCTCGGCCGTGGGCGCCGTGGTGGCCGCTCAGGGGAGGCGCAGCTTCGGCTGCGTCAACGGGGACATCATGGGGGCGACCAACGAGCTGGCCAAGCCCGTGGTCCTGTTGGTGGGCATGCTGGGGGTGGCGCTGTTCCTGTCGACGCTCTGGTGACCGCCGGGGGGCGGGGCAGCCGGCTGCGGGACGTCCCGGGGGAGAAGCCTCTGGTCAGGGTGCTGGGAAGGCCGATGGTCGATCGGGTCCTGGACGCGTTCGAGGGGGCGTCCTCGATCCACGAGGTCCACGTCTCGGTGAGCCCCAACGCGCCGGGGACCAGGGAGCACCTCGCCGAGCGCAAGGCCTGGCTGATCGATACCCCTGGCGTCGGTTACTGCGAGGACCTCAACCTCGCCATGTCCCACATCCGCGCGGACAAGGTGCTGGTGTGTCCGGTCGATCTTCCTCTTCTCACTCCCAAGGGGATCGACGCCGTGGTGGACGCCTCCTCCCGCTCCCGGGCGGGCTCGTTCTGCGTCACCGTGCCGGCGGAGGTAATGAACTCCCTGGGCATGGCCCTGACCTTCTCCCTGGAGGTCGAAGAGCGCAGGGTGGTGCTGTGCGGCGTCTCGGTCGTCGACCGGGCCCAGATGCTCACCGGCCGGGAGCTGGAGCAGGACTACATGGTCACCGAGGCGGAGGAGTTCGCGCTCAACGTCAACACCAGGGCTGACCTCGACCGGGCCGAGGCGGCGCTGCGGCGGCGGGACGGTCGCTAGAGAACGGAGGAGAACAAGCGGGCAACGCCCTCCTTGGCCCGGACCGTGACCGACCTCTTTGCGTAGCTCTCCTTGGTGAGCTCGATCGATACCTTCAGGTCGTCCTCGAAGTGCTTCCTCTGCTGTTCTGCGAACTGGGGATCGTAGATCACAGCGTTGGTCTCGAAGTTCAGGCGGAAGCTGCGGATATCCCAGTTGGCTGTCCCGATCGAGGACACGATGTCATCGACGGTGATGGTCTTGGCATGGATGAAGCCGTTCTCGTAGGTGTAGGTGCGGACCCCGGCCTCAAGAAGCTCGCCGGCGAAGGAGGTGGTGGCCCAGTACACGAGGGGATGATCAGGCTTGTTCGGTATCATGATGCGAACGTCGACCCCGGACAGGGCGGCGATGCGCAGGGCGGTGATGATCGCGGGATCGGGGACGAAGTATGGGGTCTGGATGAGGATATGCTTCTTGGCGATGGAGATGAGCTTCAGGTACTCTTCCTTGATGGGGTTCCATTCATGGTCCGGTCCCCCGCTGACCACCTGGACCGCCGATTCCCCGTGCCCCGGAAGGAGGGGAAAGTACCTGCCGGTGACGGCGAGGTTCTCCTTGGTGGCATAGTTCCAGTCCAGGATGAATCGCAGCTGCAGGAGGCTCGCCCCCCGCCCCCTGATCTCTACAGCGGTGTCCCGCCAGAACCCCAGGGGCCCCTTGCCCAGGTACTCCTCCCCGATGTTGAAGCCACCCAGGAAGGCCAAGGTGCCGTCGATGACCGCGATCTTGCGGTGGTCGTGGTAGTTGATCCTCAGGGTGATCGCCGGCAAGATCGACCGGAAGAACACCGCTACCTTGCCCCCCGCCTCCTTGAGGTCCTTGTACCCCTCGGCGGGGATCTTGTTGCCCAGGGCATCGTAGAGCAGGCGGACCTCCACTCCCTGGCGGGCCTTCTCCGTCAGGACGGAGACGATCTCTTTCCCCAGAGCATCGTCCCGAATGATGTAGTACTCCATGTGGATGTGGCTCTTCGCCTCGCGCAGCGCTTTGAGGAGGGCGTCGAACTTGTCCCGGCCGGTGACGAACGAGCGCACCTCGTTCTTCTCGGAGATGAGCGATTGGTTGTTGGAGAGGAGGAGGTTCATGACCTGGGCGAGCGGTTCCCGGTCGCACTCTCCGTCGATCCCTGCTCGGTCGAGGGTCTGCTTCTGGTCCTTGATCAGGCCGGCGAGGATCTCCCGGTCCCCCCGGGCCTTGAGGGTGAACCTCCTTTCCTTGAAGTAGTGTTGGCCGAACAGGAGGTAGAGGATGAAGCCCAGTATCGGCAACAGGATCAGTGTCAGGATCCAAACGGTGGCGTTACCCGGTTCCCTCCTTTCGAAGAACACGATATACAGGATCGCCCCCAGGTCGAAGACGATGATGGCATAGAGAACGAGCTGTCCAATGTCCATGGCCATGACGGTTACCCTTAATTGATTGTCAACCACGTGGAAATAAAGGCGATGGCCTTCTAAGGGAGCATCAAGCAAGATTCGGTGCGACCGCCCTGCTAGCCTTTCCGAAAGGGAGCCTGCTCGATGACCCTATTCCAATCGTTTAGAAAAGTATTAGATAGGGGTCGATTCGAATTGAGTAAATATCAGAAGCAAGCGAGGTGGGTACCATCAAGTGGTTCGCTGTCATCATCGCCATCATCGTGATCATCGCCGTCATCGCCGTGGCGATCTTCGGTTATCAGCAGTACCAGGAGAGAAATGCCCTGAGGGACATTCAGATATCGGTAAGCGGTGTCAAGATCGAGAGCGTGAACCTTACCAGCGCCTCTCTGAACTTCACCCTGAAGGTGACCAATCCGAGCACCACTCCCGCCACCATCGACCGCACCGACTACACCGTGTTCATCAACAATGTGAGCATGGGGAGCGGTCAAAATCAGCAGAAGGTGACGATCCCGGCCGGAGGTACGGTGTTCATCTCGCAGCCGTTCATGGCCTCCAACATGGGCGTTGCCCAGACCGCCTGGGCCTTCCTGACCCAGGACACGGTCGATTGGAAGCTTGTGGGGACGGTGTACTTCGACACCTTCCTCGGCACCGTGAGCACGGGCTACACTTTCAACGGAACGACCTCTGGGGTACGATCGGGATGATGGGTTCCGGGACGATCTCGGGGATGCCCCTATCAGTGTGCGGGCGAGGCCGCTGATGAACCGGTGACGGCAGGGGTTTGCTCTTGGCCACGTATCAGCTGATGATCAAGCCTGTCGGGCCGTCATGCAACCTCAACTGCACCTACTGCTACTACCTCCCGAAGCAGCAGATGTTCGGGGAGGGCGCCCCGAGGATGTCGGAGGAGACGCTCGAGGAGCTTACCCGTCAGTACATCCGCTCCCAGGACGGCAAGGTCATAACCTTCAACTGGCAGGGAGGGGAGCCCACCCTTGCGGGACTGGACTTCTTTCGCCGGGCCGTGGCGCTGCAGGACAGGTACAAGCGGCCGGGGATGGTGGTCGAGAACACCCTTCAGACGAACGGGACCCTACTGGACGATCGGTGGTGCCGGTTCCTGCGGGACAATCGGTTCCTGGTCGGCCTGAGCATCGACGGCCCCTGTGCCGTTCATGATATCTACAGGAGGGACAGGAAGGGAAGGCCGACCTGCGGGAGAGTGGTCCAGGCCGCCAGAGCACTGCACGAGCACCAGGTGCAGTTCAACACCCTGACGGTCATCAATCGGGAGAACGCCCGGCGTCCGCTGCAGGTGTACCGCTTCCTTCGCAACATCATTGGGTCCAGGTACATGCAGTTCATCCCTTGTGTCGAGCCGAAAGGGTTCGAGAACAGCCCCCCTCGGGTCCTGGACGAAAGCGCCCTTCAGCGCACCGGCGACCCTGCGGTCCGCCCCGGTGACCCGGGGTCTCCGGTCACGGAGTGGTCGGTGGACCCCGAGGACTACGGTTCCTTCATGATCGAGCTGTTCGATGAGTGGGTCCGGAGGGACGTGGGGACGGTGTTCGTGATGAACTTCGAGGTCGCTCTGGCATCCTGGCTGGGGCTGCCCGCGGCCGCCTGCGTCTTCGCCGAGCGGTGCGGCGACGCCCTGGCGGTGGAGCACGACGGAAGCGTGTACTCGTGCGACCATTATGTTTATCCACAGCACCGGCTGGGAACGATCCACGAGACCGAGATGGCAGAGATGGTGTCCTCCGACCGGCAGGTGCAGTTCGGGAAGGAGAAGGCTATGGCCCTTCCGCCCCGTTGCCGCGAATGTGAGGTCCTGTTCGCCTGCCACGGGGAATGCCCCAGGAACCGCTTCCTCCAGGACGCCAGTGGAGAGGCCGGCCTCAATTACCTGTGCCCCGGCCTTCGCCGGTTCTTCAACCACATCGACCCCTGGATGGCTCTCATGGCCAAGGAGGTCGCGGCAGGGAGAAGCGCCGAGAACATCCTGCCCCTGAACCCAGCTCCCAGGGGGCAGGCAGCGGCTGGGTCGTCGCCTCGTCCTGGCCGCAGGAACGGATGAGCCTGTCCTGCAGCGGGATCCTCTGGCATCCTTCGGAGGAATCAACCTAGGCGGTTCGGGAGAGAACGTCCACGCATCGGTCCCGGTACGAAGTCGTGAACGATTATTACATTGGAGAAGGTTTAACTATCCTCCGCTCACAACGTTGACCAGCTCAGTTATTATGGGCATGGTATGGAGGCATTCGAGGATGATGGAAACACAGCAAAAGCAACAGCAGATCATGGGGCCGGTGGACTGGCTGGTGGTCAGGTTCCCGGGGAACAAGTTCAAGGGGAAGATCGCATCGGAGATTCGCAGGTTGGAAGACTCAGGCATAGTGAGGGTGATCGACCTGGTCTTCATACGAAAGGACGAGGCGGGAAACGTCGCGTCCTTCGAGATCAATGACCTTGGAGGGGAGGACGAGAACGCCTTCCAGGTGTTCTCAGGCGAGGTTGATGAGTGGCTATCCCAGGACGACATCGACAGCATCGGGAGCGATCTGCCCAACAACAGCGCGGCCGGGGCCATCCTGTTCGAGAACCTTTGGGCGATCAAGCTGAAGGAGGCTTTACTGGACGCGGGCGGAGAGCTGGTGGCCCAAGGACGCGTCTCGCCCGAGCTGGTCGAGAAAGCGAAGCTGCAAATGACTTCTTCCAGGTCTGTATGAACGGAGGTGTGGTACATGAGAGGTAGAGGCATAGCATTAGTGGCAGGAGCAAAGATGGGGCAGCGTTCGGCTGCGCAGCAGGCCCAGGTTCAGGAACAACAGCATCAGGCCGAGATGCAGACGCAGAAGGCCCAGATGGAGGCGCAGATGGCCCAACAGCAGGCCCAGCAGCAGGCGCAGGCAGCGAGCGCTCCCAAGGTGGACATCACCGCCGAGCTGCAGAAGCTTGCCCAGCTCCATCAGTCAGGAGTGCTCTCCGACGCGGAGTTCGCCACGGCCAAGCAGAAGCTCCTTTCGCAATAGGATAATGGGGTATAGTCGCGCTGCGGATGCCATCCTTGTACCGCCGCAGTGCGGTCCTTTTTTTGTTCTCGAGCCGGTTCGCCCATCATCGCCGTCGTTGCGCCCGTCCTTAGCGATCATCACTGCCTTTGCTCGGTTTCCATGTGCCGACCAGTCTCGATATGAGTATAGCCATGTACAGGACGCCCATGAGCACCTCGATGATGACCAGCCCCCGCGCCGCCTGCGTGGTCGGCAGTATGTCCCCGTACCCCAGGGTGGCCAGGGTAACGAAGCTATAGTAGACGAAGGTCGAGAAGCTCAGGGCGACCTCCGGGGTGGTGTTATCCTGGAACGAGCCAGGGGCCATCGATTCCATCAAGGCGAACAGGCAGGCCCAGGACAGGCCGACCAGCAGATACACTGATATGGCCTGCCAGATGATGTCCGAGGTGACATCCCTGGTCTTGAACAGGGAGAGAAAGAGAAGGAAGGAGACCATGGACAGGAGCAGGGTGGCGAACAGGAACGACAGCTGGTTTAGGGTCTCGCTGCCCAGCAGGAAGTAGGACCATCTGGTGCCGACCGCAAGGGCCGTGAGGATGATCCCGCCGGCCCTTATCGTCCTGTGGCCGCTGACGGTCAGGATGCTGGAGATCAGGATGATGGAGAACAATAGGGTAAAGACGAACGACCCGATGCCGCCCTTCACGAAGGGGAAGAGGGTCATGAGCAGGGTGAAGAATATCCACACCGCCATGTACCGGTAGCCCTGGAAGAACCGTTTGAACAGCTTCCTCGCCCCTGACCAAGATATCGGGAACGGGTCGGTCATGGACAGCCCCCCAAATCCCTGCCCTGGGATACACCCTAGAATCTGGCCAGGATCGCTCTAGCCTCCTTCTCCAGGTCCACGTACGGCCGGCCGCTTAGGTCGATGGCCACCCTGTCTACCCTTCCATTGAATCTCCAGGGCCGCTCTCCTGGCAGGTCCGCGGTGACGCCCTCCCCGTACCCGCGGCCTACCGTACAGTAGGTCCCCAGGCCGAACCGGCTGGGCTGGGTCCGGATGGTCCCTTCGCCGACCTTCACATCGTTCACGAACAGGGTCAAGGCACCATAAGCCAATCCCTTTGGCTTCTCCCCCTCCCGGTCGAACGTCGCCGCTAGGATTATCTTCTCGCCAGCAGGGACCCTATCCTCGGAGGATATGATGGTGGTGTCGATGCCCACGAAGTTGTAGGCGTACTTCAGATAACCATCCTTCATGTAGAGAACATGACCGCCGAAGCGGGTGCCCTCCTGGAAGATGATACCCTCTCCCCCCTCTTCCGGGATGTCGACCACCGTGCCGATCTTGAAGGACCGGTTTATGATCATGGGGGCGTTGGCCTCCGGCACGGGGTCCGTCTCTGGGAAGTACACGTAGCGGTTCATCGGCTTGGCCAGCTGGGGCCTCGGAGAGGTCAGCAGGGCTATGGGCGTCCGGTCGTCGATGGGCAGCCCGTAGTACTTGCCCGCGGCCTCGTACCACAGGGCCTTCAGCTCATCCAGCAGCTCGGGGTTCTCCCCCGCCAGGTCCTTCGACTCCGAGCGGTCGTCATCGACGTGGTACAGCTCCCATCGGTCCAGGTTGAAGTGCCCCCAGTCGCTGAGAGTGGGATGAGTGGTGCTGGCCTTCCAACCCTTCCTCCACATGCCCCTGCTGCCCAGCATGAGATAGTACTGGGCGTCCTTTCGGGTGAGGGCGAAGGCATCGTCGAACGTGTAGCGCATGCTCACGCCCTCCAGCGGCCACTGGGTGTACCCCTTCACCGATGAGGGAAGAGGCATGTTCAGGCACTCCAGTACCGTGGGCACGATGTCCACGACGTGGTGATACTGGTGTCTTATCCCCCTTCCCGTGATGCCCTTTGGCCATGAGATGATGAGCATGTCGCAGGTCCCCCCGCTGTAGGCGGCGTACCGCTTGTACATCTTGAAGGGTGTGCAGAACGCCACCGCCCAGCCGGTGGGGTAGTGGTTGTAGGTGTTCACGCCTCCCAGTTCATCGATCATCTTCAGGTTGGCGGCGATGTCATCGGGGATGCCGTTGAAGAACAGGTTCTCGTTCACCGAGCCGTTGGGGCCGCCCTCGCCGCTGGCCCCATTATCGGAGACCGCTATGACCAGCGTGTTGTCCAGTTGGCCGGACTGTTCCAAGAAGTCGATGATCCTGCCGATCTGGTGGTCGGTGTAGCTGACGAAACCGGCGTAGACCTCGGCCATGCGGGCGAACAGCTTCTTCTCGTCGTCCGATAGCGACTCCCACGGCCGCACGGTATCCAGTTCAGGCCATTTCTGTCCCTCCGGTCCGTCCTGGTCAGTGAGGGGGTTCAGTGGAGTGAGCTCGGTGTCCTCCGGCAGCAGCCCCATCCTCTTCTGTCTCTCCAGGGTCTCCTCGCGGTATTTCTCGTAGCCCCCGTCGAACTTCCCCCTGTACCTGTCGGCCCACTCCTTGAACACATGGTGCGGGGCGTGCGCACACCCCGGGCAGAGGTACATGAAGAACGGCTTCTCCGGAGCGATCTGCTTCGCATCCCGGATCATCTTGATCGCCTGGTCGGCGAGGTCCTTGCTCAGGTGGTACCCTTCCTCGGGGACGGACGGGGGGTCTACCATGTGATTGTCGTAGACCAGGTCCGGATACCACTGGTTGGTCTCCCCGCCCATGAACCCGTAGAACCGCTCGAAGCCCCGGTCGGTGGGCCAATTCCTCTTGGAAGAGGCCTGATTGCCCTCCTCTTCCGGGGTGAGATGCCACTTGCCGACGGCGTAGGTATTGTACCCCCTCTCCACCAGGATCTCGGCCAAGGTGGCCGTCTCCGGTGGTATGCGACCGTTGGTGCCAGGGAATCCCGTCGTCGCTTCCTCGATGCAGGCCATGCCCACGGTGGTGTGGTTGCGGCCGGTCAAGAGACATGCCCTGGTCGGGGAGCATAGTGCGGTGGTGTGGAACTGGCTGTATCTGACCCCCGCCTCCGCCAACCGCTTCATCGTAGGCGTCTCTATGCTGCCGCCGAACGGCTCCATGGCTCCGAAGCCCACGTCAACCCACACTATGGACAGGATGTTGGGCGAG
>Ga0183100_1000726_pt1 | contig 21940 bp, 18 predicted proteins | sample Biomet2_FD_127789 | JGI IMG/M metagenome (GOLD analysis project Ga0183100, IMG submission 127789) | Microbial communities from bioreactor (seeded with anoxic lake sediment) at LBNL, California, USA - Biofuel metagenome 2 | ecosystem: Engineered > Bioreactor > Anaerobic > Unclassified ...
AATTTTCAGGAGCAAAAAAATAGTTGTACTTTTGCGGTGCAATTCTGAGAACAATGGATAATCATACAAATAAAAAACGACAGACACTTGTTAGAACTCTGGAAGTCAAAAAAAAATGTGGCCTTCTTGAATTTCTATTAGAGAATTTCAAAGATTTGAACAAAAATAGAATTAAAAGAATTTTGTCAAACAAATTGATTTGTGTCGATGGAAAAGCTGTTAGCAAATTTGATTATCCACTTTTTGTGGGAATGAAAATTTCCATGTTAAAACACACAGAAAATTCCTTGATTGGAAATCCTTATATCAGTTTAGTCTATGAAGATCGCTGGATTGTTGTGATAGACAAAAATCCAGGTATTTTATCCATGCAGAGTGACCATCATAGTTTTTGTGTAAAAACACTATTGGATGATTATTTCAAACGAAGTCATCTTTCATGTACAGCTCATGTAGTACATCGTTTAGACAGAGATACTTCTGGATTAATGGTTTTTGCGAAGAATACAACGGTTCAACAAATACTTGAAAATAACTGGCATAATATTGTTAAAGACAGAAGATATATTGCTGTTGTCAGTGGGAAAATGGAGCGTCAGAATGGTACTATTCATAGTTGGCTCAAAGATGACAAATTTTTTTATACATTTAGCAGCCCTATTGACAATGGTGGTAAGATTGCGATCACTCATTTTAAAACAATAACTGTTTGTGAAAACTATTCTCTAGTTGAATTGCAATTGGAAACAGGTCGCAAAAATCAAATTCGTGTTCATTTGCAAACTTTACATCATCCTATTATTGGGGATTGTAAATATGGATTTGAGGGAGATGACCCCATAAAGCGCCTAGGGCTTCATGCTTTTAGGCTGTTTTTCATTCATCCAATAACAAATCAACTCATGAAATTTGAGACACCTTACCCTACTTCATTTTTAAATATTTTTAAAAAATGAAAATATTAGATACTGCAAAGTATTTTTTTAAAATCTTCAAACGAAGAATCCAACCGGCTGAGTTCGTATGAATTGGGGCGTAGTGAGAATTGTCCTCTTACATCTGGCAGATCGAAATAGCACTTCATAATACTTACTAAATTAAAAGATCTGTTTGTTCTTTTTTCAATCAATTGGTTGCAATAATTTGTCAGCAAATTTGGCTCATGATCTATTTTTCTAAAACACTGAAATAGCTCGTAGTAACAAATCAAGCTTTCTTCTCGAATTAAATAGGAAATTCGTTGATGAACATCTTCTATGTGAAAAATAGTAAATAAAAATTCTGCTTCTCTAGTTGTATTCAGTATTGGTAAGAATGCTTGTATTAGTTTTTTCTCATCAATAATAGTATTTTTTTCTGTTACCCATTTTCCAAAAAGTTGTAAATGAGGGTCAAATAAACTAAGTGTTCCAGAGTTATAATTTTTTACTGCTGCTTTCAAAAAAGTCTGTAGAAATGCTTTCGTATTTGTTTTAACGATTGAAAAAAAACATTCCCAATAATCGGAAGAACTAAGTGCCGTTAAAATTTCTTCGCTGAATATGTTGCATGCTGTTCGAAAGTCCGAATGGCTAAGTTTTGATAAATAAAGTATTACATCGTTCCAGTTTTTTGCTTGAACGAAATAGTTTAATTTATTTGAAATGGAAGAATTATAATGATGATAAATTGTCATCTCTTCTATTTAATAAAACCACATTTTCAATGTGCTGTGTATGTGGAAACATGTCCACCGTTTGAATTGCATTCACTTCATACATTTTGTCGAGCAAAGTCAAATCGCGTGCTTGAGTTGCAGGATTGCAACTCACATAAACAATTTTTCTTGGATGAGCATAAAAAATGGATTCAATAACATCACCGTGCATTCCTGCTCGTGGCGGATCTGTTATAATTATGTCAGGACAACCATTTTCCATTATAAAATCTTGATTTAGGATGTCTTTCATATCTCCTGCTACAAATTTTACGTTGTCAATGTGGTTCAGCTTTGCGTTGACTTTAGCATCAATAATTGCTTCTTCCACATATTCAATGCCAATGACAAAAGTTGCCTGTCGTGCAACAAAATTTGCTATTGTTCCAGTTCCAGTATAAAGATCATATATGAGTTCTTTGCCTGATAGTTTGCAAAAATCACGCACAGTTTTGTAGAGGTTATATGCTTGAGCATTATTTGTCTGATAAAAGCTTTTGGGTCCGACTTTAAATTTTAAATCTTCCATCAATTCATACACAAAACCATTTCCCTTATATATATATGTCTCCAAATCTGCTATGGTGTCATTACATTTCAAATTATTTACCCAAACAATAGTTGTAATTTCAGGAAATGTCTGATCAATATAAGAAAGTACAGACTCGGCTTGCAATTGTTCTTGACTATTGGTGAAATGAAATTGAAAAACAAGCATCACTTCCCCGGAATTAGACGTTCGGAACATCATATTTCGCAATACACCAATTTGTTGGCGTAAATCAAAAAAACTGATATGATTTTCATTCGCAAAATTTCGCACGCCATTGCGTACAAGATTTTGAATAGGATCCATTAGACAACATTCTGTAACATCTAATACTTTATCGAAAGCTCCCGGAATGTGAAATCCCACTCCATTCATATTTTCATACTTTACGTCTGCTGCTACTTCTTCCTCCGTCAGCCAACGCTTGTTGCTAAAACTAAATTCTATTTTATTTCTATAACGTTCCGTCTTTTCGGCACCAATAATAGGCATCACCTGTGGAAGGTCTATTTTTCCTATTCTTTTCAGATTTTCAATAACTTGTTGCTGTTTAAAAAACAATTGCTTACTATAACTCAAGTTTTGCCATTTGCATCCTCCACAAACGCCAAAATGTTTGCAAATTGGTTTAATTCTTAACTCTGAATATTTGTGAAATTTTACAGCTTTAGCTTCGCAGTAATTATGTTTTTTACGTACAATCTGCAAATCGACGACATCTCCCGGTACAACATACGGCACAAAAATAACAAAATCGTTTACTCTAGCCAAAGACTTTCCTTCAGCTGCAAAATCTGTAATTTCTATTTTTTCCAGTAAAGGTAGAGGTTTCTTTTTTCCCATTTCCTAACAAGTTTTTAAATCAACTTAATTTTTGCATATTTCAAGAGGAGACATTTTTCTCCACTGTTTCTAAATCTAATGGTGGCTTTAATATTCCCTGGATCTCCTTCTAAAGATAAAATCTCGCCTACTCCAAACCTATCATGTTCCACCTTAAGCCCGGGCTTCAATATTTGTCCATTTATCTCGGCGAAATCGAGCATTTTACCCTCTGTAAGCACTTCAGAATTTGAAATTATAGCATGTAATTTCTTGTTTGTTTGCAGCTCTTGCGAAATTTTTGAACTGTTTCTTTCAAAAATAGATTTACGTGGCATATTTAAATTAGATTTACGTTCATCTATTTCTACCTTCAGCCGTAAATATTGTTTATCTATTTCTTTCAAAAAGCTACTAGGTTCGCAAAAATCCATTTTTCCGTAATGAAACCTCATTTTGGAACAACTTAAAAAACAAAAATTTTTGGCTCTTGTAATGGCAACATAAAAAAGTCTACGCTCTTCTTCGAGTTCTTTCTGAGAATACATGGCCATTGAGTTTGGAAATAGATTTTCTTCCAGCCCAACAATAAAAACAGAGTCAAATTCAAGACCTTTTGCAGAATGAACAGTCATCAATGTAACCATATCCTTATTTTCGGTTTCGTTATTATCAATATCCGAAAGTAAGGAGACCTCATTTAAATAGTCTGTGAGAAATGCATGAGGCTCTTCAACACTTTCCATTTGAATTTCAACGAAGGTGTTCATTGCATTGAGCAATTCTGAAAGGTTATCCTGCATTGTTTGACTCTCAATATCGTGACTTTTATAGGCTTCCTGGAAAATCCCACTTTCTTTTATGATACGCGAGCCCATTTGATAGGCGTCTTCTTCTTCTCGTTTTTCAATAAACTTGGTTATCATTTCATAGAAAGATTCCAGTTTTTTCTGTGTTGCTGCGCTTAATGTTACATGATACGCAATAGGATTGCCCAAGACTTCCCAGATTCCTACTTCGCTATTAACTGCAGCATTAATCAGTTTTTCGACTGTTATGTTCCCAATTCCACGTGTCGGATAGTTGATAATTCTTTTGAGAGCCTCTTCATCATTAGGGTTAATTATCAAACGAAAATAGGCCAAAATATCGCGTATTTCTTTCTGATCGTAAAACGAACGACCTCCATAAATTCGGTAAGGAATCATGCGTTTGCGTAGACCCTCTTCAAAAATTCGACTTTGAGCATTAGTTCTATAAAGTATTGCCATATCCTGATACTTCAAATCATTTTTTAAATGTAATATCTGGATCTGGTTGCATACAATTTCACCTTCCTCTACATCACTGTATGCAACATTGAGAATTAACGGATTTCCTATTTCATTTTTACTGTAAACATCTTTTTTAATTTGTTCTTTATTGAAAGCTATCAAACTGTTTGCTGCTCCAACAATGGTCTGAGTGGAACGATAATTCTGTTCCAGTTTAAATAGTTTAGCTCCCTGATACTGTTGTGTGAATTTTAAAATATTATCTATTCTAGCACCTCGAAAACTATAAATGCTTTGCGCATCGTCTCCCACCACACATACGTGATCGTTGCCTTCAGACAAAAGACGAAGGATTTCATGTTGAGCATAATTGGTGTCCTGATATTCATCAACCAGAATATAATGAAAACGCGACGCATATTTTTTTCTCACTTCTGGATAATGTTCAAAAAGAAGATAAGTATAAAGTAGCAAATCATCAAAATCCATGGCATTGGCCTGATGCATACGTGCCATATATTTCTTATAAATTTGTCCAAGAGCCGGCATTTTTTGCTGATTATCACGCTGATAAGTTTCTAAATCTGCGATGTATTCGTCAGGTAGTATCAATGCATTTTTTGCTTCCGAAATCTTTCCACATACAGTGCCCGGTTTATACACTTTATTGTCTAATCCCAATTCTTTCAAGATAGCATTTACCAAGCTTTTACAGTCTCCAGGTTGGTAGATTGTGTAGTTTGAAGTGAAATGAAACAACGAAGATTCCTGACGCAACATACGATTAAACAGAGAATGAAACGTACCCATCCATAAGGTTTGCGAATGATTTGGACCAACCAGAAGAGCAATGCGCTCTTTCATTTCGCGAGCTGCCTTATTTGTGAACGTCAGTGCTAAAATATTCCACGGCTTCATTCCCATCTCTAAGAGATAGGCTATCTTGTAGGTCAATACACGTGTTTTGCCAGAACCTGCACCTGCTATGACTAGTGATGGACCGTCTACATATTCTACAGCGCTGCGTTGCGATTCATTTAAATCTTTCAAAAATTCTCCATTCACAATCCATAATTTTCTTCGTGCAAATTTACTATTAAATTAAGAATTGGCTGAACAAAAGTTGTGTTTCTTCAAACTATTGCGACATTGAGAGCGTTCGGTATAAGTGTAGCAATGCTTTTTCATCTTGAATTATTTTTGTTTTATATCGGTTTTAGACAGTTTTTGTTCTCGCTAATACCTGCTATTTTGTCAGCATATGTTCTATCATTTGCAAAAGGAATTTAGTTTCCTCGAAACGTCTTTCAGATGTTTGTATTCGTAGAAACTAAGAGGCTATTTGTAAAAAATACAACAAATATATTTTGAAAAAAGTCGTACTACATTGAGATGTACTTAAACATTGAAATCTCAAATAAATTTAATCAAAGCCATCATATCTTGAAAGAAAACGATCGTAAGTTGAAGCATTTGAATTTTAATAACCATCCTCTTCCAAACCCTCCTTAAATTTTAAAGAATAAAAGTATTCATTAACTATATCTAAAATAAGACATCGAAACTGTCTATTAAGGAAGTCTCATGTTGTTCTGAAGTTCGATGAAAAGCTTATTTTTCAGGCAGGAAATTTATATGTTTCATTTGATGCATAATGGCGTATTGACGGCTCATCATATAACGGGATGGATGAGCTGAATTAAAACGGAGAGGATTAGGAAGTGTTGCTGCAATCAAAGCACATTGGGCACGGGACAGATCTTTTGCCTTACAGTTAAAGTGTTGCTGCGCGGTAGCTTCGGCACCATAAATACCATCCCCCATTTCAATAGAGTTCAGATAAATTTCCATAATACGTTCTTTACCCCAAACAAGTTCGATAAGCGCGGTGAAATAAACTTCAAGTCCTTTGCGAGTCCATGATGATTCAGGCCAAAGAAACACATTTTTGGCTGTTTGTTGGCTAATAGTACTACCACCTCTTAGTCGACCTCCATTTAGTTTCTTTGTAACCGCGTTTCCTATCTCTGTAAAATCAAACCCATGGTGAATCAGAAAACGCTGATCTTCAGATGCCCTTACGGCAACAGCCAAATATGGCGAAATCCGTTTTAAGGGAACCCAATGGTGCTTCAAACGTATGGTCTCCCCTCTTCCAACCTGCTGTGCGCAGCGAATCACCATGAGCGGAGTAACCGAAACCGGCACAAACTTATACAATACAACAAAGAAAACCGTTGATATAAAAAATACGGAAATTATCCATTTAAATATATGCCGAATAATGAAAAAGACTATCATAGTTTCTATTTCACGTAAAAAAATCAGATAAAAAATAAGACTTAAGACCCATAGCTTTTCAGCTTAGAGGTCTTAAGTCTTTATGATGATACAAATGATGATTTATTGTACTGTTGAGTTTTCGCCGGCTTCTTTCTGTGCAGACTGAATCATTTCTTCACTGGCATAAAGATAAACTTCTACACGACGGTTCTTAGTGCGCCCTACACTCGTAGCGTTTGAAGCAACTGGTTCTTTAGATCCTTTTCCCAATACATCCTTAAACTGAGAAGAAGTAACTCCACAAGATGACAGATAACCTTCTACTGACTGTGCGCGTCGCAGTGAGAGAGGATCGTTAATAGCGTCTGTTCCGGTAGAATCGGTATGACCATAGATAGCGATATCCATATCGGTGTTCTTTTTCAAAACTTCAGCAAACTTTGCCAACGAAGTCTTTGCAGTTGAGCTGAGATCTGCTTTGTTCGTAGCAAAAAGAATACCTGAATCAAATGTCACTTTCACCGCTTTTAATCCATTTTTATCTTTAACTTCCTCAACTTGGGCATTTTGAACTTTTGCAGCTTCAGCCTTGACCTTATCCATTTTCTTCCCAATCAAAACTCCGGCACCCGTACCAACGGCTGTACCGACTGCGGCTCCAACTACCGTATTTCCGGCAAATCTTCCAATAAGACCGCCGATAAGCGCGCCACTTCCAGCACCAATCAATCCGCCTTTAGCCGTATTACTCATGTTGCTGCAACTACCTAACAATAACAGTGCACAAAGGGCACAAATAGAGAATTTATTTGCTTTCATAAAGATTAAATGTTTTATTCCGCATGCAAAGGTACCAAAATATTTAATTAGACGAACTCTAAATTTTTTATTTGTTACTAGTGACAGCCAATACGTACACTTTTTTTGTCAATATAACCATTTTATAATGAGAGACAAATGAGTATTCATGGCTCTTTTAAAGTTGCTCGGTTTACATATTTTTTTACTTCTTGATATACTGTTAAATATTAATCTATCAATCAATTATCTTTATAAAACAATAGATGATTTTTATTTGAAAGACGCCCTCAATAAATAACTATTTTTTAAAAAAGAGCCTTTCATAAAATGAATTTGCTATACAGATTCTAATTAATATTTCAATTTGTATTTTCTAGAAGAACTCTATCTCCTTTCTTCCAATTATGACCAATTGATTTCTTCAATTAAAACTGAAATCATATATTTAAAACAACGGATGATGGAAGTTCTGCTGTATCTCGGGAATACAAAAGAAAAAGCAGTGCTTCATATTTTGTACTTCACTCATTTTGCTGTAACTTTGCAGCAAATTATATACATATTATGGCAAAGGAGCTTAAAAATCTTACAAAAAGAAGTGAAAACTATTCTAAATGGTATAATGAATTGGTCGTAAAAGCCGATTTGGCAGAACAGGCCGAAGTAAGAGGCTGTATGACCATTAAACCTTACGGCTATTCCATTTGGGAAAAAATACAACGGGAATTGGATAGTAAATTTAAGGAAACAGGCATTCAAAATGCTTATTTTCCTCTACTCATTCCAAAATCTTTTTTTGGAAAAGAAGCTGACCACGTAGAAGGATTTGCCAAAGAATGTGCCGTTGTGACTCACTATCGTCTGAAGGTGGATGAGGAGACCCATCAAATCGTAGTGGACCCTGCTGCTAAATTAGAGGAAGAATATATTATTCGTCCGACTTCAGAGACAATTATTTGGAATACCTATCGGAATTGGATTCACAGTTACCGCGATTTGCCTATTCTGTGCAATCAGTGGTGCAACGTGATGAGATGGGAAATGCGTACGCGTTTATTTTTGCGTACTTCCGAATTTCTTTGGCAGGAAGGTCACACTGCGCATGCTACACGTGAGGAGGCCGAAGATCGTGCAAAAATGATGTTGAAAGTATACGCTAATTTTGTACAAGATTTTATGGCCATACCTGTTATTCAGGGTGTTAAAAGTGAAACAGAACGTTTTGCAGGTGCTCTAAACACTTATACCATTGAAGCCATGATGCAAGATGGCAAGGCTTTGCAAAGTGGAACTTCTCATTTTTTGGGACAAAATTTCGGTAAAGCCTTTGATGTGCAGTTTGTTGACAAAGACAATCAGATGCAATATGCATGGGCTACATCGTTCGGAGCCTCTACCAGACTGATGGGTGCACTCGTAATGGTGCATTCTGATGATAACGGGCTTGTACTTCCCCCAAAACTTGCGCCAATTCAAGTAGCCATTGTTCCAATTTATAAATCTAATGAAGATTTGGATGCTATTCGCCAGAAACTTGAACCTATATTGAAAGGTTTGAAACAATTGGATATTAGCGTGAAGTTTGATGATGACGACAAACGTCGTCCTGGATTTAAATTTGCAGACTATGAATTGAAAGGTATTCCCGTGCGTCTTGCGATGGGAACCAGAGATTTGGAGAACAACACTATCGAAATTATGAGGCGTGATACGCTCGAAAAAGAAACGATTTCGCTTGATGGAACTTGTGAACATATCCAACAGTTGCTTCAAGATATTCAAAAGAATATCTATACAAAGGCTTTGACTTATCGTGATGCTCATATCTACGAGTGCAACGATTATGAAGAGTTTAAGAAAAAAGTTGTTGATGGAGGTTTCTACCTTTGTCCTTGGGACGGAACATCAGAAACTGAAGCCCAAATCAAGCAGGAAACATTGGCAACAATCAGGTGCATTCCATTTGGTGTAAGCCAGGATAATTTAGGGCTCGACATGGTGAGCGGCAAACCTGCTAAATTTAGAGCTATTATTGCAAGAGCTTATTAATTAATAATTTATGAATGTAGCTGTTATTAAATATAATGCAGGAAACATTTATTCTGTTGTCCACGCACTTGATAGACTGGGTATTCAGCCTATTGTGACGGACAATGCTGACATTATTCGTACAGCTGATTATGTAATTTTTCCGGGTCAAGGAGAAGCTTCCAAAACTATGGAATATCTTCATTTACATGCTTTGGATAAGCTTATTTGCAGTTTGAAACAGCCTGTCTTGGGTATTTGTATTGGTATGCAACTGATGTGTGCACATAGTGAGGAAGGTGATATAGATTGTCTGGGCATCTTTGATGTTCCTGTCAAAAAGTTTCATGCCACTGCCCACGAATTCAAAATTCCTCATATGGGCTGGGATACATTGACTAAACTTAAAGGTAATTTGTTTCAGAATGTAAAACAAGAGACTTTTGTTTATTTCATTCATAGTTATTACGTGGCACTTTGCTCCAACACTGTTGCAGAAAATGATTATATTTTACCTTTCAGTGCAGCCATACAAAAAGATAATTTCTACGCCACCCAATTTCATCCAGAAAAAAGTGGAAGTATCGGTGAAAAAATATTATTGAATTTCTTACAATTGTCTACTTAAAAATTTACACTGCATGATAGAACCCATCCCTGCCATAGATTTGATTGACGGAAAATGTGTCAGATTGACAAAAGGTAACTATGACTCCAAAAAAGTTTACAGTAATGATCCTGTGGAAATCGCCAAAAAGTTTGAAAGTTTTGGCTTTAAACGTCTTCATGTAGTAGATTTGGATGGCGCTAAATCACATCACGTAGTTAATCTCAAGGTTTTGCAGCAGATAACAACATGTACAAATCTTTCTGTAGATTTTGGTGGTGGCATTAAAAGTGATGAAGACCTTACAGCTGTATTTGATAGTGGAGCTCAATTTGCTACTATCGGCAGTGTTGCCATAACGCAGCCACAGAAATTTCTCAAATGGCTAGAAAAGTACGGTTCTCAACACCTTATTCTCGGAGCTGATGTGAAAGACGGTTTTATCTGTATCAACGGATGGAAAGAAGAAAGTAAACAAACACTTTTTGATTTTCTGGACAACTATATAAATAAAGGTGTAACTCATATTCTTTGTACAGATATTAGCAAAGACGGCATGCTTCAAGGCACTGCCATAGAACTGTATAGGCAAATTATGGTACGTTTTCCAACGTGTAATCTTATTGCTAGCGGTGGTGTCAGTAGTTTTGATGACATTCTACTACTGAACAAAGCTGGTATACCTGCTGTGGTTTTTGGTAAAGCTATTTATGAAGAGAAACTCTCGCTGGAAGAAATAGCAGAATATTTCAAACTGAAAGTATCATGGGTTTAGCAAAACGAATCATTCCCTGTTTGGATGTAAAAGATGGACAGACAGTAAAGGGTACGAACTTCGTAAACCTTCGTCATGCAGGAGATCCCGTTGAATTGGGGAAAAAATATAGTGAAGAAAATGCTGATGAACTTGTTTATCTCGATATTACCGCTAGTTTTGAAGGCCGTAAAACGTTTACTGATGTTGTGCGCCGTGTGGCTGCAGAAGTCTCCATCCCTTTTACTGTTGGAGGAGGAATAAACGAACTTAGCGACGTGGAGCGCATGCTTAATGCAGGTGCCGACAAAGTTAGTATTAATTCTGCCGCGATCAGGTGTCCCAAACTTATCGATGAAATCGCGCAAAATTTTGGTTCTCAGGTTTGTGTCGTTGCGATTGATGCAAAGCAGCAAGAAAATGGTGAATGGTTTTGTTATCTGAATGGTGGCAGACTAAAAACTGAGCATAAATTGCTTGATTGGGCGAAAGAAGCAGAAGAACGTGGTGCTGGAGAAATTTTATTTACCAGTATGAATCACGATGGCGTAAAGAAAGGATTTGCAAATGAGCAATTGGCAGAACTTTCCACCTCGCTTTCTATTCCTATCATTGCTTCTGGAGGAGCCGGATGTATGAACGATTTTTGTGACACATTTAAAACAGGAAAGAGTGATGCAGCATTAGCTGCAAGCGTTTTCCATTATGGTGAAATTAGCATTCCTGATTTGAAAAAATATTTGAAACAACAAGGAATAAGCGTAAGAATTTAAGGAATAATATTATGGATATAGATTTTAAAAAACTGAACGGATTGGTTCCTGCCATTATTCAGGATGCAGACACAAAGACAGTCTTGATGTTGGGTTTCATGAATGAAGAAGCTTATCAAAAGACATTGGAAACAAAAAAAGTGACTTTTTATAGTCGTACGCGCAAATGCCTCTGGACCAAAGGAGAAGAAAGTGGCCATTTTTTGCATCTGGTAAGCATCAAAAACGATTGTGACAGCGACACCTTGCTCATTCAAGTTCACCCCGAAGGCCCTACATGTCACAAAGGTACCGACTCGTGTTGGGGTGAGAAAAACGAATCTAATCCTTTGCTTTTTCTTACGGAATTACAGGATTTTATTGAAAAACGGCATGAAGAAATGCCTGAAGGCTCTTATACAACGTCTCTTTTTCGTGACGGACTAAATAGAATGGCTCAAAAAGTTGGTGAAGAAGCCTTGGAATCTGTAATTGAAGCAGTGAATGGTACCAACGATAGATTTGTTTACGAGGCTTCTGATATGTTTTATCATCTCATTGTGTTGTTAACAGAAAAAGGTCTTCGCATTGAAGATGTTGCTAAAGAATTGGAAACAAGACACAAACCAGGTTGGGCAAAACATTAATTATTAGTTAACATGTTAGTCAGTTATAAAAATATAGACATCAGTCTGGAAGATAATCTTATTCTGAGCAAAATTAACTTAGACGTAAATGAAAATGATTTTATTTTCCTTACTGGAAAAGTAGGTTCAGGAAAGACAACTTTGCTTCGTACGCTTTATGGCATGCTTCCTGTCAAAGGAGAAGAAGCCCATGTACTGGATTTTGATATGTTCACTTTGAAACGTAAAAAACTTCCCGAATTGCGGCGCCGAATAGGTCTTATTTTTCAATCCTCCCAACTACTCTCTGACCGCACAATCTATGCGAATTTAGAATTTGTACTAAAAGCAACCGGGTGGAAAAATAAAAAAGAAATTAACGATCGCATTGAAGTCGTATTAAATCAAGTAAATTTGTTGGAAAAAGCAGACAGCTTTCCACATAAACTTTCGGGGGGTGAACAACAACGTGTAGCTATTGCCCGTGCCATTCTGAATAACCCAGAACTTATTATTGCAGATGAACCAACAGGTAATTTAGACAAGGAAACCAGCGAATCTATTGTACACATTCTTCATGCTATTTCCGAAAACGGTGCTGCAGTTATTATGAGTACACACAATTTGCAGTTAATACCTTTGGTTGAAGCCCGAGTTTTGAATTGCCAGAATCAGGCCTTGGAGGAAATAACCTCTTTTTATGCTAAAAAAGTTGAGTAAAATATTCTCGCACCCCTATTAATAACTAAAAAATGAAAGTATTAAAATTTGGAGGAACGTCAGTTGGTTCACCGGAACGTATGAAAAACGTGGCCAAACTGATTCATAATGGAGAAAAAAACATCATTGTTCTTTCTGCCATGTCCGGTACAACAAACAGCTTGGTTGAGATTGCCGATTATTATTCCAAAAATAATCCGGAAAGTGCCAAAGCAATGATTAATTCACTCCGTACAAAGTATTCCAAACATATTTCAGAGCTTTATACCAGTAAAAAAGCTCAACAAAATACATTACAACTCCTTGATCAGATATTTTCACGTCTGCTGGTTTTTGGCGAAATGCCATTGACCGAGACTGACAAAAAGGAAATCCTTTCAAAAGGTGAAATCATGAGTACCAACATGATGACAAGCTATCTAGCAGAGCAAGGAGTTAAAGTTACATTGATTTCTGCTTTCGACTTTATGCGGCTTGATGAAAAGGGTGAACCCGATATGAAATTTTTAGGTGATAAATTAAATCCTATTCTACAGAAGAATCCGGAAACCGAAATTTTCATTACGCAGGGTTTTATCTGCCTCAATTGCGCAAATCAAATAGACAATTTGCAGCGCGGAGGTTCCGATTATAGCGCATCTCTGATTGGAGCTGCTATTAAAGCAGAAGAAATCCAGATATGGACAGACATTGATGGCATGCACAACAACGACCCGCGTATTGTAAACAATACAAAACCCGTACACCAACTTCATTTTGAAGAAGCTGCTGAATTGGCCTATTTTGGTGCAAAGATTCTTCATCCCACCTGCGTTCAACCTGCCAAATTTGCCGGTATCCCAGTACGCCTGCTCAACACAATGGACCCAGAAGCAGAAGGTACCATTATCAATAATTATACAGAAGAGGGTAAAATTAAGGCTGTTGCAGCAAAAGACAACATTACGGTCATTAAAATAGTGTCCAGCCGAATGCTTTTGGCTAATGGCTTCTTGAGAAAAGTTTTTGAAATTTTTGAACAATATCACACTAGTATAGATGTAGTTACAACTTCGGAAGTCGGGGTCTCTATGAGTATTGACAACAATTCCTATTTGGCTAATATTGTAGAAGAATTAAAGAAATATGGTACGGTAAATGTAGACAAAGATATGTGTATTATTTGTGTCGTAGGTGACTTACGTACGTGTAATAAAGGTTTTGAATCTATCATTACAAGTGCTTTAAAAAAAGTTCCTGTAAGAATGATTTCCTATGGAGGCAGTAATCATAACATTTCTTTTATTATTCGTGAAACAGACAAGATTCTGGCTCTTCAGGAGCTGAGTAACCACATTTTTAATCAAGAAAAATAAGATGGATTTAACTATATATAGAGATAAATTTGACCAATTAGAAACTCCTTTTTATTATTATGATACTCAGTTATTAAAACAAACATTGGAGGAAGCCAATCGTTGTGCGACAGAAATATCGTCCTCGATGATACACTTTGCTATTAAGGCAAATGCCAACCCAACCCTGCTGAAATATATAAAAGATGCAGGAATGGGTGCTGATTGTGTAAGTGGGGGCGAAATTCAACGTTGTATCGAAGTCGGAATTCCTGGGAAAAAAATCATGTTTGCAGGAGTAGGCAAAACGGACAAAGAAATTCGATTAGGTATCGAAAATGATATACTTTGCTTCAACGTAGAAAGTTTGGCTGAAATTGACATTATCAATCACTTAGCCAAGGAAATGCAAAAAAAAGCGCGCGTGTCAATTCGAATAAATCCCAATATAGACGCACACACACATAAATTCATTACTACAGGATTGGAAGAAAATAAATTCGGTATTTCGATGGACGATATGATATCTGCGATTCACCATGTACAGAGAGCAGACCATTTGGAGTACTACGGACTTCATTTTCATATTGGTTCTCAAATCCTGAATTTCAATAGTTTCAAAATTCTTTCTTGCTGTATCAATAAACTGCAAACAAAATTGGAAGCAGCAGGTATCACACAGACCTTGGGTATTAATGTTGGCGGTGGATTAGGTGTTGATTACGATCATCCACAAGAACATAGCCTACCTGATTTTAAAGCTTATTTTGATACTTTTAAACGAAATCTCCAACTAAGACCTGGACAATCACTTCATTTTGAATTGGGACGTGCGCTTTGTGCACAATGTGGAGCTCTCATCACCCGTACCGTATTGGTTAAGAAATCCGGAACTAAACAATTTGCGATTGTTGATGCAGGATTTACCGATTTGATTCGTCCGGCTTTATATCAAGCCCACCACAAGATTATCAATCTATCTGGCACCGGCAAACGTCAAAAATATGATGTAGTTGGTCCTATTTGTGAAAGTAGCGACGTTTTTGACAAAGACATCTATTTATCTACAGTTCAACGTGGAGACTTAATAGCCATTCTTTCTGCTGGAGCTTATGGCTTTGTAATGGCGTCCCAATATAATTGCAGACATTTACCAAAAGAATATTGTACGGAAGATTTGAAATAGTAGCAATTTAGCTTCCATAAAATAATGCCCGAAATAGAAAGACTATTATCGGGCATTATTTTATGAAAACTATTAGGTTAAAACGCTTTAGTTGATCTCTGTGTTTTTTTTGCAGATTATCGTTTAGTAATTCTTATATCTATTCTGTAAGTACTGTAAACTCTGCTCCTGTTGCAAAATCCTGACCATCTTGTGAACTTAAAGCAGTAAACCGTATAAAACGGGCTCTTACAGGTTTTGGCAAATTAATGCGTTTTTCTTTTTGATCATTTTCGAAACTACCATTACTTACAGGTTCACTCCAATTTTTGCCATCTAAACTAATTCGAATTTCAAAATTCTTTATGTTACCGTTTCTACTGTCCTGACGAGGCAGATATACAAATCCTTTCATGTTTTTTACTGTGCCTGCATCAAAATCAACCCAATGGGGATACTTTGTAACCGTAACAGAATACATGGTATGCCAGTAAGTTGATGGATCGTTGTCTACCAAGTGGGAAGCATTCCCTTCGTTGTCACTCAATTCTTCACTACTAGCAAAGATTACCTTGATAGGCACAACTTCCAGTTTTTCAAAACTCATATTGTAAGTTAGTGAGGGACTGTTTTTTTTCCATGCTGTAATGGTACCTGCTCCAATCATTTTAAAAGGTTGGGAATAATTTTGAGGTTTTCCCTTTCCTTTTTTGAAAACTATTGAAGCATCTTTTTCGGAAGATTTTATTTGAACAGTTCCATCTTCAGTACGTGAAATTATCAGCGGTTTGACACCATTTACAATGATGTTTGTAACTTTTTCTAAATTTCCATTTAGGGGACGGATCATAAAGGCAATACGGTGATCATCTGCTTTCACTCGGTCTTGTTCCAACGGTCCACCTTGTCCACAACTATTACCGCCCAAACCTGTTACTGCTGCATCCAAGTGAAGATAATTATTCTTTCTTTGTGGCAATTGATATGGATGTTGCGCCATCGTCATATCCATTGCAGAATTTGGAAGAGCTTGAACCGACATCTTATCAGGAGCAATAAAGACAGCACCATTACCTGACGAATCTTCAATGGCGCACCAGCGAACATCCTCATGATTACCGGTATCTTGTGGTTTGGGCCATATGTTTATTTCATCAGCAATTTGAACTTGATGTATTTCAATATTCTGTGCGGTTTTACGGTCAGGATAATTGTCGATAGGTCCGCGCCCATAATAGGTTAACGTTGTCAATGTTTTTGGTAATTCCATGACATATCCCAAACGGGGAAGAATCAAACTAGGTTTGTTTGATGTGAGAGCAGATTCTAATTCAATGGAACCGTCAGGATAGACAGTCCAAAGTAAATCAGCCATAAATTTGAAATCAGTAAGACCAAATGGACGGTCTATTTGCTCATTAACCTTAAAAATACCGGAAGAGATACCAAATTCTTGTAGTTTTGCACCATATGGAGCTTGTGCTGTTAAGCTAAAAGCGAGCGTAATACTACCATCTTTATTTGATAATATTTTTGTTTCATTTACATGATTATGTAAATTGTATAACCCGTTTTCAAACCATGGTTGGAAAGCCCAATTGTCATTATTTGTTAATGCCCTGAAGGCGTCAATCTTAGGACCACAACCATCCGGAATGATAAGTTTTCCATGGTAAACCAAACTGTAAATAGTACCCTGCTTTTTATTGAATTTCACCAAAAAACCGTCTGATGCTATTTTTATTATGGAATCATTTTCACTAACAGGTGTAAGACGATTAAAACTACTGCCTTGTTCTGAAAAAACGGTAGGACGCATTTCTGGATACTTTATCGGAAATTGTTCTTCAGCCTGAATGTATCCTGCTTGACACCATGGTTTATCTTCTTTCTGTAAGAATTGTATTTTTACAAAATATTCGGCATTCAAATCCAGAGAAGTAAAATCGATAGGAATTTTTACTGTTCGCCTTTCACGTGGAGCCAGTTTCTCAACATTTAATAATCCTGATTTAATTTCCTTACCATCACGATAAAGTAGCCATTTTATATCATAATCAGACAAATCAGAAAAATATTGTTTATTAAAAATACTCACTTCTCCGTTTGTTGTGTCTACCGAATCTATCTGAATATTTTGATATACCTTTTTTACTTCGTAATATTGCGGTTTTGGTTTCATATTGGCAAATATAATTCCATTCATAACAAATTGTCCGTCATTAGGATTATCACCAAAATCACCACCAAAAGCCATAAACTTTTGTCCGGATTTTTTTTCATAGTAATACATAGCCTGATCAATCCAATCCCAGATACATCCACCGCAAAAATAATTAGTTGATTCTATAGCCTTCCAGTAATCTATCAGATTACCCTCAGCATTTCCCATGGAATGGGCGTATTCTGAAATGTGAAAAGGATATTTAATATCTGCTTTCCCTTTCACTGCTTCTCGAACCCACCCCACAGAAGGATATTGATTGGAACCCATGTCTACAATATCATTATTGCGTTCATACTGCACGGGGCGGGAACGGTCAAAAGTTTTTAAAGAATCATAGGCCGCAACAAAATTATGTCCAGGACCGGCTTCATTGCCTAAAGACCATATCACAATACACGGATTGTTCAGATTTGAATGCACCATTTCCATCACACGGTCAACGTGGGCATTTAGCCATTCTATAGGATGTGAAAGAGATTCTTTTCCATAATAATATTCGTGGGACTCCAAGTTGGCCTCGTCTTCCAGATAAATGCCGTATTTATTGCAAAGATAATACCAATATGGATCATCTGGATAATGACTATCTCGAACCTGATTGATATTGGCGCGCTTCATCATCATCACTTCTTCCTGCATTTGTTCTCGTGTAATAGCGTGACCCAAAGAAGGATTTGTTTCGTGACGATTAATTCCTTTTAATTTAATTGTTTTACCATTCACATAATAGTACCTTCCGGCTAAGCCAAATTCATCTTCAGAAGCTGACGTCTCTTTAATTTCAACTTTTCTGAAGCCCACTATTGTTGAAATAGTTTCAACAACCTTGTCTTTTGAGTCTTTCAGCTGTGCGACCAGCGTATAGCAGTTAGGTGCTTCTGATGACCAAAGATTAGGCTTCACAAGATAAATTGTTGCATTAGCTGTTGCCGCTGTAAAACTCTTCAATTCCAACAAATCAGTTTTTCCCAAAACATTTGGTACAGCTGTATTTTCATCAGAATAAAGTTTGTTAGCAAAAATTTGATAATCCACGTGATATTTTTTTGCAACCTTTTTATTCAAGTTAATAATATCTGCAGAAATAGACAAAGAACCATTTTCATAGTTTTTGTCTAAATCAGGTATTACCTTCAAATCCTTAATATATGTTTGTGGTGTGGAATAAAGAGCTACTGTACGAAAAATACCTGGAAGACGAAACATATCTTGAGATTCCAAAAAAGAACCGTCTGAATTTCTGTAAACTTCTACTGCAGCTACATTTGTACCTGTTTTTAAAAATTTTGTGATATTAAAATTTGCCGTGTTGCGTGAATTTTTTGAGAAACCCACGTAATGTCCATTAATCCAAAGATAGAAAAAAGAATCTACACCATCAAATGATATGAAAACTTCTCGTCCAGCCCAACCGGAAGGAATCTCAAATTTTTTCAGATAGGATCCTACTTCGTTCCTATACTTATAAGTTGTCCATGATTTGTCAGGTTCCCGCATTACACCTCCTTTCCAATCACCTACTGAAACAGTGTGTTTAAAAATTACACGCTGGTTAACATAAATAGGTACGCCATACTTCAAGTATCCATTTTTTTGAATACCATAAATATTCCAACTCATGGGAACTTTAACCTCATCCCAATTAGTATATTCATAATCAGTTTTAAAGAATTCTGCAGGACGATGCTCTGGATCAGGAGACCAATAAAAACGCCACGTTCCATTTATCGATTTCCAATAAGCACTGTTTTCTGGCAATATTTTACGAGCACTTTCCACGTTTTCAAAAGGGAAAAACCAAGCATGAGGTTGTTCTTTATTGTAAGCTATTTTTTGAGGGTTATTCCATTCGTCTCCAACCGGAGCTGTTAACAAACCGTATTCATAACCCTGTAAGGGTACATTTAAAGAAAAAACGAATAGATTGCAAATAGCAAGGATAAAAAGTGATATTAATTTCTTCATGGGTATTTGTTGACTGATAACTTTTATGTTATTTAAGTAAAAGAATTGCTGTTTCTTTTGTTTGGTAAATTTACATAAAAGATTTAATAAACAGTATCATAAAGAAAAGCATTCAGTTGTTTTCTCAAAAAATCCGGAAGATTTTCCTTTTACAAAGAAAACTTCCGGATATAGGAGTCTTTTCATTTATTTAGTATGACGATTTGCACGACGTTCTCGAATCATTGCTTTTTTCTTGGCAGATCCAGATCCGTGCAGTCCCGTAACATAAGTTTTTTTTGGGGCTTTTGTTTTTATTTTTTTCCCTTTGTTCAAATTGTCTGGCAATGCTTTTTTAAATACCATGCCAGCTTCTATAACTTTTCCAATTTCTTTCGAATCTGTCATCCACAATTAATTAATGGTGAAATAAGCGAATGCCAAGAAAGGACATAGCAATACCGTATTTGTTGCAAGTTTCTATTACATTGTCATCTCGAACACTACCTCCAGCTTGAACAATATACTCCACACCGCTCTTATGAGCGCGCTCTATATTGTCTCCAAAAGGAAAGAAAGCATCGGAACCCAGACTTACTTTTGTATTTTGAGCGATCCAAGACTTTTTCTCCTTCATAGTTAAAATTTCAGGTTTAGTTTTGAAAAATTGCTGCCATATACCATCTGCTAATATATCTTCATAATCTTCTGAAATATATACATCTATTGTATTATCACGATCTGCACGGCGAATTTTGTCAATCCAAGGCAAATTCAAAACTTTTTGGTGTTGACGGAGCCACCAAATATCTGCTTTATTACCGGCCAAACGTGTGCAATGAATACGACTTTGCTGTCCGGCTCCAATACCAATTGCTTGTCCATCTTTAACATAACATACAGAATTACTCTGGGTATATTTCAGAGTAATTAGTGCTATTTTTAAATCACGTTTTGCTTCTTCAGGAATGTTCTTATTATCTGTAGGGATATTTTCAAATAAGCTATCTGAACTTAAATCAACCTCATTGCGTAACTGTTCAAAAGTAACTCCAAAAACTTGTTTTCTTTCAACAGACTCCGGCTTATAGTTTACATCCATTTGAATGATATTATAAGTACCCTTCCGTTTCTCCTTTAAAATTTCCAAAGCTTCCGGAGTATAATCAGGGGCAATAACTCCATCAGATACTTCTCGTTTGATAAGTATTGCTGTAGCTACATCACATGTATCACTTAATGCGATGAAATCACCGTATGATGACATTCTGTCTGCCCCACGAGCTCGAGCATAAGCACAAGCGATCGGAGAAAGAGTTATCTGAAGATCTTCAACAAAATATATTTTTTTCAGTACATCGGTCAATGGCAAACCGATAGCTGCACCTGCAGGAGATACGTGCTTAAATGAAGCTGCAGCGGGCATTCCTGTAGCTTGTTTCAACTCTTTTACCAATTGCCAACTATTTAAAGCGTCCATAAAATTAATATAACCGGGACGTCCGTTTAGTATGGTAACCGGGAGGCTGCCTTCAGTCATGAAAATTCTGGCAGGCTTTTGATTTGGATTACATCCATACTTTAATGAGAGTTCTTTCATATACAGTTTGATTTGTTGCTGCAAAATTACGATTTATCTTTTAAGTATTTGCAGAATTTGATTAGGAAAACATTCTTTAGAAAAAATAAATTGGGGACGCACCATTTTTCATTTGTCTAAAATTTCATTTGAAGTAAATTTTATTGGTTGTTTTCTCTAATCCGATTATCAAAATAGTTATTCCAAAAGTTCACGTTAACATAATAAACAATTTTAGCATCTTCGCTCTCATTTTTGAAAAAACCGAGATAAAAAGAATTTTCATTATCAACATACGTACACATTTTTATAGCGTTTTGGGGTTTGCGAATTATTTGCAATTTCTCATATTGTCCTCTAAATAAACTTTGTTGGGCCTCATAGCAACTGTCAGCCTTGATTTTCGAAGAAAACTCATTCGAACCTATCAATTTGTAGAAGGTTCCGTCTATTGGAGAAAACATCATACAAGCAGTTTGATAGGTAATCGAGTTCAGTGTTACATTTTTTAAATAAATATTTCCAGATTTGCCTATCTCTGAATTAATTTCAGATTTTTTCAGGACATCCTTTATTTGTACATCAGTCATTCCAAAAGTACATCCCAAAAATGTCGACTGAATTTTTTGGGGTTTGATGGGCGTAAACATCATCAAGTAAACAGCCGTAAACAATAAGAATAAACGTGTTTTCATTATATATCATTTTTATGATCATTCATTTGGGCCTCTAAATTACAAAAATAGATAGAGAAACAAAAAAAATTACCTTTTTCTTC
>Ga0183100_1000727_pt1 | contig 21924 bp, 18 predicted proteins | sample Biomet2_FD_127789 | JGI IMG/M metagenome (GOLD analysis project Ga0183100, IMG submission 127789) | Microbial communities from bioreactor (seeded with anoxic lake sediment) at LBNL, California, USA - Biofuel metagenome 2 | ecosystem: Engineered > Bioreactor > Anaerobic > Unclassified ...
ACCTCCTATGTATTTTAGTTGTGGTCGGCAAACCTACTACTATCTTACATCGGAGGTATTGTTTTTTCTACTCATAGCTAAAAGCTTTCCGGAACCACCGGTCTAACCGGTGGTATTCTAAATACAAGAAAGAGTAGATAACTAAATTAGTTTCTACTCCCTGTCTTCTTCACCTTCAATAATTACATACATTTCTTTTGCATTTTCTTTTCTCACATGCTCTGCAATATTAATTATCTCCGCTTTTAATATTCTATTAGCAAATGTTATTTGGATTATGTCTCCTTCTTTTATTTTAGTAGAAGGCTTTGCTAATTTATCATTTATTAATATACGACCACTCTCGCATACCTCTTTTGCTACAGTTCTTCTCTTTATAATACGAGACACCTTTAAATATTTATCTAATCTCATACTTTTCTCCTTTATTAAAAGAACCCGAGAAAACTCGAGTTCTTTTTTTGAATTTTATTACTTATTAACTTTATCTTTAAATTCTTTACCAGCTTTAAATACTGGAACTGTTGTTGCTGGAATATTTATAACTTCTTTAGTTCTAGGATTTCTTCCTTCTCTAGCTGCTCTTTCTCTTATTTCGAAAGTTCCAAAACCAACTAATTGAACCTTTTCACCTTTTTCTAGTGATTCCTCAACGCTTTCAATTAAAGCTTTTAACGCTAATTCTGCATCTTTTTTTGTTAACTTACTCTTTTCTGCCATGCTAGTTATCAATTCTGCTTTATTCACAATAACATCCTCCTTAAAATCCAGTTATATATTTTCTAACTGTTTTCTTTATGTACTAAATTGCACTTCTTTATTATATAACCTCTTCAGCTACCCGTCTATAGAAAAACGCTTTCTTTCCGTATATATAACTAAATAATCCAAATAAATCATTACAACATAGTTCTTATAAATAATTATTCTGCATAAAATAAAGAATTCCTTTATTTAAATTAGATATTAATCTAATTTTTTTGAATTTTCCCAAAATTTATTCATTTCATTTATATTCATATTAGTTAATTCAACATCCTTTTCTTTAGCAACTCTCTCAATATACTCAAATCTTTTTATAAACTTATCTATAGTGTAATTTAACGCTATTTCTTCATCTACTTTTAAAAATCTTGCAACATTAACACATGAAAATAATAAATCTCCAATTTCTTCTTTTATTTTCTCCATGTTTTCTATATTATATACATCTATTACTTCTTTAAGTTCTTCTTTTACCTTGTTTATAGCAAAACTTACATCATTAAAATCAAATCCAACCTTTTTTGCCTTCTCTTGAACCTTATGAGCCCTTAAAAGTGCCGGTAATCCTTTTGTTATGCCCCTCATTTCTTCTGTAAGACTACTATAACCCTTTTCTTTTTTCTTTAATTCATCCCATTTTGCAAGTACTTCTTCTGAAGAATTTAATTCACTAGAATTTTTAAAAACATGTGGATGTCTACTTATCATTTTATTGCAAATTCCTTCAATTACGTCACTTATATCAAAATATCCATCTTCTTTTCCAATAGAAGCATGAAAAACAACTTGGAGGAGTACATCTCCTAACTCCTCAATCAAAGAATTATCATCTTCTTTATCTATTGCATCTATAACTTCATAGCTTTCTTCTATCAAAGCTTTTTCAAGAGACTTGTGAGTTTGCTCTCTATCCCACGGACAGCCATCTCCGCTTCTTAATATTTCTATTATTTCTAAAAAGTCATTGAAATCCTTTTTGTTTTTCAAATCCTTTGGAATATATATAGATGTTAAATAATCTATGTCTTCTTGCATATCTAATTCAAATAAAGGTATTTTTCTTATACTTTCTTGTTCTTTTATTCCTGCTGCTCTGACATAATAAATTTCCGTTTCATCATTATATTGCTCTAATAACTTTATTTTAACTTCTGATGCTATTAGCTGATTATACACTTGAGTAATTATAGTTCCTATTCTCTTGTCTAAAATTTGATTACCTATGTCAAAGGAGTCTATAATCTTTAATCCTTGTATAGGATCAATTCTAAGACTTTCAATCATGGCATCAATAAAACTTACTGCTGGTATTATTTTATATTCTATATTGCTTTCTTTACATAGATCTATTAAATTAAATACTGATTTTTCTGCAACTAATGGATGACCTGGTACTGCATAAATTAAATCACCTAAATCACCATGCTTTTTAATCAAATCTTTAGCTATATTTAAATATACCTCATCAAAGCTGCCTATGCTTTCATAAACATTATCATACGTATCAAATATAATGTTCTTTTCTTTTAAGTAATCTACTGTAGGATGCTTTTCTGTCCTTAAAAATATATTTTTATTACTTTCAAGTTCACATATTGTTCCTATAGTCAACGCTTCCTTAGCACCTGGTCCTAATCCTACTATTTTAATCATTAGGTTTTCTCTCCTTTTTACCTTTTTTTAATTCTACACTTTATCTCTTCAACATTAAACACTTTAAATGCAATTATTAATAGCATATATATTATCATACCTAAAAATATAGATATTAAGCAAGATATTCCATTACTTGTTGTATTTCTATATATAATATTATAACTAATTAATACAAATAGCATCATAATAGTTGATGCATATGCTGGTTTTATTAATATTTCGTATAAATTAAGTTTTATCCTTAATGTAAATTTCATAGTTATTATATTTAAAATACTTACTGCTGTGTATGCACCAAAGCTTGCTATAACAGCACCATATATATTAAATTGCTCCATAGGAACCAATATCCAAGTTAATACAATCTTAATTATGCATCCAATTAATAAGTTAATAACAGGTTTTATATAATTTCCCGTCCCCTGCAATATGGCTGTTGTTGTTTGCGTAATTATTATAAAAGGAATAGTTAACGATAAATATTTTAATATTTCTATACCATCAAATCTACCTGGAAATATAAATTTCATTACTGGTTCAGCTAAAAAGAAAAGTCCAAAAGTACAAGGAATAGCAATTACTGTTGCCATTTTTATAGAGGCATCTATTTTATTTTTAAGTTCTTTTTGTCTTTTAAGCACAAAAATTTCAGCTATAATAGGTATTAAAGATGTGCAAATTGCCATAGAAAGAGTTAACGGAATATTTATAATTACAGCAGCTTTACCTGTTAATTGTGCATATAGTATAGTCGATTGCGTATTTGTAAATCCTGCTTCTAATAGCTTTTGTGGAACTAAAATTGAATCTATTAAACTCATAATGCTACCAACTGTTGTACCTAATGATATTGGTATTGCAATTCTTAATATGGTATTTAATATTTCAGGATTACTTTTTATTCTTTTAATTTCATAACATTTCTTTATCTTCTTATAATTATAATGTAAATATGACCCTCCAAGAACTGCTCCTACAGTAGCGCCAAATGCTGCTCCTCCGGCTGAATATTCAATTCCTCTTGGTAATAAAAATATAGCAAGTCCTACACCAAATACAACGCGACCAATCTGTTCTATTATTTGTGATATAGCTGACGGGGTCATATTCTGCAATCCTTGAAAAAAGCCCCTAAATATAGTTACAAAAGATATTACAATTGGTGCAAAAGATATTCCTATTAATGAATAATATGCTTTGGGGTCCCATTTTAAAAATACAATTATTGGTTTTGCAAAAAAGAATAATACCAATGTAGTGCCTGTCCCTATTATAGTCATTAAAATAGCTGATTCCTTCATCACTTCAAAGCTTCCATACATATCATTTGTTGCATTTTTTTCTGATATCAACTTTGAAATTGCAACAGGTACTCCTGAAGCCATAGCTATAAAAAACATATATAGTGGATATGACATTTGATAATACCCTATCCCTTCATCTCCTATTAACATTATAAGTGGCCATCTAAAAAATAGTCCTAAAAATCTAGTTAATATTCCTGCCACTCCAAGAATTATACTTCCTTTTATTAATGATTGCTTCTTCATAAAACGCCTCCAAACTTACATGTTACTAATTAATTATTATTGTAAGTTTAGAGGTATTATGCCTTTTATTTTCATACAGTGATTAAATAATAAGTATTATTGCTCCATTTGTTTTCCTAAAAATGCTGCTGCTGTTTCAACTAGTTTTGTTTCAACTTCACCGAGCTCTACATCTTCTTTTGATATAATGATTACTGCACCAATTTCATCGCCCTCTGCTATAATTGGAGCTATAACTTGACTATTATAAGTTGTTTCATCATCGTCATTATGTAATGGTATTACTTCATTGTTAGTTTTATTTAGCAATACAGTCTTTCTTCCATCCATTATCTTTTCTAATTCACTACTTACTTTTCTTTCTACGTATTCCTTTTTAGGTGCTCCACTCACCGAAACAAATGCATCTTTATCAGCTATTAAGACAACGTGACCTATAACTTGTTGTAAACTATCACAATATTCTTTTGAAAAATTGGTAAGTTCTTCAATTGGTGAATATTTCTTTAGAATCACGCCACCATCTCTATCTGTAAAGATCTCTAGTGGATCTCCTTCTCTTATTCTTAAAGTTCTCCTTATTTCTTTTGGTATTACCACTCTTCCTAAATCATCAATTCTTCTAACAATTCCTGTTGCTTTCATTGGTTGTATAACCTCCTTTGAAACTCTATTAATTGGTTGCACTATTATTATTTGAATTTCTAGAAATTTTATACACTTATAGACAAATTTTATGTAAAATTTATTTTTCACATAATCAGGCTGTTCTAAAATAAAAAAATTATTTTAGAACAGCCTGATTATGTTTTTTATTAATTTAAAATTATTTATTGTCTAATCTTTAATATCATCCAATGGTAATTATAATTTATCCTCATAGGTTTTAACTTTTAAATCTGTTTTCCATTCCGCTATTTTAGAATTGAAAGTGTCTCCTTGTTTTTGTTGTAATAATGTTGATTTAATTTCATCTTTAACTTTATCTAATGTAGTTACTTCTGCATCTTTTAATCCCGTAGCTTTAATTATATGATATCCATATTGACTCTTTACTGGTTGTGAAACTTCTCCGTCTTTTAAGTTTTTAAATCCATCCATAAATTCAGTAACTAATTGTGTTGAATTATAGGCTACAAATCCTAAACTACCACCTTTATCCTTAGTTCCTGTATCTGTTGAATTCGCCTTAGCTAATGTTGCAAAATCAGCTCCAGCATCTATTTGTGTTTTCAATGAATTAGCCTTTTGCAATGATGCATCATAATCGATTGATCCATCACTTGCTTTTTCAGCAATTAAGATATGTGCTACATTTGCTCCAGCACCTACTGTATATTTAGTATCTTTATTTTCATCATAATATGTTTGAACGTCATCATCTGTAACTGTTATATCTTTCAACATATCTTCTTGAACTGCACTTGTTATAATTTGTGTCTTTAAAGATTCCTTAAGTTCATCCTCTGTAATACCATTTTGTTCTAAAATACTCTCAAATTGCCCTTCTTCAGGATATTGAGTCTTGTATTGATTTATTTGATCATCAATTTGTTTATTTATATCATCATCAGATGGTTTAAGATTTAATTCAGTAGCTTTTTTCAAAAGTATCTTTTCGGTTACCATATTATCTAATTGTTTTTGCTTCATTTGCTTTAATTGATCTTTAATTTTATCATTAGTTGCATAATCATCTCCATACTGTTGTTTTAACTGAGTATCATATTTACTCATTTCTTTATCAAAATCACCTTTTGTTATTTTTTCATCTCCAACAGTTGCAAGAACTATTTTTTGTATTGCCTCTGGTGTCTTCTCAATCATCTTGCATCCCATAGCTGATACTGCAATTGTTAAAACAGCTATTGTTGCAATAATTTTTTTTATTTTTTTCAAAATTTTCCCCTCGCTTATTCATAGATTTAAACATTAAAAAAAATAACCATTAAAACATATCATTTCTTTACATATATGATTATTTTTTGAAGATGTCTTACTGTAAAAAGTAATACTATTAGTATATCAATATTGTTTTTACAATTCAATTTTTTACACTATTTTATTTCTTTTACTTTTCTTTTATATCACATCTTTGTTACAACATTATGTCATTGAAAACTTCCTTTAAAAATTCTAATTTATTTTCTTTCTTTATATCTTTCAATTTGAATGAAAAATAAGGATTCGCTCCAAATTTTAATACAACACTCTTCTTATACTTATCCATTAAAGTTTTGAATATTTTCTTGTATTCACTTTCATTTTGTGCAAATTTAAATATTATTTCCTTAGGAGTTTCTTTTATCTCTTCTATAAAGATTGATTTAGCTCGACTCTTTATATATGCAATATCCATCAAGTTATACACTGGTTCTGGTATCTTAGAATATCTATCTTCTAATTCTTCCTTTATATCATTGTAATCATCTGCACCCTCAATTGCAGCTATCTTTTTATAAACCTCAATCTTTTGAATTTCATCATCTATATAGCTTTCTGATATAAATGCATCAATTTTTATATCTAATGTTGTTTCTATAGGTTCCTTTTGTATTTCTCCTTTAAGTAGCTTAACTGTATCTTCAAGCATTCTGCAGTATAAGTCATATCCTATTGATGCCATATGACCATGTTGAGATGAACCCATCATATTACCTGCCCCTCTGATTTCTAAGTCCCTCATAGCTATCTTAAAGCCAGAACCTAATTCAGTAAAATCTTTTAGTGCCTTAAGTCTTTTTTCTGCAACCTCTGTCAAAACTTTATCTTTAGTATATAAAAGATATGCATATGCAATTCTATTAGATCTACCAACTCTACCTCTTAATTGATAAAGTTGAGAAAGTCCCATCTTATCTGAATTATAGATTATTATTGTATTTACATTTTGAATATCCATTCCAGTCTCTATTATTGTTGTGCAAACTAATACGTTATATTCTTGAGACATAAAATCAAACATTTCTCTTTCAAGTTGTCTTTCTGCCATTTGTCCGTGGGCAATTCCAACCTTACTTTCTGGAACTAAGGCTTGCACATACTTAGCCATTCTTTCAATGTCTTCAACTCTATTATATACAAAATAAACCTGACCACCTCTACCTATTTCCCTAAGGATGGCATCTCTTATAAGCTGATCATTTTGTTCTACAACATATGTTTGAATAGGATATCTCTCTTCTGGTGGAGTTTCTATAACAGAAATATCTCTAACTCCACTTAGTGACATATGAAGTGTTCTAGGAATTGGTGTTGCACTTAAAGTCAAAACATCAACATTTTTCTTAATGTTTTTAATTTTTTCTTTTTGTTTTACTCCAAATCTTTGTTCTTCATCCACTACTAGCAATCCTAAATCTTTAAACTGTATGTCTTTTGATACTAACCTATGAGTACCTATTAAAATATCCAAATTGCCCTCTTTTGCTTTTTGTAAAATTTCCTTTTGTTGTTTTGCAGTTCTAAACCTACTAACCATATCTATTTTTATAGGAAAATCGGAGAATCTATTTCTTATATTTTTATAATGTTGTTCTGCTAAAATAGTAGTTGGAACTAATATTGCAACTTGTTTTCCATCCATAACAGCCTTAAACGAAGCTCTTAAAGCAACTTCAGTCTTCCCATATCCAACGTCCCCGCATAAAAGTCTATCCATTGGTTTATCCGATTCCATATCTAGCTTTATTTCCTCTATTGATGTCAATTGATCTGGAGTTTCTTCAAACGGGAACTCATCTTCAAATTGTTTTTGCCATTCAGTATCCTTAGGATATTTATGTCCTTTTACAGTACTTCTCATAGCATAAAGCTTAACTAAATCTTCAGCTATTTCATTAATTGATTTTCTTGCTTTTGCCTTTGCCTTTTGCCATTCAACACTTCCAAGCTTATTAACTTTTGGAAACTTGCCTTCACTTCCAATGTATTTTTGGATTAAATCAAGTTGATCTACTGGAACATATAATTTATCGCCTTTATCATACACAATGTCTAAATAATCTCTTTTATGTCCTCCAACATCGATTTGCTTAATTCCTTTATACACACCAATTCCGTGATTAGCATGAACTACATAATCTCCTGGTTTTAGTTCTGCAAAGCTCTTTATCTTAGAAATTCCTTTTTTCTTTGATTTGCTATTTTTGAGCTTCCTCTTTGCTTCACCAAATACTTCTCTATCTGATATTACACAAGCTTTGTAATCTGGATATTCAAAACCTTTTAATTGATTACCAAAAGTTATTACAACTTCACCATATTCAATTTTATCAACATTGTCTCTATAAATACTTTCTATTCCTCTATCTCTTAAAGTCCCTACTAAACGTTCTCCTCTAGCTCTTGTTCCCGATAATATTAATGTCTTATATTCAGCAGTTTTTTTTATTAATATATCATCAATTAATAAATCTAATTGTCCTTGATAGTTATTTAATGTCACTTGAAATATATCTATTACCAAAGATGGAGTAAGCCAATCAGTAGTCCTAGTTAGAGTTTCAAAAAAAACAACATTTTTATCTTCAAATGATTCTAGTACCTCTTCTTTATTAACTAATAAGTTCCCTTGCCCCGGGAATATATCTCCCCTTTGGGAAAAAGAAGTAAAATTCTCTTCGAATTCTAAATACGTAGATTCTAATTTTCCCTTACATCTTTGAACATTATCTACTATGAAAAAGTAATCTTTAAAATAATCAAAAAAACTTTCTGTTTCTTTAGTGAAATATGGCAAATAACTATCTATAGTTTCAAAAGATGATGTTTCCTCTAATGATTCTAGATTTTTGTTTAATATTTTTCTTAGCTTTTCTACTCTCTCAGTATCTTTATCACTTAAATTAATTTCATTAAACTCTTCTCTAAGCTTATCGCTTCCAAGTTTTATAGTTTCTTCAGATATTATTATTTCTTTTGCAGGAAAAATATCTAATTTTTTCACTTTTTCAATACTTCGCTGCGATTCTGTATTGAAGGTTCTAATAGATTCTATTTCATCACCAAAAAGTTCAACTCTATATGGATAAGTTGAACATGTTGGAAACACATCTAATATTCCGCCTCTTAATGAAAATTTGCCCTTACCATCTACCATTTCCACTCTTTCATAACCAGATTGAACTAATGTTTTTGATATTTCAGTAAGATTAATTTCATCTCCTTCTTTTAACTTCATACTATACTCTAAAAATAATTTATGTGGAGTGTATTTAGCTGCAAAAGCATCTATTGCAGTTACTATTATTTTCTTCTTATTATTTAATATTTCATTTATTACCTTTAATCTTTCCCATCTTAAATCCCCAGAAATAGCATCAATACTATAAAAAACCATTTCTTTTACCGGAAAATAGTATACTTCATTGGTATACAATATCAAATCTTCATAAAGGTTTTTTGCTTCCATATCACTTTGAGTGACAATTATCATAGATTTATCAATATTCTCAAAAATTCCATCTACAATATATCCTCTACCCGACTCAGATGCACCATATATCCCAATAGGATATTTTTTATTTTCAATACCTTGTATGATATTTTGAAATTCTATGCTGCTTTCCAAGGGCTCTAATAACCCTTTTAATCTCATCCCATGCACCTTCCTTAAATGTTTTTATTTACTTTAAATCCATTAAACTGATTCATAGCTGTTTTGACATCATTGTTTATTATGTCTCTAGTTGCCTTTGTTGATGCTTCTATTGTCTCACTTAAAACAACCACTTCTTCTTTTGTAAACTTTCCCAATACGTATTTAATCAAATCTCCATCAGGTTGTCCTACGCCTACTTTTATTCTTGAAAAAACATCACTACCAAGATGTGCTATAATGCTTTTTATTCCATTATGCCCACCTGCACTTCCTTTTTCTCTTATTCTTAGAGCTCCTACTTCTAAACTAATATCATCATATATAACTAAAATCTTATCATTATCAAGATTATAGAAGTCTACTACTGCTCTTACACTTTCTCCGCTTAAATTCATAAAAGTGGTTGGCTTTAAAAGCATAACCTTTTCGCCCTCAATAAAGCCTTCGCCATATATACCTTTAAATTTTTGCCTGTTTATTTGAATATTATACTCTTTTGCAATATTATCAATAACTTTAAATCCAATATTATGTCTTGTATCCTCATATTCCTTACCTGGATTTCCAAGACCTACTATTAAAAACATACAGTTTTCCTCCTTGAAAATTTTATCTATTTTTACTATTCTTATATTTTATAAATGTCACTATTAATTTTTGAAATACACTTTAATGTTTCATTTAGCCACCTCAAATTTATAGCCAACACCCCATACTGTTTCAATCTTCCATCGCTCGTCATTACTTAACTTCTCTCGCAGTCTCTTTATATGAACATCCACAGTTCTAGAATCTCCTGGATATTCATATCCCCAAACCTCACAAAGTAATTGTTTCCTTGTAAAAACTTTATTTTTATTATTTGCTAGATAATATAATAGTTCAAATTCTTTTGGTGGCATTTTCATTTCTTTTCCATTATATATTACTTTATAAGAAGTTGAATCTATTGATAAATTACTTAATTTTATTATTTCATTTTCAACATTTTCTGAGGAGTATCTTCTTAATACAGCTTTAACTCTAGCTAGTAATTCTTTAGGTTCAAAAGGCTTTACTATATAATCATCTGCACCAATTTCTAGAGCTAAAACTTTATCAAAAGTGTCTCCATTGGATGTAATGATTATAACAGGTGTTTCTTTTTGTTTTCTTATCCATTTTAAAATATCAATTCCATCTATATAAGGTATCATCACATCAAGCAAAACCATATCTGGATTATAGTCTAAATATAGTCTTTGTGCTTCTTTACCATTTAACGCTATTTTCGTACTGTATCCAGAACTTTTTAAATACATATCTATTACTTCACTAATGTTTTCATCATCATCTACAATCAAAACTTTGGTTGTAACTCCATCCACTTCTTCCCCTCCTCCTTGATTAAACTTAATATAACATACATAAATTTTTTTATAGTAAACAAAGAAATATGATTAATACTTGCCATAGTAAACATTTCAAGAATGTCTCACTTAACAAGTATTAATTATATTTCAATTAAAATTTAGAATATAATTCTATTATAACCTTAATATTTACTAATGCAGTATGACGCAAGATAGATTAGTATACTGACTTGTTATTTATTTTAATATGCCTAATAAAAATAGAATGTATATTTGCCAAAATTTTTCGGTTCTTTAAAACAAATATACATCCTGTTTTTCTTTTTATTAACTTAAGAAGCTTTCAAATTGTTGATATTCAAATAACTTACTTATTGGCTCATTATCATAAATTCTCTTTATTGCTTCTGCAAATAAAGGAGCAACTGAAATTGATCTAATCTTATAATTGTTGTTATCCTCCTTTAGAGGAATTGTATTTAACATTACTAATTCTTCAATTGCTGAATTATTTATTCGCTCCATTGCTGGCCCTGATAATACTCCATGAGTACAACAAGCATAGATATTTTTAGCACCTAATTCTTTAAGCGCATTTGCTGCATTTGCAATAGTTCCAGCAGTGTCTATCATATCATCGATTAATATACATCTTTTTCCCTTAATATCACCTATAATGTTCATTATCTCTGAAACATTAGCCTTTGGTCTTCGTTTATCTATAATTGCTATTGGTGCATGTAAATTATCTGCAAATCTTCTTGCTCTAGTAACACTACCCAAATCTGGCGAAACAACAACAACATCATCTTGATCTATTAATCCTTTTGATATAAAATGTTCTGCAAGTATCGGTGCTCCAAGTAGATGATCAACAGGAATATTGAAGTATCCTTGAATTTGTGATGCATGCAAATCCATAGTCAAAACTCTATTTGCTCCTGCTGCTGTTATTAAATCTGCAACCAATTTTGCAGTTATTGGATCTCTAGCTTTAACTTTTCTATCTTGTCTTGCATATCCATAATATGGTATAACCGCTATAATTCTACCTGCTGATGCTCTCTTGAATGCATCAATCATAATCAATAGTTCCATTAAATTATTATTAACAGGCGAAGAAGTAGATTGTACTATGAATACGTCATTTCCTCTAACAGTTTCATTAATATCTACAGATATTTCTCCATCGCTAAAAGTTGAAACTTTAGATTTTCCTACTGGAATCCCTAATATGTCTGCTATTTCTTGTACTAATTGCGAGTGTGAATTTCCAGTAAATACCTTTATATTTCTTCCATGAGTTATCATAATTAAGAAGACCTCCTTAAAACTTTTGGCTAATTTATAATTAACATTTTATTTTTCTAATCCTTTTTTTTTGACCCACCCACTAATATTTCTTTGTTTAGCTCTTGCAACTGCAAGATCACCTTCATTTACCTCTGATGTAATAGTAGATCCCGCTGCAATATATGTATTATCGTGAACTGTAACAGGTGATACTAAATTAGTATTACAACCTATGAAGCTATTGTCTCCAATAATAGTCTTATATTTATTTTTACCATCATAATTTACAACTACTGTACCACATCCAAAATTACATTCTGACCCAACCTCAGCATCCCCTATATAAGTTAAATGAGATACCTTGGTTCCATCCCCAATAGTTGATTTCTTTATTTCTACAAAATCTCCTATTCTAGCATGTTTGCCTATTATAGTTTCAGGCCTGATATATGCAAAAGGTCCAACCGTTGTATTATCTCCAATATTACTATTTAATATAACTGAAGATTGAATATCTACTTCATCTCCAATAATACTATCTGAAATTCTTGAATTTTGATAAAGTAAACAATTATTACCTATCTTTGTGTTACCTTCTAAAATATTGTTAGGATATATTATTGTATCCTTTCCTATTTCAACATCAATTCCTATATATGTTGTTCTAGGATCAATTAATGTAACTCCATTTTCCATATGCTTAAGATTTATTCTATTTTTAAGTATTTCTTCTGCTTCTGCTAGTTGAACTCTTGAATTTACTCCAATAGTTTCTTCATATTCTGTTATAACTGCTCCTACTCTTTTACCTTCAGATTTTAATATTTCTATAACATCTGTAAGATAATACTCACCTTGATTATTATTGTTATTTATTTTATCTAAAGCACTGACTAATAACTCAACATCAAAGCAGTAAATTGCAGTATTCATTTCATTAATTTTAAGTTCTTCTTCATTACAATCTTTATGCTCAACTATTTTTAAAACTTGGTTATTTTCACCTCTTACAATTCTGCCATAGCCAGTTGGATCCTCCACAATTGAAGTTAAAATAGTAGCTGAATTTTTATTTTCAATATGATCATTGAATAATCTTTCAATTGTTGATTGCTTTATTAAAGGAGTATCCCCTGCAAAAATTGCAACTACTCCTTTCTTATCATTTAAAAATCTCTCAGCACACTTAACAGCATGACCTGTACCTAATTGTTCAGCTTGTAGTGAATAAGATACTTTTTTATCTAATGTTCTTTCTTTTACAAGCTCAGCACCCTTACCTATAATTACATCTATATCATCAATTCCTGAATTTCTTATTGAGTCTATAACATGCTTTAACATTTCTTTACCACATACTTTATGCAATACTTTGGGTAAATCTGACTTTATTCTCTTCCCTTGACCAGCTGCTAAAACTAGTGCACATTTATACATTATATATAACACCCCATTTATAAATTTAGGCATCTACGAAAATCTACTTCACGCTTTTTTTATCTGTGAAATGATCTTGGTTGCGCTTAGCGCTTTTTTATCTGTGTATATTTTTTAAGTATGCCTTATATTAACACGATTAATTCCATTAATAACTCATTAAATATTCATATTAATTCAATTTAATTATATTTGAAAGCCACTTTTATTTCAACCCATCTAAACTTTAATATTCCCTTTAAAAATTTATTTCATGAAATAAGAGGAAGTCATAAAAACTTCCTCTTATTCATTAAACTCATTACCCTTCTACAACGTCTTCTGAAATAGCTTTTTCGTAAGCTTCTAAAATTGCAGTTTGAATTTTTTCTCTTGCTTCTGTATTTATTGGGTGAGCTATATCCTTAAATTCTCCATCCGGTGTTTTTCTACTAGGCATAGCAATAAATAAACCCATTTGTCCCTCTATAACTTTGATATCATGAACTACAAATTCATTATCAAACGTGACAGAAACTATTCCTTTCATTTTACCTTCTGATGTAATCTTTCTAATTCTAACATCTGTAATTTTCATTTTATTCCACCCCTCCCAGTTGCTTAAAAAATATTTAATATTTATATAATTTCTTCACAAATTTCTAAATTCCTTTTTTATATTTGATAAATCCTTATAAAACTTATTTTTTGTGTAAGTTTACGCATATAAAATACTGCAGATAAGAGATTGTCCGATTTTACTTAAGAAAATATTTTTGAAGGTTGTATTCCTATAATCGCCGATTTATCTACTGCTTTTAATTCAACGATAGAAACGTATTCATCAACTAATTTCTTTTCAATTTGCTTATTATCTATTAATACTCCGATTCCTACCAACTCACTATCAAATTCCTTTAGTAGAGCTTTAATTCCAACAGCAGTTCCTCCACCCTTCATAAAGTCATCAATAAATATACATTTACTAGATAATTGCATTGATTTTTTTGATAATGCCATTTGTTGTAACCTTCCATTACTACCCGAAACATAATTTATAGTAACTGTTGGTCCTTCTGTTGCTTGGCTACCTCTTCTTGCAATAACTAATTGTACACCTAAATTTCTAGCTACTTCATAAGCTAGTGGAATTCCCTTAGTTTCTACAGTTATTACGTAATCAATATCTTTTCCTTTAAAACATGATGAAAGCATAACTCCAGCTTTACTTATTATTTTAGGATTGTACATTAGATCGGTCATATATATTATGTTTCCAGGAATAACTCTCCCATCATCACTTAATTGCTTACATAATTCTAGTGCAAAAGCTCTCTTTTTTTCTTCACCACTTTGTGGAATGTATTTTATTCCCCCTGCTACTCCAGCAATTGTTTCTATTTTACCCATTTCAAGTCTTTCTAAAACTTCACGAACTACTACTATATCTTCACTTATAGTAGATTTTGCTGCATTTAATAATTCTGAAAAATTATTCAATCCTAAGATTTTATTAGGATTTTCTAATAATATTTTGGTTATGGCAACTACTCTTTTATTTCTTGTAAATTTCTCCATTTTAATCACCTACACGAATTTTTTTATATTAAATCGCTTTAATATTCATATTTTATGCTAAATTTAAGTTAATATCAATATTTTTAGTTGTAAATGTTAATGTATATATTTCTAATTTGTTCATAAATATTATAAATTTTCATAAAATATTATGTATTTGTTTTTTTCTATGGTTGATTTTCAGAAAAATGTATATAATTATAGTTAAAGTATAAAACCAAAAATTTTAATTAAAATTCAAAGAATATACAATAAGATTTTAGTTTTATTAATTAAAAAGGAGTTGATCATTTGTCTTTCGATTTTATAAAGGATAAAGATAAGAAAATTCATTTCATTGGTATAGGTGGAATTAGTATGAGTGGACTTGCTGCTGTTTTATTAAATAGTGGTTTCAAGGTATCAGGCTCAGATTTCAAAAATTCTCCGATTGTTGAGAAATTAAAAGCTTCAGGTGCTGAAATTTACATAGGTCATAAAAGAGAAAATATTAAAAATGTAGATTTAGTGGTTTATACCGCTGCAATACCTTCTGATAATCCTGAACTTTTAGAATCTGAAGAAAAAAATATTTCATTAATGGACAGAGCTGAATTCTTAGGTGAAATTATGAAAGGTCATAAATATAATGTAGCAATATCAGGTACTCATGGAAAAACTACATGTACATCTATGCTTTCTCATGTTACACTTGCTGGTAATTTAGACCCAACTATTTTAGTAGGCGGAGAATTAGATATAATTGGTGGAAACTTTAGAATAGGTAATAGTGAATATTTTTTAACTGAAGCTTGTGAATATAAACGTTCATTTTTAAAATTCTTTCCTTACGTAGGAATAATATTAAACATTGATGCAGATCACTTAGATTGCTATAAAGATATAGACGAAATTGCTGATACCTTCTTAAAATTCTCTAAACTAATTCCTGATGATGGCTATCTTGTTGGATATTCTGATGATTTTAGAGTTAAAGAAATTCTATCAAAAGCAACTTGCAATACTTTAAGTTATGGTTTTGATGAAACTGCAAATGTAACTGCTAAAAACATTGTCTTCAATAAGGATGGTTGTGCTACTTTTGATGTATATAAAGACAATAAAAATTTATTTTCTCTTACTTTAACTGTCCCAGGTAAGCATAGTATCTTAAATGCTCTTGCTTCAATCTGTGTTTCGCTTATATTTAATATTTCTAGTGACAATATAATTGAAGGATTATCTAAATGTAAGGGTGCTCATAAGAGATTTGAGTATAAGGGTGAATTGAACGGAATTACTGTAATAGATGATTATGCTCATCATCCTACAGAAATTAAAGCTACTTTAAGTACTGCAAAGCAAATTGACCACAATAAAACTTATTGTATCTTCCAACCCCATACTTATACTAGAACGAAAGCTTTATTTGATGAATTCACAGAATGTTTTAGTGACACCGATGAACTAATATTAATGGATATTTATGCTGCTCGTGAAAAAAATACTGGACTTGTGTCTTCTGATGAACTTGGAGATGCAATAAGGAACAAAGGTATAAAATGTACTAATGTTCATTCCCATGATGAAGCATTAGCTTATGTAAAATCAAATCTCACTTCTGGTGATTTATTATTAACAGTAGGTGCTGGTGATGTAGTTATTGTTGGAGAAAAATATTTAGAAGCTTAACCATAAGCTGTTTTAATAATTTGGCTAAACAACTTAGGAGGAATACTTATGAAAATAGCAGTAATTTCAGATATTCATGCTAATATCTATGCCCTTATGAATGTTTTAGAAGATATTGATGATGAAAAAGTTGATACAATTATTTGCTTAGGAGATTTAATTGGATATGGACCTCATCCTAATGAAGTTATTTCACTTATTAGAAGAAGACATATTCTTTGCATAAAAGGCAATTATGATAACTCAGTTGTTGACAATGAATATTCTTATATAAGAGAAACTCCTATTAATAGTTTCTCTCTTCCTTGGACAGTTAATGAATTACGAAATGAAAACAGAACTTTTCTTTATAATTTGCCTTCAACATTAACTTTAAATATTGCAGATAAAAGTCTATTGTTTGTCCATGGAAGTCCTAATAAAATTAATGAATATCTTTTAAAAGATGCAGATAATACTCTTGAGACCATGAATTCTATTAATGAAAATATCTTAGTTTGTGCACATACTCATATACCTGGAATAAAAGAATTTGGTAATAAAGTATATATAAATTGTGGTAGTATTGGTAAACCTAAGATTGGTCGTCCAAACATCACTTATTGCATTTTAAATATTAATAATGAAGAGGAACTGAAGGTTCAAATAAAAGAAATTCCTTATGCATTTGAAAGAATCGTTAAAGATATGAATTTACTAGGCTTTCCTCAAGAATTAATCTACAGTTTTGAGAGTGGACTAGAGTAGACATGCCCCTTTAGAGACTACTTAAGTTGCATTAGACAAGAAAGTATTATAAAATCTAGTTAGTATTAAACCTAATAGAATATTGCATTAGGCATATTAAAAGAAATAACAAGCCAGTATGCTAGTTCATTTTCTTTTATATGCCTTGTCTTTTGAAACGAAAAATTTTTTTCATTTTTCACTATAATATTATTTATAAAATGGAGGTCATATAATATGGCAAAATCAGTTTTAATTCGAAGGCTTTATAGAAATACTGATGATCTTTTATCAAAGGAAATAACAATATCCGGTTGGATAAGAACTTTAAGAGCCTCTAATGCTTTTGGATTTATAGAAGTTAATGATGGTTCTTTCTTTAAAAATATCCAAGTAGTTTTTGATGATAAATTAAGCAATTTTAAAGAAATATCAAAATTACCTATCAATTCCTCAATTTCAATTGTAGGTATGTTAGTTGCTACACCTGATGCAAAACAACCTTTTGAAATTCAAGCAAAAGAAGTTATTATTGAAGGAATGTCAAACTCTGATTATCCCCTTCAAAAGAAAAGACATACTTTTGAGTATTTGAGAACAATAGCTCATTTAAGACCTAGAACTAATGCTTTTTCAGCAACTTTTAGGGTACGTTCTGTTGCAGCTTATGCTATACATAAATTCTTTCAAGAGCAAAACTTTGTATATACACACACTCCTATAATAACTGGTAGTGACTGTGAAGGTGCTGGAGAAATGTTTAGAGTAACAACCCTTGATCCTAAATCACCTGAACTAAATAAAGATGGAAGCATAGATTATAGCAAAGATTTCTTTGGTAAAGAAACTAACCTTACTGTTTCTGGTCAATTAAATGGTGAATGCTTTGCTTTAGCTTTTAGAAACATCTATACCTTTGGACCAACTTTTAGAGCTGAAAATTCTAATACAACAAGACATGCAGCTGAATTCTGGATGATTGAACCTGAAATTGCCTTTGCAGATTTACAAGATGATATGGAACTTGCTGAAAGCATGCTTAAGTATGTAATTAAATATGTTATGGATGAATGTCCTGAAGAGCTAGAATTTTTCAACCAATTTGTTGATAAAGCCTTATTAGAAAGATTAAATCATGTAGTTTCATCAGACTTCGCTAGAGTTACTTACACAGAAGCTGTTGAAATCTTACAAAAATGTGGTAAAAAATTTGATTATCATGTATCTTGGGGTATTGATTTGCAAACAGAACATGAAAGATATCTTACTGAAGATTACTTTAAGAAGCCTCTTTTTGTAACAGATTATCCTAAAGAAATAAAAGCATTCTATATGAGAATGAATGATGATAACAAAACAGTTGCAGCTACTGACCTTTTAGTACCAGGAATTGGCGAAATAATAGGTGGTAGCCAAAGAGAAGAAAGATTAGATGTCTTAAAGGGCAGAATGGCCGAATTAGGATTAAACGAAGAAGACTACTGGTGGTACTTAGAATTAAGAAAATACGGAGAAACTAAACATGCAGGCTTTGGTTTAGGCTTTGAAAGATTAATCATGTATATAACAGGCATGACAAATATTAGAGACGTAATACCATTCCCTAGAACTCCAGGAACTAGTGAGTTCTAATATTTTAATATCGAATAGCTACTAATCTCTTATATATATAGTCATTTTAATATTATTAGGAGTAAAAAAGAGGGTAAAATTTAAATTTTACTACTCTTTTTTTTATATATTATATTAAGGTACATATTTTTTATTTTTAACTTTTATAAATTAAAGTGTACTATATGTAGTTATATATAACCTTTATATATATAGCCATTTTTTAGTACAGTATACATTACTTTTTTATCAGTACTGATGTGTACTATCTGCACTGATATGTCTTTATATTTAAATATATATGTCTACCTTGTTTATTTTTTTAATATCAAATTTTAGAATACTGTTTTAAATATAGAAAAACAGCGTTTCCATTCCTACTAAAAGATAATTAACGAATCAAATTTTTCTAATATTTATTTTTAATCTCTATTTACGCTTTGTAAAAGAAGACTATTACGGACTTAAGTATTCCTGACAACTTGACATGACCTGAACTTGTCCGCTATATTAGAATATATTGGGAAAACTATTTATTTATAAGCATATATGTAAACTTTTATTTTTATACAAAGGAGGTAAAACTGGTTTTTGTAGCAATATTGAGAATAGAAAACTACTAAATGTTTATAATATAAATATAAAGTATTCTATGTCGCAAAGACACATAGTGAAAGTCGGGCATGGGTTAAAATATTTTATGTTTTAGGGATAGCTAACAGCTTTAATCTTGTTGTACTTTATAATCAATTGATTATAAAGGCTTACCTTGATTGGTATACGAGATTTTAATACAGAAGTATTAACCTTAGTAGTTGAATCCTGTGATGCTACCGTCTTACTTAATGGATAAGATGAAAAATTGTAATAAATGTTATATAGTATCGTTTGTTACGCTTTTAGAAACCAGGTGAATAGCTAACATGACAATACGACATTTAAAAATATTTACAACAGTATACGCTGAACGAAATATGACTACTGCCGCATATAAATTATTTATGACACAGCCTTCTATAAGCCAAGCAATTAAAGAGCTTGAAAGTTATTATAGAGTTATTCTTTTTGAACGGTTATCTAAAAAATTATATGTTACTGAAGCTGGAGAAAAACTATATCAATATGCCATACATATCATAAAGCTTTTGGATGATATAGAAGATAATCTTAAGGAAAATTCACTTCAGAAAAAACTTATAATAGGAGCTAATTATACCGTTGGTGCTCTCTTAATACATAAATATATAGAAAAATTCAAGAACTTATATCCAAATTCCGAAGTCATGTTAAAGATAAATAACTCCTCTATTCTTATAGAAATGCTTAAGAAAAATGAACTGGATATTGCCCTTATTGAAGACATAGAAAATGAATCTGACTTGGTAAAAGATGCTTTTTATGATGACCATATTATGATTATTGCAAATAAAGAACATCTCTTGTTTACAAAAAAGGAGGTCACTGCAAATGATCTCATTAATGAACGTCTTTTGTTAAGGGAAAAGGGCTCTGGTGTCAGAAATTTATTCGAGTCAAAAATGAATAAGCTTGGATTATCTATTGATCCCTATTGGGAAAGCACAAGTACAACAGCTTTAATTAATGCAGTAAAAAATAATATTGGAATAGCAGTATTACCTTTTCAATTAATTCAAGAGCATATTGTTTCTGGTTCTTTAAAAGAACTCAAAATAAAAGATATGAACTTTAACAGAAAACTAATTATTGTATATCATAAGAATAAGTTCTTAACAAGTACTATGAAGGATTTTATAAAAATATGTCATGAGTAATAAATATAAAGTCCTTGCAGATTTCAAACACAAAATTTGTATCCTAGAAATCTACAAGGACTTTTTTTAATTTCTTTTATAAATTTTCAAATCAATAATAATATTTATGATTTACACAGCGAGCATAACAGATGTAGCCTTGATTATAGCTTTTGCTTTAACACCAGCTGCAATGCCAAGTTCTTTTACTGCTGCTATTGAAATAGTAGATGTAATATTAGTTCCACCATTAACCTTTAAAGTTACAGTTGCATTTACTGCACCTTCTTTAACATCTACGATTTCACCTGCAATTTGATTTCTTGCACTAATTTTTAAATCTCCAGTAGCAATCATTACCTCTGTAGCCTTAATAATTGCAGTTGCACCTTTACTTGGAACAAGTTCTAATTCCTTTACTGCTGACATAGAAACAGTAGCAGCAACTGTATTACCACCATCTAGTTTTAAAGTAACAATTGCATTTACTTCCCCTTCTTGAATAGATTCGATTTTACCTACTAATTGATTTCTTGCACTTATACCCATTTTTTCCTCCATTCCGCTACCATAAGCAGCACATACATTAATATTATTTTACTTTTACATCTTTATATACCTTGGCAAAATATGTATTTACCTTCACTCTTATAATGTTATGTAACGAACTTTTTATTAACATGTTCTTTATGTCTAAATCATAGCATCTCCTCTATAATATGTCTAATTGTATAATCTTATATTTATCATAGGTAAATACCTATAATTTATGTTTAAAGCAATTATTCATAAAATAAAGAATGGTTTCCTAATAAAATCACCATAGATAATTTTTCCTTCTTCTTCTGTTAATAGAATTCCTCATATATATAAGAGCTATAATGCGAATTAATGATTCTACAATTTTGTAACACTAATTTCATAATTTTACA
>Ga0183100_1000728_pt1 | contig 21869 bp, 17 predicted proteins | sample Biomet2_FD_127789 | JGI IMG/M metagenome (GOLD analysis project Ga0183100, IMG submission 127789) | Microbial communities from bioreactor (seeded with anoxic lake sediment) at LBNL, California, USA - Biofuel metagenome 2 | ecosystem: Engineered > Bioreactor > Anaerobic > Unclassified ...
AATAAAAAAGCGGATTACCCATAAAGGCAAAAAGATGTCCAAATCTACGGAAAAAAATAAATTGCACATACTATTTTAATGTACTTATTATTATGTAGGGGGCTCAAACATTGGATTTTTATACCGCCGTTGTCGTCATTACGTCGTTCTCCATGATCATGGCTTGCATTTCCGTGTGGGAAAACGGCTTTTTGGGACGGACGAAAAAAATCATGTTTTGCCTGGTCTTCGGATTACTAGCGGTGCTGAATATCGCCGAATGGACTTTCGTTCACCTCGAGTCCTACCCCGCAAACTTTATTCCGTTCCGAATCACTGCTAAATTTATCGAATTAACCCTAACCCCAATTGTTTCGGTTATTGTGGTCTTGGCTCTGGGAAAACCCAAAACTCTTCGTTGGGGTTTGATTCCCTCAATTCTTAACCTCGTCCTTCAAGTTGTTTCCCTTTTCACCGGTTGCGTCTTTTCGATCGGACCGGACGGATCTTACATTTATGGTTTTCTTTTCTATGGTTACGTAGCTCTCTACTCCCTTGGGATTATTTATCTCTTTGTCTACATTTATCTCTTCAGTCGCCGCTTCCAGCATCACGGTTTCGTCTATCTTATTGGATCGGTTACCATGGTGGTTTTCGCCGTGACGCTCCAAACACTCCAACCGGAACTTCACCTCGACTGGGTCTGCATCTCCATCGGCATGATCCTCTTCTATGTCTACTACGATAGCCTCGTTAACCAAGTGGACGCCCTGACGGGTTTGCTCAATCGTCGAAGCTTCGATGTTCGCAAGGCCTCGCTCCATGAACCGGCCGTGATCGTTTTCCTCGACGTCGATTATTTCAAAGAGGTCAATGACGATTTCGGCCATCGGTTTGGGGACATCTGCCTCTCGGTCATTACCGATGAGGTTAAAAAAGTCTATGGCCGCTATGGCGAATGCTACCGCTTTGGCGGGGATGAGTTCTGCGTCCTGATGACAAAGAATCTTGATCGCGTCGAAGAGCTCAATAATCTATTTGTCAGTCAGCTGAACCAAGCCCAGTTAACGGAAGGGCGGTTGCCTCGTGTTTCCTTTGGGTGCGCCCTCTTTGATCCCAGCAAAGAAAACATTGACGAAGCGCTCGACCGTGCCGATGGACTCATGTATCAGAGAAAACGCGAAAAAAGAGCGGTGATGGTCGTCATAGAACCCAAAAAAGAAGCAGCGGTTGCACCCGAAAAACGGTGAAGTTTTCTAATCGCATTTCTAGCAAGCAAAGCAAAAGTTGCCTACTTTTTATTTGGTAAAATGACGTTTTGTAATAAAAACGAAGTTAGTTAAGAATTAATAACCGAAAAGTACTTAGTCATGACCTCGGGGGTTTCAAGGCAGCCATCGCCAAACCAATAGACAATCAGAACCACAAAGCTCTCAATGGCTTGCTCGACCTGGAGTTCTTTAGGAAGGTCCTTACGGGGAAGGAGGCCCGTCTCAACGGCCTTGACCGAGAGGGGACGGAGTTTGGAACGAAGATCACGAAGAAAGATATCGCGGCCCGAACTTTGAAGAATCACGGAGATTAAATCCTTCTCGTCGTGAAGGTGATAGAGGATGTGGGTGATGAAGTGTCCATAATCCAAAAGCGAGGTTTTGGAAAAGTCATGGGTCCCCTCTTCTTCGAGGGTGTGGGAGAAGACGTGATTGAAGATATCCTTGCCGACGGAGTCTAACACGTCGTCAAGAGACTTAAAGTGGGCGTAAAAGGTGGAACGGGAAACGCCGGAAGCCGAAAGAACGTCTCCGATCGAAAGGGAGCCGTAATCCTGATGTGCTAAGCAAAGGGCGAGGCCGTTATAGATGGCCATTTTGGTTTTGGTGATTCGTTTATCCATGGTAATTCCGAATGATTGTCCGCTTTCTCATATAAAATAAAACACAATGTTTGGTATTTTTCAATTTTATCAAACAAATATGTCATTAATGTTCTTTTATTTCTTGGTATTTGGTAATGTTGTCTCATGCAACGAACCATCCCTTGGGATCTAAAGGAAGCCTACGCGAAAAAAGCCTGGCAAAAGAGGATCGTTTTGGTTTGTGGGTTGGTAGCTGTTCTCGTAGCTTTTGTACTTTCCCTCATGGTTGGCAGTTCCTGGCTTTCGATCCCCGAGAGTTTCCTCGCTTTATTCGGACAAGGAACCTCCACAAGCGTTCGGATCGTTCAGGCCATCCGTTTGCCTCGTGCTTTAGCGGCCCTTCTCGCGGGAGCGGGGCTCGCCCTCGCCGGTCTCATCATGCAATCGACTCTCGGCAACATCATGGCGTCCCCCAGCGTCCTTGGGGTTTCAAATGCGGCCGTCTTTGGGGCCAACGTTTCCATCATTGCCTTCGCCGGAGGTTTTCTCTCGACCGGCCACAACATCGAAAACTATGGGACGAATGCCAACCCGTTCGCCACCTCGGCCATCGCCTTTGTCTTTGCTCTTCTGTCCGTCATGCTGATTTTGGGCCTTTGCCGTCTTCGGTCGTTTTCACCTAACACAGTAATTCTTGCCGGACTCGCCCTTGGGGCGGTCTGGACGGCCGGCACAACCATACTTCAGTTCTACGCAACCGACGTTGGCTTGAGCGCGGCCGTTATCTGGTCCTTCGGCGATCTCGGACGGGCTTCTTTTACCACAGATGCCATCGTGTGCGCAGTCGTGGCGGCCTCTGGCGTGTTCTTTTATCTCTTCCGTTATAAGTACAACGCCCTTCTCGGCGGCGGCGATGTGGCTTCTTCGGTCGGCGTGAAGGTAGACCGTCTCCGCTTCGTTTCGCTTCTTATCGCCTCGCTCCTCACCGCGGTCTGCGTTTCCTTCTATGGCATCATCGGCTTCGTGGGGCTCATCTGCCCACACACCATGAGGAAGATAATCGGCAACGACCATCGTTTCCTGATTCCCGGATCTCTAATTGCGGGTTCATTTTTGCTCCTCGTAGCGGATATCCTCTCGCGAGTAATCGCGAACGGTTCAGCATTGCCGGTGGGGGCTATTACCGCTCTACTAGGCGCTCCCTTCTTTCTCTATCTAATCTTCGCCAGACAGGGAGAAAGACCATGATCGAGATCAAGAATCTTTCAGCCGGTTATAGCAAACGTGACGATGGTGTTCTCCATGACGTTTCTTTGGCCATCGCCAATGGGCAGATTGGTGTATTGCTTGGCCCTAACGGTTCTGGCAAATCTACGCTCCTCAAAACCGTGGCGGGCTTGCTTAAGCCAAAGACGGGCGAGATCGTCATTGATGACCTATCGATCCGCAAGGCCTCGAAGAAAGAATGGTCACGTCAGGTGGCCTATGTCCCACAGGGGCTGTCTTATGCCCCGTTAAGCGTCTATGACACCATTCTTCTAGGCCGTTTGCCTTTCTTCACGTTCACCCCAAGCAAACTAGATCACGAAAAGACGACGGAAGTGATCAAGGATCTTGGCTTAGAATCCTTGGCCCTCAAGAACGTTCAGGAACTGTCAGGAGGCGAGCAGCAAAAAGTCGCCATCGCTCGGGCCCTTAACCAAGAGCCCACAGTCTTGCTCTTCGATGAGCCCACCAGCAACCTTGATCTCCGAAACGAATTGCAGATTGTCAAAGAGGCCAAACGCCTGGCCAAGACCAAGAACCTGACTATTCTCATAGCCATCCATGATCTCAACATCGCCCTGATCCTCGGAGACCACTTCTTCTTCCTGAAAGAAGGACGTCTCATTGCTGAGGGCAATAAAGAAAGCGTTAATGCCTCTTCAGTCAAAGAGACATTCGGAGTCGATACCAAAGTAATCAAGGCAGCAAATGAGGCCTACATCGTCTATGACCAGGAGGATAAAAAAGATGAAAACAAAGACTAGTCTGCTGATTCTCTTAGGCGCACTGACTCTTGCCTCATGTGGCAATGGATCGTCGGGAACGGAAGATGAACCCATCACCATCACTGATATGATTTCTCGTTCGATTGAAATCAAACCCGGATCTTATAAACGGGTCGTTTGCATCGGGGCCGGTGCTCTTCGTTTGTATTCTTACATCGGGGACGTGAACCTTCTTGCCGGAGTAGAGGATGTTGATAACGAAAGCCTTTCAAGTCGTCCCAAGATGTTTGATGGGACCGCGCGTCCTTACGTGATGGCTAATCGCGATCTCTTTAAGACATTGCCATCCTGTGGAGTCGGCGGACCGAACGCTCAGACGGCAGAAGAAGAAAAGATCCTGTCCTGCAACCCGGATATCGTCATCAGCGAGTACGAGGACGTCACGAAGGCCGATGCCCTCCAGAGTAAACTCGGCGTTCCCGTGGTGACAACCAGTTATGGCTCAAAAGGTGTCTTCGACGAACGAGCCGTGACAAGCCTTCAAATGCTTGGCCAAGTTTTTTCTAAAGAAACCAAAGCCGCAGGCCTTGCCTCTTTTATCGAAGGCGAGCGAGAAAATATCAGTAACCGCACAAAAGACGTCCTAACGGAAAACCAACCAGGAACCTACATCTGCGGATTGGGCAACTGGGGCACCACCAACCAATACGCGACGGCCCAAAACTACGAGCCCTTTAACGTCGCCCACATTCGGAACGTCGTAACAGATCTGCCCACCAACGGGGTTCAGACGATCGACGAAGAAAAGTTCGTATCGCTCGGCAGCACGATGGACGTTATGGTAATCGATGCGGCAGCGGTGAAGAATATCAAACCGACCTTCTCAACGGACAAGTTCAGTACCTGCAAAGCTTGGAATGAAGGCCAAGTATACCTTCAGATGGCCTATAACGCCTACTACACCAACCTCGAGATTGCCTTAGCAAATACCTGGTACTGCGCCAAGGCGGTTTATCCAAGTCTCTTTAGTGACATTGATATCGACACGAAGACCAACCAAATCACAACGGCCTTTTTGGGCCAAGAGTTGGCGAATGCCATCAAGGAGTACCCCAACTCTTACGGCGGCTATCAGCAAATCAACACGGAGGCCTTCTTCGCTTAATTGTTATGGGTAATCAAGGGATCAAAGATTTCTTCGATGGGTTAGCCCCTCATTGGGACGCCAACGAAGACACAAGCGACGAGAAAATCCTTTCTTTGCTAAAAAGAATAGGTATCAAGAAGGGCGATGCGGTTTTGGACGTGGCCTGCGGAACCGGCCGCATCACAGGTCTGCTTCATGATTTAAGCGGCGCAGACGTTCTCGGAGTGGACATCTCAGATCAGATGATCGCCGTCGCAAATAAGAAATACGAAGACAAACCGTGGGCCCACTTCAAATGCGCGGATTTTTGTGCGATGAGGGGCGAAAAGAAATACGATGTCATCGTTCTCTATAACGCTTACCCACATTTCTTAAAACCAGAAGAACTGAAGAACGCTTTTTCGCGCTGCCTCAAACAAGGGGGCCTCTTTGCCATCGTCCACTCGATGGGCCGAGAACAACTCAGTCGCCACCACGAAGGAGTGTCTTCCTCCGTTTCTCGGAACCTCGATAAAGTTTCCGTTGAAGCGAAACGTTTTTTATCGGATTTCTCAATCATTCTGGCAGAAGAAGACGAAAGCCATTACCTAATCGTGGGCGAGAATGAAAAATGATTCCTTTCGGCGGTTCAAGAACCGAAACCGGCGGCAACCTTGGTTCCGAAGGAAAAAATAGGAATCTTTAGTTGCCATTCACAACAAGGATAAAAAGTCGGTCGAATGAATTCGGTCGGAATCAATGTCCAAATAAAAACCCCACTTTGTAAAAACCAATACAGTCCTGTTGGGTACATTAACCAAAAGCCAGAGGGATTTTGTTTTTTTCCCAATAAACAAAACGTTTTGAATGGACAAGGAATCATTTTGCAGCGTCGACCAAGCAACCATTTTCCATTTCCGTATTGAAAAATCAAATACCCTAGCGCCATTCAAGAAGTTTTTCATTTCCAAGAAGGGTCCATAAACCGTGCTTCTTGTAAAGAAAAACGGGGAGCTTTCACCTGATAAAAGCAGGGCTTCCGTAGGGTCTATTTTCCCATTATTCAAATGAAAGTTACTATTTTCTAAGCAATATTTACGGAGGTTAAAATGATCGCTTTCTGAAAGCGAAATTGGTTCCCCAATATTGTCGCCTCCGTAACTCATTAATCTATTCTTCGTTTCCTTGATAGTCCAAAACTAGGCTGGATATCATATCCGAGAACTCTTTGTAATCGTGGACACCGTCAAACATCTTTTCCATTTCAACCAGACCGCCAAAAGCATAGCAAAGGAAATAATTAAATTCGATGGGAACCAAGCTTTCTGGAACATCCGAAAATGCTTTTTTTACCCGCTCATCTTTCGTTAACGGCAAATCTGGGTCCGTTAAAATCATTAGGCGATACAGGTAAAAAAAATCTTTCGAGCGATTTCTCCAAGCAGAGGAGAGGATGTTGGCCCGAATTTTTTTCTCGGACGACGAAAAATCCGTTTGTATTACTTTTGCATTCTTTGCAAGGCCGATCGCCGCTCCGGTATATAAGCAATCGATATATGTCCCAAATGGTTTTTCCGTTACTGCGGAATCAATTCCATTAGAAACTTTCCATTCTTCGCTCTCTTGATCGGAGGTGCTAGAAAATTTCTTTATAATTCGAGCATAGTTCCCGAAAATTGAAGTGTCATCATTAAAAAGCGCACTCATAAGTCGTCCTCCTCAAAATTGGAATCGGTACTCGTCTCGTTGGTTTTAAGCGTGTATGTTTTGTCAACAAACGGTTTAAGCACGTCAACGGCGAGATCGAAGTCTTTGTCGAGAAGCGTGACAATAAGTTGGCTGCAGTATTTCGGCAGTTCGTTACAGGCTCGAGAAATGTCGTCTTTGCTGAGATTTGAAAATGGGGCATCCATAACCAATGGATAATCATCGGGTTCATCAAGATCGGTTCCTTCAGGAGTTCCAATTTTGTCTTTGTTTTTTGCTAAATAGATTAAACCTCCAACGAAAGCGAGGTTTTTCATAGTCTTTTGACCTGTAGACAAAGTAATCTTTTGGCCTTCCTGATACGGTTCAACATTATAGTTTGTCTTGTTGAGTCGCAACTCAGTTTTATTGGTGCCAACTATCGAATGGAACAAGCTGTTAACTTGTTGTTCTAGAGTCTTCGCGATTCCATCTTTCTTGTCTTGCAAACGCGATTCAGCAATTACCTTAACGGCAGCGACATAGTTAAGATACGTTTGAATGTGTCTGTTTTTCTCTGAGGCATCGGAAAACTTCTCGATCTTCTCTTTTATAGAGGCAATTTTCGAGTCGTTTTGTGGAATAGTGTTATTTTCAGAAAAATCGATTATGGTTTCATTTTGGATGCGATTTTTTCTCTTATCAGAAAGCTCTAACTGCCAAGCCCCAACGTCGCCTTTGAAACCCTCGAGTTGCTTTAAAATGATTTCGAGTTGCGCAGTCAAAGTGTTTATATTGGAGACGGCTTTTTTAAGTTCAGAGGCGTCTCTACTAAGGTCCTTCCACGAAGAATCAGCGGTCTCCAATTGACCATTAAAACGATCGGTGAAAGCCTTCAATGAAGAACTGAAATCCTTAGGTGATAGATATTCTTTTTCTTCAATCAAATGCTTGTAAAAATCGCTCCCAGACACAATTTTCTGCCCGCAAACACAAACACCCTTTCTGATAATCTCATCAACCGAATCGCCTGTTAAATGCTTATAGGCCTTATCATTTGTTTTAATGTTTGCGTATTCAGCAGTTAAATTGGCTTTTCGATAAGCCATTGCACTAAACAAACCGGCTAACCCCGAAAATTCTGTAGAATCGCAACGGCGTAATATACTTGCAAAGAGCTCATCCCTGGTTTCTTTCAATTCGGCAACTTGACGTGAAATCTTCTTGGCCGTTTCTTGCAAATCGGCAGATTCCTTGTTTGCATCAATTCTGTCTTCTAGTTCTTTAATTTGTAGATCTAACTTTGCGAGGTTGTTGCGCAGGTCCTTATTAGTATTTCTTTGATTTTCGTTTTCAGCTTCTAAGCCACTTTTTTGTTCTTTTAAGGCTCCAACTTCTTCGAAATTTGAGGTTGATTTTTTATCCTCAAAACGTTCAACAAGACGCCCAGCATATCCGTCAGAAAAATAATGGATTAGTTCTTCGCGTACGTTAAGATTCATTATGTTCCTGACAGCATCTTGAAGATTCGACTTTTCAGCAACATCATCAATTTTGTTGTTTTCTCCATCGTAGAAAAAGTAACTTTTCAAATTGTCGGGAAGAATGTCGTTGATAATGTTGTCTACTTGGTCAATGGGGATGGATTGTGAATTTCCGTCAGATCCGACTTTAAGCATTCGCCGTATTGGATCCTTGGAAATCGGCGAAAAATATTCCGTTGTATCGTCTCGACGATACAAATAGGCTTGCTCTGTCAAAATGACGTAATCCACCCCTTTGTGCTCAAGCTCGACTTTTACGCTTACTGTTTTTTTGTCACCAGGGGCGATGAATGTGCCGGCATATTTATTGACAAGAATAGGGTCAGCTTTAAAGCTGTCGTCGCTTCGATAAAGGCACCACAAAAAGGCCTTAACCAAGGTTGTTTTCCCAATATGTGTTTGCCCATGAACAATGGTTACCTTTTTTCCTGGGATATCAGTAAAGGTCAGTTTTTCTCTCTCAAATTGCCGAAAATTAATTAATTCAATTGATTTAATCTTCATTATCAACAACCCCCGTAACGATTTTTTCTAATGTGTTGGTGATTTCGGTTTTTGTGTTACCGTTCCTGATCGAAGTTCGCAAGGCCTTCAAAGAGTCGACATAAATCGCCACCACCTTTTCGTTTTCGATTTCTTCCGGGCTATTCATAGTTTTCCTCCTCTGGATTAAACTCATCCAGACCATATGCGTTTCTAATATCATTAATAATTTTATTACTTTCGGCAGAATTATCAGCCAATTTCGAAAATTCGATAACCCTAGCTAGTTCCCTTTTTGCGATGGATGATTCGCTTTTCTTTCTCTCGTTAGACAATGAAGACACTTCTGCAAGTGGCCTTGAAATGGTGACAAAATCAAATATTTCTGCATACGGCTTTTCAGTTGGATTGAAAAGTCTCAGCACCCGGCCTCTCCTCTGAATGTATTCTTTTGGATTGGTGCTACTGGCCAAAATAAAGGCTCGCTGAATGCATGGAATATTAACCCCCTCGTCAAGACACCTTATTGCGACGAGGGCGTTAATTACCTTGTCCTCAAAATCCTTTTTGGCTTGCGTTCTTTGATCGTTGTTTTCTAAAGCGGTAAATCGTTCCACCCGCATGCCAAGATCACTCCAAAGCATTTTAATAACATCCTTAATCTGCGTTTCTTCGGCCGTGTCCACGACATCGGAATACGAAACCGCTCCGCAATAAACAAGGGAGTGAAAGTCATCCTTGTATGGAGTGATTACTCTTTTCAAAGTTTCAAGCTTCGATTTGGCGCCCGCAACGATTAATGCTCTTTTGATTAAAAGCATTTTTAGGTGATCTGATGTGGAAATGTCTTCGTAGGTAAAAGCTCTGCTAATTCTCTTGCTAAGCTCAACATACTGATCGAGTTCTTCGTCATTCAAAGTAACTAACACTGGGAAATACTTGTAATGGGACAGGTGGTGTTCGGCGATTGCTTTTGCTAGATCGTAATGGATACAGGCATCACCAAAGAATGAAAGAAGCTTTTGTGTGCCAGAATCATCACCATGCCGCTCGATTGTCGCAGAAAGTCCAAGCCGATATTTAAAATCAATGTTTAAAACCTGACATATCTTCCCAGCACCAAGATTATGGGCTTCATCCGCAACGAAAATGACGTTATTCAGGATCCCTTTTAACCCATCCAAAACGAAATCGTGCAATAAGCTATCAGTCGTTATAATGACGCTTTCAAACTTGGATTGATGAAGTCTGACAGAATTAACGGCATCCAAAAAATCCGTTCGCCATTCTTTTGAGTTTCCGAAAGCAAGCACGGGCTTAAGAGAAAACTTTTCACAATCGGCCGCCCATTGGGTGACCAAATGTTGGTAAGGAACCACGATAACGCAGAAAAAACGTTTCGTTTTGACATTAGAATCATGAACTAGCGTTGTAATTGCTCCAAGGGCTGTGTATGTTTTGCCGGTACCCGTGGCCATATCAAGATAACCTTTGTACCCATTGGTTTTCCACTTAACGACGGCCTTATCCTGATAGTCAAGCAATTTAATGTCATTGAGCCTCGGCAGCTCCGCTTCATCAATCCTCATTTCAAGTATCTTTTTACGATACTCATTGTCTATTTCGATGAGTTTCTCTTTGGGCAAATAATCCGTGTATTCGAAGATCTTGTTTTTCACTGCTTCTGGAAAATCGATGGTGTCAACGCCAAACGGGGATGCGTTTCCGTCCCATAGCTGGTTAAAATGAAATGATTTGGCAAAACATCTGCTGTAAGGATCATCGCCTTTCCACGAACAGAAAACATCGAATTGTTCATAATTATTCAGCAGCCCATTTGGAGTTTCATTACCCGACCCCGAGAAAGCAACACAGTTCCCAGCGCAATCTCTAAAAAGCCCTAATTTTTCATGCAAAATTGCATGTTTGGAATTACTGTGAACAATCGCCACTTTCACATCGAGAATATTATGAGAGATCAAATAGCTAAGAAGACAAAGATATCCCTTGCCAAATTCATCCATCGGGTCATCGAAGCGATTCATCATGTCTTCTGAGATGATTTTCCTCTCGTCGTAACCTTTTTGAATCGCATCTTCGTCTTGCTGGGAAAGTTGAGTGGAGATGATTAACCTCATTTTCCCTCCGTTTTTTATTAGTGCCGACAAACCTTTACCGATGATTTGGAAGGTAACGCCAGAAAAAAAGCCCACCGCCCGATCATAGGACATAGAACGCTCTAAACAGGGAACATAAAAATCTTTGATAAGGTCGTCTTGAAAAGTGTGATACTCGTTATGTAGGTTTAGTTCTTCAAGACCACTCATTTAAACCCCTTCAGTGTGTTGATTAATGCATCAATTTGCTGTTTCGTATTAAAGGCGCCAAAACTGCATCGAATCGTCCCTAAATACTTAGTAGATGAGATGAAATCGTGAACCAACGGAGCGCAATGATATCCGGTCCTAACCGAAAAACCAGCGTCACCAAGAATTGCGCCAGCCTCTTCTGACGAGCAGCCTTCAATGTCAAAAGAAACAATACCATGTGAGATTATATCATTAGGACAGAAAACTGTAATCTTTGGGTTTTCTTTTAATTTATTCTTAAAATACTCCGCGAGATATATTTCGTGTTCCGCAAGTTTTTTTTCTTTCAAAAACTTAATGCTAGGAATAAGAGATGAGATCGCAACAACGTTAAGACTTCCCGCTTCGTATCTGCCAGGTAATTGTTCGGGCATGTTTGGATTTAAAGAGTCGGAACCCGTCCCGCCACTTTTCGTTATCGCTATCTGGCAATCATCTATTACTACAAAGCCAGCGACGCCAAATGAACCATACAAGGATTTGTGCCCAGCAAAAACGATGTAAGAACAGATGTCCCAATTTACGATCGGAAAGACCCCATAACCTTGTGCCGCATCAAGAATGTTGATGGCACGATAGGGTTTCGATAACTCAAAAATTTCTTTATATGGAAGAGCAAATCCGGTCACGTTTGATATCTGAGAAACGAAAACGGCCGCCGGTTTTCTAAGGACAAACATCTGCTGAAGTTTCTCATAGTCCAAAGACCATGTTTTCTTGTCAAAAGGAATGACCTCGATCTTAATTCCGTTTTCTTTTTCCAGTCTTTTTAGAGGCCTAACGATTGCGTTGTGTTCAAAAGGTGATATGTAAACGGTGTCCCCCTCGGAAAGACCCATTCCCGAAATTAGAAGATTTAAGGATTCGGTTGCAGAGGAGGTAAAAACGACCTGTGATGAAGTAAGGGCAGGAATAAAGGAGGCGACAGCTTCCCTTGCCTTTTGGATAATATCGCTCGCCTTCTCACTTTCTTTTGACTCGCCTCTTCCGGCATTAAAGGCAAGATTCCGGTTTGCCTCATCTAATTGGAGATAAACTGATTCTGGCTTTGGAAATGTCGTGGCGGCATTATCAAAATAAATCATTTGTCCCCTCCTTTTATATCCTTAATAACATTTACAAGGGCATAGACGATGTCCGTTTCGCTAACGCTGCTTCCAAAGCTTGCGATACTGGTCCTGATAGAGTTTTCCAGAATTCCGACCAGCGGAGAAGTATTTGATGACGCCGAGGCAGAAGTAACGACTTGCTCAACCTGAGTGCAGATGCCTTCGGCCTCTTTTGTTGATGATCGTTCGATGAATTCTTTCCATTTAACCAACCCTTCAATGAAGGTCTTCTTGGATCCCGGAACCCAGTCCTCATAATAACTTCCAACAATATAGAAACCAATTTTCCTAATTAAGCTCGCATTGTCGTACAGATTGCTTGTGAGAAGGTAATCGGCCAGGGAGCAAAATGATTTGTTTCCGATCAAGGAACCCGTTTGATAATGTTTTTGAGCCAAGACACCTTTCAAAAAGGAAAGCAGGCTTTCACTTGCGAATCCAAGTTTGTGGCTCAGTTCCAAAAACTCAAACTTTGATATAGCATTGGCCAACTCGTTTAGTTTACCGATTTCTTGTTTTAAGTTCTTAAGGGTTTGCTCCAGTGTTTGGGCATGAAACAGATTCGGCAGAAAATTAAACAGAACGTCTGAGGCATTCAAATCATATTGAGAGAGTTTCCGGAGAAACTGTTCGTCGATAACGTTGACGGAAATTGGGTATTCCGTCTCTGTCGCTGTTCTTGTTATTTGAGGTAGGTTTCGTCCCCAATTTTTTAGCAAAGAAAGAGCCGTAGTAATATTTGCGCTTGAAGTAGATTGAGGTTGCCCGCCAAGAATGCCAATTATCGAAAGAATGTAGTTCCCGCGCTCTTTGGCATTTCCGTCGATTTTGAAATAATAATCTTCCGTGACGCCTTGAAGTGCCTTACCAAGATTGGTCGAGTCGAGTCCAATCTCCTTGTCATGGAAAAGGAGCGTCACCGTGGAATCGTTTAACCTGTTTAGCTCCGAAATTGCTTCAGAAACAAACAAAGGCAAAACTCCGATTCGTATCCCGTAAGGGGAATCGGAAAAATGCTGGACTATTGTCCTAACCTCAATGTTAATTGTCCGGTTGTTGACGAATGTTTCGTGAATGGCATCAATTATTCGGTTTATACCAGAATCGGGATCGTGAATCTTATCAACGAAAATTTTCTTGATGGTTTCTTCTGGGGAGGTTTCCGAATACAGTTCTCGCCAAGCCTCATCAAACTTCCGTCCGGACAAGATGTAATCAACCACGTTGTTTCTGGCTTTCAGGTATTGGGGAGTAACGTTGTTGCGGTTAAGCATCTCGTTGTTGATGAGCGGCGAGTAATTAAAGACTTCCTTGAACACCGAATTGATTTGTTCTGAGGCGTCTTTCCCATCCAATTTGATATTCGAATAAAGGTGTATGGATTCTCCTGAAAAGGCATCTTGGATTATTTGATGAATCTCATTTTCAGACTCCAGAATTGCTACAGAAACCGCATCATAAGAAACCCCGCCTCCACTAGAGGAGGCCATCTTTAAATACGCGGCATAATATCTAAGGAGTTTGTAAAGATTGTCTTCGTTTATCTCTTTGCCTGTCTCCACAATCACGCGTGAGTTGCCGGCCCGATTGACGACATCCTTTATTTTGGAGGCGTCGATGGTTCCGCCAATGACACGCAGAATAAGAAGGTCGCAGTCCTGACGTAGACCAGAAAAATCAGTTAATTCAATAAAAGTGGAATAATCCATGTAAAAGTAACGGGAATAACGAGTGATTCGATGTTGAACGTTATATGAATTGGGCAAAAAGAAATCGTTTTTTTCTAGTCTGTTAAGATACTCAACAGTGTTAACGTGCCTCAGTTCTTTGGCCAAGAGATTTTCTGCTTTGTTATTAATCTCCCTGCTACCAACAAGGGAGAAGTCCAACGATCCGTCAAAATAGCTCTCGCGAATGATGCCAGCTTCAGAAAGCTTTCCAATTGCCAGAGAGACCACTTCAGGTTGTACGCCTAGAGCGAGCGAGATTACTTCCTTAGTTGGTTTAAAAGCGCTGGAATCGTTAACGATTTTGATGAGCGCCATAACTTTTATGGCTTTCTGAGCGATAACGTCTGGTTGTTCCCGCAATGCAACATTGGCCAAATAATGGACATTCTTTATCGATGGGTCATCGTTTAAAGATATCTGCTCTTCGAAGTAGTCAAAGATGGCGTCGGCACCAACAAAGGCTCCGTTTTCTTTTTGACACAGATAAGCCAATCCGTTAACGTCCTTCCCACTAATAAAAGTGAATATGGTGCGTTCGTTTTGAGCGACCAATTCGCTAATCCGAATCAGCAGACAGGCGGCAACCGGAGTAAGCGGATAGATTCCTTCAGCAAAAGCCCGGAAATCGTCGCTGGGATCCAGCAATCCCAAATTTTTCGAGGCATCAAACAACCAAGACTCTGAAGCATATAAGTTCTCAAAAAAACCGGAGAAATCAGGTGTCTTCCGAATCGCATTTGAAATCAGTTCGGTATTTTCTTTCATTCCCCTGTGAAATCTGAGTGTCAAAAAACGACCATCAACCGTTTTGAGCAGGTCGGCCGCCCGGCCGCCGTTAGATCCGTATTGAGTAATCGGTTTGTGTGCAATGCAACATAAGTAGACCGAGTAATTTTCATCGGATCGATTAGCCATTTCGGCGAAATCCTGAATGAATTTTAAATCATCGCTTAGGTGTTTTGTTTTCGATTCCAAAAATTTACTAAATTCGTCAAAAACAACAAAAATCCCGGTGAACCCGTGCTTTTTTAACTCGTTGGCGACTTCTTTGTAGAAATGTGGGACATCTTCGTTGGCCAATGGGTTAAACCGTTGGCCAATAGACACACAATTGTACAGAGAAACAAACTCCTCGTACCCCTCAACTGAATGAGAATAAAGGGACTGCCTAAGTTCGTTCAAATCCAAGTCTTTTCTACATTCGGCGAGACGGCCTTTGGCAATCACCTGATCATTCATCCAATAATCCAGGATTTTAATGCAGTCATCGAATGTGGATTTCGGAACGAGACCATCAAGGTGATTTGATAAAAGGGACTGCCTTAAGGCAACCAAAAAGGATTGTTTTAGATTGTCATAATCTGAGCTAACAATAATCGGAAGAAAGCATGTTTTTTTCGACTTAAACTGATTAATGGTTCTTTCAAGATCAGGGTCCGTTCGTCTAACCCTTTCCGCGAAGGCGTGTGCCTCGTCATCGCTGGAAATTCCACAGATAAGTTGGAGCAAAGACAGGACCAAAAATGATTTACCCTTCCCGTAGGGTCCAACCAAGAATGTTGATTGGTTTCTGTTGTGAAGAACACTAGAAAGGTAATCATTAAGGACTTCGCAAACATCCGAGGTTGGGATATAGTCCTGAAGTTTTTGTGTTTTTGAAATATCAAAATCAATATTTACTGATGTCTGGAATGTTTCGGGAAACTGAACGTAGTGGGAAATTTTCATAATCTAGTCTCCTCATTATCGAGAAAAGCATCTTCCAAAGAGTACTTATCCCGGCAGAAATATATAGTGTTCAAACCTGCGGTCTTTACCAAAGTAATCAGCTTCAAACTGGCAAGTTTCATAAGAACGGCCATAAAAGAGTTTCTATCTAAATTAAAGATGCGGCATGGCCCATTTTCCAAATCGATAGTATCCTCAAAAGCTATTGAATCTAGTTTTCCAACAGCACTCCGTAACGTGTAGAAAACGACGAAAGGAGATAGTGCCTTGAGGCTTATCGTTTGTTTTCTGTATTCCGATTTTTCGGTTTCTTTGATTAGGGACAGTCTGGACAATGGACACTCGGCATTGTCTTCGGGATCTTCTTTTCTCCCTCTCAGATATGACCTTACCAAAACGCCAAAGTCATCATTAATGTAATCGACTTTCGCATAATCGACTTTTTGTTCGTAAAAGAATTTTTGTGCATCATCGACGAAACTCTCTTTACTAAAAACCACATTAATTGGAAGTCGATTCCAAAGAACCCAAAAGAGTGGTGTAAGCTCTGCGTTAGACGCCAATTCTGCATGAATCAGTTCCCAAGAAAAATCCTTTTCTAAGTATGGGTCGTGTTTTTGAAGAAGCTGCCCAAAATCGCTCAATACCGTGCGCTTCTTTTTGTTTGTCTCGGTGATGCCCGCCGCATCTAACCAGTATTTTAGCGAGGAGACCATGTTGGAACCGATTCCCAACGAAATAACACCGGTAGTTTTGGAAAAAATGTTTACGTTGGGGTTCCGTTGCATTTCAAAAATGGCCTTAGGGATCCATCCGTTTCTGATCGTAAATGATTGGCTGCTCTTAAAACTAAACTGCTTTCCCATTTTTTAACCTCAATACTTTTTTCATATAACATCCGCTGTCGAAATGAGCGACACACTCCAGGCAATGCTTACATTTATTGGAATCAATCGAATATAGGACAGACTCTGTCGAAACGTTTCCATTGGCAAGATTTTTTACAGTAATTGCGCCAAAGGGACAAACAGATTGGCAAGCGCCACAAGCAATACAGGTCTGGAATTTCGTTATTTGATCTGAAACAAACAATTCGGCTCTTTTTTGGACACTAAACTTGCCCTTGCGGGAAAGGATAGCAACGCGGAGGTGTCTCGTTCCGATTTTGCCCCTGATTTGGATAACGGGCTGTTTGGTGAGGGCGTCAAGAACATATACTTCGCCAAGCTCTTTGTTTCCCATCTCAAAATCCAAGAGCCCAAAAGGCTGAAATAATGTATAAAGCCGTTGATCAATCGGGCGAGTGAGATCAAAATTTACAGCTTTTTCGTCGAAGGCGCACGGTTTGAATTCGACAAGTGTGTTCTTGGCCAAGCTTAGTCCGTTGCCCCCCTGTCGGGCCTTCCACATTCCTTCATCAACATAAGTTTTCCAGTCTTTCTTGCCAACCTTTTTAGCAAAGTCATATAACGTTTTCTGGAACTCATTGAACTCGTCAGGCATGTAGATTGATGAAAGGTACGCGGACCAATCTGTGTTGTTTGGGCAGCACCAACACCCTACTCTGGAAAACCCCAAACGATAAGCATCGTTAAAGTCTAAGTGGTTCGCAAGAATATATAACCAGTCATCAAATGTTGTCCAATCGATAATGGGCGAGGCAACAGATTGTTTTGTAATCTTTGATTCGTCTGTGTCTCTTTCGTAATTTGATCGCGCCTTCGATTCCATGCGACGTAAACCAAAAAAGGTCAAAACCTTGGGCAGGGAGCCAAACATGCCTTCAATTGTCTTCGTTATGGCTCCGGTTTTAAACACGGTGCAACACCAACGCATAACTCGGCTTGGCGGGCCAATCTTTTCGCAAAGATCGTTAAATTTTTGATCGTTGTTTCTTGCAACAAAAAACGGTGTTCGGGGGTGAGCTTTACGGAAACGTTCTACGTACTGGTGCGTTGTCGGGTACTCTAATGTGGTGTCCCCGTAGACATGGACTATTGACTCGCTCCCGAGGGCCTTTATAACCAAATCACTGGTAACCGTTGAATCTTTTCCTCCGCTGAAACTGACAAACATTTCTCCGGTGGAAAAGCCTTTGCTGCGTTCAATCAAATAGGCCCTAGCTTCATCGGATATTGAAGCAAGTCTCCTTTTATTAACCTCAATAAATTTCTGAATAATTTCTGAGGTTTCATAATGTTCAGAAATTCTCTTGTTATCAGATGAATACCTTTCGATTTGCTTCCTGATTTCGAATGGGTTCTTTTTCCGGAAGTCGCCTAATGAAACGTGTTTTTTCTTCCCATCGATGAGATAAACAGCCGTTCCTACACACCATACCGAAGACTTTTGAAAAACCATGGGTTCATCAAGGAGGACCTCAAGCAAAAGCCTTTCTTCAGGAAAGACAGGTCTGACATCAGTTCCGATGTAATCGGCTTTTTCTCCGCAAGAAGGACACACATCATCGAAACACGGTACATTACAATGGTGACAATAATAAAAAGACACTTCTTTGACGGTGGCCCTATTTCCACAAACAGGGCAAACGCTAGTTTCGCATTCAAGTTCATTGCAGTTGTGGCAAGTGTATTTGATCATGATGTTCGAGCAAGCAAAGCCTTAGTGTTTGGCTTTCCCATGAACAATTATAACAAAATACCCAAACAACTGGAAATTACTAATCTTCCCATTTGTTAAATTTACTAAACAAATTAATAATTGTTACGATGAAAACTAATGTTTTTCAATTATCATTCAGGCAAATGATTGCAGATTTAACCAGGGAATCGGTTAATCTTGCGGGTTTTCTTTGATTTGTTTTAAACTGCCCTAGAGTTGCTTTTCCCAATTTTGGTTATGGACAAATGCAGGATTGTGCCGCCACAAAAAAGCTTTGTCAATGTGATCGAACTCTCCAAAGTGGGCTTTTGATATCATTTACTTCTAAAAAGGCATTGTTCAAGCGGGGGAACACAGAAATGCGAACATCTCTTGAGAAGCGGGTTCGGGGATTGTTTCTCTTTTCTTTACAGGTTTCGTTTGGCCCCTACCTTTCAGCAAAGAGAGGCTCTTGTTGTCTTAACTTTTTGTCCAATGGTTTCGTGAATACGGATGATTATTCTTTATTTCTCAACGTCAACCGAACAACCGTCTCCACATGGAATGTCTGCGGGAACAGATCGACCGGTTGGATCTTCCCGACCTTGTATGACTGATTAAGATAGGCAACGTCCCGAGCCAATGTGGTGGGGTCGCAAGACACATAGACGATTCTAGAGGGCTTAAGCTTAATAACCGCATCAAGGAACCTTTGGTCGCTTCCTTTTCTCGGAGGGTCCATGAACAAAACATCGATATGGTCATTCACTCGGGCCATCCGGGTAATGTAATCCGAGGCGTCGTCCGCGTACGAAACGAAGTTGGTGATGTTGTTCTCTCGGGCGTTGGCGATCGCGTCATGGACGGCTTCAGGAACGATTTCGACAGAGATGGCTTTCTTGCATCTCTTGGCCGCGATCATGCCGATGGTGCCGATGCCGGAATAGGCGTCGAAGACAACGTCGTCGGGCGTGAGTTCAGCGAAGTCCATCGCGGTGTTATAAAGGATCTCCGTCATAATAGGGTTGGTTTGGTAGAAGCTCTTGGCGGAGATCCGGAAGTTCACGCCGCAAAGGGTGTCGCGTATGAATCCCTTGCCATAGAGAACCTTCGTCCGATCGCCCAGGATGACGTTGGTGTGCCGACTGTTGATGTTCTGCACCACGGTCGTGATCTCGGGGCACTGTTCCACCAGGGCGTGAACGAAATTGTTCCGGCTCGGGAAGCTGTCGACGCCGGTCACGAGGACCAGCATCACGTCATGGAAGAACTTCGATGTTTTGATCAAAGCGTACCGAATCACGCCTTCGCCGGAGTCCTCATCAAAGGGTTCGATCCTCATGGATTTCATGAGGTATCGCATCGCCTTCAGGATGGGCTCAGCCCGTTCGTCTTCGATAAAACACTTTTCGATAGGAACGATGACGTGGGTGTTCTGCTTATAGAAGCCGCAGTAGACGTTTCCTTTGCTGTCGCATCCAAAAGGAACCTGGATTTTGTTACGGTAGAAGTAGGGGTCTTCCATTCCAATAGTCGGAAGGGCCTCGACGTCAATGTGGCCAATCTTCCGGAACTGCTCGACAACCTTCTTCTGCTTATAGACTAATTGGGCCTTGTAGGCGTACTTCTGGAACTCGCAGCCGCCACAGGATGAACAAACTTTGCATTTTGGTTCAATTCGATCGGGCGAAGCCTTAAGAAGCTTAGTAGCTCTACCAAAAAGAGAACCGGCTCGTTGATAGACGATTTCTACTTGGGCCTCATCGCCAGGAAACATCTCCTCGACGAAAATAACCCGTCCGTTGTCTTTGCAGACCCCAAGCCCCTCAAACGAAAGATCAATGCATTTCAGGGTTAAAGTGCTTGGACGATCGTACTGTGGCATTAGGCCGCGGCCTTCTCTTTCGGAGCCGCCATCATTTGTTGGATAAACTCGACTTCGACTTTCTCGTCAAGACGCGGGAAGAGCTGTTCGCCCTTGGCGACCTTGAGGCCTCCGATGGCGTTGAGTTTAATCGCACTCTCGTAATTTCGTAAAGAGGAAGGAATGCCTAATTGATCGAAGATCTTCCCGCTCTTGGTGATGAGGATCGGAGAGAGCAGTTCGCCGGCGAGGAAAATGATTGAGGCAAGGTGAGCCATACAGCTCTCTAGTTGCTTCTTTTTCTCAGGGTCTTTCGCTAGAGCCCACGGAGCACTTTGCTCAATGTACTTGTTGGCGGCACCCACCATCTCGAGAACGGAGGCATAGGCTTCGGTGACCTTCAGATCATCGCTAAGAATCTCATAGGACTTAATGGTCTTTTCAGCCACTTCACGAAGCCCCTTATCGAGATCGTTCAACTCGCCTTCGTAGGTTGGAATAACGCCTCCGAAGTACTTGTCGATCATGGAGACGGTGCGGTTAAGGAGGTTGCCAAGGTTATTGGCTAAATCAGTGTTGATGCGGGAAACGAAGTCTTCGGGAGTAAAACGGCCATCCTGACCGAAGATGATTTCGCTAGCAAGATAGTAACGGACCGCATCGACGCCATAACGTTCACAAAGAGGTTCGGCGTAGACGGTGTTGCCACGGCTCTTGCTCATCTTGCCATCTTTCATCATCATGAGGCCATGAACGAAAACTCGGTTGGGTTTGCGTAAGCCCATCGCTTGGAGGAACATCGGCCAATAGATGGTGTGAAAGCGGGTGATGTCCGCTCCGATGACGTGGACGATCTCGCAGTTCGGATCCTGCCAATAGGATTGGAAACGGGAATCATCGGACTGGAGATATCCGAGGGCAGTGATGTAGTTAGTGAGGGCATCAAGCCAAACATAGACGACGTGGCCCGGCGCTTCCTTTACGGGGATGCCCCAATCAAAGGTGGTGCGACTCACGCAGAGGTCATTAAGACCCGGTTTAATGAAGTTGTTAACCATCTCCGCTTTGCGGCCTTCGGGGACGATGAACTTAGGATTCTCGTCGAAATAGGTTAATAAGTCACCGACGTATTTGTCGCAATGGAAAAAGTAAGCAGGTTCTTCTTTCTCTTCGCAAGGACGTCCGCATTCGGGGCAAAGATGGCTCTCCCCGACCTGGGTTTCGGTCCAGTAGGATTCCTCGTGAACACAGTACCAGCCTTTGTAGGCGCTGAGATAAACATCCTTTTGTTGGATGAAACGGCTAAAGATCTTTTGGACCGTCTCGGTGTGGCGTGGCTCGGTGGTGCGAATGAAATCATCATTCGTGATGCCCATGAGCTTCCAAAGATTCAAAAACTTAACGGCGACGTTATCGACGAATTGTTGCGGGGTGATGCCGGCGGCTTTGGCATTGTCTTCGATCTTTTCGCCATGCTCATCAAGACCAGTCAAAAAATAGGTATCGAAACCACGCATCCGTTTGCCGCGGGCGATGACATCGCAAAGAGTCGTGCAATAAGCATGGCCAAGGTGGGGCGAAGCGCTCGGGTAGTAAATCGGAGTGGTGATATAGAATTTTTTGCTCATGGCGAATGGTGCCTCCTCTAGCAAAATAAAACCGCGTTGTTCGCGCGGCTTATTCTAACATTTATGTTCCTTACTTGAAGCGATTACTTCTTGTCTTGAACTTTGTCTTGAACTTTGGCCAACTTCTTGTTGAAGCGGTCGATACGGCCATCGTTAGCCACAGTTCTCTGCTTGCC
>Ga0183100_1000729_pt1 | contig 21861 bp, 25 predicted proteins | sample Biomet2_FD_127789 | JGI IMG/M metagenome (GOLD analysis project Ga0183100, IMG submission 127789) | Microbial communities from bioreactor (seeded with anoxic lake sediment) at LBNL, California, USA - Biofuel metagenome 2 | ecosystem: Engineered > Bioreactor > Anaerobic > Unclassified ...
CCGGCACCCCAAGGGCGAGGGGTCCTGGGCATCGGCCACGGAAATCGACATCATCCGGCCGGATATGGTGCCCTTCTTGGAGCGATACCTCCGGGAGCGGAGCGCCCATCTTAAGGAGCAGGGCATCGCTCGATCGGTGCCGTTGTTCCCGAACCTCTACCGGGGGCAGGATGAGTTCTACTCGGCAAACGCCTTCTATACCATCAAGCACGAGGTCGAGCTCGCCTCGGGCGTGGACTTCAAGCTGAAGGACTTCCGCTCGACCCTGACCTCGATCACCGTGAACAGCGACATGAGCCTCCTCCCGGCCATGTCCGCGCAGCTGAGGCACAAGACAGTAGGCCAAACCCAAAAGTCATACTACCGTATGGAGCAGGGAGCGGCCGGCAGGCAGCTCAAGAACGCATGGAAGAACGGGCCAGCGATAATAGATACACCAAAGCCCGCTATTGACTCAAAATACGAACCATCTGGATATAATTAGAGTGGACAGGGGGGGATTTGAACCCCCGGCCTCTACCATGCCAAGGTAGCGATCTTCCAGCTGATCTACCTGCCCAGTGTTACCTGGCAAAGAGATGCCCCTAATTAAAGGTTTTCATGGCGCCCCAGTCTTGGGAACAATGACGACCTCGGGGGAGCATTATTAGCCCGCCCGCGGATGCGCCCGTCATGGAGCTGCAGGAGAAGATGCCCCGCCTGGTGCGGAGGCTCGGTGGGGACATGTACGGGATAGCGGACCTCGGACTAGCCAGGGAAGCGATCATGAATCAGGGAGGGATCGACGTGGACGAGTATCCCCGCGCCGTCTCCATCGGCATCCGCCTGATGGACTCCATCGTCGACCAGCTTCCAGAAGGACGGGAGACGAGGGCCATCGGGGTGACCTTCCAGACCGAGTGTTACGAGTACGTGAACCGGCGGCTCAACGACATCGCCTCCCGCGTGGCGTCGACGCTGCAGAACGCTGGCTACAGCGCTCTCCCCATACCCGCAAGCGAGAGGGTCGACGACCGGCGCATCTGCGCCATGTTCTCGCACAAGCTCGGCGCCCACCTCGCCGGGCTGGGATGGATCGGGCGGAGCTGCATGCTCGTGACCCCGCAGTACGGCCCCCGGGTCCGGTGGGTCTCGGTGCTCACCGACGCCCCCCTTCCCCCTACCGGCGCTCCCATGGACCCGCGCTGCGGCTCCTGCCACGAGTGCGTCGACCACTGTCCGTCGAGAGCGATAAAGGGTCCCGCGTTCATCGAGTCCGAACCCCGGGAGGCACGTTTTGATGCCCTCGCCTGCCAGGAATACATCCGGGTGTTGGAGAAAAGAGAGGAGACGGCGGTGTGCGGGATGTGCACCGCGGTGTGCCCCCACGGACGGAAGAAGGCCTAGATGTCCAGCTTCTTCTGGAAGCGCATCTTCTCGCCGGGCACGTTGGTCGGGTACTCGCCGTTGAGGCACGCCAGGCAGAGATCGTTGTCGGGGATCTGCAGCGCTTCCTCCAGCCCCTTCAGGGAGATGTAGCCGAGACTGTCGGCGGTGAGGTACTCGGCGATCTGGGGCACGGTCTTGTTGTTGGCAATGAACTGCTCCCTGGTCTTCATGTCGATGCCGTAGTAGCACGGCGCGCGAACCGGCGGGCAGCCGATGCGGACATGGATCTCCTTGGCGCCCCCCCGGCGGAGCATCTGCACGATCTTGCGCAGCGTGGTCCCCCGGACGATGGAGTCATCGACCACGACCACCTTCTTGCCGTAGATGGTCGACCTGATGGGGTTGAGCTTGATGCTGACGCCTTCCTCTCTCTGGGTCTGTTCAGGCATGATGAAGGTGCGCTCGACGTAGCGGTTCTTCATCAGCCCCTCGTCGTACCGGATGCCGGAGCCCAGGGAGTAACCGAGGGCGTGAGCGCGGCCGGAGTCGGGGACCGGGATGACCACATCCGCCTCGGCCGGTTGCTCCCTCGCCAGCACTTTACCGATGGTCTTGCGGACGTCGTAGACCTCGCGGCCATCGATGACCGAGTCGGGGCGGGCGAAGTATACCCACTCGAACATGCAGTGGGCCTTGCGGGCCGGGCCGGCCATCTTCGAAGAGGTGAAGGTGTCCTTGGTGATCTCGATGATCTCCCCGGGCACCACGTCGCGGATGAACTCGCCTTGGAGCACGTCGAAGACCGAGGACTCGGAGACAAGGCAGTAGCCGTGCGGCAGCTTCCCGATGCACAGCGGACGGAAGCCGAGGGGGTCCCGCACCCCGAACACCCGCTCCCCGACCATGATGACGAGCGAGTACGCCCCGTCGAGGAACTTCATGGTCGAACGGATGGCCTTGACCGGGTCCACGCCCGTCTTCAGCTCGTTCGCCAGGATGCGCACGATGATCTCGGAGTCAGTGGTGGTCAGGAAGGCCCACCCCGTGCTTTGGAACTTCGCTCTCAGCTTGGCGGAGTTGACGATGTCACCATTGTGGCCGAGCGCGACGTCCCCCACTGCGGAGGTGACGACTATGGGCTGGGCGTTCTGGGAGCAGGCCGAGCCGGTGGTCGCATAGCGGACGTGACCGATGCCTATCTTCCCTCTCAACGCCTCAAAGTCCTTGCCGACCAGCACCTCGTGCACAAGGCCGGCCCCCCTCAGGGAGGAGATCTTGTTGTTCTCAGAAACGACGACACCGGCGGCCTCCTGGCCCCGGTGTTGGATTATCCTTAGGGAACGTTTCAGTTCTGGAGCGGCGTTGGTGTCCAACGCCATGGCGACAACCCCGCAGTAGTGCTTGGGTTTGTCGTCCATGCTCTCGTCGACCATGGACCTAGTGCTGCTTGGCCCAGGAATAGGTCCTCAGCCTCGCGGTCTTTCCATATCCGCAGGAGGCGCAGATACCCTTCTGCACGTTGTAAGCGCTCTTCCCGCAGCGGCGGCAGGGGATATGCGTCTTGCCGTTTGACCTCTTACCCATTGACGGAGTACCCTTTGTCATGTCCTAATCTCCTTACGGTGAAATGTAGATAACGTTGTCCCCGCGCACGATGGTAACATCGAGCTTTCTCACCACTTCGTTGTTGATGAGCTCTTCCGCGTTCTTGAGGACCAGATTCATGTGCGGGTCATATCCGTCAAGGACGCCCCGATACTCCCGATTGGCCTTCAGCTCGACGATCACGGGGTGGTTGATCGCCTGATTCAGAACGGTTAGAGGTTTCTGCATATTACAGCCACCAACCTGCCCCATAAACCGAGGAGTATTTTAAAGTTGCTAGACTGAGGGTCAGATGAACGCCCCGATGACCGGGGCATCCAGACGGTCCATGTCGTAGGCGATGATGCCCTCGATCATCCCCTGCCGGTCCAGCCTTCCCTTGCGCATGTACGCGACCAGGGAGGAGCGCCACAGCAGGTCCAGGGCCGCCGCGGCCAGGGCGCCGTAGTAGGTGTTGGCGAGGTTGTCCTCGTAGCCGTAATCATCGACGAGGTAGCAGGCGTAGCCGAACATGCTGTCCCGCCGGTTCAGCGTTCCCATGTAGGCGCGGAAGACGTCCATTCCTTCGCCCTCCGGTGTCAGCAGGGGAACCTGCCGGGGGTCGATGGAGCGCGCCGGCGCGAGCGTTCCATCGTCGTTCATCACCGACCATTCCACCTTCCCGTTCCTCGAGAGCAGGAGGTTCCATCCTCCCGCAGGGTCGCAGTACACCGGGGCGGAGAACAGGTCCTCGGCCCTCAGCGACTCCAACCCCGTCTCCCGGGCCGAGTCCTCCAGCTCCCGGCGCTCGTACCCGGGGGCCTTCATGGGCGACGGCATGGCTTCCATCTCGTCGTCCTCCGCCGAGAGGTCCAGCACCTTGGCCAGGTATTGGACGTCGGCCAGCTCGCCGATGCGGGCGGAGACGGAGCGGCGCAGGGCCTCGGGAGCACGGTAGATGCCCGCGTCGATGCAGTTGGCCTCGAACTCCAGGTACACCTCGCGCGATTCCTGCAGGGTGCGGACCAGCACCTCACGGTTGTCAGCGACCATCTTGCCGCCGGCCACCAGGGCGTCCTCCTGGCCCCCGTACCAGACCCCCCGGCAGGAGAGGTCCAGCTCCACCTGGACCCTCGTGCCGACATAAAGATGAAAAGGGAACTGACGGCAGTAATGCGGCCGGTCGGCGTAGATCTGGCATCGGCGGTTCGGAGCAAGGAAGGTGCACGGCCCGTCCCCGCCCTTCAGCGCAAGGGCGACATGGCGGTGGGGCTCGCCCTTCATCACGATGCGGGAGGGATGGTTCTTCTTGAAGAAGGGGACCTCGTGGGGCAGCACCTCGGCCTGACACAGGCAGCACAGCCCGCACTTCTCGTCGCAGGTGAAGGCCCTGCCCTCCAGCTCCGACATGTCTACGTCCAGTTCAAGCAACGACGTCCCTGCCTGCCCTCTCCCCGGTGACGCTCCCATCCTCCACCACGATGCTCCCTCGCACCATGGTGGCATGCGGGAAGATGGCGTCGAACCCCTCGTAGAGGGTCCAGCCGCACTTGCTATGGAGGTTATTAACCTTTATGCCCCCCATCGTCCGGGTGTCCACGATCATGAGGTCGGCGTCCCTGCCCACCTCGATCCGGCCCTTGTTCAGTCCGAACACCTCGGCCGGTTTCTCGGCCATGGCCCTGACCAGGACGTCCAGGGGCAGCATGCCCTTCTTGACCAGCGCGAGCATCAAGGGGATCTGGGTCTCGACCCCGGGCATGCCCGAGGGCGCGGCCGAGAACTCCTGCTCCTTGTCGTCGGTGGTGTGCGGGGCATGGTCGGAACCGAGCATCTCGATCCTCCCGGCGATGAACGCCTGCAGCAGGGCCAAGCGGTCCTGCTCCGTCCTCAGCGGAGGATTGACCTTGGCGAAGGCGCCTCCCTTCGAGTCTCGATCCAAGAACATGTGGTGGGCCGTGACCTCCTTGCTCAGCCCGAGCTCCTCCGCTGCCCGCAGTCCGTCGAGCGACGAGACGTGGCAGACGTTGACCCGGCACCCCAGGGAGGGGAGCTTCCTGATGGCGGAGACCTCCGCCTTGGCCGGCCGGTTCTTCACGTGGTCGTAGAGGTTGCGCTCCGTCCCGGTGCCGATGAGCGCCTCGTCCTCGGCGTGTACGCTGAGCACCTTGTCTGTGCCTTTCACCGCCTGACCGATGCGAAGCATGTCCTTCTCCTCGGTCACCAGCAGCTTCCCGGTCGAGGAGCCCATGAACATCTTGAAGCCCACCACGTGGGGGGCCATGGGCTCGAGCTTCCCCCCGGGCACGCAGCCAGCGAAGAGACCGTAGTCGACCCATGCCTTGCGGGCGATAGTTTCCTTCTTCTCCATGAGGTCCCGCAGGCCGATGGACGGGGGCAGGGTGTTGGGCATGTCCAGCACGCACCCCACTCCTCCGCAGGCGGCGGCCAGGGTCCCGGTGGAGAAGTCCTCCTTGGCCGTGAGACCGGGGTCCCTAAGATGGACGTGGGGGTCGATCGCCGCCGGCAGGACGAGCATGTGGCGGCAATCTAGCCGCTCCTCTCCCCGGAGGTTCTTTCCCAGCTCGACGATCTTCCCGTCCTCGATGCCGATGCTCCAGTTGGACAGCTTCCCCTTCACGAAGGCGCGGCCTTCAACGACAAGCTCCATGCGTGATCTCCTTCCTGACCACCCGTCCCCGGGGGCTCTCCTCGGCGAAGATCTCTCCACCGAACCGGTAGAACTTGGTGCGCTGATCGAGCCACATGTCGGGGGCCATGCCGGCCTTCATGCACGTCTGCCCCAAGAACTCTTCGGCATCCCACCCCCACTCCACCGGCACCTGCGGCAGCAGGAGGCCGCGATAGGGACCGAACTCGGCTATGAGGCCGTCCCTGCCGATCTCGATCGTCTTGGGCAGATCGCGACGGTCCTCCACCTTGATCTCCTCCGGGGGGGTGAGTATCGTCACCTCCACCACGTTGGTGTCCAGCTCGTCCCTCTGAAGGTCCTCGAACCGGGGATCGTGACAGGCATGCTGGGCAGCCTGCAGGATGGCGCTGGCCAGCGAGAAGATGGGCTCGGGAAACCCGATGCATCCCCTCAGCAGGTGATCGGGGTAGGAGCTCAGGGTGACGAAGACCCCTCTCTTGTCCTGGAAGCTCGCCGGGACGTCCACGTGCCCCTCGCCCTCTCCCGTGACCTCGGCCTCCACCGCCTGCCTTGCCATCCTGACTGCAAGTTCACCCTCGCTGTCCTTCATCTTTCAACCCTTCACTGAGAAGCGAAGGGAGCATTTATCATAGTTGCGAGCCGAACCCCAAGGCTCACGGACCAATGTTTTTCTACCGCCCGTTCGCATCATTATATCATGGCCATGGAACGCGCGAGGGACATCTACGTCGAGGAGATAATGAGCAAGGTGCCAGTCGTTGGCAGCCCGGACCTCACGGCCAGGGACTTGGCAGTCCTGATGCGGGCCATGAAGGTCGGGAGCGTCATCATCATGAAGGAAGGTTGCCCCGTGGGCATCGTTACCGAGAGGGACTTCGTCGAGAAGGTGGTGGCGGAGGACCTGAGGCCCGGGGAGGTGAGGGCGGAGGACATCATGTCCGCGCCGCTGGTCACCATCAGGCCGCGAGAGAGCGTGGCCGAGGCCGGGAGGAAGATGGCGAGACTTCAGCTCCGCCGCCTTCCGGTGGTGATGAACGACCGCCTCGTGGGAATGCTCACGGAGAACGACATAACGAAGTTGTCACCTTCCCTCATCGAGATTACCCGGGAGTGGAAGAGCATCAACACCCGAGTGGAGGACGTCTCAGAGCCCGAGACCTACAGTGGCTACTGCGAGAACTGCGGTAACTACTCATACAGCCTGAGGCAGACCGGCTTGGCGTCCGGTCGCGGCCCCCTGCTGTGCGCGGAGTGCCGCGAGATATTCGTCCACGACCCTATCGAGTGATCACTCGACCTCGATCTTGCGGAGCCCGGTCTCGGGGGGCTCCTCCTTGGTCTCGAGGTCCCGGACCATGTTAATCTGGGCATCGAGCACCGACCGCACCAGCAGCAGGGTCTCCCTCTTGGCGGCCAGATAGTGCTGCTTGATGTCCTCGGGTATCTTGTCCCGAGGGATCATGGAGTCGATGGCGAGGATCACCTCCGTGCTCGCCCGGACCAGGTGATCGCGCGTCTCCCTGGAGAACACCGCATCTCCCATCCTCTCCGCATCGTACCTGATGCGCTTCTGATGGGCCGCTTCGTCCTCGACCGTCTGCTCACTTGGATTTTCGTTGCTTTCCATCTATATCACTCCTGAACATTATCAGCAGCCGCCCGCCCTTGAACTCTGCCTTGCTAGGCTCTTTCCTTGCGAAAGTGGTCGGCAGAGCTATGGAACGTCTGTACTGCCCCACCTCCACCAGGAGGTTGTCGCCGGACATGTACAGGTTCACGGCATCCTTCATGGCGAAGGGCAGCTTCAAAGATATTATGTCCATGCCATCGTTGGAATAAATTTCCATCGGCTTATCGGTGGAGAAGCGGGCTATGGGGTCGAGGTCCCCAAAGACCATGTCCGCCAGCTTCTCCAGTGATCGCATGCCGACCAGCTCCACGGGGAGCTGGTAGGCCTTGAGCACCTTGAGAGGGTTGAAGGACTCGTTGATGATCTGCATGTACTTCTCCTGTTCCTCCAGCTTCTCCTTGAAGTAGCCGTTGCTGCCCTCCGGGATGAGGCGGTTCACGATCAGGCAGTCGACCGTGAGCCCGTACAGGCACATGTAGGTGAACGCCCGCTTGGTCTCATTGATGACCATCTTCTCCGGGTTCACCACCAGGCGGACCGAGGTTATCTCGGGGTCCATGAGGATCTTCTGCACGGCACGCATGCGGGTTGTCAGGACCTCCAGGTCCTTGAGGAGCTCATCCGAGGGCAGAGGGGTGTTCATCACCTTTCCCACAGTGAAGCGCGCCACCTTGATCATGTTCTTGACGATGCCATAGGTCCGGTCGATGTACCACTCCGACACGTCCGGGAAGCTCAGCAGCCTGAGCGTCTCCCCGGTCGGTGCGGTGTCCATGACCACCACGTCGTAGGCGTTGTGCTCGTAGAAGTCGTCGATGTAGAAGAGGGCAGACATCAGCTCCATGCCCGGCAGGACGGCCATCTCCTTCGAGGTTATACCGTCCATGCCCTGGGACATGAAGAAATCGGAAATGTACTTCTGAATCTCCTTCCAACGGGTCTCCAGCTCGTGGAGCATATCGATCTCGATAGCGTCCAGGTTCTCCTCGACCTTCGTTATGCTCCCTGACAGGGGGATCTCAAGAGAATCAGCCACCGAGTGAGCTGCGTCCGTGGACATCAGCAGTGTTCGGTGCCCCAGCCTGGCCAACCGGAGGGCGGTGGCGGCGGCGACCGAGGTCTTGCCTACGCCACCCTTACCCGTATAGATTATCAACCTCAACGCTTCACCGAACTCTATCTATCCTTGTCCATATACTTGAAGGATACGAATGTATGTCGGGAACGTGGCGCGGCCCGCTCCTCAATGATCCTAAAAAAGGGGCTTACGCCCCACGATGAAAGTTAGTGCCGGGGATGGGCTTTGAACCCATGACCTACGGATCTCCCGGATCCCGACCTAGGGTCAGGACCTTATGAGTCCGTCGCTCCACCAGGCTGAGCCACCCCGGCATTGTTCAGTTTTATTGCGTGTTCTCCTCGGAATTCTCCTCAGCTTCTGAGGGTTCCTCGGAGACCTCCTCTTCCTCAGCCGGGGTTTCCTCCTCTGCAGGGGCCTCGGTGGTCTCCTCTGCCGGGGATTCCTCTTCAGCGGGGGTTTCCTCCTCTGCAGGGGCCTCGGTGGTCTCCTCTGCGGGAGCCATGGCGGCCTGCGCAGCAGCCTGCTCCGCTGCCTCCTGACCGAACCTCTCCTGGATGCTCGGCTCGTCCGCGGCGGCGGTACCGACCTCCAGGACCTCGCTCTTCCGGATCTCGATCCTCTTGATGGGGATGATGACCTTGGCGGCGTTAGACAGGTCCCTGGAAAGGTCACCGGTGATGATGGCCTTGACCAGCTCGGACACCGTCATGTTGGCGGCCTGGTCGTTGAGGGTACTGGTCATGATGTTCCTTACGGCGGTCTCCTGGGCTGCCTGGATCCGCTGCTCGGTGATGCTCATGGGCTTAATGCGGACCTTGAAGCCATCCTTGGTGCGAACATCGACGACGTGGTCGGTCTTGGTCCTCTTTCTCCGGGTCAGTCTGCGGACGTAGTCGCTGGTGAGGTCATGACCGATGAAGACGGTGTGGGCCTCGAGACCGCGGATGTCATTGACGCTGAAGCGGATCTTGATGTGCATCTTGGAAAAGTCGCCGGTCAGCTCGTGAACAGTGACCTCAGTGACCCTTCCCATCAGTGCAGCGGGATCAGAGCTGGGAGTCTCTCCGAGCTCAACCTGGTTGAACATCCGGGGAGCATACAGCTTGTACCACTCCTTCGCCTTCCACTTGTCCTTGACCTTCCGCGCTGCAGTCTTCGCCTTCTTGACAGCCATGAGTAAACCTCCGTGATCGTGCAGCGGTCCACAACATCGTGGGGCCGTCCTGCTCGTGTGAACGGGATAAAAGTCGAAATGTACCGCTTTTATAAAAACTTTTGCGTTCCCGGGTGAGGAGGACCTCTATCTCACCGGGGCGGAATTTTACCCTTCACGACCTAGCGAGCGCGTCGTTCGGTTCGGGGCCCCCGATCCACGGGCAGAGCTCTACTTGGCCTTCGTGGTCTTCTTCGCCGCCGTCTTCTTGGCAGGTGCCTTCTTCGCGGCCTCCTTCTTGGGGGCGGCGGCCTTCTTGGCGACCGGCTTGGCCTCTGCCTTTGCCTTCTTCGGAGCGGCGGCCTTCTTGGCGACCGGCTTCGCGATGGTCTTCTTCGCGGCGGTAGCGCTTACCTTGCCCTTGGCGGCGGGCTTGGCAGCTTTAGTTGTGGTTTTCGTAGGCATTTTTATCTGGAATAGGATATTGGCGAACCTATTCAAGTTCTTTTCTATCTGCGTCAAATATTTATGCCGTTAACAATGCTGGTGTTGAAGTATTATTTCTATTCTATAAACGTAGAATATAACTGGCATTTTTTGATACAGCCAGATTATTATTTCTTTCTACAATATTAATGAAAAGAAGGGAAAATATTGGGAAAGGGGGAGGATGCGCCTCCGTTCGGCATCAGATCTTGGCCGGAATTTCCTGGAGGTCGAGCCCGAGCTTCTCCTTGGGAACGCCCATGGCAAGACCGTACAGCTGAGCCAGGTGGATGACCGGGATGTCGTAGCCCTTGACGTCCTTCTGGGTCCTGTCGAACTGCAGGTGGCAGAACGGGCAGACATCGATGATGAACTGCGCGCCGACGGCCTTCATGTTCTTCAGCTTCTCCTCAGTGAACTTGGTGGCCAGGGCAGGGTTCCCGGAACGGACACCGCCTCCGGCGCCGCAGCACATCATCTTGTCCTTGTAGTTGATGCTCTTGGCCCCGGTGACCTCGACCAGCTCGTCCAGGATCTTGGGGCGCTCGGGGTCGTCCAGGGCCTTGATGTTGCTGGGCTTGAGGAAGTGGCAGCCGTAGTGCACCGCGACCTTGAGGTCCAGGGGGTTCTTGATGTGGGACTTGAGGTGCTCCAGGCCGATCTCCTTGTAGAAGACCTCGGCGAAGTGGTGGACCTTGACGTCCCCGTTGTACTCCATGCCCACCTCCCTAAGGATCTTGTTGACCGCGCGAAGCTTCTCCGGATCGTTGTGGAGGATGTGCGCGGCGTCGAACAGGGAGCCGTAGCAGCCGTTGCAGATGGTGATGATGTCCGCACCCTTGTTCTGGGCGAGGGCCAGGTTCCTGGCGGCGATGGCGAGCCAGGCGTCGGTCTCAAAGGACTTGATCACACCGGGGGCGGGGCAGCAGCCAGCGCCCTCCAGCTCCACGATGTCCATGCCGAGCTCCTTGCACACCGCGCGGGTGGCGGCCTCGATCCCGGGGTACCTGGCGGGGGCCACGCAACCGAGGAACAACGCGTACTTCTTAGCCATTTCAGGCACCTCCGATGAGCTTGTCGAAGCCAGTGGCCTTGAGGATCTTCTGCATATCCTCGAGCGCCTTCTTGTCGCCCAGGACGTTCACCGGGCGGCGGGGCAGGCCCAGCTTCTCGCGGGCATCCTCGTACTTGGCGTTCAGGGGGATGGTGGCGCCGTTGGCCAGGAGATACTGGCCGACCTTGCGGTGCTCCTCGGACATAATGCCCTCCTTGACGGCCATGTTCCTCAGGACGGTGATGATGTCGACGATCTCGACCCCACGGGGGCAGCGCTCCATGCAGGTGTAGCAGGTGGTGCACGCCCACAGGTCGGGGGACTTCAGGACGTCCTCCTTCAGGCCAAGCTGGGCCTTGCGGATGAGCTTTCTGGTCCGGTACGAGGTCATGCGGCCGGACGGGCAGCTGCCAGTGCAGGTGCCGCACTGGAAGCATAGCATCAAGGTCTCGCCGCCATGCTGCTTCTGCACGGCCTCGGCGAAGTCTGGGTTCGGTTCCTTAGGAGATGACAATCAATTCACCTTTAGGGCGTGTCATGGCTCGAGCGTATATAAACCTATAGAAAAATCGGCACCTGCTTAACCTATTTCGGTTAAACTCTTTCCCCGACCTTCCTCAGCGCCGACACCAGCTTGCGGACGCGGGGGGTCTCCTTGCGATAGACGGCATTGATCTGGTGAACCAGCCTGGCCGGGTCGGTGTCGCTCCTGATCCGCAGTCCTTTCCTCAGGGCCAGGGACTCGTTGATGAAGAAGCTCAGGCTGGAGGCGACCATGAGCTCGGGGGAACGGAAGGTGCGGACGACCGAGTACCCCGTGCCGATGCTCTCCAGGTGTCGAAAGCCGATCCTCTGCGCCCCGTACATGCATCTAGCGTAGCGGGGGCCGTGGTCCACGTGCAGCAGGCGGTCAGTGGCGATCTCCTGCCAGCTCACCCCCTCCAGGTCGAAGAGGTTCAGGGGGTCATCGAGGACCACGACGTCCATCAGCCCCGCGCGGAAGTCCTTGAGGTTCCGCTGGTCGTCGGAGATGATGAGGTCGTACTCGCCTTCCGGGTCGGCCACGGTCATCGCGGTGAGAAGTATCTCCTCGGTGATGACCGTGCCTCCCACCACGGTACCTCCGCTCGGGGCCACCCTCCTCCGGAGGGCGATGAACTCGAGGGCGATCCGCTCCCCCTCATCGTTGAGCGTGGTGCCCCGGGGGGTCGCGACCGTCAGACCTGCCCCCACCTTGGCCTCGATCTGCGCGATGTACCGGTTCAACACCGGCGTGGAGATCCCCAGACGGGCCGCAGCCCGGTTCTGGCTGCCCTCCTCGTACACCGCCTGCAGGACCTCCAGCTGCCTGGTGGTGAGTGTCCCCTTCCCGACCCTGAGGGTCACGGCGGGCTCGAGCTTCAGTTCACGGACGGGCATCCGGTAGAGGATGGGCGGGGAAGGATATGAAAACCCCTCGAGGTTCCGGCGGAGGATGAGGAAACCTTTTCTATCTCCCCAATATTGAACCGGAGGATGAGGAACAAAACGCTTGTCCTGGGTATCGGGAGCCCGATAATGTGTGACGACGCCATCGGCCTGAGGGTCCTTCAGGAGCTTAAGGAAAGAGGGGTCCAGGGCGTGGACCTCGAGGAAGCCTGCGTCAGCGGACTGGACCTCATCGAGATCATGATCGATTACGAGCTGGTCATCGTGGTCGATGCCATCATCGAATCCGGCCATCCGGCCGGGACGATCCTGGTACTGTCCCCTGAGGACTTCAGCGATACCGTCCACGGCACCAATCCCCACGAGGCCAACGTGGCCACCACGATCGAACTGGGGAGAACGCTGGAACCCGACAGGTTCCCGAAGAAAATCCTCTTTGTGGCGGTCGAGGCCAATGACGTGTTCACCGTGAGCGAGGAGATGACCCCCGAGATGGAGGCGGCCCTCGACGGAACAGTGAACAAGGTCCTCGAGCTCATCGCCGGGAACTGATCAGAAGTCCAGGTCGGACAGGTTCCTGGCCTGGACCTCGCTCTCCTTGCCCGGTGCGTGCATGGCAGCGGCCAACTTCTTGCGCACCAGCAGTTGCTCGGCGGCCTTCAGCACGTCCTCTTCCGTCACCTCGTCCATCCTCCTGAGGGTCTCCTCGGGAGTGAGCGCCTCGCCGCTGGACATGAACATCTCTCCCAGGCGCACCATCCGGGCCTCGGTGCTCTCCAGCCTGCGGACGTAGGCGCCCTTCAGCAGGTTCTTGGACCTCCTGAGCTCGTCCTTCTCCAGACCCTCCGTCTTCAGGCGCCCGATCTCCTTGACCACCAACCTGGCCACCTTCTCCTGGTCCTTCACCGCGGTATTGTAGAACACGCTCAGCGACCCGCAGTCGGTGTAGCTTCCCGAGGAGGCGTATATCTCGTACACCAGGCCGGAGCGCTCCCTGATCTCCTGGAACAGGCGGGACGACGTGCCCATGCCCAGCACCGCTGCCAGCATGCGCTGCGCGAAGCGCTGAGGATTGGTGGCACCAAGGCCAGGGAAGCCCATACCAACATAGGCCTGCTTGTCCTCGCGGGGGAACACCCTGAACTGGGCGAGGGGGGCGGGGGGCTCCCGGCCCTTGGCCGAGGGCTGAGGCTCCAGGCCATCGAAGGCCTTGGCGGCCCAGTCCAGGACTTGCTTCTCATTCACGTTGCCCACCGCGACCACGGCCATCCTGGGAGGCCGATAGTGCCCCTGGAAGAACGAGCGGATGTCCCCCTCCGAAAAGGCGGAGACCGTGCCTACCGAACCTGCCTCCGAGCGGCCCATGGGGTGCTTGCCCCAGAGGGTCTCGTTGAACAGGACATGGATGTTGTCATCGGGGTCGTTCTCCAGCATCCTGATCTCCTGGATCACCACGTTCCTCTCGGTGGCGAGGCACTCCTTGGACAGGAGGGGGTTCAGCACCATGTCCGCCAGTATGTCCTCGGCGACCTCGGCGGTCTCGTCGAGGGCGTACGCCTGGTAGGTGGTGACCTCCTTGGTGGTGTAGCCGTTCTGCTCCCCCCCGGCCGCCTCGATCTCCTCCGACATCTGCCTGGCGGTACGCTCATGGGTCCCCTTGAACAGCATGTGCTCCAGCATGTGAGCGATGCCGGCCTGCTCCTCGGTCTCGTCCCGGGAGCCCGTTCCGAAGTAGACGGAAAAGGACGAGGAATGGGTGAAAGGAAGGCATTCGATGATGACCGGGATGCCTCCAGGAGTGCGACGTACTTCGATATGGTCAGTCATGGGCGTTCATGGCCTTATCAGGGGCTTATTACTTTCCATGTGGCGCGGCCATGTGACGAGAAAGGCGCCCCTGAGGCCCCGCACACCCCATGCTAAGGGAGCGAGGCGGACGGTGGGGAACGGACCGTTATTAAGAGCGCAGGCTGACTGATTTTTACCGGCCAAATATTATATAGAGACATGGCGATTCTTTTAGGCCTGCCATGGAGAAGAAGCAGATTATTAGGAAAATATGCCTCCTTGGGGACGGGGGAGTCGGAAAGACGAGCCTCATAGGCAGGTACGTTCTCAATTGTTTCAGCGATGATTACATCGTCAGCTTCGGTACCAAGGTCTCCAAGAAGGTCATCGACTATGATGACGTGCGGCTCACCCTCATGATCTGGGACATCCTCGGGCAGAAGTCCCAGAAGTCCCTCCACGGGGCGTACTACAGCGGTGCCAACGGAGTGCTGCTGGTATGCGACGGGTCCAGGCCAGAGACCCTGCTTCACCTCCCCGAGTGGAAGAAGGACCTCGAGGACGTCACGGGAGCTGTGCCGGTCGTGCCCATCGTCAACAAGGCCGACCTGCCGTCCGCGCTCAGCGAGGGGGACCTTTCCTCGGTGCGGGAGGCCATGGGCCGGGAGTTCCTCTTCACCAGCGCCAAGACCGGCACCGGCGTCCAGGAGGCCTTCGAGCACCTCGGCCGGCGGATCCTGGGGGTGCCTTCCTGAACCCTTTCTTCGTCATGCCCGCGGCAGCGCTGCTGTCGCTGCGTGAGGAGCTGGAGTTGTGGGCGGAGGACAAGGCGGGGGAGACGCTGGAGCGCACCGGCTTCAAGGCCGGCATGACCCTGGTGTCCACCCTCGATGTCCCCCCGCCATCGCTGGAGAACTTCCCGGAGGTCTTCGCCCAGCTGTGGTCGGAGAGCGGGCTGTCCCGTACCAAGGTGGTCAGGGTTAGCGCCGAGGAGATCGTGGTCACCTTCGATGAATCGGTGGAGGCGGCCAGGGGACGCAAGTGCGACTTCACCCGAGGCTACCTCGCCGGCATCGCCTCGGCCTTGCTTGGCCGTCGTTACAAGGCCTCCGAGCTGGTGTGCATGTCCCAGGGCGCGGAGCGGTGCGTGCATCACCTGACGCCCTCCGACATCCCCCTGGCCGGCACGCACCCGTCCACGATCTCCGCCGACCGCAAGTTCAGGCTGGAGTCCGGGTGCTCGTACCTCATCGAGTCCGAGGACGTCCGAGAGGCCTTCGAGATCATGGCCGACTACCTGGCCCACGGCAGCCCGGGGCTGTGCATCTCTCGCGAGTACCCCGACAAGCTGCGCAAGGCCTTCAGGCTGGACGGCGCAAGGATGATCTGGCTCTCATACGAGGGAGAGAAGGGGAACGCGCTCGAGCCGACCAACATCCCGCTGATCTACAGCGAGATCAAGGCCTTTCTGGAGCAGACCTCCGGATCGGTGTTTCTCATCAGCGGCCTCGAGTACCTGGTCTCGCAGACCAACTTCGTCAAGGTCCTCAAGTTCGTTCAGCTGCTGTCGGAGGCGGCGGCGGTGAGCGATTCGATATTCCTGCTGCCCATCAGCCCCGGGACGTTGACCACTCGGGAGGTCAAGATGCTCGAGCGCGAGTTCCACGATATCGGGGGCAGCAACGGCGGCGGTCAAGCACGTCCGGCCGAGGGTAACGACGCCGAGAAATGATGCTCCCGAGGGCGGTCCTGCGTGCAAGGCCAGGAGGAGCGTTCAGGACTAAAATCGAGGGGGAAACTCTTAAATTTCAGGTCTTAGTTACATCGCATCATGCATCTCGTTCCAAAGAAGTTCTTCATCAGTTCTGGCTGCGCCGTGAGCAAGGTCTCCGACCTCAACGCCTTCGACAAGGCGCTGCTCGAGGCGGGCATCGGTGAACTGAACATCGTATCCGTCTCCTCCGTGCTGCCGGTAGGCGCCGAGCAGGTCGGGATCAGGGAGCTGCCCATGGGTGCGGTCACTCACTGCGTCCTTGCCCAGATGAGGGGCGGAGAGGGCGAGATGATCTCCGCTGGCATCGCCTACGGGTTCCGCAAGGACGGCAGGGGCGGATATGTGGCCGAGGGACACATCCACGGTTCCAAGAAGGCGCTGCGCGAGATCATGGAATGGAAGATGGACGAGATGGCCAAGCTGAGGGGGATCGAGATGGAGACCATCGAGTACCGCATCGAGGAGCTGTCCGTCCCCATGGACAACTACGGGGCCTGCGTCGCTGCTCTGGTCTTCGTCGAATACTAGATGTTCGGCGTAATCGTCTGTCCGCGGTGCACCCTGGTACAGGGCGCGGACCTTGCCTCGGCCCGGATCACCTGCCCCCGATGCAGAGGCAAGATCGAGGTGCGAAAAGCTAAGGTCTATTTTTCCACCGACTCCCCCAAGGAACTGGCCGAGGGGGTCCGGCAGGTTGGGGAGCGCCTGGTCTACGATATCGAGATGCCCGGGGCCCGCCCTCCGCAGATGCCTGGGGACCGGACCGCCCACCGCGACCGCCAGACGCTCCGCGCCGCCATCATGCAGGCGATGGAGACATGTGGGGAGGCCTCCCGGGAGGATCTCGAGGAGATACTCGGCGACGTCAGCGAGGAGGAGCTCGACCGCACCATCGCCCTGATGCTGGCCTCGGGCATCATGTACGAGGTGTCGCCCGGACGCTACCGGGTAGCGTGAGGACGCGGTCCAGCAGATAGACGCCCCCCGCGCTGATCTTCTTGCTCGATTCCACATAGCTCAGCTTGGTGTACGCCTCGCTGAACAGCGGCGTCGAGCCCGGAGCATAGGTGTGCTGGTCGAAGGTCGTCTGGAAGGTATAGTAATAATCGGACAGGTGCTCCCCGACCCCGTCATCGGTGAAGTCGATGAGGCGGTTGGGCTGGAACACCAGGAAGTCCTTGTTGACCACATCGATGGTCACGTTCTCCCCGCCGCCCGCTGCCAGCGGTATGTACGCCTGCAGCCAGCCATGTCCGCCCCAACTGTCGTCGGCGCTGACGTAGAGCGCCCCCATCTGCAGCCACGCCGGGACCCCTGCGGCCCTGGCCAGGGAGCAGAAGAGGATGGACTGGTCGTCGCAGTCCCCGCTCCGAGCCTGCAGCGTCTCCGCCGCGCTCTGGGGCTCCCCCGAGGCGTGATTGGAGTACCGCACGTTGGCGGTCATCCAGTCATATATATCCCTCAGGACCTGGTACACGTTGGTCTCGTTGCCCACGATGCTCTTGGACATCGTGACGATGGACTGAGAGGTCGTATCGATCTTATAGCCCATCACCTTCCCGGAGCTGCTCGTCACCTGCCACTCGTCGTGCAGGTACGTGCTCCGCAGCGAGCCGGGGACGTCGTCGACGGCCAGTGAAGCGTCGCGGTCGATGCTCCAAATATGCGTGTACACCGTGACCTCGTAGGTAGCAGTATAAGTTCGCACCTCATCGCCCGCGATCGAGGAGCCGTCCCATCCCACCCAGCTGTTCCCGTACCGCAGCTCGTCAAAGGAGACCGAGGGGGAGTATGCGATCGCGGTCACGTTCTGCATGATATACCCGTTCTGGGCCATGGAAGAGGGTTCACAGATGTCGATGTCATAGCTCATCACCTGTCCGCCGTTGGCATCCACGGTCAACGATCGCTCCAGAGAGAAAGTGGTGCTCTCCGGATAGCGGGGCCGGAAGGGCGAGGTGACGAGGTCGGAGAGGAACGACTGCACCGCAGGGGTGAGCAGCAGCAGGACGATGATGACGACCACGACCACTGCCACCACGGCTTTCATCACTGGGCGCTTCCTCTTGGCCGTTTCCACAGATATTAACACGGGCCAGAAGGCTTTCAATCTTTCGACTTGGGTACCTTTTTGGCCTTTTTGGGCTTGACGTCGGTCAGCCTCGACAACGCCTCCTTGACGTACAGAGGCATCATCTTATTGTGAACGTAATGGTAGTACACCGCCACGAAGATGAAGGCCACGATGAAGAGCAGGGTGGCCAGCGTCCCGCTGTCGACGAAGGACGAGGCCGACGGGGCGAGCATGAGGACGAACGCGAGGTGCACCACCACCGCCTGACCGAAGAAAGGCCAGGGGGTCCCGCGGGCCACTCCCATGCCGATGGTCGTCCCGGTGGATATCTGCAACATGGCCAGCATGATGGAGTAGGCCACCATGACCACGATGGCCAGGGCCTCGAAACCGGTCTGGGCCAGGGCACGGTTAACCACGCCGTAGGCGAGCGCGCTGGCCATGCCCGCGCCCAACCCGAAGGCGTAGAACGGGGTATCCGCCCGTCGCTGGAACCGGGGCATGTTCATGATCATCAGCTTGATCGACTCCTCCAGGAGGAAGCCCACGATGGCGTACTCGAACGAGAAGAGGATGGAGACAAGGTAAAGGACCGCACCGATGACGATCCCCACCGCGAACATGCCGAACAGCCGGGGGTCGCTGAAGTAGGGGCGCTCCGCCTTGGGATAGGTGTATCTTTGCAGGGTCCACAGCATGAAAGCAAGGGGTGGGGCAAAACCTATGGCCGCGGCGGCATAAGATGTGAGGTCCATCCATCACTCCGACAAATTGTCAGTATTTAAACTCATGTCTAGGTAACGAGCTTGTCGTAGTAGTGTGCGACCACGCAGGCCTCGGTGCATCTGCCGCAGCGTTTGCACCTCTCCTCGTTGACCACCAGGCCATGGTCGAGGGTGATGGCCCGGCTCTTACAGCTGCGGATGCAGATGCCACACTCGGTGCACAGCTGTGCGCGGAGCAGCGCCTTTCCCCCGGCCTCGAAGATGGCGTGAGCCTTCTCCGGGGTGGGGCCGGTGGCGACCATCTGGCCGCCCCCGAAGACCTTCAAGGTGCAGTCCTTGGTCTTGACCAGAGCGATGTCGTAGTCCTTGGAGTACTTGACCTGGCCGATGGTCTTGAGGGCCTCGACGACCCGGGAGAAGTCGCGCTTGCGGGGCACGGAGAGCACTCCCTCGGCGGAGTACCCGCCGACCAGGCAGGGGGAGACCCCTTTGACCCATTTCAGGTCCAGCCGGTCCGAACGGACCTCGGGGAGCTTGAGGCCCACCTCGTCCGCCAGTTGCCGCATCTTCCGGGGATACACCTTCCACCGCCAGAACCCGTACTTGACGTACTCCTCTCCCCCTCCACTCTTCCTGGACCAGTCCTTGAGGTGGTCGTCCCAGGCGGCATGAAGGCGGGGATGTATGCGCGCGGTGTTCCGCCACTCGCTCTCCAGGCAGGACGGGCACAGGTAGCAGCCTATGCGCTCGTAGTCCATCTCGTACAGCGGATTGTAGTCCATATTCCTCCACCATATGTAGCACCACACATCTACCGCCCTCCAGTCCCGGATGGGATTGAGGATCACCTGGTTGGGGACGAAGGGGTTCTTCTCGACGAAAGATATGGTGGAGCGGGCGTAGGACTCGTAGGCGCGGTTGCCCTCGATGGTCACCGTGCCCTGGGGGAAGTTCCTCTCAATGAGGTCGGTCAGAGGGGCCAGCTTGCATACCTTGCAGCACCACCGGAAGTCCTTGGCCGGAGGCCCGAAGGAATCGACCTGCTCCCAGAAGGCGTTCCCGGCCTCGGCCGTGAGCAGCCTCTCCCGGTTGTTGCGGGCGAACTCCTTCACATACTTGACCGTCTCCGGGAACTCCAGGCCGGTGTTGACGAAGATGAGCGTGAACTGGGGCACCGCTCTCGATGCCAGGCCGTAGCAGGTCAGGGAATCCTTCCCTCCGCTGAAGGAGAGGGTCACGGGAAGCTTGTTGTTGCCCACGTAGGACCGGATGTCGGAAACGGCCCGGGACTCCAGCGCTCGGATGTACTTCTCGTTGACGTTGACGAAGCCGGTCCACGAGGAGCGGCGCTTCATCACCTCCACAGTGCCCTTCCCGACGTCCCGCACCCCGATGGCCTTCTCCGCCGTGGGCGCCTCCTTGCTCGAGACCTTGGCCACAGCGCTGCACACCAGGTTGCCGGCGATGACGATGAGAGGATCCCCCGCCTCGAACTCGCCTTTGATCTCCCTGATCGCGCTGCCGGGCAGGTTCTTGCCCTTGAGGTGACCGGTATCGTGGCCTACGATCACCACGCCCTTCTTGGCCAGGGGATGCAACAGCAACGCTCCCTCCAGGCGCAGGTCCAGTTGGAACCCGCCTGCTCGCAGGTCGTAGCGCAGGACGCCGATGACCAGCCCCTGGAACACGATCTCGTCGGTGCGGTCCTCCCCTGCCACCTTGTTCAAAAAGACCGTGCGGTTGCGCAGGAAGTCCGATGCCCCGAAGTGCTTCTCGAACAGGTCGATGAGCACGTTGCTGCTCTCGCCCATGCACGGTCGGATGTCCCCGGGCTTGGAGACCTCGAAATACCTGCCGGCGGAGGAGCAGACGTCACAGTGCTGACCGAGGATCAGCGTTCCGCAGCTATCACACCACCTGAATCCGACCTTGCCATGTTCGAAATGGGGCATCCGACTTAAATGCGTTTCATATTTCAAGGTATTTGCTTTTCATCCCCGCCCCTTGCGATATCGGACACGGTCACAAGCGGAAAGTGGTGGGCGGAACAGGATTATGAACAAGTGCGGACGATAGCGATGCGAAGCGTGCACTGGCCGATACGAGGCTTTCTCGGCTCCGCCGCCAAAGCACCGGAACCGTACCCTGAGGCCGGGGGCGGCGGCTAATCACTTTATAGAATGGGCGGGAAAGCAGGGGCTGGAGGTGCTACGGATGATACTGGAGCTGGCCATACTGTTCATAATTCTGGCGATCATCGCGGCCCTGCTCGGGGCCACCGGGGTGGCAGGCATCACCTGGTCGGTCGCGAAGTGGCTACTGATCATATTCGTTATCCTGGCCATCATCTCCTTCTTCCTGTAGCGGCCGGGCGGCTGCCGTTATTCGGATGTCGCAACTGAGGGCCTAAAGTATAAAAAGGCGCTCGCTCGTGAGTACGAAAGATGTACGAACAGAACACCATCTATATCCCTCCGAACTACGGAAAGATCAGGTTCGGCAGGGTGGAGATCCAGCACATCTCCTTCGCGGTGGGAGCCCTGACCTTGGCATTCACCCTGTCGATGTTCCTCTACATGCCCATATCAGGGCTGTCCGGCCTTGAGTTCTTCCTGTACTCCTTCGCCACGTCGTTCGTGGCCGTGCTGACCGGGTTCATGCTTCACGAGCTTGCCCACAAGATAGTAGCCCAGCGCAATGGGGCGTGGGCGGAGTTCCGGGCGTACCCGTTGGGCTTGGTACTGGCGGTGGTGTCCGCCCTCTTAGGCTTCATCCTCGCCGCCCCCGGCGCGGTGTACATCCAGGGGGCGATAAGCAGGAAGCAGGACGGGAAGATCAGCATCGCCGGCCCCCTGACCAATCTGGGCCTCGGGCTGGCGTTCCTGGGCCTCGGCCTGGGGCTGCAGACCGGTCTCCTGGCCATTGCCCTGTACTGGATCGGCTCGGTGAACATGTGGACATCTCCTCATCCCTTTATTTCAGCGCCATCATCTCAGCGTTCGTCCCGACCACGTTCATTGAGTATCGCAAGGTCGATATCGG
>Ga0183100_1000730_pt1 | contig 21830 bp, 25 predicted proteins | sample Biomet2_FD_127789 | JGI IMG/M metagenome (GOLD analysis project Ga0183100, IMG submission 127789) | Microbial communities from bioreactor (seeded with anoxic lake sediment) at LBNL, California, USA - Biofuel metagenome 2 | ecosystem: Engineered > Bioreactor > Anaerobic > Unclassified ...
TTAGAAAATTTAATTTCATCGATATAATATTCTCTGGTTTTTATCGCCTGATTCATTTTGCTAATAAAATCTTTATCATTTATTTTTCCAGTGAATATCCCATATTCGTAGATCATATCAACTGGATCAGAGGTTATAACTTCAATTTTTACTTGTTTATTTGTTTCTTTAATTAAAGTTATATATTTCACTGCTTGTCTTTCGAAAAACACCCAGCCAGCACTTTTTTCAAAAGGGTTTCTATACCAATACATCACTAAAAAGTTTGTTAACGAAACTAAATAAATAAAAACTAAAGCTATTTTTGTTAGGTTTTTTATTTTTTTAACCTTAATTTGTTTAATCAAAAAATAAATTCCTAGTCCTGCCATTGATGCCAAAATAGGATACATCAATCCATTTCTTAAAGCATAAGTTGTGGCGTAGTTACTAATCATTGGTGTTATTGGTAATATAAAAACTATTGAGATTATCAAAAGCACTGCTGGTATCGAAATTGTTGCCAAAAAATAAAATCCTAATATTATCATAGGCAGATCAGCCAAATACATGAACGGGTGCCCTGCTACCATAAAATGGTCATACCCCATCTCCCCTTCATTAAAAAGATAGTTTGGGGCTAATCCGGCAAAATATTTTTTCAATAAAATTTTTCCTAATACAGTATATTTATTTATAAAAATGTCTCTTAAATACGGAACTTCTAAACTCATTCTTCTTTGATTATTTACTTCTCCAATTATTTCATTGTTAATCATTTTTGTTTCATTCATTCTTAACCCCGCAAAAGAATTTTTTAAAATTAATCCATACCCACCCATTAATCCAAAAGTTAATAATCCCAATATCAAGTATTTTTTAAGATTTTTTCTCTCTACCCAAAAACCATAACCCAATCCGACCAACATTAATGGTACAAAAATTGGTTTGGCTCCAAAATAAGACAAAGAAGCTGCAAATCCAAAAAAAATTGCTATTAATTGGTTTTTTAGTTTAAAAGGTTTTTTCGTCAACAAATACAAACTCCAACCATAAAACATAAAAGAAAATATGTTTTCATAGGCTGATCTTCCAAAATTTATTGCCCATGGGTTAATCGCTATCATTAAACCCACAATTATTCCTATCCATTTATTTTTAGTTAAGTTTTCAAACAGTTTTATGAACCAAAAAATCATCAATACCGAGGCCAATATTAATGGTGTTTTAAGTGAAGGGAAACTAGTTTTAAAAAAAGCAAATGGAATCAACAAGTAAGTTGGCAACTCTCCAAAAACACAGTTTCCATCACAATATGGTTCATTTTGAAATATTCCAGCACCAGTACCAGCAGCCCCTTTACCAGCTAATGCCAAAGATTTTGCGTTTACTAATTGATGAATTTCATCATGGACTAACCCTATTGGATTTAAATCTATTCTCCAAAACCTCAATGTTAAAGCTATTACTAAAACCAATATTAAAGCTAAATTTTCTTTCTTTATTTTCATTATCTATTTAAATATATTTTACCTTTTATTTATTTAAATTTCCCTGTCCACGCTTCCACCAGAGAATAACAACACCCACAATAATTTTGTTTATAAAAACCTTTTGTTTTTAAATCTTTATTAACTTTTTTTGGTGTCAAAAATTTTATTCCAATTTTTTTTTCTAGTTCACTTGCTATTTGTCCTATCTTTTCACTATTTTGATAATGACTGGTTACTAAAGTAGATGACACTGCTTCAAAACCTTTCTCTTTGGCATACTCAAACGTCTTCCTTAGTCTTAGTTTCCAGCACTCAATACAACGCCCTGCCCTGTCAAGGGAAGGGTTGGGGAAGGGTTTAATTCCCATGAACCACTCTTTCGGACTCCAATCCGGCACTACTAATTTAATTTCATTTTCTTCAGTGATCTTTTGAATTGCTTTAAGTCTGGCCAAATATTCTGATCTTGGATGAATATTTGGATTATAAAAATAAACTTCTATTTCTGACGCTTCTTTATTTTCTGTTTTTATTGAGTCGACAAATTTCAATAAACAATCTGCACAACAAGCATGAATTAACAATTTCATTTCTTTGCCAAAAGCTCCCTCATCTTATTCCACCCTTCTTTCACTTCTGGTTTTTCAAAATGTTTTCTAGCTGGTTCCAATTTTTCAATCAACCAATCAGCTAAACCATTTTTTAAATCCAATGGGAATAATTTTCCTGATTTATAATCTTCAATTAATTGATCAACCTCTGTGTACACAATATCGCCACCAAATTTTTCTGGTCTAGAAATTTTAAAATTTCCTGTTTTTTCTCCCCAAAAAACCAATGTTTGTACCCAATTAATCAATGGATTAAATTCAATTTCTTGTGGTGGGGCATAAGCTTTTTTGATTTTTTCTCGAATCTCATCTGGAGTATCGTGAATGAAAATTGCACTATTTGGTTTAGATTTACTCATTTTCAACGACTCTTCTACTGCAATTTCCCGTCCTTCTTCAACTGCTTTTTTATCTTGTTTAACGTCTTTATCTGGTCCCGTTAATCCAGCAATTAAATTTTGATGAATCGCAATCGGTGAAATTATTTCACCTTTATTGTTTCTTAATGGGTTAATAGTTAATTTTTTAGCCACATCTTTGGCAATTACATGGGCCTTTCTTTGATCCATTCCCGCGTGAGCAATATTAGCTTTCAATGTAAAAATATCCGCCACTTGAAGTGGAGGATAAAACAAAGTCGACATACTTACATCAGTTCCTTGAGTTTTTCCCATAATTGAAATTGACCTTAAATTACGTGATAATGTTACATTTTTACCCACTTCCATAAATGTTTCCCAATGGATTAAATTATTTTCATATAAATCTCTTCCAGTCACAAATTCGACTTGATTCTCTTCTATCCCAAAACATTTTAATGACGCGATTAAACCTTGTTTAAAATAATGTTCAGTTGCCCAGCGGATATTTTCCCAATTACCACCTAATTTGTTATTTAAATAAGAATGAAAATCAGCCAAAAGTATTTTACATTTTACTCCAGCTTTCAAAAAATCCGCAATTTTACCCATCGACATCAATCCCGTTCCCAAATGAATCAACCCCGAAATTTCAAAACCAATATAGTGATTTAATTCAGTTCCAGACTCAATTAATTTCTTTAAATCCTCTTCAGTCAAAATCTCTTGACAATTACGAGTGATAAGCCTAATTTTTTCTTCAGTATTCATGGCCAAGTATAGATTAAACTTAGCCTTTTTTCCAGCTTTATTTTTTGTAGTATTCTTTTATTTGGAATAATACATACCAACTCAATCCAGTTCCAATTACCAACCCACCCAAATCCATTTTTAATAAACTCGACACGGCATTAATTAAAGATATCCAATACATCACTTTCCAAGCTTTTTTCTCTTTTTTAAATAATCCAGGAATTATAATAATCGCCAATACTCCAGTAATCAAAGCAAAAATAATTGAAACTGAATAGCCAATTCCCGCTCTCAATCCACCCATATAAGCGAAAGGAGATAACATTGTTAATCCTACTAACGACAATACCATCGGGATCATCACTACCAATGCCAACAAAGATAAATATGGCAATATTTTTACAATAACATCTTTTGCTTTAGTCGGTAAATTCCACACTTTTTTAGTAAAAAAATCTTCTAATTTTGTTTCCAATTCATCCAATAAATTTTTAATCTCTTTTTTGTTTATCATTTCCTTTTTTATCTTTTTCATATAATTTAATTCTATCTCATTTTAAAAATAAAAGTAAAGTATTTTTCAGCCAGTCTTCAGATAAAGCTTTATAATAAACTTATGAAAATACTTATTGTTGAAGATGAACATCTCATCGCCACCTCTATCAAAAAAGGTTTAGAACAAGAACATTACACTGTCGATATCGCTTTTGATGGTCTTGAAGGCTATGATCTTGCCGCCACTGGAGATTACGATATTATTTTACTTGACTTGATGTTGCCTGGTCTTGATGGTCTTTCTATTTGTAAAAAACTTCGTGAAGAAAAAAATAACACTCCAATTTTAATGTTAACCGCCAAGAGCCAACTTGAAGATAAAATCAAAGGCCTCAATAGCGGCGCTGATGATTATCTAACCAAACCTTTTGCTTTTGAAGAATTATTAGCTAGAATTCGTGCCCTTAGTCGTCGTCCTCAACAGGCCACCAGTAAAACCTTAACCGTGGGTGACCTAAGTATTGATACCACTAATTATCAGGTCAAAAGAGGTACCAAAGAAATTCGTTTATCTAGTAAAGAATATTCTTTATTAGAATGTTTAGTCCGTCATGCCGGTCAAATTTTAAATAAAGATCAACTCATTCAATATGTTTGGAGTTATGAATCCGATATTTTACCCAACACAGTTGAAGTCTACATCCGTAATCTTCGTCAAAAAATCGATAAACCTTTTAAAAAGAAACTTATCCAAACCATTCGTGGATTTGGTTATAAAATTAGTGAATAATTAATTAATGTTTTACTACTTACTAAAAACTATTTACTAATTAACTAATCAATGTTCAAGAAGGCTCGTCTCAAACTAACTTTATGGTATGTTCTTATCATTAGCATAGTTAGTTTGTTTTTTAGTTTTTTAATTTATAGTCTTATCAATAATGAAATTACTCGTTTTGCCAATTCTCAACGCAATCGTATTGAACATCGTTTAGTTATTCAACCAAATTCATCCCCAATTGTTTTAATTGATCAAGATTTAATTACTGAAAGTCGAGAGCGGCTAAAAATTAACCTTCTCATTATTAATGGCATTATTATTATCTTTTCTGGTAGTCTCTCATATTTTTTGGCTGGCCTCACTCTTAAACCAATTCAAAAAATGTCCGATGATCAAAAACGATTTATTTCCGATGCTTCCCATGAACTTCGCACTCCTATCACCGCCATGAAATCTCTTTTTGAAGTCACTTTGCGCGATAAAAATTTAGATCTTAAAGAAGCCAAAAAAGCCATTAACTCTGGTATTGAACAAAGTGATCGACTTAAAAATCTTTCCGATTCTCTTTTAGAACTTAGTCGTCTCGAAATTAATCATATCGAATCTCAATTCCAAGTTTTATCACTTAAAAAAATCATTTCTGAATCAATTTCTCAAATTAAACCCAAAGCTGATATTAAAAAAATTAAAATCATTTCCAAAATTGCCAATGCTAAAACTTTTGGTGATCAAAATCGTCTCATCGAACTTTTTACTATTTTTCTTGATAATGCCATCAAATATAGTTCTGGCAATACCGAAATTAAAATTATTTCAAAAACTATTGGCAAAAAAAACCTCATCAAAATTATTGATCAAGGTGTCGGTATTGACCAAAAAGATTTGCCTAAAATTTTTGATCGTTTCTATCAAGCTGATAATGCTCGAACCAAAACCGACAATTCTGGTTATGGCCTTGGCCTTTCTATTGCTCAAAAGATTATTGAATCTCATCACGGTTCAATCAAAGTTTCCAGTCAAGCCAACATTGGTACCAAATTCATTATTTATTTACCTTTATTCAGTTAGCCTTCAGAATAAAACCATAAAATCCCGGCTATGAAGTTTATTAAAAATATTTTTGTTAATCTAAAAAACAAGTTCGTTTCTTTACCAAAATTTATCAGAATTTTATTAATTATTGTTTTTATTGGAGGAACTGGCTGGTTTGTTTATTCTAAAATTACTTCCAGTAATGTTCCAAAAATTCAGACCAAAACCACCACTGTCGAAAAAGGCACTCTAGTTACTTCTATTTCCGCTACTGGCACCATCACTTCATCCAACAAAACTGCTATTACCACTGGCGCCACTGGTACTATCAAAAAAGTTTATGTCAAAAATGGCGCTACTGTCACCAAAGGCCAAAAAATTGCCGACATTACCTTAGATGACGACGGTACTTATAATCAAACCATCGCCTGGGCCAACTATACCTCAATGCTTGAAAAAGAAAAACAAGCTATTGCCGATCAAACTAGTGCTGATATCCAAATGTGGGAGGATAGACAAGATGTCTTAGATGCTCAAGAAGAATTCAATAATATGACTGCTGGTGGTTGGAACCCAAAAACCAAAGCAGAATACACTTATAACGAAAAAGCTATCGTTACTAAAGCTCTTGATGTTGCCAAGAAAAAGTTTACCGCCGATGAAACTACTTACAATAATTATTCTGCTACGATTGCCAAAGCCAAACAGCAAACCTCCAATGCTTACGATAGCTACAAAAAAGTTTCTTCAACCATTTACGCTTCTAGTGCTGGCGTTATCAGTAATTTAAGTATTGCCGAAGGTGTCATTATTTCCAACACTTCTACTTCTATTACTGTTTCAACAGGAACTAATAGTAGCGAAAATTCTTCTTCTGTTACTTCTCACACTGTTGGTAGTATTACTAATCCCAAAGGTCAGTACCAAGCCACACTTAGTTTAACCGAATCAGACATCGTTAAAATCAAAGCTAACCAAAAAGTCACTATGACTATGGATGCTTTTGAAGATGCCACTTTTACCGGATCAGTTCTTTCAGTTGATGTTGCTGGATCCACTAACTCTGGTGTTACTTCTTATTCGGTTGTTGTTTTACTTGATGACACTGATAAAGAAATTTATACCAACATGGCTGTTACAGCTACCATTATTATCGACTCTCAATCAGATGTTTTATTAATTCCTTCAACTGCTATCGACGCTGCCAATGATGGCACTTCCACTGTTCGTGTTATCAAAGATGGCGTTACCTCTACTGTCACTGTTACCTTAGGTTCTACTAACGATAATCAAACAGTAGTTAAATCTGGACTAAACGAAGGCGATACTATAATTGCTTCTTCTATTAGTAACCAATCAAAGTCGAACAATAATAGCTCCTCTGATTTTAGTTCTTCTTCTTCCAGTCGAAGTGGTAGTAGCGGTGGAGGTAGTATGATGATGGGTTCTGGCGGTCCTCCAGGAATGTAATTTTAAAAATATGTCTAATCCAAAACCAATTATTATCGTCAAAAATCTTTCTAAGATTTACAAGACTGACGTTCTTGAAACCGTCGCTCTTGATAACGCTTCATTCCAAATCAATGAAGGAGAGTTCGTTGCTATCATGGGCCCATCAGGATCAGGTAAATCAACTCTAATGCATATTCTTGGGGCTCTAGATAAACCTACTAGTGGAGAATATATCCTCGACGGTAAAGATGTCAGCCATCTTTCAGATGATGAATTATCCGAAATTCGTAATCAAAAAATTGGTTTTGTTTTTCAAGCTTTCAATCTCTTACCCAGAACTTCAACTCTCAAAAATGTTATGTTACCCATGACTTATGCTGGTGTTCCCAAAGATGAGCGTGAAAAAACTGCCAAAAAATTTCTAGAAATGGTTGGGCTCGGTAATCGTCTTTATCATACCAGCAGCCAAATCTCTGGTGGTCAGCAACAGCGTGTGGCTATTGCCCGGTCTTTAGTTTTAAATCCAGCTCTAATTTTAGCCGACGAACCAACAGGTAACATTGCCTCTTCTCAAGCTGATGAAATTATGGCTATTTTTGAAAAATTAAATGATGAAGGCCACACTATTGTCATGATTACTCACGAACCAGATATTGCCGAACATGCCAAAAGAATTATTTTTATTCGTGACGGCAAAATCGTCAAAGACAGTGTCAATCATCATCGTCGCAGTGCTTCTATCAAAGAGGAGGTAGCCAAAAATGATTGAGTTTTGGGAATTACTCAAAGAAAGTTTTACCAGCTTAAAACTTAATAAAATGAGAACCGGTTTAGCCATGTTGGGTATTATTATTGGTATTGGTTCAGTCATTGGTCTCATTTCTATCGGTGAATCCAGTAAAAAATCTGTTACTTCTCGTATCGAATCTCTTGGTTCTAATTTAATTACGGTTTCTCCTGGATCCCAACGTTCTGGTATGGTTCGAGGATTTAGTACTGTTAAAACTTTAACTTTAGCCGATGCCGATGCTTTAGAAAAATCCGGTCTTTCGGCAATATCACTAGTTTCCCCAGAATATTCAGGACGTTACCAAGTTGTCTCTGGTGATGCCAATACCAACACTAGTATCTATGGTGTCAAATCCGCTTATTCTACTGTCCACAATCTCAAAATTAATAGTGGTCGTTTTATTACTGATAGCGATTACAATTCCAATTCTCATGTCGCTGTCATTGGTCCAGATTCTGTTGAAGAGCTTTTTGGTAGTGCTGATTACAATTGTCTGGGTGAAACTATTCGTATTAATGGGCAAAATTTTACTATCATCGGTATTACCACTGCCAAAGGTACTAGTGGTATGGGTAGTAGCGACAGTGCTATTTATATTCCTCTCTCTACTGGGCTTAAACAACTTTTTGGTGTCAATTATCTTACTTCAATTGCCGTTCAAGCTGCCAGTAGTGATGTTATTATTCAAGCTCAAAACCAAGTTGGCTATCTTCTTCTTGCTCGTCACAAAAAAACCGATGTTTCTTCCGCCGATTTTTATATCCGATCTTCTGAAGAAATGTTAGAAACAGCCAGTAGTGTTACTGGCACTTTTACCTCTCTTTTATCCGGTGTTGCCGCAATTTCTCTTATCGTCGGGGGTATTGGTATTATGAACATTATGTTAGTTACTGTCACCGAACGAACTCGAGAGATTGGTCTTCGTAAGGCTCTTGGTGCCAAGAAAAAAACTATTATTACCCAATTTTTAACCGAGTCAGTTATTCTCACTTTTGGTGGTGGTATTATTGGTATTGTTGTTGGTATTGGCCTGTCTTACGGCTATTCCATTTATAATTCATCAACTTTTGCTATTTCGGTTAATTCTATTTTGTTAGCCTTTTTTGTCTCAGTTGGTATCGGTGTTCTTTTTGGTTGGTACCCTGCCAAAAAAGCTGCTTCACTTCAACCAATCGAAGCTCTCCGCTACGAATAATCTTTTCAGTTTACTTTAAGTTTAAACCGTATAATTCTTATTATTCATTATTAATTTTTAATTATTAATTAATTTATCTATGTCCGAAAAAGAAAATAAATCCAAAAAATATATTCTTCCTGTTAGTCTTTCCATCGTCTTTTTAATTGTTGGTTTTGGTTTGGGTGTTCTTTTTCAAAAAGGTCATTCAAAAACTACTCTCTCCAACAGAACTGGTCAATTTCAAATGGGAGGAAATATGAACGGCAATCGCACTGGCAATCAAACCAATACTACCACCGGTACCAAAACACAAAATAACACTGCTCCAAGAAACAATAATAACGGCGGCCTCACTATTGGTGAAATTACTAAAATAGAAGATGGTTCCATCACTCTCAAAACCACTGATGGTAGTTCCAAAATTATTCTAATTTCTAGTGACACTACTTTCACTCAATCAACTTCAGCCGCTAAAACTGATCTAAAAGTTGGTTCCAAAATCATGGTCACTGGTGCCACCGACACCAACAGTGGCAGTATTACTGGAAAAACTATTCAGCTCAACCCAGCTACCATGCCTCAACCGGAACAACCTCAACAATAATTTAAAAATCTATTTAACTTAGTAGAGACGCGCCGCCGGCACGTCTCTACTTGTGTTTACTCTCTCACTAACAACCTCGCTCTGTTCCACTTCTTACACTTCTCACATTTCAAATATTTTCTATTAACCAAATTAAGAGTATAAAATTCTTTCAAAAAGTTTATTTGTTGTTTATGTCCGCACTTATCACATTCATAACCAAAATAACGACAGTGCCAATTTATAATCCAAGCCACAAGACCAACCAATACCAAAATCCACCAAAATATCATTCCATTTTCTACTAAATAAATCGCCGCCGCCATTTCTACTATTACCAACACTATTAATCGCCAAATAACTGCTCCAACATCTTTAAATTCTACTTTTCTATATTTCATTAATTAATTATATAACTAACGATTAAGCCCCGCTTTCGCGGGGCTTAATGTAAATTAATAATTTATCTTTATTCTTGTTTTTCTCCACCTTGTGGTGTTCCTGATGGCATATTATTCATACCCAATGCCTCTTTTAAAGCATCTTCGGTTACTCCTAAGGTTTTTGCCGCTGCGGCCAAATCCATTTGTTTTGGTTGGCCACTAGGTTTAGCTCCTGGGGTAGTTTCAGCACCTGGTGTAACAGTTGCCATATCTTCCATTCCTAAAGCTGCTCTTAAAGCCTCTTCAGTTACATTTAATTTTGTTGCCGCACTGGCCAAGTCCATTTGTTGTCCTGGTCCTTTTTTGTCAGCAGTCCCTGATGGTTTTTCCCCATTTTGTTCTTGCTGTGTTTGGTTTTCTGTCCCGGTTGAATTTGTATTAGTTGTACTTTTATTAGTACAAGCAGAAAGTGCCAATCCACTAACTAACACTACTGCCAACAATCCTATTTTTGATTTCATTTTTTAAAATAAATTTATAAATCTTTATAATTTATAGCTAAAAACTTAAAACTATCTGAAAACTTAGTCCCTTGCATTACATAGTACTATGCCATATAATCCCATTATTATGAAAGACACTGGTGAACAAAATTCACAGCTTCGCAAAGGATTACTGGAACTTGCTGTTCTCTTAGTAATTAGTCGCGGCCCTGTTTACGCCAGTGATATTTTAAAAAAATTAAAAATTAATCATTTATTAGTGGTTGAGGGGACTCTTTATCCACTTTTAAGTCGTCTCAAAAACGAAGGGAATCTTGATTATCAATGGCAGGAATCCAAAAACGGTCCGCCTCGCAAGTATTATCAACTCACCCCATCTGGTCAAGTTAATTTAAAAAATATCCAAGAAACTTGGGTCAACCTTAATAAATCAATTAATTCTTTAATTAAAAAATAAAATGAAAAAAACACTCACTGTTAATCTTAATCGTCAAGTTTTTTATCTTGATACTGATGCCTACGATCAGTTAGAAAATTATCTTGAAAGTATCAAAAAATATTTTCAAGAACAAGAATCTCTTGATGTTGTTGATGATATCGAAGCCCGTATTGCCGAAAAGTTCACCGAAATTACCGGTAAATCAAAGAAAGTTGTCCAAATTGAAGATGTTTCAAAAATAATTAAAGAAATGGGTAGTATCAACGATATTACTGGTGAAACCGAAACTGATTCAACTGATGAAGTCAAAACAGAAAAAGTGAAGAAAAAATTATTTCGCGATCCTGAAACTAAAATTTTAACTGGTGTGGCTGCTGGTTATGGTTGGTATTTTGGCATCAAATCTCTCTACGTTAGAATTCTTTTTCTTATTTTATTTTTTAATCCTTCCACCTCTTGGCTAGCTATTGTCGCCTATATTGCTTCTTGGTTAATTATTCCCGAAGCCAAAAATAATTGGGAAAAATTAGAAATGAAAGGTAAACCAACTACCGTAAGTCAACTTCAAACTGCTTTCGAAGAAAAAACTTCTAAAATTGTTTCTTCTGTTGAAACTAAATCTAGAAATATTCTTCAAAAAATAATTTCGTCTGTTTCAAAATTATTTAAATTCTTTTTTAAGTTAGGTTGTCGTTTAGTTGGTTTTTTCTCTTTTATCTCGATTATTTTGACTATTGTCGCTATCGTTGTTGGTATGGTTCTAGTTTATTTTCAACCAAACTTACCTTATTTTGATCTTAGTTTCTTTAGAGCCATCGGTTCTCCTTGGTTAGAAGTAGGCTATGTCGCTTTGGGTGTCACTATTTTAATGCCTTTGATTTTTATTCTCGATTTGGCTGATGATCTTATGACTCTCAAATGGCGCACTTCTGTTCAAAAAGTTTTAGTCATGTTAGTCATTTGGATATTTTCTTTAGTTATTACTTGTTCTGTTGCTAAAGTTACTTATCCAAAATATCAAACCCAACTAAATAATTTTGTTCAACACCTAAGATATATCAATTATATTGATGAAGCTAACTCTCAAGTCATTACAGTTACCAATATAAAACAAATTGATATCTCTTCGGTTAAAGAAGTAAAAATTACTCAAGCCAACGTTGATGAAGTTAAAATTATTGGTAATCAAACTCAAATAGACGAATTAACCAAAAATTTTTCTGATGGTCTATTAACTATTCAAGGTAAAAACGAAAAATGGTTTGGTTGTCATGATTGTACTGGTCGTGTCAACTCTGTCAGAGTCGAAATCAAAACTAAAAATATTAGCTCGATTAAATTAAATAATACCGATGCTTGGATCTACTCAACCAGTGGCAACAGTAATTTAACTCTTGGTCAAATGGTGGGAGTCAAAATTGAAGGCACTCTTAATCAACTTACTCTCAAAAGCGATTCTCACTCTGTTGTTAATCTCATGGATTCTACCATCAACCAAGTTGATGCTCAATTATTTCAATCCGTTCTCAAAACTGCTGCTAAGAAAATCAAAATTACCGGAGACAGCAATTCTACTTTAATTTATAAAAATACTTCTCAAATAATCAGCGGTGAAGATGACAAAACCAATCAACAAAAATATATTTTATCTGAAGACCGAGACAAACTAACTAAAACTATTGAAGAAACCATTATCAGTCTTGGTGGTGTCAAAAATAAAATTAAAGATTTTAATTGGTCAACTGATTTTGAAACTCAAAATGATTCTGGTTTTTACAATCTTTACACTTTTGTCAAACCTCAAAACACCACTGATGTTTATGTTCTTTGGTTAATCGAAAAAAATGGCGTCATCACTTTAAAAAATTCCTTAAAAATAACCAATTGGGAAGATGTTCATTACTTAAATTTAGTCAACGATAAATTTCTGCGAATTAACGGCCAAGTTTACGGGCCAGAATTAAAAGAAGAAACCAAAGAAATCTATATTGATAAAATCAAAAATATTTTACAAATTAAACCAATTTCAGAAGAAAATTTCTAAATTATTTATGAAAAAGCATAAAAAGAAAATAATAATTTTTATTATTTTAATCATCATTGGTTCTTTTATATTTTTTAATATCAAAAAATCCAAATCCGGTTCATCTAGTCTTACTACTACTGTCCAAAGTAAAAATCTCCAAGAAAAAATCTATTTATCTGGAAGTCTCGACGCACTTTCAAAAGCCAAAATAAGTTTTGTTAGTGACAGTAAAATTACTTGGGTTGGTGCCAAAGTTGGTGATCAAGTCAAAAAATATCAAAGTTTAGCCAAGCAAGACACTGCTGAAATCGAAAAATCACTCAAAGCTAGTCTTAATAATTTTTTAGTTAGCCGCGATAGTTTCGATCAAACCATTACTGATAATAATCTTGGTGATCAATCAGACCCCAAAACTATTGCTGAAATGAAACGAATTATTAATAAATCCCAACTCAGCTTAAACAATTCCGTCATCGATGTTGAACTAAAAGATATGGCTATTAAAAAGACCTATTTGTCCACTCCCATCAAAGGAATTGTCACCAAAGCTCCGACTTCTCAAACAGGTGCCTATCCAGCGACTACTGATTATTTTGAAATAGTTGATCCAGAAACTGAATATATTTCTGCCTTAGTTAGTCAGCAAGATGTCATTAAATTAAAAGTTGGTCAAACAGCCAAAATTACTCTCGACTCCTATCGTGAACTTCCTTTTGAAGGCACTATTAGTTATGTTTCTTATTCTCCTATTGACACTACCAATAATAAATATGAAGTCAGAATTTCTTATAAACGAGATTCGGCAAAATATAATTATCATTTGGGTATGACGTCCGAAATTGAAGTTTTACTTTCAGAAAAAAACAATGCCTTAGTTGTCCCTCGACAATATATTACTAGTGACAAAGGCAAACGTTTTGTTAATTTAGTCAATAACAAAATTGTTGAAAATAAAGAAGTCTTAACCGGCATGGAAAACTACGAAGACATAGAAATTTTGTCTGGAGTTAACGTTGGTGACACTCTTAGTTATGTCAAACAATAAATCAGAAAATATTATTATTGAAGCTAAAAATATTAGTCGTGTTTACGGTGGTAAAGACGAAGAAATTTGTAAAGCCCTTGATAGTGTTTCCTTTACTGTCAAAAAAGGTCAAAGTGTTGCTATTATCGGCAAGTCTGGTAGTGGTAAATCTACTCTTATGCATATTCTAGCTTGCCTTGACAAGCCTACTTCTGGTCAACTTTTTATTAGTGGTCAAGAAGTTTCCCAAATGTCCCCAAAAGAATTAGAAAAACTTCGAGGTGAATCTTTTGGTTTTGTTTTTCAACAATTTTTCTTAAATCCCAATGACACTGTTTTAGAAAATGTCATTTTACCTCTAAAAATAACTGGTCAAGATTCCAAAAAAACTCGTGAAGAAAAAGCTATTGCCATGTTAAAAGAAGTCGATATCTTAAGTAAAAAAAATAATAAAGCCAAGAATCTTTCTGGTGGACAAAAACAACGTGTTTGTATTGCTCGAGCTTTAGTCGGTAATCCTCAAATAATTTTTGCCGATGAACCAACAGGGAACCTTGATAGTGCCAACGGAGAAATAGTTGAAAAAATTCTTTTTGGTCTCAATAAAAAGGGAATTACTCTTATCTTGGTTACCCACGATCCAGATCTAGCCAAAAAATGTCAAAAACAAATAATGATTAAAGATGGCAAAATCGTCAAAAGCTTATGAAAATAAACGATATTATTACCACTGCTAACAATAATCTTTTTAGAAACAAAACTAGAACTATATTGACCACTCTGGCCATCATTATTGGTTCTATAACATTATTAGTAGCCGAAAGTGTCGGTAATGGTTTTGAACAATATGTTAGTAATAACTTAGAGACTGGTTCATCTCGTATTTTCCGTCTTACCAAAAAAGGTGCCGATACTTATAAATATGGAGAAATTACCAAGTTCAAAGATTCCGACAAAGAAGACGACACTCAAGTGTTTCGTTCTTCCGATGTTGGTTATCTCAAAAATACTTACTCTTCTATTATCAAAGATGTTTTTTACCCTCAATATCTCAGCTTGGCCTCTATTTCTCGAAATGGTTACGAAAAATTTATTGGCAACGCCGGAGTAATTTTCCCAGACACATCGGCAAAATTAATTGTTGGTCAAGTACCAGAATTTAATCAAATCCTAATTAGTCAGGAATATATTGAACCACTTGGTTTTATTAACGCTGATGATTCTCTTGGTAAAGTAGTCACGATTAACGTTTGGGATAACAACCGAAAATCTTCCAAAGAATTTTCTTTGGTTATTTCTGGTGTTACTCATAAAAGCGAAAGCACTTACCCTCTTCAGGTTAGTTATGAAACTGCTACTTATATCAATCAAGTAGTTGCTCCAGAATCAGTTAACCCCCAAGCCTCCAGTTATCTTCAAATTTATACTACTGATTTGTCCAAATCTGAAATCACTGAGTTCAAAGAAAAATTATCCAATGCCGGCATCGAAGCCTCTTCTTATGAAGACCAAAACAAACAAATGTTCCAAATTGTCGATATTCTCAGAGCTATTATGTTAGGAGTAGCCGCTATTTCGCTAGCAGTTGCTACTTTTGGAATTGTTAATACTGTTTTAATGGGAATTCTCGAAAGAACCAAAGAAATTGGATTAATCAAAGCTCTCGGTGGCAGCAAAAAATTAATCTTTCAATTATTCACCTTTGAATCTCTCTGTATTGGTTTTTGGGGTTATATAATTTCTGTATTTTTAGCCATAATTTTAGGATTAATTATCAACCCTATATCGCATGCCACTTTTTTAAAAGATGTCGAAGAGTTTACCCTTTACATCTTAACTCCACTATCAGTAGTAAAAATATTTTTTGTGGTCATGTCCGTATCTTTTGGCGCCAGTTTCTTCCCCTCCCTAAAAGCCTCAAAACTCGACCCCATCGAAGCCCTCAGATCAGAGTAATTTTTTGTTTTTTACTCCCACCCACAAATTTAATCCACCAATCAAGATCATCGGAGCAGTAATTATCCAACCTATTTCTGTCATAAAACTTACTATTATCGCCGTTATTATCCACAAAATTCCTCCCAAAAATTCTTTTTTCCAAGAAATTACTATCAAAATTATGACTACAAAAGTTGGTATCAAATTCATTATCAAAGCCATCAAACTAAAATCTTTTCCAAATACATCCAAAGCAAACAGACTAATAAACAAAATAAAAGCTATTGACAAAATTCTGGTTATTTTTTTCATCATTTTATTAATTACTTTAATTTTACTCCATCTCCCAATAACAAAACTTTTTGTTTTTTTAAACTATTTAATTTTTTAATTGATGAATTATTTAACAAAGATTTTATTTGATAAATAGCTATTTGGTTTAATTTGATTAATCTTTCCGATTGAGATAAATTTTGTCGAATTAATTCAGCATTTATTCCTTCAAGATTGGCCAAAACCACCAACTGAGTAACATCACAATAATCACGGATATTACCTTCTTTATCTATGTTTTGATCACGCCAATCTTTGGCAGTTTTACCAAAGAGAGCCATATTGAGAACATCAGCTTCAGAAGCATAGATAATATCAGATTGATTTTTAGATAATAATTTAGGAATGATTATCTCTTTAATCGCATCAGTGTGAATTCGATAATTAATTTTAGTCAACTGACGTTTAACATCCCAACCAAGAGCCAATCTTTTATTTTCTTCATCTTTGAGCCGTTGGAACTCTTTAATTAAATAAAGTTTAAATTCTGGGCTTAACCAAGAAGCAAACTCAAAAGCAATATCCTGATGGGCAAAAGTACCACCACCATATCGACCAGATTTAGAAACTAATCCAATCGCATTCGTGTTTTTAATCCATTTTTGTGGAGTCATCACAAAAGCATTTGTTCCCGCTTCAAGTTTAAAGGTGTCGAATTCGACACGGTTAAAATTATTATTATAAATCTGTTCCCATATCCCCAAAAAATCGATAGTAAACCTTGTTTTCATCCAGTTTTGAATCACATATCTTGGATCATCGACATTTTTAAATTTAGCCATATCAGTCAAAGAGACATAATCACTAAGATTTTTTTTGAATACTATTATTTCAAACCCACGAACATTTATTTTCTTCTTCATATATAAAATATACCCGAATAAAACCCAAAGTCAATAAATTAAGTTCAGTTCCTATTTGTGTTATAAATAAACTATGACCACCAATCAAAACACCTGCTGTCCTGAATTCGATGTTAAATATTGGGATAATAAAACCCATATTTGGAAAGATAAACTTTTTCTAAAAGACGATGTTAAACAAATTATGCATTTTCCCATCAATATGGGCAAAGTTATTACTCGTATGTGGCAGCAAGTTGACACTGCCAAAGCCGGTCCTGATACCAAAGATTTTTTAATTTTGGCTTACGATCCTTCACCATGGAAATCAGAGCTTTTCATGACTGTTACTAAAAATATTCCGGGCTCCAACATTGTTAAAATAAGTGGCACATTTATTAGTAAGGTTTTTGATGGTCCATACCAAGACGTTCCCAAGTGGTTAGCTCAAATGGATAAATATTTGGCCGACAAAAATCAAAAATCTCTCAAATACTACATTCACTATGCCTATTGCCCCAAGTGTGCCAAAAAGTACGGCCACAACTACGGCATCGTCTTCGCCCAGGTAAAATAATTATTTTACTTCTGTTTCTCTTAAATATTCTTTTATTCTTTCTCGATCTTCGTTTTCCTTGTCACCTTTAAAATATATTTCTATAAAACAAATCTTATTTTCATCTTGATGATAAGCATAAGTAAGTCTTAGTGTTGAACCTTTTAAAAATCGACAAAATAACCGAGTTTTAACAATTTTAACGTTTTCACTATTAAAAACAATTTCAGAATTATTACTTTGACCAGTAGGGAATAACTCTAAAGCATCTTTTAAAACTTCCAAGTCTTTTTCTAGTGAACGGTATTTTTTAAATAGCCGTTTAAATTCTTTATCAAAAATGGTTAATTTTTCATAACTGATCATGGCTGTTGTCTCGAATCGAATGATTTATATCCCGATAAAAAACTGATTCATAATCCAACACTTCACCCTGTTTTTTTACCATCCAAGGATTATCTGTATGTGAATAATCCGACAATTCTTTTGCTGTTTTATCAGACAAACGATTCAATACATCATCAATATGAGTAATTTCTTGACCATTCAACCTTGATAAATCAGGAGATACTTTTGGTAGATATTTTCTTTGAGGATATTCAAAAAATTTACTATCAACCTCTTCTAACTGATTGTTTTTAATCATATCTTCAACCACTTTTTTAAAATGAACCGGAGTTGGTCCATAATTATTGCGAATATATTTTGCCCCAATTAATTGTTCCTCGTATTTTTCGTAATAATCAAAATCAATAAAATAAAGCAGTTTGTAAATAGCAGTTTCGCCAATATTTGGTTTTGAACCAACTTTAGTCAAAATATAAAGCAAAACTTGTTTAAATTTTTCTAAATTATTTTGAGGTACATCAATTCTTATTTCATTATTATCTTTTTTAATTTCCTTTTCCCCACTAGACTCAATTTTAATTTCTTGCTGATTTAAAAATGAATCCAAAGATAGTCCATAAAGATCGGCCAACTTTTTTGCCTCAGTAATAGTCAAATCTCGTTCGCCTTTTTCGATTTGCAGGTACGTCGGCCTAGAAACTCCAATATGCCCCGCCACAAATGATTGATTAAAACCATTTTTTAATCTTAATTTTTTTATAAATACTTCAAACATACTTTAGTTTAGATAATGTAAACAATTTTGTCAATAGAGATGTAAAAATGTTATACCAACTCTAGTTAAAAGTTTATTTAAGGCAGGTGAATAAATTATGTCTTGGACATTAGTCAAAAAACCAGACCCATTTAAAATCAAAGCTATTCCAAAAATCAAACCAATAAAGCCAATTCAACCCATCAAACCGATTAAACCAATTCGTCCAATTAAACCCATCGCCCCAATCGGTTACAATTATCGATGGAAAGAAGATAAGTAATTATTTTTCTTCTTTCTTTACAAAAATAGAATCCTCACTCATAGTTTTAGTTGAACTAAGAGATTTATCAGGCATTAGTGGAATATCTGAGCCATAATTTAACCCCTCAATTCTAGTTGAAGACAAATCTTGATCATACTCTGGGGGAATATTACTTATTTTTGGAGCATTATTAATTTGTTGATTTACTTTAGTTTGATCATTGTTTGAATCTGTCACACTTAGTCACCTCCTGCTTGTAATTATACATATGATTTTCGCTTTTAATTGATGATACAAAAGTTATAAAAGCGATAGAGAATACAACTAAAGCCAGTAGGCCAAGACTCCAATTTAAGTACTTTTTCTTTTTCTCAATTTTTTCTTTATTTTCATTAAAACATCCCTCAAAATTTCTCGTTAATTGGCCTAAAGTTCTACTTTCCGTTTCTTCTTGATATTTTTCTATTAATTTTGATGGTTCAGGGTCTTTCTTATAAGCTTCAGTAAGAAAAGCCTTCAATGCCAAACCAGTCACACTACATATTAATATCAACACAATAAACAAATAAAAAGATGGAAGTTCCCTAAACCAATCGGAATTTAATAAAGCAGTTAAAATTGCTCCATCAAAACCCAAAATGATCCCTGCCTTAGTATTCATATTATCTATTGATTCAAATTGATCTCTTAACCGTTCTTTAATTTCTCTGTAAATAAGTTGATCGCTATCTTTTGGCTTTTTGATTTGGTTTTTATTCATAACTTTAATCTATCAAATTATAAACCACGATCAGCACTATTAAATAGTTGACTTCGGTTTTTCTTCGGGTAATATTATTTTATGACTCCATATTTCAAAGATAAAAGTTTCTATCTCTATCAAGGCGATTGTTTTAAAATTTTAAAGCGAATTAAAGAAAACTCAGTTGACATGATTTTTGCTGATCCTCCTTATTTTTTATCTAATGGAACTTTTACTTGTCAAAACGGGAAAATGGTCAGTGTAAAAAAGGGAGAATGGGACATGGGGAAAAGTTTAGAAGAAAATCTTAAGTTTCATTGTGACTGGATAAAGGAATGCAAAAGAGTTTTAAAACCTAATGGGACAATATGGATTAGCGGTACCTATCATTCAATTTATCAATGTGGTTATGCTCTCCAATTGAATGATTATAAAATTCTTAACGAAATAGTTTGGTATAAACCAAATGCCTCACCAAATCTAAGCTGCCGTTTTTTCACCGCCAGCCATGAAACTTTAATTTGGGCTAGAAAAGAGAAAAAAGCTAGCCATACTTTTAACTATGATTTAGTTAAAAATAATGATTGGCCGAATGATTTTCTCAAGAAAAAAGGTTTTCAAATGAGATCTGTTTGGGCTATCTATACACCAAAAAAAGAAGAAAAAACCTTCGGTAAACATCCCACCCAAAAATCATTAGATCTTTTAAATCGGATCGTTTTATCAAGTACTAAGCCAGGGGATTTAATCCTAGATCCTTTTGCTGGTAGCTCAACAACTGGTATTGCCGCAATTAAAAACAATCGCAAGTTTGTTGGCATAGATTTAGAAAAAGAATATCTCGAGTTGTCTATAAAAAGATATAAAAATATTATTTAAGTAGAATTAAACAGTGTATAATTCGGTAATGGCAAATAGTAAATCTTGGAAAAAAATTTTTGATGATTATAAAATTTTAGATCATGATTTTAATAATTCACCATTTCCAATATCAGCGTCTCAAATTAAAAAAGCTTGTCAGAATTTTAAAAAAACAAGTGAAAAAGAGGTACGAATTTTATGTAAACAAGATAGCAGATATAACAGACCAACTATTTTTAAAGAAAATAATTTATTCTTATTACCTGTCAAAAATGGTTTTTATAACATAATAAAAGGAGAAGGATATGTTGATATTCCTGTAATTAACGAAAAAGTAATAAATTATTCTTCAAAACTCGATTTTTCGCTAGAAACTACATTAATTGGGAGCTCTGAAATGCAACACTTAGATTATGCTTATGCAGCAAGTTTAATTAGAACCTTTACGAACGATCCTTCCTTAGTTTTAACAATTAGAGGAAGAAAATACACACCAGAATTTAGTTTTTTTGTTGGAAATCAAAAAATCAATGTTTCTAGCGTACAAACAGAAGTTGATGCTGGTTATGAGGGGAAAGATCAAATTGTACTAATTGAAGCAAAAAATTTTTGTGCCTCAGATGTAGTTATTAGACAACTTTACTATCCATTTAGACAGTGGCAAAGTAGAACAAATAAAAAAGTTGTAACTTTATTTTTTGATAAAGAAGCAAATGGTAATGTATATTCAATTTGGCAATTTGAATTTGATAATCCAGAAGATTACAACAGTATAAAATTAGTTAAATCTGGAAGATTTCAAATTGTATAATTAGTCACCACGATTTCTTTTATTTTTCCTCTTTTTTTACCATTACTATTGATTGATCTTGCAGCATAAATTTCATTAATTTCAAAGTCTTTATATAAATCTTTGATAAATTCCGTATTTGAATTACTTAACATAACCAAACATCCTTTATCTGATAGTTGTTTAAAGACATTTCTAAGTTTAATTTGTTCATTTTGACCAAAACTATCTTTAGAATAACTGGTAAATTTTGAAGTTCCATTAATAGGGTAATATGGTGGGTCAAAATAAATAAAATCTCCTTTTTTACAATTCTTCACTGATTCTTCAAAAGATAAATTTGTTATTTTTGTATTTTTTAAGCACTCAGAAACCGCCAATAAATTTTCTTTATCACAAATGGTTGGATTTTTTTGATCACCAAACGGAACATTGTATCCACCTTTAGAATTTTCACGATACATTCCGTTAAAACAGGTTTTATTTAAAAATACTAAATAAGCAGCTGTATCTAAATCTTT
>Ga0183100_1000731_pt1 | contig 21801 bp, 20 predicted proteins | sample Biomet2_FD_127789 | JGI IMG/M metagenome (GOLD analysis project Ga0183100, IMG submission 127789) | Microbial communities from bioreactor (seeded with anoxic lake sediment) at LBNL, California, USA - Biofuel metagenome 2 | ecosystem: Engineered > Bioreactor > Anaerobic > Unclassified ...
TTTTTCGGTGAGTGGTCTTTTTCAGCGGGACGCCTTAAAAAATGCCTCAATCTCCGATTTGTCGGATTGGACGGATCCCTGTGCAAAGCCGCTTCGTCCGCCGCCCCGGCCCCGGAGAGCCGCGTTCAGGCTCTTGACCAGAGGGGAGATATCTCCGCCGTCGGCGCGAATGAGCGCGTATTGATACTGCCCGTCCTCCCCGGCAAACACTGCCGCAAGGCCCCCGCAGGTCCGGCTCACCGCGTCCGCCAGCTTCCGCACACCGTCCGTCCGCAGGGAGGACTGGAACACAACCACATCTCCCTTACCGATCTGTTCGGCGGCGACGCGGAAGAACAGTTCGTCTTCCAGTTGGGTCTGCCGGGCTTTGGAGGCATTCAGCTCTGCTTCCAGACGCTCTACCGCTGCGGAGGTATCAAAAACTTTTACGCTGAGGCGCTGACCCACCGCACGGTTTTGTTCCCATGTTTTTGAGAGGTAATCCAGCGCCCGCCGCCCGCAGAGAATCTCCATGCGGACGCCGCCCCGGAAGGTTTGGCAGGACAGAATTTTAATAAGACCCACCTGCCCGGAATGCAGTACGTGGGTCCCGCAGCAGGCGCAGCAGTCCGCGCCGGGAAAGCGCACAATACGGACCTGTCCGGTCAGCTCCTTTTTCGAGCGGTAGTCAATGGACGTCAACTCCTCTCGGGAGGGGTAGGTGATTTCAATCGGGACGTCTGCATAGATGTAGTCATTGGCACGCCGTTCCGCCTCCAGCGCCTGTTCCCAGGAGATATCGGTGTTATAATCGATGGTGACCGTGTCGGCACCCATGTGGAAGCCCACGTTGTCGCAGCGATAGGTTTCGCAGAGGATGCCGCTGAGAATGTGTTCGCCGGAATGCTGCTGCATGTGGTCGAACCGCCGGCTCCAATCAATGCGCCCCATCACGGTTTCCCCAATCTCCACTGGTTTTTCACAAATGTGGAAAACCAAGCCGTCCTTTTCGTGGACGTCCAGGACATTTACACCGCCAAGCGACCCCTGATCGGCGGGCTGTCCGCCGCCCTCGGGATAAAAAGCGGTCTGGTCCAGAACCACTGTCCAGCTGGTTTTCACCGCGTCGCAGGAGAGAACCTTTGCGGTAAAATCCTTTAGAAAGGGGTCGGCGTAGTAGAGTTTTTCTGTTCCCATGTGGAAAACTTCCTTTCCGCGTTTAAGGCGCCGCTCATTCGCGTTTACGCCTCAAGAGATGGATACCACGAACTGCCACACCGGTTCCGCCAGAAAAAAGCCTATAACGGCGCTGGCGGCGTTGGCCGTCAGTCCGTAGACTACGGCGCGTGTTTTGCTCTGGCCCGTGAGAAATCTGCGGTACAAAAGGGCCTCCGCCACGGCCACGACGACCTCCGCCGGAACAAATAAAAATAAAAACCAGAAGCTCATCCCGTGCCGGACGATAGTTACACTGTAATACAGGGCAAGAGCCCCCTGCGTGACAAGATTTACGGTGAGAAACGGCTTCCAGCTGGTTTTCCATTTGTAGCCGTACAGAAGAAGTATCAGCGCTTCAATCACCAGCGTAGGAACGCAGGTGGACAAAAATTGCAGCACATATCCCACCCAGGTCGGCGCTACGGAGATGGCTTTTTTCGCCCAGTCTACTTTGGCGGAGCACTGAAGGGCATGGCGGGTTATGGGTTCCGAAACCCAGCTTTCGCCGCTTTTGGTGACCACGATCACCCGATAAGTGTCCGGCACACCCACATAGCTGAAGCTGTGAATGTTGCCGTCTCCGTTCAGCTTTGCATAGATGGGGGTACCTTGGTTTCCCTGGGCGACGCAGGCATACCACCCCTTCGGGACGGCATCCCGCAGCGCTTGCAGCAGTTGCGGGTCCAGCGCGGCGCGTTCTTCCTCCGAATAGTTCCAGTCCAGACAGTAATCCATATATTTCGGGTTCGGGTCCCCCTCCGCCAGCAGATCGAGATAGTAGGGTTCCTCCGGACCGTTTTCCACACGGACAATCAATAGGGGTTTCGGCCCGCTGTCCGCAAGGGCGGGAACGGTCAGCAAAGCGGCCAGTGTCAGGAGCAGCGCCGCTAGAGACATCAGCTTTTTCTGAAAACTCATAAGAGGCCTCCTTCTTTTCCTGCACAGTTTTGCCGCCCGGCCTTCCAAAACCGGGCGGCTTCACTTTAAAGACGGAAGAAGTTAAATAAAGGTTTCTCTCACAGCAGTCCCAGGGCTATTTTCCACTGGAGAACCCGGATACAGGCGGCGTCGATCAGAACTTCGTCCAGCGTCCCGCCCTTCACGGCAGAAATGACCTGCGGAAGCTGCTGGCGGTAGTCCGTGGCGATCAGCAGGTCATTTCCTGCCTGAATCGCCATGACCGCCACGCTGCCATTGTCCGCATAGGCCTTTACGGCGTCCATCACCAGATCGTCGGTCATGACCACGTTGTTTTCAGCCCCCACCTGCGCCATCAAATCTCGGAGTATTTTGTGGACGGCGGGGGAGAGCGAAGCGGGCTGGTCTGGGTCCATACACTTGACGATGTTATGAGAGACCAGCACCGCGCTGAGGCCCCCGCCGCCCTGCAAACCTGCGGTAAAGGGGAGAAAATCGGAGTTTTCAAAAGTCTTTAAAGGCCGCTCGTCCACGGCGATGCCGGTGTGGGTATCGACATTGTTGCCATAGCCGGGGAAGTGCTTCAAAACACAGCCCATGGCGTCGGCATCCATGGCCTCCGTCACCGTGGACACATAGTCCCGGGTCTGGGATGCGTCCTGCCCGAAGGAGCGGTCATAGATAAAATCGCTGGGGTTGGTGGATACGTCGCACACTGGGGACAGATTTACGTTGAACCCCAGCGCTTTGAGCAATACATCCTTCTCATGGGTATCCTTTGCCACGGCAACCATACCATCAGCGGCGTTGAGCTGCTGGGGCGAGCGGAATTTTTCCGAGCGGATATTGGAGTTGGAGGAGACGCGCACCACGGTTCCACCCTCCTCGTCCACGCCGACAAGCAAGGGAATCTTGGCGGCCTCCTGATAGCCGTTGATCGCCTGGATAATCTCGTTGGCGGTTTTGTCCTTGGTGTCCCGGCCAAAGAGAATGTAGCCCCCCAGGTGATAGGCGGAGACGTCCGCCGCCGCGTTCGTCTCCGGAACCCGGGCAAAAAACAGCTGGCCTACCTTTTCCTCAAGCGTCATCTGGGCGGTCAGGGCCTTTGCTCGCTCCTCGTTGGTTTGGACGGGAGCGGAGGAGGATGCCGCGCCGTCGCCGGACCCGGCGGCGGAACCGGCACTCTCCGCAGGGGCGGAGCCAGAAGACGCCGAAGGGGTCTGCGCGGTGCAGGAAGTCAGACAAAACAGGCTGGCCGCGGCTAGAAGGGAACAGAGCAATCGTTTCATAAAACCTCCTACGCATGAAGTGCGAGCGTTTGTGCTTTAGGCCTCCGGCTTCACCAGCGCAATGTGCAGCTCGTCCAGCTGCTTTTGAGTGACGGCGCCGGGGGCATCCATCATCACGTCCTGCGCGTTCTTGTTCATGGGGAAGGGGATGATCTCCCGGATAGAGTCCTCGCCTGCCAACAGCATAACCATCCGGTCCACACCGGGGGCAATGCCCGCGTGAGGGGGCGCGCCGTAGCAGAACGCGTTGTACATGGCGGGGAATTTGGCCTTCACATCATCCTCGCCCAGACGTACCAGCTCAAACGCCTTGACCATGATCTCCGGGTCGTGGTTGCGCACCGCGCCGGAGGAGAGCTCCACACCGTTGCACACCAGGTCGTACTGGTCTGCGGTGATGCTGAGGGGATCGATCTCGCCCGCTTCCGCCTTGAGAAGCACATCCAGCCCGCCGGATGGCATGGAGAACGGGTTGTGGCAGAATTCCAGCTCGCCGGATTCGTCGCCGATCTCATACATGGGGAAGTCCACAATCCAGCAGAAGGCATACTGCTCTTTATCCATATGACCGGGGACGGCGGCGCCCAGCGTCTTCACCAGCACACCGGCGGTCTTCTGGGCGGCGGTGAGTTTTCCGGCCGACAGAGCCACAAAGTCGCCCGCCTTCAGATTCAGCGCGGATACAACTGCATCCTTGCAGGGGGTGACGAACTTGGAAATGCCGCCCACCAGCTCGCCGTTTTCGTCCAGACGGAACCAATAGGCCTTGTTCCCCGCCTGAGTCTCCACGTCGGCCAGGGTTTTATCGATAAACTTTCGGGTTTCTTTAAAATCGGAGACGACCACAGCCTTGACGGTGTTCTCCGCGAAAGGCTCGAAGCCGCAGTCTGAGAGAATCTCCGTGGCGTCCCGCACAGTCAGATCGATGCGGAGATCCGGCTTGTCGGAGCCGTATTTCTCCATGGACTCCCTGTATGGAATGCGCGTAAACGGCGCGCCGCTGGCCCGGTCGTAGGAGCCAAATTTGGCAAAGATGGGAGGCAGCACGTCCTCCAGAACGGCAAACACGTCCTCCTGGGTGGCAAAGGCCATCTCCATATCCAGCTGATAAAACTCGCCGGGGGAGCGGTCGGCCCGGGCGTCCTCGTCCCGGAAGCAGGGGGCGATCTGAAAATAGCGGTCGAAGCCGGAGGTCATCAGAAGCTGCTTGAACTGCTGGGGCGCCTGCGGAAGGGCATAAAACTTGCCGGGGTGATTGCGGGCAGGCACCAGATAGTCCCGAGCTCCCTCGGGGGAAGAGGCGGTGAGGATGGGGGTGGTGATCTCCAGAAAACCGTGCTCCGTCATGGACTGACGCAGGGCGGAGACCACATTGCACCGCAGGATGATGTTCTTTTTCACGTCGGGGTTGCGCAGGTCAAGATAGCGGTATTTAAGGCGTGTCAGCTCGTCGGCCTCCCGGCTGCGGTTGATGGGGAAGGGAAGCTCGTTATAGCGGCAGCGGCCCAGCACCTCGATGGTCTGGGGGAGCACCTCAATTTCGCCGGTGGGCAGCTTTGAGTTCTTGCTGGCCCGCTCCCGGACAGTGCCGGCAACGGAGACAGTGGATTCCTTGTTGATGCCCTTGAGGGTTTTCACGGCGTCGGCTGTCTCGGCTACTACCTGCGTGGTGCCGTAAAAATCCCGGATGACGGCAAAAGCCAGCTCCGCGCCGACTTCCCGGACGTTTTCCAGCCATCCGACGATGGTGACGGCCTTGCCCGCGTCGGTCAGCCGCAGTTCTCCGCAGGTATGGGTTCTTGATTGTGTCATGACAGTGAGATCCTTTCTATATTTGAGATGGCGGATACAATTGAAACGGAGAGTTAATCAAGAAAAGAAAATACAATCTGTATTTTTATTATAAATTATTTCAAATAGGATTGTTCCGGCTGGGCCAGATCCCAGAGTTCCCGTCCCAGAGTCTGCCCAATTTCCTTGCTTTTTGACATGTTGAGGGGGAGCATGACGTTGTGGTCAAAGTCCCGATAGGACCACTTGTCGACCGAAAATTCCAGCTGCGCATATCTCCAATCCTCCGGGCCTGACTGGGCAAGGGTGATGAAGAGGTCCTCAATGTCGCCGTCCTCCAGCATTTTGGGTTGAGAAGTCAGGTTTTCCAGACACGGTATGGCCTGGAGTACGAGATTGGTGGGTGACCGTCGGAAACGAAGCTCCTCCAGCCGGACGAGCAGCTCGTCAAATCCCGGTTCATTGGAAGCTAGTTGGAGGTTTCGGAGTTCCGATTGCCGATTTTCATAAAAGCGGGTCAGCGTAATATCAATCAATTCTGTCTTCATACCGGGGGCGAGGGTGTCAAGCCCCACAGACCGGGCATACCAGAATCCTCCTGCGATCATAGCCAGCAGGAGGCACAGAGCTGTGATTTTCAGAGGGTGCCTCTTTTGTCGGCTCCGCTCTTTCACGCCGTTCATTCCAGAATCACTGCGCCCTTGTTCTTCTCCGCGAGGCCCGCCTTGATGCGGTACACCGTGGCGGCGGGGTCCAGCTTGGTCTGTTCGCCGGTGGACATGTCCTTGCAGGCGACGATACCCGCCTGAATCTCATCCTCGCCCAGAAAGACCACATAGGGAATACATAGTTTGTCTGCGTAGGAGATCTTTGCCTTGAACTTCTTTTCCTCGCAGTGCAGCTGTGCCCGGACGCCGTTTTCCCGCAGGAGGGTGGCAAAGGATACGGCGGGGGCCAGGTCCTCCGTCATGGGCAGAATCAGCACGTCGGTGGGCGCGGTGGGCAGATCCGGATTCAGCATTCCCTGCTCTCCCAGAACGTAGAACAGGCGGGTCAAACCGATGGAGGTACCCACGCCGGGAAGCTGCTTTTCCGTGTAGTATTCCGCCAGATTGTCATACCGCCCGCCGGAGCAGACGGAGCCCACCTCGGGGTGGTCCAGAAGGGTGGTCTCATACACCGTGCCGGTGTAGTAATCCAGACCCCGGGCGATGGTCAGGTCCACCACAAAGTTTTCTGTGGGGACGCCGAAGGCTCCCAGATACTTCACCACCAGGCTCAGCTCGTCCAAGCCCTCGTCGAACAGGGAATTGCGGCCCCGATAGCCCTCCAGAGCCTGAAGAATTGTCTCGCTGCCACCGGAGATGGCAATAAACTTCAAAATCTCGTCGGCCTTTTCCTCCGGGACGGAGTAATCGTCCACCAAAATGGACCGCACCATGTCGGCGCCGATCTTGTCCAGTTTGTCCACGGTCCGCATTACGTCGCCGGACAGCTCGGAAAGACCCAGCATGGCATAAAACCCGTTCAGAATTTTCCGATTGTTCACCCGAATCTGGAATCGCTTCAGGCCCAGAGTGGAGAAGACCTTATAGATGATTGCGGGAATCTCGGCGTCGTTGATGGGAGCCAGACTGCCGTCTCCGATGATGTCAATATCCGCCTGATAAAACTCCCGGAAGCGGCCACGCTGGGCCCGCTCGCCCCGGTATACCTTGCCAATCTGGAAGCGGCGGAAGGGAAAGCTGAGTTCACTGTAGTGCATGGCGACGTATTTCGCCAGAGGGACCGTCAGGTCGAAGCGGAGGCTCAGGTCGGCGTCGCCCTTAGAAAAGCGGTAGATTTGCTTTTCTGTCTCGCCGCCGCCCTTGGCAAGAAGCACCTCGCTGGCCTCGATGATGGGGGTGTCCAGCGGAGTGAAGCCGTATAGAGAATAGGTCTGGCGCAGGACCTCCATGATACGCTCCATCTGCTGCTGCGGCGCAGGGAGTAGCTCCATAAAGCCGGAAAGGGTACGTGGTTTTAAAATAGCCATAATAAATACTCCTTCATCTGTGTTTTATGATTAGTCATAAAAAAACTGAAAAAAAGGCGCTCTCGTCCCCTGGGTTTGGGACGAGAGCGGTGAACGCTTCGTGGTGCCACCCAAATTCGAAAGGGGGAGAAAACCCCGCCTCTCCTTTTGGCCTCCGTCTGTACGGGGAGGGACCGTGAGCGTCTCCGCTCCCGCTCCGCCGCTGTCCTTGGCCCGATTCCACCTAAACGCTCTCAGCCATTGGCGTTCTTCTCTGTGCGGTGGTCTGCGGGTTACTGCTGCGGCATCAGCGCGGTATTCAGGTTAATCCTGGAATATGCTCAGACTTGGGAGTGTTTCTTGGGATTGACGATGTCGCGCCAGTCGAGGTCGCCCCGGGCCAGTCCCAAAATCAGCATTTCCGCCGTGGCGATGTTGCTGGCGTAAGGAATGTTGTTCTGATCGCACAGGCGGGAAATGTAGGTCACATCTTCAGCCATACTGGGGCTGTTAGGGTCGTCAAAAAATAGGACCAGGTCAATTTCGTTATAAGCAATGCGGGCGCCGATCTGCTGACAGCCGCCGTGGGCAAAGGAGAGGAAGCAGTGAACGTCCAGTCCTGTGGCTTCAGAGACCATATGGCCCGTCGTATTGGTGGCAAAGAGAGTGTGCTTGGAGAGAATTCCGGCGTAGGCCGTGCAGAACTGGACCATGAGGTCTTTCCGGTTATCGTGGGACATGATTGCAATATTCATGGGAAAACTCCTTTCTATTTTATGCGCATCAGGGGCACGCGCTGTCCCATGAGACGCCGGGCAATGTTTTGATAGGCGGTGGCGGCGAGACTGTCATCCGTCAGCAGTAAGGGAACGCCCCGGTTCAGCGCCAGAGGCAGCCCATCGTCTTCCGGTACCACGCCAAGGAGGGGCAGGCCCGCGGCATCAATGGCGTCGTCGATGGTGGCGTGCATATTCCGAAGCAGCTTTTTGCGCACCCGGTTTACCACCAGGTGCAGCCTTCCGCGGGGGAAGGACTCCAGCTCCATGACCGTATGCTGTGCGTCCCGCAAGGATGCGGCGTCCGATGTGGTAACTACCACGCAGCGGTCCGCGCCGCAGATCGCAAGACGAAACCCGCCGTCCAGGCCCGCCGGTGCGTCCAGCAGACAGTAATCATACCGCTCCTGAGCCTGATTCAATAGGGCGCGGAACTGGCTCTCACTGACAGGACGGCCCCGGTTACGCACCGGCGCGGTGAGCAGGTCAAGTGTGGGAAGACGGGATTGGCTCACGACTGCATTTTCCAGCGTACATCGGTCCTGAGCCACGTCGGAAAAGTCCATCAGGGCCTTGTCTGTAAGACCCAGTGCCAGATCAAGATTCCGAAGCCCGATGTCACAGTCGATACAAAGCACATGCTTTCCTGCTTTGGCCATAGCGGCCCCCACTCCCGCCACAAAGGAGGTCTTGCCGGTGCCACCCTTACCGGAGACCACGGCGATACATTCCCCCATCGGACTTCACCTCTTTTATATCCTGATTTTACAGTAAGAATTCGCCAAAATCAAAATAATCTCATGCGCTGCCAAGAAAATTTATATATTGTGTGTGAGCGGAGAGCTTCAAGTATATTTTCGTGTTTTAAAGGGGAGATTTCTTAATTTTTGTAAAGGGCCTGGGATATTTCAGCGGCGTGGGCCTTACTTTTTCGATCAGCACTGCACGATGACTGACCGCTGTTCCCGGAATGGCATAGTCCCTGACATCGGTCAGACGACCGCCCAGAAGTTCAATGGCTTTTTCAGCGGCGTTTAGTTCCTCGCCGCTGTCCACAGATTTCATGGCTAAAAACATGCCGCCCGTTTTTACCAGCGGCAGGCACAGCTCGGCCAGAAGAGGAAGGGAGGCCACGGCGCGGGAGACTGCCACATCGAAGGACTCCCGGTGCTTCCCTGCGAATTCCTCCGCTCGGGCATGGACGCAGGTCACATCCGAAAGACCCAGATCGTCACAGACCTCCTGTAAAAAGGTGATGCGTTTTCCCAGAGAATCCAGCAGCGTCACACGGGCCGAGGGCTCCAAAATACGGATGGGAAGGCCGGGAAAGCCGGCCCCGGTGCCAACATCCACCACAGTCTTGCCTCGAAAATCCAGTACCTTCAGCAATGCTGCGCTGTCCAGAAAGTGGAGACGGGCCACCTCGTCCGGGTCCGTGATGGCGGTCAGGTTCATGACCTTGTTTTTTTCCTCCAACAGCGCCGCGTAGCGCAGCAGGGAAGAGATAACGTCGGCGGAAAGTTCAAGCTGGGCGAGACCGTCTCTGAGTATTGTTTCCATCATTTTCGTTGTTCCTTCAGAAGATCCCGAATCTCTGTCAGTAAAGCCGTCTCGCTGCTGGGAGCGGGAGGCGGGGCGGAGGCCGTCTCCTTCTTTTTGTAAAAGTGGTTAATTGCCTTTACAAGGCAGAAGATGGCGAAAGCCGTGATAAGAAAGTTCAAAACCGCCGCCAAAAAATTGCCGTAGGGGATAACGGTCAGATTGTCCCCCACAACCCAAGTCATCTCTGAAAAGGAGATATTTCCCGTCGCCAAACTAATGATGGGCATGATGATGTCGTTGACCAGAGAGTCCGCGATCGTTTTGAACGCACCGCCCACGATCACGCCAACGGCCATGTCCAATACATTACCCCGGGCAATAAATTTTTTGAATTCGGCAATAAAGCCGGTGGTCTTCTCCATCATGGAAAAAATCTCTCCTTTTTAAAAATCAATGGCCTTCAATCCACTGCGCTGCAGTGATTTGAATAATCAGACCGAAATAGGGCCGATTTTGAGCCACAAAATGATATAGGGGTCATGTTGTCCCAGCTCCACGGTCTCCAGAGAGGTTCAACGCTCTGTAATATCAAGCAATGATATTACAGAAAGGATTCAGTAGGCTATAAATTATTTGCTTTTCGGCGTCAGCTTTTCCTTGCCGCCCATATAGGGACGAAGAATCTCCGGAATAAGGACCGTACCGTCGGCTTGCAGATTGTTCTCCAAAAATGCGATCAGCATCCGGGGAGGAGCCACGCAGGTGTTGTTCAGTGTGTGGCATAGCTGCATCTTGCCATCCTGATCCTTGTAGCGGATGCGCAGACGCCGGGCCTGGGCATCGCCAAGGTTGGAGCAGGAGCAGACCTCGAAATACTTCTGCTGGCGGGGAGACCAGGCTTCAATATCGCAGGACTTGACCTTCAGATCCGCCAAGTCGCCGGAGCAGCATTCCAGCTGCCGCACGGGGATATCCATAGACCGAAACAGCTCCACGGAAAACTTCCACAGCTTTTCGTACCAGTCCTTGGACTCTTCGGGCTTGCAGACCACGATCATCTCCTGCTTTTCAAATTGATGAATGCGGTAAATGCCACGTTCCTCAATACCGTGGGCGCCCTTTTCCTTGCGGAAGCAGGGGGAGTAGGAGGTCAGCGTCTCGGGCAGGGAACTCTCCGGCAGAATCTGGTCAATATAGCGGCCGATCATGGAGTGCTCAGAGGTGCCGATGAGATACAGATCCTCGCCCTCAATTTTGTACATCATGCCGTCCATGTCCGTCTGGCTCATGACGCCCTCCACCACGTTACCGTGGATCATGAAGGGGGGAATGCAATAGGTGAAGCCCTTGTCAATCATAAAGTCCCGGCCATAGGCCAGAACGGCTTCATGCAACCGGGCAATGTCGCCCAGCAGATAATAAAATCCGTTGCCGGAGACACGGCCGGCGGCGTCCATGTCAATGCCGTCAAAGCTCTCCATAATCTCCGTGTGATAGGGAATTTCAAAATCGGGCACCTTCGGTTCGCCAAAGCGCTGAACCTCCACATTGGCGCTGTCATCCGGGCCGAGAGGCACGGAGGGGTCAATGATCTGAGGAATGACCAGCATACGCTTGTGAACCTCTTCGTCCAGCTCCGCCTCCAGTTTTTCCAGCTCTGCAAGGCGAACGGCCTCGTCGGTGACCTGCTTTTTCACAGCTTCGGCCTCTCCCAGCTTGGAGGGGTCCTTCTTGGCCTGTCCCATCAACATGCCAACCTGTTTGCTGAGCCGGTTCCGGTCTGCCCGGAGCTGGTCAGCCTCGGCAATGGAAGCGCGGCGTTTGGCGTCCAGTTCAATTACCTCGTCCACCAGAGGAAGCTTGGCGTCCTGAAATTTTTTCTTAATGTTCTCCTTGACAGCGTCGGGGTTCTCACGGATAAATTTCATATCCAGCATGTTCAATTTCTCCTTCTAATACCATATCGGGTTTTATGTCAAAGATAATAAGTGCTGGTAGCGGGAAATATGGGATTTACTGCGACGACATGACGGCTTCTTTTAACTGCTGATACCGCTGAGCAGGGGAAACCACATTGCCGATGGCATCCTTGGAGAGACGTGCCGGCTGTCCGGCGTCCTCCATGGCCTGGATCGTCTGCTTGCAGGCATCGCGATCCCCGGTGGCGTATTGCTGCTGCAAGGTATACAGAGCCAGCAGAGCGGCGGTATTCTCATCGGACTCCGACTTGGCGGCATTCGACTCGTCCAGCTGAGATTGAAGGTCTCCCGCTTTTTTGTTGGTGTCATCCAACTGAGATTGAAGCTGTACGTTTTTGTCCTGACTCTCCTGCAGCTCTTGTAAGGTAGTGACAGAGCTTTGCAGAGTTCCGATGACCTCCTCGTTGCTGCGCAGGTGCATTAAAAAAGACAGTGCCATCAGCAAAAAGGCCACAATAAACAAAATCATGATATAGACGATCACGGGCTTGTTCTTTCGCCCGTTGGGAGAGGTTTCCGGCGCCGGAGCCGCATCTTCGGCCCCTGTGCTGCGCTTTTCCAGTTTCATGGTCAGGTGTTCCTCATTTCTGATTGGATTGGGCGCGTTTGACCTTCAGAAGTGCCAAAGCTTCCAACAGGCCGTTCAGATCGTCCACTCCGTAGTATTCCAGTTCAATGCGACCTTTCTTTCGGCCTGTGATAATTTTTACGCCGCGGCCCAAACGGGAGGCCAGATCTTTCTGCGCTTCAGCCGCATAGTCTACCTGATCGGAGGAGGAATCCGCAGGCTCTTTTTCCTCTGTGATGAGCTTTTTGGCAAGCGCTTCCGTTTGGCGGACGGACAACCCGCCTGCAATCACGGATCGGGCGGCGCTCTCCTGCAGTTCGGGGGACAGAGGCAGCAGGGCTCTTGCGTGTCCGGCCGACAAAGACCCGTCCTCCACCAATGCTTTCACAGCGGGGGAGAGAGTCAGAAGCCGCAGCGCGTTGGTCACGGCGCTGCGGGACTTCCCCACGGCCTCGGCGGCCTCCTCCTGCGTCATGTGGTAGGACTGAACCAGCGACTGAAATCCAGCTGCTTCCTCCATGGGGTTCAGGTCTTCCCGCTGGAGATTTTCAATCATGGCCAGTTCCGCGGCCTTTCGGTCGTCGGCCTCAATTACCACGACCGGTACTTCACGCAGACCCGCCATGCGGGCGGCGCGCCAACGGCGCTCTCCGGCAATGATCTGGTAGTACCCGGAGGCCAGTTTCCGAACGGTCAGGGGCTGAATAATTCCGTGTCGGCGAATGGAGTCCGCCAAATCATTCAGCGCGTCTTCATCAAAGTTTTTCCGGGGCTGACCGGAGCAGCTCTCAACCTGGGAAATGGGCAAAGAGAAGGTGCCGGAGGTCTCTGTCTTGAGCACATCGTCCCCCAACAGGGCGCCAAGGCCCCGTCCAAGCCCGGATTTTTGCAATGCCATAGCAGCTCCTTTCCAAAATCAGAGATTCTTATGTAAAAATTCGGCCGCCAGCGCACCGTACGCTTCTGCACCGCGGGACGTGCGGTCGTATGCAAAAATAGGTTTCCCATGGCTGGGCGCCTCAGAGAGACGAACATTTCGGGGAATCACCGTGGTGTAGACTTTTCCGGGGAAATAGTGCTTTACCTCATCCGCCACCTGAATCGCCAAATTTGTCCGTCCATCAAACATCGTGAGTAAGACCCCCTCCAGCTCCAGCCTGGGGTTCAGAGAACGGCGGACAATGCGCACGGTATTCAACAAATCGCTGAGGCCTTCCAATGCAAAATACTCCCCCTGAACCGGAACCAATATGGAGTCCGCGGCGCACAGAGCATTTAAAGTCAGAAGCTCCAGGGAAGGAGGGCAGTCAATAAAAATAAAATCGTAATCCTCCGCCAACTGCGACAGCGCTTCCTTCAGCAGGTATTCCCGGCGGTCCATGGAAATCAGTTCAATACCGGCGCCTGCCAGCGCTTTGTTGGAAGGGAGCACGTCGCCATATTTTGTGGAGACCACGGCGTCCTTTGCCGCGACCTCGCCAATCACGACTTCATATACACCCTTTGACAGGGTTTTATCCACGCCCATGCCCGAAGTGGCATTTGCCTGGGGGTCAAAGTCGCACAGCAGCACCCTCTGTCCGGCGTCTTTCATGGCGGAGCAGAGGTTCACACAGGATGTGGTTTTCCCCACGCCGCCTTTTTGATTCACGATTGCAACTGTTTTTGCCAATACAGCACCCGCTTTCCCATGACGGCAGACACAAGAATAAGGCCGCTATGTAGGCGGCCAAACCGCAACCTCTCTAAAATTGCATCCAAATAGATGGCGTTGCAGTTTTCTCCTGCCATGTGGGTATTATTATAGCAAGAATTACGTTGAGATACAAGGCAATTGGCGCAGAAAAACAGTAAAGCGGGAAAATTTTTGACAGAATGTTGTCAATATGAACTCTTCCGCTGTTTATAGAAGAATGGCAGCCATGTGAATGTTTCACGTGAAACATTCACATGACTGCCTTAGACCTCTAAAAACAATCTTGTCCCGGAATGTTTCACGTGAAACATTCCGGGACAGAGTAACCGCTAACAATAATTCTTGCGTATAAATGAATGCTTCGCATTAAATCAGAAAGATAGCCGTCTGAGGCGGCAGCTCCAGCTTCACAGAACCGTCGGCAGAGGAAAACATCTGATCGGTCAGTGGATCGTGAGCAACGGAAGCATGCCAGGGGATTTCCAGTGATAGTGGCTCATCCCCGGCGTTAAAGACGGCGACGGTGGTTTCATCCCCCCAACTGCGGGAAAAAGCAAGACCGTGTTCCGCAGCGTACAAATAGCGAATACTGCCCTGCTGCAAAGAGACCCGCGCCCGGCGAAGCTGTCCCAGACGGACAAAATACGCCAGAAGAGCAGGATCTTCCTTTCCCCAGGGATATGTCCGGCGATTAAACGGGTCCTCCCAGCCTTCCATCCCGGCTTCGTCGCCGTAATAAATCAGGGGGGAGCCGGGAAAGGCATACAGCAAGACCGCCGCCACTCGAAGGAGTGCCAGACCTTTTGCCCGCTGACTGGGAGACAGGCGAAACGCCGCCCGGTCCTCCTTGCTTTCCGGCGCGGCCTCCGCGCCTAATACCGTTAAACTACGGGCGGTGTCATGCGTGCCGAGAAAATTCATGGCGCTGTAAAACGCAGGAGGGGGATAGTTTTCACGAATCGTCTCCATGGCCTGCCGAAAGACGTCGGCATCCTCGCCCCGCAAATAGGCCAGCGCCGCTGTACGGAAAGGATAATTCATCAGACCGTGAGCCTCGCTGCCCAGCAAATACTTCCGGCGCTTGGAGTATGCGATCTTGTTGGAACCGTCCTCCCAGACCTCAGACAGCAAAATGCTGCCGGGCTTGGTGGTGTCCATTGCAGAGCGAAGGCGGGCAATAAACTCGTCCGGCAGCTCGTCGGCCACATCGAGACGCCAGCCTGAGGCCCCCGCCCGCAGCCAGTGGCGGATGACGGAGTCCTTCCCGTCGATCATGAACTCCCCGTAGGACGGGGAGCTTTCGTTGACGGCGGGCAGAGTACGAATACCCCACCAGGCATCGTAGTCCTCCGGCCAGGGGTGAAAGGTGTACCAGCTGTAATACGGAGAATCCTGACTCTGGGCTGCCCCCACACCTGAAAAAAATCCATCGGCGTTAAAGTAGACGCTGTTAGACCCGGTGTGATTGAATACACCGTCCAGAATCACTCGAATGCCGTGCTTTTCCGCCTGGATGCAGAGGTCCCGGAAATCTTCCTCCGTCCCCAGCATGGGGTCAATCCTTGTATAGTCCGCCGTATTGTACCGGTGGTTTGAGGCGGATTCGAAAACGGGGCACAGATAGAGAGTGGTGACAGACAACTGCTCCAGATAACCCAGTCGGGAGATAATGCCGCGCAGAGAACCACCGAAAAAGTCCCGGTTACGTACCTCTCCGTTTTCATCGGGTCGCCACTCGGGCGCTTCCTCCCAGCTATCATGGACCGTCCGCTCTCCCACAAGACCCGTGGGGTCCGGAATGGTTAAACGGCAAAAACGGTCTGGGAAAATTTGGTACGACACACCGCTGCCGAACCATTGGGGAGTGGGGCAAAAGTCGTCGTATACCGTCAACTGCCAGTCAGAAGGACTACCGTCGCTGCGGTAGCCGGTATCGTCCAGATCGCAGCCGGTGCCGTTATCCCGCCAGAAGCGGAAGTGGTACCATACCAGCTCCGGCTGCCCCGGTGCATCAAGGATCAGGGAAAAACAGAGCCGGTCGCCCTCCGGACCGTCACAGTGCAGTTCACGTTCCTCCCGCGTGTCCGAAAACTCCAGATGCAGCGCCAGGGCGCAGTGCGTAAAGCCCTCACGCTTCAGCGGGCGGACGCGAAACAGGACGCTATGGCGGCAGGCCACCGCCCCAAAGGGCGACTTACAAAGTTCACACCGAGGGTCAAAGACAAAGGGTTCGCTCATAAACAGGAAACAGTCCTTTCCAAGGATACAGGCGTTAAGAGGCGGCGAAGTCAAAAGGCCGGCGGTTACTGTCACTGCGGAATCCGGGCGCCCGAAAGGCAGAAAAGATCGTTACGGAAGTAGTTGATTTTCTCCCAAAATCACGGTTCCGATTTCCTTTTTTGTAAAGTAGGCGTTTAAAATTTCCACGGCGGTGGAGGCCAGAGCCGCGCCGGAGCCGCCCTTTTCAATGACGATGGCGACCGCGATCTTCGGATCGTCGAAGGGGGCGAAGCAGACAAACACACCGTTGTTGACCTTCTGGCTGCTGATCTGAGCGGTACCTGTTTTCGCGCCCGCCTCCACCACACAGCTCTTGAAATAGGGGGCCAGGGCGCCGGAAGTGGTCAGATCGTGCATGCCGATTTTTACGGCGGTCAGTGTGGAATCACTGATGGAAAGGGAGTTGGAGGGTTTCGGAGTATCCAAATATACAACCTGATCGTTGTTATAGGTCTTGGCACTTTTCAGAAGATGAGCGTCATAATGGCCCCCGCCATCCACCAGGGTTGCAATGTAGTTGGCCAATTGGAGCGGGGTTGCAGAGTAGCTGGCCTGACCAAATGCCGCCCAGGGGGCCAGATCCTGCCCCTGTTCTTCTGTGGCTAGCGTGCCTGCTTTATCACCGATTTCAATGCCGGTTTTTTTACCAAGGCCGAAGGCAGAGGCATATTCATTCAGCTTATCCAGTCCCAGCATGTATCCGACCTGACCGAAAAAGTAGTTGCACGAATTGGTAATGGCCTGACTTACATTTAATAAGCCGTGACCGCTGTGTTTCCAGCACCAAAAATAGTCTCCGGTCGAGGCACCGGGGTAGTACCATTTCCCGGTGTCCCGGATTTTCGTGGTGGTGGTAATAACGCCCTCTTCCAGACCGGCCACAGCGGTACAGGGCTTGAAGGTGGAGCCGGGAGCGTAGGTACCCTGCGTGGCTCGGTTGAACAGGGGGTTGGCGGGGTCTTGGGAAAGAGCGGTAAAAGCCGTGCCGTACGTGGACAGATCGAACGTGGGATAGGAGGCCAGGGCCAGCACCTCGCCGGTGCCAACCTCAACCACTGCAGCGCCTGCCCCACGGGTGGTGTTGCCGTCCTTATTCATATTGGTGACGGTATTTGCAAGGGCCTGCTCCGCCGCTTCCTGTAAATCCAAGTCCAGTGTCAGCGCCACGGTGTTGCCGGGCTTCGGCTCGGTGGTGTAGATCTCGCTTGTAATCTTGCCCTCGGAGTTTGAGGAGATCAGACGCTTGCCGTCCGTGCCCCGAAGATAATTTTCAAAGGCCAGTTCCACGCCGGACTTTCCAATCCAATCCTCGCCGTTATAAACGTCGGGATTGGCGGCCAGTTCCTGTTCGTTGATGCGGCCCACAGTGCCAAGCACATGGGCGGCTGCTGCGGTGTCATACTCTCTGACGGAGGAGGCGGAGACCTTCGCGCCGCGGTAATCTCCGTCCTTCACCAGAGAGATCAACTCGGTGTCCACGTCCTCCGCAAAAACGTAGGCCGTGGTGTTGATGATCTTGCGGACCTCCAGCTCGTAGCGTACGCCGACCACCGCGCGGGCGTCCCCGTCCGACCAGTCTTCAGGAATCTCGAAAAAAGTCCGCATCTGCGTCATCAGATCAGAGGGGGAGAGAATGGAAGAAAGCAGCGCGTCGGTGATATTCTCATATTTTACATTGGTGGACAAGGCCTTCAGACTGGTTTGAAGAAATTTGGAAAACCGATCCCGCTGAACCGCTCCGGCGGCATCCACAGCAAAGGCATACGGTGCGGTTTGCGTCATGGGCAGGTTGTCGTTCCAAGTTACGCCGCGTTGACGGCATAGCTGAATCAAACGCAAAATCGCCGCGTTCTCGTCATCCTCGCTGCTCAGCAGCGACACGTCAAAGGTCAGGGCATAGGTCTGGCGGTTGGAGACCAGCACCTGCCCGTTGCGGTCCGTGAGAATGCCCCGGGAGGCCTCCACCGTTTCCGTGCTTGTAATCGTGCGGACGGACTGCTCCCGATAGTAATCTCCCCGGTTGATCTGTGTGTCGTACATGACGCAGATATAGGAGGTCAGAACGCAGAGCAGGAAGCCGATCAGAACGAATAAACGGCGGTTGCTGTTTGATTTTGTTTCGATCAAGGGACTACCTCCAGAAAATTAAGACAGCACTGCGCAGCTCAGACAAAAACTGCGCAGTCTTTATTTATCGATTGGGCAGAGCCACCTAAGGTCAGACCGCCCTTCGTGCGCAGTCGCCTTAAGAACGCGTGGACTGCTTTTGAAAGCATCTGCGACAAACAAACCGAAACAGAAAATAGACCGGCAGAACCCATGGAATGGACACCGCCAGTTCCCGCCCGCAGACGGCGGCCGTCTCCGCCCAGGCCGGTCGGGAGATGAAAAAGAAGATCAGCCCATGAAACGCGCCGGTGAGCAGGAACGCGGCCGCAGAAGTCACCAGCGCGCTGAGAAAGCCGGAGGACAGTACGCTCCGGGCCAGTGTTCCCGCAAGCAGCCCAGCCAGAGGAAAGATCAACGTATAAAAACAGGGAATGGGAGCGGAGATTGTCAGGTCGCAGATTACCCCCAACGCCAGTGAATAGATCATCCCGGAGAGGGGACCTTCCAGCGTGGAAAGGACCGCGGCGAGAATGGGGTAAATAAAGGGGAACACGCCCAGCACCTTCACATATTGCAACACCAGCCCCTGCGATACACAGCAAAGCAGTGTGACCAGAGTGTACAGCCCCCATTTATAAATGGTTTCCTGTCGGGGAGTCATAAAAGCCGCCTTTCAGTTCACAATGTCGAAGGATTTGATAATAAAGACCTCGCTAAGAGAGTCGAAATCCGCGCTGGGCTGCAGGACGGCATAGGAGGTGGCGCCGGAGTCGTCGGTCTGAACTTCCTCCACCGTGCCAATCACCAGACCGGAGGGGTAATATCCGCCGAGTCCGGAGGTTACCACCAGATCGCCATTTAAGAGCTGTGCCCCGGTCGGGAGAAAATCCAGCCGCAGCCGTCCCTTGCCCATCAGGGCGAAGTCTCCCTCGGCCACGCCGATGTCGTCCGTCCGGAAGACCTGAGCGCCAAGCGAGGTGTCCGTATCAATGATGTTCAGCACGGTACACCAGTTATTCCCAACGTCGCTGACGACCCCCACAAGATATCCGCTGTCTGTAATAACGCAGTCTTTTTTCTTGACGCCATGGTCGGTACCACGGTTTAAGGTCAGGTAGCTGGTCCAGTTGGAGGTGGAGTGCTCCGTAATGGTGGCGGCCTCACAGTCGCTGAGGTCCCGGCGCTGTTCCCGAAGGTTCAGCAGATTCCGCAGGCGCTTATTTTCCTCGCTGTCGCTCTGGGCCTGGCGCATATCGGCTTCCATTTTGGCAATTTTTTGTTTTAATTCCTCGTTCTCTGCCTTCAGCGCGGTGGTATCCTCATAATAGTTCTGCTTATCCTGCACCCAGTCCGCCACGGAGGTGTAAGCCGCACGGAAGGGGGAGGTGACCGTCTGTGCAAAATTTACAAGCGGGGAGGAGGTGGTGCTGAACACGGACAGCAGCGCAAGACCAACGGCGATTACCGCCGTGGCAAACAGGACCCAGAGTCCGTACCGCTTCAGAAATTCTTTCAAATCAATGACCTCAACAAATTCTCAGAAATTCAAATCAGCTGAAAAAGCTGACGCCGAACCGCGCCAGTATTCGGCTCAGCCGCAGGATAGGCAGGCCCATCACGTTGTAAAAATCACCGTGGATACCCTCCACCAGCAGCGCGCCCCGGTCCTGGACCCCGTAGGCTCCGGCTTTGTCCATAGGCTCGCCGGTGTGAATATATTGCAGCAGCTCCGCCGAAGAGGCGGAACGGAAAATGACCTCGGTGGACTCCGACTCAGTCAGAGTCTCCGCCAGAGCGTGGACCGTCACGCCGGTGCAAACCAGATGCCTACGCCCCTGCAGCTGCGTCAGCATCCGCAGGGCGTCCGCCTCGTCGGCGGGCTTGCCCAGATGCTCGCCGTCCACGAATACCATGGTGTCGGCGGCAATGATGATCTCGTCCGGAGCGCTCTTTGCCACCACCGCATCGCACTTTTTCCGGGAGATATACTCCACCGTCTGCTGCGGACTCAGCCCGGCAGGGTAACTCTCATCTACCGCGGGTACCCGAATCTCAAAATCGTCTACCCCCATGCGCCGAAGCAGCTCCTGCCGCCGGGGAGAGCCGGAAGCCAATATGATTTTAGACATGCTGTGTCCTCCTTATTCAAAAGCGGCCAAAGTCGCCTGAGAGCTGCTGGTTAATCTCGTGTCGCTGTTTGGTGTGAGCGAGGGGGGGTCATTTCCCCGTGGACCCAAAGCCGCCCCGGTCGGGACCGTCCAGATGCGCTACCGCAGTAAATTCCAGCCTGGGCTGGTGTTCCATTACGCGGAACTGGCAGATGCGGGCCCCTTTTTCCACCGTCACGTCCCGGGTGGCATAGGCGGGAAAACGCCACAGATCGTTGTCCCCGCAATAGCTGTTGTCCACAACCCCCATGGAATTGGTCTGCAGAATGCCGTAATTCTTAAAAGTAGAGCTGCGGGGGACGATGTGGGCCTCGTAACCGTCCGGCAGGGCGACGGCCACGCCCAGAGGAATCAGGCGGAATTCCCCAGTCTTTAGAGTCACCGTCTCCGATGCCTGAAGATCAATCCAGTCGGATTTTCCGTCCACATAGCGGAGAGGCTCCAGATCCTCGCAGAGATAACGGATTTTGATATTCATAAAATGATACTCCAAAACGAATACAAATTGTAAAATAAACTGTAAATATTACGAAAAGGACTAAAAATACTCTTATTCGACGCCCCGGTCGAACAGACCCCGGGTAAATTCCGCCGGGGCCGCCTCTCCGGTCTGATAGGCGCGGAAAAACCGTGCGCACTCCGCCGGGGACTCGGTGGTAAACCGCAGCCGGGCATAGTGCAGGCCCAGCTGCTTCCAGTCGTCCCGGTCGCCGAGATACAGCGGCTTGCAATTTTCCACCTCTGTCCGGTGGCCCCAGACGGAAAGAAGCGGAAAGGCCGCGCCGGTGCGGTCCACCAGTGTGTGGGGATGTTCGCAGGAGCAGCCATTCCCGTTGCGGATCAGGCAGTTTTCCGCAATCATCAGGGGAAGCCGCCCGTATACGATGGCCTCCGTCGGCAGAATTTTTGGCAGGTCACGGATCTGGGCCCCCCGCAGCTCAAAGGACAGCGCTACGGATTTCAGGCCTTTGCCCGCAAGATAGCCCAGCGCCCGCCCATTGAAAACGTTCAGACCAAAATCCCCGTAAAGGGAAAGACCTTTTTCCTGCAGCAAAGGCAGGTGCCCCAGATTTCCCACCAGTGCGGCGGAGACACCCAGCGCTTTCGCCCGGTCCAGCAGAGCCAGGAGCCGCGCCTCGTCCCGATCCCGCCAGACGCGGGGCAAAGCGGCGCAGTACTCCCCACCGAAGTCCGGCAGGACGTCCAGCGTTTCAAACAGTTCCAGAGGGAGGCAGACCCGCGCGGGGTCGCAGTGCAGCAGCTCCGCCGTCAACTGGTCCGCCCGGGCAATGGAGCAGGTCAGCGCCGGTTCCCCGGAGGCCGCGAATGTCTCCGACAAGGGGGGAATGGGCAGGACGCGCCGCTTCGGCGGCGTGGTCCGCAGCGCGGACAAGGCGGCAAGTCCGTCCCGCCGCAGGGCATTCACCCCCCCCGCGGGGCGGGACATGCCCCCGCCCACCCTCACCCCTCCCGC
>Ga0183100_1000732_pt1 | contig 21793 bp, 11 predicted proteins | sample Biomet2_FD_127789 | JGI IMG/M metagenome (GOLD analysis project Ga0183100, IMG submission 127789) | Microbial communities from bioreactor (seeded with anoxic lake sediment) at LBNL, California, USA - Biofuel metagenome 2 | ecosystem: Engineered > Bioreactor > Anaerobic > Unclassified ...
AATTAATATTAAAGACTACTGATGCAATAATGCAGTCTGGCGAACTCTGTATTTTATGATATTTTAATATTTTAGCAATATTGTTCAATTGTCAACTGTAAAATTGTAGTAATTAAATGAAAAATAAAATAGTTAAATATATACAGTTATTTTTTGATATCAATGAACTATTTATTTATATTTCATTCCGTTCATAAAGATTTTATCTCATTTATAATTTTTGTTAACTTCCAACTGCAAGAAAAAACAGATATTACGAATAATAGGAGGTAAAATACAATTTAACAATCAACACAATCGGAGTAATTATGAAAAAAATTTACAATATTAGTTTCATATTAGCTTTCTTTATTTTTACCCTTTCAGGTGTTACATTTTGCCAAAGTATTACAACTGGTGGTATTATCGGCTCAATTGTAGATGAAACCGGGGCTTTTTTGCCTGGTGCTACAATAAAAGCAGTGCATATTCCATCAAATACTACTTATGGCAATACTTCACGCTCTGACGGTAAATATAACATCCCTAATATGAGAGTTGGCGGACCTTATACTATATCTGTTTCTTTTGTTGGTTATAAAGATATTAAGAAAGAAAATGTATATATTGAGTTAGGGACAAATCTACTACTCAATTTCACGCTTAGAGTCCAGGCAATGGAGCTTGGCGAAGTCTCAGTTATTGCTGACAAAAACACAATCATTAACCCAAATAGAACCGGTGCCTCCACTAATGTAGGCGAACAGGTTATTAGTGAGTTTCCAACAATTTCAAGAAGTTTTCAGGACTTTTATAAATTCAATGCTCAATTTTCCGGCAGCCCGATCACTTCAAGCGGTACCAGTGCGAATGGAAAAAATAACCGCTATAATAATATTCAGATTGATGGCGCCGTTTATAACGATCTTTTTGGTCTGGCTTCATCCGGAACTCCAGGTGGTCAAACTGGTTCCAACCCCATTAGCTTAGATGCCATTCAAGAATTTCAGGTTGTTATCGCTCCTTATGATGTAAGAATGGGCGGTTTTACAGGAGGTGGTATAAATGCTATTACAAGAAGTGGTACTAACACTTTCTCTGGTTCAGTTTTTGGATATGGACGTAATCAAGATCTGGTTGGTAAATCGCCGGATGCAGCAAGAACAAAATACTCAAATTTTAATGAATATCAGACCGGCTTTAGACTAGGCGGTCCTATAATTAAAGATCAGTTGTTTTTCTTTGTTAATGCTGAGTTTACAAAAAAGACAACACCAATTGACAACATTGCAATTACCCAAGCTACTAACAAAACCCCAGACAGTATATCACAGAGATTTCAAAGTATTTTAATGAACAAGTATGGATATAATCCTGGAGGCTACAACACATTTGATGCTTCAAGGCCGAGTACTAAATTATTTGCTAAATTGGATTTCAATTTGAACGAAGCAAATAAATTATCTTTCAGATACAATTATGTTGATGCTTCTGATGATAATATGCCTCGCACAATTCAAAATATTTTATTTAACGATAGAAATTACAAACTGAAATCCACAACAGGATCTGCAGTTTTGCAATTGAACACTACTTTCGGTAATATAGCCAATAATGAATTAATAGTTGGTTATACTACCGTCAGAGATAAACGTTCTATTATTGACAATCCTTTCCCATCAATCAAGGTTTATGAAGCAAAAACTTTAATTGCAGGATCTGAAGAATTTTCAATTGCCAATAAATTAGACCAAGATATATTTGAATTAACGGATAACTTTTCCTACTATTTAGGAGATCACGTATTTACAGTTGGAACTCATAATGAATATTTCAATTTCAAGAATTTGTATATTCAGAATAAATACGGATATTATGAATTCAATAGTTTATCTGACTTTGAAAAAGGAAAGTTCAGCCGGTATCAGTATAGCTATTCATTAACAGGAAATCCTGATCAAGATGCAAGATTCAATGTTGTTCAATTAGGATTCTACGCACAGGATGAATGGACAGCAATACAAAATTTAAAATTGACTGGTGGTTTAAGAATAGATATTCCAATTTTCCCTGATAAACCCGCTTTTAATCCATTAATTAGCACTCTTTTTGGATATAATACTTCTACATTACCTACTGGAAAAGTATTATTCTCTCCTCGAATTGGTTTCAACTGGGACGTCAAATCAGATCAATCTCTCCAAGTTAGAGGCGGTGTAGGAATGTTTACCGGCAAAGTTCCTTATGTATGGATTTCAAACCAGTATGGAAATACAGGAATTGAATTTGCAAGAATTGACTATAGGTATAATGCTGCAGACTCTTTGAAATTTATTCAAGATGTAAATAATCAGATGAGAACAGGAGTAAAAGGCATTAAAGCAGGTTCTTCTGAAGTAGATATAACAGATCCGAATTTCAAAATGCCGCAGGTCCTGAGACTTAATGCTGCGTTAGATCAGCAATTACCATACAATTACGTTGCGACAGTTGAGTTTGTATATTCCAAAACTTTAAATGATATTCTTTATCAAGATATCAATTTAGGGGCTGAAAATACTAAGTTAACAGGACCTGGAGGAAGGCCTGTTTACGGAGATACTTCAAAAGGTACCTTTTCTATGAGAAAAATATCTCAAAGTTTCACTAACGTTATTCTTATGAAGAATACAAATCAAGGTTATAGTTACAACTTTTCATTCCAGATACAGAACAAACCTACAGATATGATTTATACTTCTGCTGGTTATTCTTATGGTTCTTCTAAAGATAGAAATGCCGGCGGATCAAGCAGGGCTATTTCAAATTACCAATACAATGTGATCTCAGGTAATCCAAATGACCCACCATTAGGTATTTCTAACTTCGATATCAAACACCGCGTATTTGCTGCGATTTCTTATAATGTGGAATTTGTTGAAGGATATAGGACGACGGTATCTTTATTCTATAATGGGCAATCAGGCAGACCGTTTTCATATGTATATAATGGTGACGTAAATGGAGATGGTAACACGCAAAATGATTTAATTTATATTCCTAAAAATGCCAGCGATATAGTATTAACTTCAAATAACTATGCTGCATTAGATAAATATATCAACAATGACCCTTATCTAAGCAAACACAGAGGTGAAATTGCCGAACGTAATAGAGCAAGAGAACCTTGGGTTAATCAAGTAGATTTTAAGCTAGCTCAAATTATTCCTATATCCGGTACACATAGGTTTGAAATCTCTTTGGATATACTTAATCTCCCTAATTTATTAAAGAGTACCTGGGGTTATATTAAGACTGTTCCAAACCAGAGTGATTTACTTTTACAATTTAAGGGATATAATTCTGCCGGAAAGCAGACTTATTCATTTACTGATAAATCTGATCCATACCAGAAAGAAGCATTACTTTCAAGATGGCAGATGCAGTTAGGTGTTAGGTATTCTTTCTAACATTCTATGATCTATAAAAAAGAGACACGTTATCGTGTCTCTTTTTTTATTTTAGCATTGATGCTGTTTTAATAATTGCTGTTTCCGCCCTAAGTCTGTTTTCTGCTAAATTGTAAATAACCGAGTTGTCAAATAATTCAATTTCTTTTTTTGATAAACCGCCTTCCGGCCCAAAAATAAAGTAGTAGTCATTCCCTTGAATATTGGAAAAGTCCAAGAAACTATTTTTTGAGTTCTGTTCAAAGATTACTTTTATTCCACCTTCGCTTAGGTTATTCAATCTATTTATAGGAATTATCTGAGGTAGATAACAATTTAATGATTGTTTCATAGCTGCTAAAACAATTTTCTGCCATCTTTCAATTTTATCGCCTTTAGCTACTGAATGATCGGCATTAAAAATTATAAAGTTAGTAATTCCCAACTCAGTACATTTTTCTAATGCAAATTCAAACCTTTCAGGACTTTTAAGTTTTGGAATACAGAAAAATAAATTTTTGTACTTATTCTTAAACGAATATTGTTGCCCTATATCGGAGAGGATACAATCTTTTTTAATTTCCTTTATTATAGTCTCGTAAATATTGCCCGTGCCATCGGTCACGAATAATTGGTCACCAACTAAATGCCGCATTACTTTGGCGGCATGTTTAAAATCTTCATCTGTAATAATAATTTGATTATTATTTATTAATGATGAATAGTATAGCTCTTTATTAGAAAGAAATTCCAAGGTCAAATATAAATTGTGATTTAAATTTTTCATTAAAAGCGATCTCCGTTCTTACAATATTGTATGGTAGTATTAAGAATGTAAGACCGCACCCAAAACCATTGCTAAGATTTTTTAAAGATATTTTCTGATATTTTTGAAGAACTGTCCCGGCTTCTCCAAATAGTTGAGCATATATTCCGACCCTATATCTTAGCAGACTATTTGGTATAATTGGGATGAAGTCCAGGTCGAGATTAAATTGCTTCAGAATAGGATAGGCCAACTCAATGGATGCTTTATGGAGGTACCGTCCTTCTTCTTCTGAATTATAATGCCCTCTTATCCTTTCCCCGTAACCTAAGTAAGAATAATCAAAAAGAGGAATAACTGCTCCAAATACATCTCTGGAAAATATTCTGTACTTTGTAATTAAATCTCCAAAAGAGATAAACTGTCTGTATTCCGCAGTAAACACCTGATAATTAATTCCGGACAACCCTATCCCCTTTTCAACCATTGCAGCATCCATCAGAATTCCCTCAGTGGGAAACTGAGACAAATCCCTTGTATCATAATTATAGTCTATACCAATAGATGGGATCCTATCAATTCGCCCGCCGGAAATATTGATAAATTCTTTATAAAAAGGTGACTGAATATACTCATAACCTAACATTAAAGTAATTCTTGAATATATATTTAACCTTCTGCCAATATTTGTATAGAAATAAAGAAAATCTTGTTTAAAATTAACATTATTTAACAAATTTAGAACAGCATTATTTTTATTTGAAGTTTTGTAGTATCCTGTTTCAAATGCCAGGGAATATTTTCCTTTGTCATCTATAGCTGGTTTTATATACACTAATGAAAAACCCGGATCATAGCCAAGTAAAACTTTTGCTTTTAAGGTCTCATTCCTGCCTTGAAAATTCTTTATTTGTAAATCTAATCCGACAGATATTTTTTTTATATCACGATCTTTTAATGCTAAATATGGATAAGGATAAATGTACCAACTTTCCTCAACACTTATTTGCAGTATATTTCTATTATTTATATTATCAATTTTTAATTCAACGCTTGAGAATAAGCCTAAACTGAATATCCTTTCTCTGAAATATTTTATCTTATTACTATCAACAGAGTCTCCCTTGGTAAAATTTAACTCATTTAGAATTACATTTTTACCGGTTATTGTATTTCCTTTAACAACAATAGAATCTATTTTGACCTTAGGACATACGGCGTCTTCTCCTTTTGCACTAAGAGTAATAGATAGAAATAATACTATGATAGTAAATTTTATATAAGTTGAGATCATTCTAACGGTAAAATAATAATATGTAATAATAATGATGAAGAAAGTAAGAACAAATTAAAGATGAGATAAATAATATAATTTATTTTATATCACTTAGGGAGTAAAAGCACTCCCTAAGTAAAATAACTAATATTTCTATGCTTCTGTGTATTCTTCAATAGGCTGGCAGCTGCATATCAAGTTCCTATCCCCATAAGCATTATTTATCCTGCTGACACTTGGCCAAAATTTATTCTCTTTTAACCAATTAGCTGGGAATACGGCTTTCTCTCTGCTATACGGATGAATCCATTTATCAGATGTAGCTTGCTTAGCAGTATGAGGGCAATTTTTTAATACGTTATCAACTTTATCTGCCGAACCGTTTTCAATTTCCAATATTTCCTGTTTTATTAAAGCTAAAGCTTCGCAAAATTTATCTAATTCACGTTTACTTTCGCTTTCAGTGGGCTCTACCATCAGAGTTCCGTGCACCGGGAAAGAAACTGTCGGGGCATGATACCCATAGTCCATTAATCTTTTTGCAATATCTTCAACTTCAACATTGCAGCTATTCTTAAATTCCCGCATATCAAACATTAATTCATGTGCAACTCTTCCTGACTTGCCAGAATATACAACTTTATAATAAGGTTCCAATTTAGCTTTAACATAATTTGCATTTAGAATAGCATTTCTTGTTGCATTAGTTAAACCTTCCGCACCCATCATCTTGATGTATGCATAAGAAACTATGCAAATTAAAGCACTTCCATAAGCAGACGATGACACCGCAGTAATTCCCTTGCCATGATTCATTTCAACTACTGAATGATTTGGCAAAAATGGTGCTAAATGCTCACTAGCAACAATTGGACCAACGCCAGGTCCGCCACCGCCATGAGGAATTGCAAATGTTTTATGCAAATTCAGATGGCAGATATCAGCTCCTATCATTGCCGGGCTTGTTAAACCAACCTGTGCATTCATGTTTGCACCGTCCATATAGACTTCGCCACCGCAATCATGGATAATTTTACAAATATCTTTGATTGCCTCTTCAAATACACCATGAGTTGATGGATAAGTTATCATCAGTGCAGCAAGATTATCTTTATTTAACTCTGCTTTTTTCTTAAGATCTTCTACGTCAACATTTCCATGGCTATCACATTCAACAATCACAATTTTACATCCCGCCATAACAGCACTTGCAGGATTAGTTCCATGTGCTGATGAAGGTATCAGAACTATATTTCTATGAGACTGTCCCTTGCTTTTTAGATATTCGCGAATGACCATTAAACCGGAGTATTCGCCCTGAGCACCTGAATTCGGCTGAAATGATACGGCTTTGAATCCCGTAATTTTTGCTAAATCAGCCTCTAATTCATCAAATATTTGCTTGTAACCTTCAACTTGGTTTTTAGGTGCAAACGGGTGAATCTTTGCAAATTCAGGCCAGGTTATGCCAAGCATTTCGGTTGTGGCATTTAATTTCATTGTACAAGAACCTAACGGTGTCATAGAATGAACCAAAGATAAATCTCTGTTTTCAAGTAATTTAAGATAACGCATCATCTCAGTTTCTGAATGATATGTATTGAATACGCTATGAGTTAAATAACCACTTGTTCTGCCAATACCTTCAGGATATTCAACATCAATATTGCCTGACAAAGAAATTATTTCAGTTACGGATATTGTTTTTCCTTTTGCTATAGCAAATAAATAAGTCAAATCAACAAGATTTTCCAGATCTGTAGTTTCATTTAATGATATACCAATTGTTTTATTATCAATATACCTTAAATTCATCTCTTTTTCAGTTGAAGTATTTTTTATCTTAGCATACAAATCACTATCAGTGATCTCGATTTTTAAGGTGTCAAAATAATTCTTGTTTAACTGATTATAACCCAATTTTGATAATATCAGATCAAATAATCGAGTAAATTTATGCACCCTCGCTGAAATATTCTTAATTCCCTCCGGGCCATGATAAACTGCAAACATACCAGCCATTATTGCCAATAATGCTTGCGCAGTACAGATATTACTTGTAGCTTTTTCTCTTCTGATGTGCTGTTCTCTGGTCTGAAGTGCCATTCTATAAGCATTATTTCCTTCAGAATCTACTGATACACCAATTATTCTCCCCGGCATGAATCTTTTAAATTCTTCTTTAGCTGCAAAATAAGCAGCGTGAGGCCCGCCATAACCCATAGGTATACCAAAACGCTGTGTGTTGCCGACTGCACAATCTGCACCAAATTCTCCAGGCGGAGTAATAAGTGCCAAGCTTAAAATATCCGCTGCTGTTACGGTATAAATATTTTTCTTTTTTGCTTCTGCAAAAAACTCTTTATAGTCATTTATTTCACCATATCCGGATGGATACTGGACTAATACTCCAAATATGTTTTCTGTTAATTCTGTATTCTTGTAATTCCCTATTTGTAATTTAATTCCGTGTGGATTTGATCTTGTTTTTAATACATCAATTGTTTGAGGAAAGCAATCTTCGGAGATAAAAAATGTATCTGCGCTTTTATTTTTTCTCTGATTAAAGAACATTAACATTGCTTCAGCGGCGGCTGTTCCTTCATCAAGTAGCGAGGCATTTGCAATAGGTAAACCGGTTAAATCCTCTATCATAGTCTGAAAAACTAATAATGCTTCCAAGCGACCTTGGGCAATTTCAGCTTGATATGGGGTATATTGAGTATACCATCCCGGATTCTCTAATATGCATCTCTGAATAACGGCAGGAGTCATAGTATTATAATAACCCATACCTATATAGGATCTGAATATTTTATTCTTTTTTGCTATTTTCTTTAACTTTTCCAGGAATCTGTATTCTGTAAGCGGCTCATCTAATTTAAGTTTTTCTGTTAATCTAATCGAAGGCGGAACTGTTTCATTTATTAATTGATCAAAACTTTCAACTCCAATTACTTTTAACATTTCTTCTACGTCTGCTTTACGCGGACCTATATGTCTATCTTCAAAATTATCCGGATGTTCAAAGAAATTCATATTGCTCTCTTTTCTTTATTTAAAATTTTAATTTAATAATTGTAAAATAACTATACTTATTCATTTTAGAAACAGTAATTAATTATTTTTTTTAATTCAAAACTACCTGTGAAAATAAAAAGCCGCTTATGGCGGCTTTTTTTATTCTCAATTAGAAATTCTACTTAATCATAAGCATTTTTTTACTATAGAATTTATTCCCGGCTTTTATCTGGTAAATATATACGCCACTGGAAAAATCCTTTCCGTTAAAGTCCACTACAGTAATCCCCTGCTTGGCCATACCGCTGAAAAGTGTTTTTATCTTTTGACCCAGAATATCATAAACAGCCAGTTCAACATTCTGCGCATATGGTACTTCAAATCTAATTGTTGTAGTGGGATTAAAAGGATTTGGGTAATTCTGATGCAAGGAATAATTAAATTCATTAATCTTAGGGTCGTTTACACCAGTTGGAACTACAAATACACCGGTGCCGCCTGCTTCATTATATCTGCTCTTAAATTCCTGCAAATATTGATTAGCAATTGATAGATCCCTAATAATAAGGGTATTCTCATCGTTATCTTCATTTGCAGAACGAGTCCAATTATGAGAACCGGCTATAACAATAGGAGAACTGGAGGGATATGACGCATCAATTATACCATATTTATGATGTAAAGTAGGAGAAGGATTTTGCAGCATTTCTGAATATGTCTGCAGATTACCCCATTGGCTTCCTGTCATATTTACCTGATCAATTACACCTCTGATATCATTTACGCCGGCACTATGCCTGGCAGCAATTGTTGTCTGCACATTATTGCTGGTAAATGTATAAGAACAAAAGTAAATTGAATTATTTGCAGTACTTATTGATTCTTGAATTTTACTCTCAGTATTATCTGAAGGTGAAAAATAAAGCCTTATATCTCTTCCGCCAATATTAAAATAATGAGGGGTATTATCAGCTTTAGCAGATCCAAATTTTGCATTGCTGCTGTTTGGAGTGTCGGTATTACTTCCCCACATTTCTTCGAATTCGGTGGTATATGCCTGTGCTAAAGCGTGGTCATTAATTTCAATAACACTATTTTTCCAAGTTAGTTCTGATGAAGTAACATTCCATGAACCAGTCCAGACCCAATCATTTGTATTTATTGAATCTCTTTCATCAAAAATAATGAACTTATTGTGCATCAAGCCGTTTGCATTTGGGCGTCTGCTCATTAAGATTCCGGCATTCAGTAGCAGCTGCATGCTGTTTTGCGGAACAGATCCGCTTCTATAATCATAAACAACTCTAACTTTAACACCGCGATTTTTTGCAAGTATTAATGCATTTGCTATGTTTTCCATACCGAAAAAACTATACAGAGCAAGATCAATTGAAGATTTAGCTCTGCTTATTCTATCTAATAATTTTGTTTCAAATTGGGTATTCCCGTTAGCTTTATTATTACTAATTGCTACAGTAGTATCAACAGAAAAATTAAAATATACATTTATTTTTCCAACAGTAGTATCATTATTAGCTGTGGTTACTTTTTCTAACTGCCCCGATGATTCACCGGCTGAATTTTTTGAAAAGGCCTTGAAATAATATAAAGTTCCTTTTTGAAGACCTGAAATAGTTACTTTATGCGATGTTGTATCAGTATTAACTACAACAGAGTCTAATTCTAAATTTGTAGTTAAACCATATTTTACTTTACTATTTCCATTCCTGATAGTATTAAAGTATACAGAAAACCTATTCGTATCAATATCAGCTGCCAGTACCGGACTTAAAACAACAGGTTCAGCTCCTGTAACTATATCTTGGATAAATCTTGGAATTAATTGATAACCTGAGTTGTATGGAGCAGCAGACTTATATTGGCCCAAAACTCCAATCAAATCTATTTTTCCAGTAGGAATTGGTGTCCCCACAATTGAAGTAACAGATGTATATATTCTTAGTCCACTTGTTAACGTGCCCGTACTATCTTGTATATTATAATTAGTGTTAGCGGCAAAATTACCTGTCCCTAAAATATTCACATTAGCAATTTTAACTAATTGACCTTCAAACTCCTCATACCCATTCCACTGCTGGCTTTTAATTTGCGCAATAGTTACTAATCTTGGTACTAAGGTACTGCCGGAAGAGTGCTTTGTAACAGAACCGCCCGGTCTTCTAAAGTCAAATTGGGTAAGACCGTTATAATTTACTAAGGTTCCTGTAAGAGTAACTGAGTCACCTACTTGAACAGGGCCGGCAAAGGTATTTCCATAAACAAAAACACCTGCTGTTTCGTCCTGAATAGCACCCGGACCACTTGCTCCTAACTGATTACTTGCAGATATAATACCTACAATTTTGAATACCTTGCCGGTATCTATGGGTACCCCGTTGACGTCATTATATCGTAAGCTATCAATTGTGACTAACTGCTGGCTATATACAATGCCGCTTAATACCAAAAGAAGAGACAATAGGAGTTTTTTCATATGGATTATTTACCTAATATCGGTTGAAAGTACAAACCTCAGAACTCTGTTATTTTCTGTATCAGTTACATATAATGTTTTATCAAAAAATGCAACCCCATGAGGAGCATTAAAAACATTCGGCCCGCCGAATGATTGCAGTTCTTCCCCGCTGGCACTAAATTTAAATATACTGTCTTTTACTGCATCAGCTACATAAATATTTCCGGAGTTATCGACAGTTGCCCCATAAGGCTGCCCGAATCTGTTGGGGAGCATCATTGGGGCTGAAGCTGGTGAAAGTCTGCTTTCATATCCTGATTTTTCCGTAGTTGAAACGTAATTTAGCCACTGTACTTTAAAACTATTGTTACTATTGTATGTAGCAATAAAATCTATATTCTTTTTATTAAAAGAAGTAAGAGAATTTATATTGTAGGCAGAAACTAAACCTGTGCCTACTGGTTCCAGCAAGGGTACTCTTCCATTTGCAACATCATTTCCATCAAATACTAAAATCGAATTATCGGGATCAATGAAGCTGGAATTATTTGGCCCCTTACGGGAAATGTAATATGAATTATCATAAAAAACGCAAACTCCTGTATACTCTCTAGTCGGTTTACTTAGCTCTGCAAGTCCGGGTAAAACCATTTTCATCGGAGCACTGGCGATATTATGATTTCCGGCAAACATGTTAATTTTGTAAACAGCAGAAAATGTTTTAACCTGACCACTTATAGTTGTGTCAAATTTTGCACAAATTATTAAGTTGAGTTTGTAATCCTGAGCAATGGCTACAGGTTGCTTAATACTTCTAAATCCTATTACTTTACCGGATACATCCAACATTACTATTCTGTCATTTCCAGTATCGCAGACATAAATAAAAGGTTCCCTGCCTACCATTATTGCAGTAGGTTTATTAAAGCCCTCCCAAACGGGTGAAAGCTGAATATAAACAGTATCGCCTGTAACATTGCCTGTGTTTTCAGTCGTTTTAAATTGATTGATATCAAACTCTTGCCCGCAACCAAATAAAACTAATGCAAAACAACTTAGTATAAATATTTTAATAAAATTCTTTTTCATAGTCATTTAAAAACCCAGAATAATTGAAAATCTATGAGCAGTTCCTAATCTTGTAAAATTTGAATAAGCATAATCAACATTAACGTTTGCTATACTAATTGGAATATTCAAACCTGCACCAAATGAATAGTTCTGTTCTTCAACATTAAACTTATAACCGCCTCTCAGGTACAGTATTTTTTTCCAATTGTACTCGACTCCGGTGCCCACGTTCTCACTATTATCATTAGGATGATTTAGTTGTATAGAAGCAGTAACAGTATGTTCCTCAGTTTGATAAGGTTCAAAAGCAAATCCTATTCTGAAAACTGTTGGCGGTGAAAAAGATTGCCAATTTGAATTTTCTCTTTTACCGACAAGAACAACTTTCCCATCAGGGGCCAGATTGTTACCAAAATTAGAAACAACGACAGCGAATCTTGTTGTACCTAAACCAGTCCAGTATAAAGTACCTAAATCAATCATCACGCCGCGCATTTTCAATTTATCTATAGTTTCTTCTATATAACGGACAGTACCGCCGAAACTAAATTGCTCAGTCATTTTTCTGGAATAAGTGAAGGCTAAACCAAAATCACTATACCCGAAATATTCACCTGTTCCAAAAGGCTGAAACTCAGTTGTCACCGGCATATCTTTCATTGAAAGTGTTGTCAGCGCCAGACCAAATGCATTGGTGTTATCTAAATGATAAACCGCGCCAATGAAATCATGGTTTATATCTACAACCCATTGGTTATGTGAAAATATTACTTGGTTATCCGAAAACTGAGTTATTCCAGCCGGATTCCAATAAAGTGCAGAAGCATCATTTGCAATTGCTACAAAAGATTCTCCTAATGCAGAAGCTCTGCCGCCTACTCCAATTTTCAAGAATTGTGCTGTAGAAATTCCGGCCCTCTGACCGCCTAAAACAGGAAGTAACTGCGCTTTTGCTTCAAATGCAATAATTGATATTAGTATTATTATTATTATTTTTTTCATATTAGAATTTTAAGCTTACTCCAAATCTGATATTTCTTCTCGTTAGATAACGAGCTGGATTAAATGGATATGCAGAAATAGGCGACTGCAAATCCGGATATTTAGGATCGTTCCATGTAGTTGGTACAGAATCGCCATACTCATATGCCTTGCCTGTAACCGGATTTATGATGGCTGAATTTTTTTGGTCCAATAAATTGTTTATTTCCATGAATACTGAAAATTTCAATTTGTTTATTTCAATGTATTTTTCAAAATTTAGATCAATCCAGGTCCAATCTTGTCCAAGCTTGCTGTTTCGGTTTTTTGTATCAGATGCATATTCCGGTCTTCCGTCAGTCAGATAATTTCCAGTAAATATTGCAGGTGTATATCTTTTACCTGATTCATAGAAGAATCTTATAAATACATTATAATCATCTAAAATTCCTTCTCCGAAATTAAACAAAGGTTCACCTTTTTCAACATAAAAGTTAGCAGATAATGATCCGGTTAAAGGTCTATCCCAAGATAAGTACTCTTCTTTAATAGACTCTGATAGATCACCCTGTGCTATTAATACACCTTCATCAGGAGATGAACTTTTACCAGTAACAATTGCGTAAGCAAAATTAGCATTACCTGTAAACCATTTACCAAATCTCTTCTTATATTCTACTTCCAGACCTCTGGATCTTGCATAATCACTATTAACATAGGTTGTAAAACTCTGAGTAGCATATCTTGCAGAAGTTATTTTTGCAGTTCTGGTACTTACATAATCAAATATATCTTTGTAATATGCAGTTATCGTTAAAACGTCATTATCTGAAAATTGTGTTTTTAATCCTAATTCATATGCAACAGTTGTTTCAGGATTCAAATTTGGATTTCCAAATTTTTGAAATGAAGACTGCGCATTTAAAGGACTTAGTTTAGCATACACAAATTGTGGATTTGGCCATTTACTAAAGTGTCCGTATGAAAAGAATAATACCTGATTATCTGAAATAGGATGTGATATTCCTAATCGAGGAGATATTCTCGCCTTAAATCTTCTATTTCCAAACCAGCTAAAAGAATTATCTTTATATTCTTTTCTAATTTCATCAGGAATTGTAACAACATCAGGATTATCAATGGCATCATCAACATACTTCCCTGGGAACCAATAATCCAATCTTAACCCGAAGTTCAATATCATACCGCTAAAATTGATATTATCCTGTGCATAGAAAGCACCTACTGCAGGAAATACTTTATAAATATCGTTATTCAGCCCTAATGTACCAACCCAAGGCTTATAGATATCTATTACCTGCATCTTTTGGAAATCCATGCTAAAACCGGTTTTGAATTTATTTTTCTCATCAAAGAAACTGGTTAAGTCACCTCTTACTGAAAAATCTTCAACAAAATGGTCGCGCCATGTATAAGGATTTCCTACATCCCAAAAGCCATCGCCGGGGATGACACCAATAGTATCTCTATTTGTATTATAATAGCCTATCGGGAATGTAACAATATCCTTAGGCTCAGTATACTGATTCCAATTTTTACCATTAGCATCAGCTCTTAAATTAGTATAATAGTAACTTATTTTAACATCATAAAATGTTTTTGAATTTAAAGTATGTGTTAATGAAAAAGTATGATACTTATTTATATGAGTAAATGTATTAGCATTATCTAAGATATTTTGAAAATCATATTGATAGCCAGGACTCGGTTCAACATATTCCAAGTTTGACTGTAATGACTGTGAATTCTGATTAATACTTACAGATTGGTTGTAAGAATAAGAAATTTTAAATGTCGGGGTTACCTTGTATGTAATTTTACCAAGTCCGAACCAATTATTTTCTGCTCTTGGAGCAAATCTTGTTCCGCCAAAAGTAGATGAATACAAATGATTTGCAGCAGCTTTATAATAACCTTGTGTAATTCCATCAGTTATTCCGCCAAAAATATTTGTAAAGAATGTAATTTGTCCAGGTATTTTTATTCCTAATTCAGGAAGTAAATAAGAAGTTATAGGTTCAGGACCGCTTAGATTTGCTTCCAGAACATCCGTATTAAAGACATGATATGAATCCTTATTTCCGAAATTATCTTTCTTGTAGGATATCATTCCATTATATTTAGCACCGCCTTCTTTGGTTCGAACATTAACAACACCAGAAGTCGCCTGTCCGAATTCAGCATTATAACCACCTGTTATTACTTCAACCTCTTCAATAGCAGAAGCACTTAACTGTAGCCCAAAACCTGTTCCTGCAAGGGGATCCTGAACAGAAACACCATCCAATAGAAAAGCATTCTCATATGAACGCCCGCCCCTAATATGAATTTCGTTATCATTAGTAACCACACCGGCCTGCTGTGTTACAACATCTGTAATATTTTCAAGTCCGGCTGCTTCTATTTCTTCAACGCCTATAGTTTTCCGGCTTTGTGTCTCTTCAACATCAACAAGTGGTTTTTCACCAATTACAACAATATCTTGTCCGATTGTTAATACAGTTTCTTCAAGCTTAATGTCATAAGTTTTAGTTTTACCGGATTGAATTGCAACACCGGTATATTGTATAGTTTTATAACCAATAAAGGAAACTTCAACTATATAATTACCGTCACTTATATTATTTATTTTAAAATTCCCTTTAGTATCTGTAACTGCGCCATAATAAGTACCTTTTAATATTACATTCACACCAATTAATGCATCACCGGTTTTTGAATCTGTAACATTACCTACTATATTTCCTTTATTCTGCGCAAATGTACAAAAGCTAAATAGTATAAAAATAAGTATCAGTTTTTTCATTTTTTACTTACTCCAAACTCGCCAAATAAAACTTTTTTAAGGAAATCTTTAGCTTTATAATTTCCATTAATTCTGTTAATAGGTAATCCGATAAATACTAAATTTGACTCATTATTTTTAAAGGCAACTATAGGATTATTTGCTACTCCAATTGTATATAAATTTGTAGTAACTAAAGGATTCGGATAATAATATCTAACTCTTGTTACAGGAGAACTGCTTTGATCAACTTGCAGTAAAGGATAACCCGATGCCTGCGAAGTCGGATTAATATTTGTCCCTTTACTTAAAATACTAATTGAATTTGGACTTATGCTATCGATCGGTAAAAAGTCCGAAAGTCCCTGAGGATCAAAATATAGAGGGAATTGGAATGAAGCAAAAACTTTTCCACCAGCATTAAGATAATTTCTTACGGAAGATTGTGCCGCATCCAATGAAGGATTTACATCAGAATACCATATTACGTATTTAAACAATTTCAATGTTTCGGTAAACATCGGATTAATTATTTTAGGCATTAAATTGCCGGATGAAGTACCTGTTTTACCGGTAGCAATATCTAAGAAACTAGTTCGCCCAAGAAGTCCCAACGAATCCATCATTGCATAATAAAATGCAGAAGGAGCTTGATCATTTGCATAATCATTTATAACTAATATATCTCCAACCGGTTTTTTTACATACCATTTCTTTACAGAACTTACATCAGGCATCTGAATCTTTTTACTTGCTCCGCCGGCAATATCTTCTGCCCAGATATAAATTATGTTATCACCATTTAGCTTTAGGTTACTTACAGTTTTATTATATGGTGTTGTAATTGAACTTCCAAGATATATTTGGCAATCAGCTGTACTGCCGCTTCCATTTAATATACCTTTCAAGGTAATGTATCTGGCATTACCGGGCAGCTCAACTTTTTTTGACGTATCATTTAAAGCAACATATATTCTCTGAATAGTTTCAGTTCCATCTAAATCACTTGCATCAATAGCAAAACTTATAGCAGTAAAGGTAGTCTCAGGGATATTTATAACATTTCCTGATTTATCTTTAAGAAAACTTACTACCGGTGGTGTATTTTTCAACGGCAATTTCAATGTAGCAGGATTTGGATCTATATTGCCAATATCAATAAAACTATCACCTGCTTTATAGATATTACTTCCATCACGTGAATAGAAAGGCTCAGGGCCTAAATCCAAATCCTTGTATTTAACGTGCTGGTCATAAACGCCATTACCTGAATTATCAACTGCAGCGACCTGGAAATTATAAGTAGTGTCTAAACCATTTATAACAAACGCAATTGTACTGTCGTTGCTGGTTGTAAAAGTCCATTTATCGGGAGAAAAAGAGATATAATAACCAACTATTAGTCCGTCTTTATCATCCCCCCACCAATGCAGCCTCACTTTACTTTGCTGCTGGCTAACTGTACTGTCCGGAAAGACAGCAATATAAGTTTTAGGAGCTGTATCTGCATTTAATACTCCGGTAATGTTTTCTGAACAAGCATAGAAAAACACAGAAATAGTAAGTGCAACTATTATAAGATATTTATTCATCAAATATTTTGCTTAATTTTGAATGTGAATGAAGCGAGATGCAGTTTCATATCTGCATCTCGCATAATTTCTAATTTACTTCAATAAAACCATTTTCTTTGAAGCAGTATAGTTATTAATTCTGATTTGATAGAAGTAAACACCTGAGGATAATCTACTTGCATCAAAACTTATATTATAACTTCCTGCTCTTTGCTCTTGATTAACCAGTGACTTAACTTCTCTTCCTAATATGTTATATACTTTTATACTTACAAATCCGTTCTGCGGAATGGTATAAGAAATATTTGTAGTAGGATTAAAAGGATTTGGATAATTCTGATTCAATTTATAAGAATTAACTGTAGATAAGTTATTGTCTTTTACATCTTGAACATATCCAACAAAATCATCTGTTTTTCTTGGAACTAATTTATAATTACTGAAAGCATAATATAAAACACCTCTTAATTCAGAGAATTTATCGCCAGCTTTCAAACGAATATTTCCAGGAATATTTACTAAAGCTGAATCCCATAAGTTATGATAAGGATGGTTACCTTCCTGCAATTCAACTCTTGTATTAACATGAGATGTATCTGCAATCAGGATTTCACCATAATTATTATTACCTGTTGCTAACGGACCAGGATTTCCGTCAGCATTTTCATTTGTAACTTTCACATCTTTATAAGCTACATAAACATTTTCCCATTGTTCAGGTACCAAGGTACCATTAGCCAATGTTCCGATATCTGAAGTTAAAATATAATGTGGAGCCGGCAATGCATTATTTGAAGAGTTAAGAACAACAGAAGTTATACTATCAATCTTTGTAGTTCCGTTTGCTTCCATGATTAATCCGCTTATAGTTACATCTTGTCCGCGTCTTAATTGATCAGCCATTAAACCGCTAACTTGTAAACCGCTCCAAGGACCTTCGCCATTTTGGATAACAGCTCTTCTTGGTACCTGGTTTCCGTCGCCCTGAAAATCTGATGTATCGGCTGTTACAATACCTGATACTGTAACCCTATAATTAGTATAACCACCATAACCGCCACCAAATGGACTATATTCAACATCTTGAATAGTCAAAGGTCTGTTTAATACTAAATAGAAGTATTTTCCTTTAGCAGTATCTGCCGGATAAATAGAAGTCTTCATATCATTATCCTGAGCCCAAATGAAATAACTAACTAAAGACGAATCAGATACTTTTGGAATTTTTCCACTCCAAACACTGTCAGCGCCTGCTGTCATATTTACAGCAATATTTGGCCCGTTATTAACACTATAGTATAATTTTGCAGCCGGAATTGTACCACCTAAATCCAAATCAAGTATTTTAGCTGTAACTTGAACAGAATCATTAGGACCGACATTTACTATGTTTCTTTTCATATTTGATATAACAGGAGGGGCCTGACCTAATTGCATATCAACAGGATATATTGGTCTTATTACCCAAGAGCCGTCTGAATTCTGTCCAATCACACCTCTAATATAAGGAATTGCTGTACCGTCTACAGGCGGATCCCATTCGCGCAATTTAAAATTTCTTTTAGTAAAATAACCGGACTGCCCGTGAACAAGAAGTTTATTTCCGTTCTCATCATTTATTGCAAATGGATTTGCGGCACTTGTAGATATATTTCTGTCTGAAGATATCACATTGTGAAATTCTACATACATACCTTCATATTTTTCTGCTGATTTCAAATAAGTTGGAGTAGAACCACCAGTAACGAAATCTGATACATTTAAGACAATCGGATTTCCTCTGTTAGGAACACTTCCGTCAAATGTAGTTGGTATTGAAGGGATTACAATAATCTCAGTTTGAGCATTTAAATACTCAGTAACAACCCCGGTAATGGAAACGACTTGTGCAGTATCAATAAGATCCAAATTTGATGTTAAAGTAGTTGAATCATTCTGAATAATATTTATTCCTGAAAAGCCATTAACATCTGCAGTATCTTTTAAATAAGTCTGCCATCTTGCACCAGCCCATAATATCGGTCTATGATATTGATCTACAGTCTGTGCCATTACAATACCAGTAACAACAACTGTATCACCGCTATATAGAGATGGACCTGTACCGGTAGTATCCGTTGTATGTTGTATATCATATATACTAACATGCGGATAATTTGTTTTATTTTGTGCTAAAATAATGCCTGCAAATGCCATTAACAGCACTATTAAGTACTTTATCTTCATTATTGCTCCTTAGTTTGGAATTATTAATTTCTATTTCACAATTAAGAACTTGCCTGTTTTAATATCACCGGTCTTTTTATCTTTTACAGTAAACAAATATAATCCTGTAGCAATAGCCTGATCATTATTTGTTATTAAATCCCATGCGTGTTCTCCACCGGCCATTACCTGATTGCCGCTTTGAGCGTATGTCTGGAACCATCTTAAATCCGAGCCATTACTTGACTGATCATGTGTAATTCTTTTAACAACATCGCCTGAAAGTGTATAGATGGTTATTTCACATTCAGATGGTAAATTATAGAAATATATTTTTCTTAATCTTTCTACTCCCCCATCCCAATATGCATTTCCATAATACGGGTTAGGATAAACACCTATTTCTTTGTTTCCTGTTACTTCTGAGGGGAGCGTACCGGGAATAATTGTTATCAAATTAGATAAATTACTGGATTCCAGGCTCTCAAGATTGTTTATCGGATCGCCTTTATCAAAAGCAGTTACAGAGAATGCATATTGCCAGCCATTTAACAGATCTTTAAGCTCAAATTTATAGTAATAATTAGTGGTATCACCCTTAAACTTAACGGGTTCATCTAATTTAATATATTTAAAACCTGTATTGAACCCTATATCGTTTCCGGCACTATCAAACTCAGCGACAAGGATCAGGCTTTCCAATAATGTTTTTTGCTGATTTAAATCATAACCGGCATTAGTTCTGTAAATTCTATAACCTTCAAAGTCTTTTTTTGCTGATATTGGGTCTATAGAATTTTCAGGATTTTTATCCCAATATATTGTAACTTTTTGATTTTCCGGAATAACTTTTATCTTTGGAATATTTGGCGGCGCCGGAAGAATAAATCGTGTTATTTTTCCGTTACCATCTAAATCTTCACCCGGATCTAAGATATTATTCCTATTTCTGTCTTCGCCATAGTACGCGCGGAGTGCCCACTCAGCATCTGAATAAAGATTTTTCTTTTGCAATTCCGTATCATATGAAGCAGGATCGCTCCCATATTTTTTCCCAAACGTAATAGAAAAAACTACGTTCACTGAATCGCCGGGTTTTAAACTTTTATAAGGGCCTGAAGTAATAAAGATTGATCTATTTGAAGGAGTTTTTAGATCTTGTGGGTTTACACCTTTTCCAAATCGTTTATCAGCAGCAAAATAACCTTGCATTTTGGGATAGCGATCTATATCTGTTAAAGGTGAAAAGAATAATGGATCTGATGTATTACTATGCTGCCAGCTTACAAAGTTTACACTTGGAATAGTATCCAGTTCAGTTATAAAATTGTTCGGAAGAGCCGGTGTGGAACCTAAGAACTGTATCCCTACGTAGCTATCACAGTTATCTCCTGCTGCATCAAATTCATAAGCAATTCTCATTGAATCAGAATATCCGTCTCCACCTTTATTAAAAAATGGTGTTCCGGATCTTGGGGAGGTAACATTTGTATTTCTAACTACTGCATCTGTCCATAACCCTACATAAACACTATCAATATATTTGTTGGATACATTTTTTATTGTATAATTCATTATCACAAAAAAATTAGCAAAGGGGAAATTCCAGGCATAACTTTCTTGGTGAACTGCTATTCCCAATGGACTATGAAATTGTATTACTTCACCATTCGCCAAGGTAGTACTGGTATCTGTATAATCACATACTAAATCCTGATGTGAAACTGCATCAGGTTGGTAGTATTTTGATGTAAGTAGATTTGATTTTTCTACGACTTTACTTCCCGGGGCATTAGTATATTCCCAACCGCCGCCTCTTGAAGCCGACGCAGCATCCACTGCTCCTGTAGTAACATATGGACCGGATTTACCTGAGCCGAGAGAATCATTTGCTATATAACCTCCAACCCATAAAGCTCCATCATAAATATGTTCTATACCGCTATTTAATGGAAATTCCGCACATGGCTGTTGTGGCCATAAAGCAAAGCCATGCCCATATGTGCCAAAATTTGTAATTGTTAAACCGACATTTCCAACATTTGTATATTTAGAATTATCATCATCTGCTTTTTTACCTAATTTTTTGGGATCATCCCCAGGTTTGAATGTAAAAGCAAAAAATGAAATGCCGCACAGGATTAGTAGAATTTTTTTATTCATTCAAGTATGTTGTTTGTTTTTTTGTTCTAAATTTTTATTTTTTAGCT